>Ga0193747_1000076_pt1 | contig 57252 bp, 42 predicted proteins | sample L1m2metaG_FD_143048 | JGI IMG/M metagenome (GOLD analysis project Ga0193747, IMG submission 143048) | Soil microbial communities from a riparian zone of the East river system, Colorado, United States - L1m2 | ecosystem: Environmental > Terrestrial > Soil > Riparian zone | place: USA: East River... | reverse complement strand
AGGACTTCCAGAACCACTCTGGCCTTCAATTCAGACTTAAATGTTCTGCGTTTGTTCATCGTAGGGACCCCTTTCCTGGACTTTAGATTTAACTTCGTCTACTGTCCAGTTTCTTGGGTCCACTACAATTCAAATCAGTTGGATTCCCTCTATATTGTCGCATCTACTCCTTTGTTTAAGGGCGCAGCTCAGTTCTGGAAAGGGCTGCACGGACGAGCTATTAAGCCCTTGACCCCCAGAAGTTTAACTGTCGCACCACCTCTGGCCTACATTTAACATTTCCGCATTGGGTATTAATCAAAAAGTTCTAACAGTGCCCAGTGTGGGGAGTTTACGATTTTAATGAATGACGGGAGGTCAAAAGTCTCCTGTTTTAGTTATAGGTATTCTTATCGTTATAAAAAGCCTTGGTTAAACTAAAAATGAGGAAGATAGCCCAGAGTTATGATAAAGTATGCTTTACACCCTCAATAGTTGTAAGCAACCCATAATATTGCCGTAATAAAATTTCTTATGGAACACCTCTGGGAAAGGATTGATAGCGAACCACTCGAAAAGCTTCGTGTCTTATGTAGCGAGAGCAAGAGCGTTATAGTTATTAGTACATTTTTCGACCCATTAGATAAGCTTGATAAAGCTTCACCAGCTAACTATCAACTAACGGGCACGTCTATTGATTTAATCAAGCAGTGTAAAAGAGTTCTTCGTATAGGCGGATTACTGTTTGTTTATGGATTACCTCATCACTTATCTCTTATAGGTCAGCACCTTTCTTATCTCCGCGATAATAAGACTCAAATGCTTTTTAAGTATTGGATAACTCTTGACCTTGACGACACTCCTAGAAATTCGACGCTTGCGCCAACAAACCTAGGCGTGCTGATGTTTCTTAAAAGCAAATCTAACAATCGCATACCTGTACCCTTTCACCTAAATACTTCAACTGTTCGCGTGCCACATACCTACTGTTCCGCATGTGGTCAAAACGTTAAGGATTGGGGTGGGAAAAAACACCTGATGAATCCAAATGGAATAGCCTTGTCAGATGTTTGGCGTGATCTAGAAAGGGTCAAAGTCCAAGATCATATTATCCATGCCACCGTGTTAGAAAGGATTTATGCTCTAACCAAGCACGATAACGCATCATACCTGCATATCGTGCAAGACGAGCCTAGTATCATGATTGAATCTTCATCAGAAGAATCATCGTTAGATACGACATTATTAACTGCTTCAAACGAATGGAAGGGTTTAACTACGCTTGAACTTAATAAAGTTTATCAGGGTGATTGCATATCATTTTTGGAGAGAGTATCTACATTATATCCAAGAGAACTTTTTGATTTAGTTTTTGCTGATCCACCATACAATCTTAAAAAGGGTTATGACCAATACGAAGATGCTCTAGCCGAGCAGCATTACATTGAATGGTGCAATCGTTGGCTTGATGGTATGGCAAGAACATTGAAGCCGGGTGGAAGCTTGTTCGTCCTTAATTTACCAAAATGGGCAATTCATCATGCTGCATACCTTAATCGGCATTTAGAGTTTCGTCACTGGATTACTTGGGATGCGTTGTCAGACCCTAGAGGTAAATTGATGCCTGCACACTACGCTTTACTTTACTATACGAAGCCTGGAGCATCGCCTGTTTTCAAATATTCAAACGATAGAGGTATTAAGAGCGATCAATGCGTTATGCCGCCGGATTCATCCGAATACTGTCTGAGAGCGTCCTGTGTTAAGAAGCGGAAGCGCTTAGGTGATGATAAAAGGGATGAGCTTTCTGATGTTTGGTTTGGTATACATAGAATCAAACATAAACGTGACCGCGACGCTCATCCATGCCAGTTACCTGAAAAACTTATGGAGCGAATCATTTTATTGACCACGAATCGCGGTGAACTGGTTTTCGATCCGTTCTGCGGCGCAGGCACAACAGCCTTGGCCGCCAGAAAATTAGATAGGAACTTTATCACTATTGACCTTGACCCCAACTACGTTCGCATAACGCAAGAGAAACTTGTGGCGATGGAACAGTTCACCGATATGTTTGGAATTCCCAAAATCCCAAGACGATCAATTAAAAAGAATAAAGCGGCTGCTTCCAAGAAAGAGATAGAAACGTATTTGCAAAGACTTGCTCAAAGGTTAGGTAAAGAACCATCTGAACAAGATATTGAGGCTGACGACATTGAGATGTTGCGGAAGATTGATTTAATTTACCCGACACGCCTGGCTGCAATTAAAAGATGTAGGGTTATTCTACGAACCTGATTCACATTCGTCTTCATCTGCCGGAACTTCGTCTAATTCAACTACCTCACCAGCATCAATAGCAGCCAAAATACGCTGGACGGTTTGCTGTTGTGCCGTATTCATTCCCTTATACCATTCAGCAATGTAAGACATTCGCCAGTAGTTTAAGGACAATTCTAGCCCTCGCTTAAAATGCTCTTCGTTCTCCCAATGCGATGTGCCAGCCTCAAAATCAGTCCAAGGCTTAGGACGTATTTTCCCGTCATAAGGTCGGTAGAACACCCCGTCTGACGCTGCTCTATAACCCACAGTTCTGTAAGTTGGTTCTATGTAAACATTCACAACTTCAATCGGATTTCTACCTCTCCATCGAACTACTACACTATATTCGGCTTTATACTTTGACAGGCGCTTCTCCTCATACGTAGCAAGTCGTCCAATGTCGTACCAAGGGTTTTTGTGGGCTTCCCCTGATTTTACATCAATAGCATATATGTTGTTCTTCCAGCTTACCTTTAAATCAGGGTACGTGCTCTTGGAAGGTGGTTCTTTTATATCTGAACGTGGAATAGATAAAGGTGGATTAATCAAAAAGTTTATCAGGATTGGGTTAATTACATCTTCAAAATGCTCCCATACAGACCGGAATCCAGCTTGAGTTTGTTGACTCCTAAATTTTGCTAGAATTTGCCGTTTAAGCTTTGGGATTGCAGCTTCAAAGTGTCGGCAGAATTTGTCCATAAACTCAATCTTTGAAAAAATCTTTGACCTTCACATCGAGAGCTATCGCCAATCGCTCAATATTCTCTAAAGAAATGTTTCTTTGTCCGCGCTCAACGCTAGAAATATAAGTTCTATCTAGTCCAGCCTCATGTGCCAGTAATTCTTGAGACATTCCTTTAGCCCCACGTAGTTCTCTCAACCTTTTTCCAAAAGCTATTTTTATATCTGGCATTAGAAGTACAGTTACTCTTTTGTAGAGTTTAAGTCCACAGACTTTAAGTCACATGATATTTTGGTAAGAAAACCCATTATGGGGAATTAGAGAGATAATGAGTGGAAATCGTTCTCGAAGAGAACGAAGCCGTTGCTATCGCCTTCTTGAACTCCGAATACTAACCAGAACTCGACCCACACTCCTGCCTGCGATTCTGGACAGGCGTTTCTTCGCGGCGAACTCTAGCAACTTAAAACGCCGCATATTATTCCGACTCAATTCCAGAGTGAGTTATAATCAGCAAAGATTAAGGAGAAGAGTTATGGTGTGCAGCGTGATAAAATGGCCTGAAGAGGTAAACCGCTATGTCAAGCGCAGATATTGATGAAATCTATGCACAACACATTAAGCCTCTGCCGACGGAAGACAGGCTGAAGTTGCTCGCTCTGGTGGCGCGTGATCTGGCGCAGCAAAAGGATAGTGCCGAAGGCCAGAAGACACGGAGCATCATGGAACTTCACGGGTTAGGCAAAGAGATATGGGAAGGCATAGAGGCGCAGGATTATGTTAATGAACTGCGCAATGAATGGGATCATCACCCATGACAAAACTAGATGATGCTTTGTCAGGAGTCACGCGACTGGCTTTTGATACCTCTCCGGTCATCTACTTTGTAGAAGCTCACCCGAAGTACGATGCTCTGGTCACAGACATCTTCCAACGTGTGGCGGATGGGCGAATCATAGGCGTTGCCTCTGTCATCACCCTGAGCGAAGTGCTGGTTCAGCCAATCCAGCAAAACAACGCGAGCCTTCGTCAATCCTACCGTGAACTACTACTGCATAGCGATAACTTTGAACTCTTTTCCATTAACGAAGCTATTGCCGAAAGCGCGGCTGACCTGCGCGCACGCTATCGTCTGCGCACACCTGATGCTTTGCAAATAGCCAACGCGATTGATGCTGCGTGCGAAGCATTTCTGACTAACGACGCTACGCTAAAGCGTGTCAACGAACTGCGTGTGCTTACGCTGGACGAGATGGAAATATAAAGATTCTCGTCTTATATCCATCTGTGGAGCGAGTTTCTTATACCAAGCTTCAATAAAAAGGGAAGATGTGTGGTCAGGCAGTCAGTACTGCCTGCTTAAGCTGGGCGGGGAGTAAAAAGGATGAGGGATGAGGGATGAACAAGAAGGAGTCAACATGCAATTGACTCCTTCTTGTTCATCCCTCATCCCTTCTCTCACGCGCTGGCGGGAAGACCATCGCAGGCCAGTCGTGGTATCTTCATCGTAAAGCTATCAACCGAGAGCAATCGCATCCGATTATATGATTAAGCCCTTCGCAGGTTTGATGCGACGATTTGCGCGTAATTCTGTCGCGCAGGATGAAGAGCCTATTCGCGCGGAACTGTTCAGTGTTGAGCGCATGGAACAGTTTGCCGCACGACTGGCCGTCGAGCACAGAGACGCGCGAGCTTACTTGCGCGGGCGCAGGCTTCTGCCTGAACTCGAAGAGAACGGGCGCTTGCTCCTCGCCGCCTATCGTTCGCTTGCCGAAGCGATTCGCAGAGAACGCACTATCTCGCCCGCAGCAGAATGGTTCGTTGACAACTTCCACATCGTCGAAGAGCAGTTGCGCGAAGTGCGCGAAGATTTGCCGCGCGGCTTCTATTACGAATTGCCGAAACTCGAGAGCGGAGACTTGGCCGGTTACCCGCGCATATACGCCGTAGCGCTCTCGCTCATAGCCCACACAGACAGCCGCCTGGACACCGAAACACTCAGAAGGTTCATACGCGCTTACCAGCAGGTTACTCCGCTAAAAATAGGCGAGCTTTGGGCTGTAGCCATCACCTTGCGCCTGGCGCTCGTCGAAAACCTGCGCCGCCTTGCCACCAGAATCGTCGCGGCGCGCGCAGCGCGTGAAGAAGCGGACACTCTGGCGGACGAACTGCTCGACAGGGTGGCGCGCCAGCCGGACGGTTTGACTCAACTCCTGTCCGGGCGATTGGGCAAGCGCGAAGACATAGACCGCGCTTTCGTCGTGCAGCTAACGCAGAGACTGCGCGAGCAAGACCCCGCAGTGATGCCTATCTTCGATTGGCTGGAGCAGCAGTTAAGAAAGAGAAACCTGACGACGGAGCAGGTGGTTCACCTTGAGCACCAGCGGCAGGCCTCCGCACAGGTCACCGTCGGGAACATCATCACCAGCATGCGCCTGATCTCCACACTCGATTGGCGCGACTTCTTCGAGAGCGTCAGCCTCATTGACCCGATTCTTGAGAAAGACCCTGCCCAAATCTATTCGCGCATGACTTTTGCCACGCGCGACCGCTACCGCCACATGGTCGAGCGCGTCAGCAAGCGAACCAGCGCGACGGAACTGGAAGTTGCGCGCGGCGCTGTGGAGTTGGCCGCGCAATCCGGTAGCTCAAAACCGGAAGACGAGACGCGCTCTCACGTAGGCTACTATCTGGTTGATGAAGGCGTCAGAGAACTGGCGAAGAAGTACAATTATCGCCCGCGCAAGATGCGCGAGCGCATACTGCGCGCCGTCTATCGCCACCCGACACTCTTTTACCTCGGCACGCTCGCGTCGCTTACGGCGCTGTTCGTTTCCATACTCGTCATCATCGCAATTGTGCAGGGCGCGGGAACAGGCACACTCGTTCTATTAGCTCTGCTCTCGCTTATTCCTGCGAGCGACATAGCCCTGAGCGTGCTCAACTGGGACGTGACACATCTTCTGCCTCCGCGACTGCTGCCCTCCATAGACACTTCTTCAGGCATCCCGGCTGAGGCGCGCACGATGGTCGTCGTCCCCACTATCTTCACGAGCGACGGCTTCATCAAAGAACTGCTCGAAAAACTTGAAGTCCACTACCTTGCTAACAAAGACGAGAATCTGTTCTTCGCCCTGTTGGGCGACTTTATGGACGCGCCCCTTGAAGAGATGCCGAATGATTCCGGCATCCTTGAAACTGCGCTCGAAGGTATCAAAGAACTGAACAGGCGCTACGGGGACGGAAGCGACTTTCAACGCTTTCATCTTTTTCACAGGCGAAGGCTTTGGAACGCGGGTGAAGGCAAGTGGATGGGATGGGAGCGCAAGCGCGGCAAGCTTCAAGAGTTCAATCACCTGCTTCGCGGGGCGCGCGACACCAGCTTCACCATAGCCACAGCGGACGACCAACGGCTCTCCCGGATTCGTTACGTCATCACGCTTGATTCAGATACGCATCTGCCGCGTAACGCGGCGCGCAGCCTCGTAGGACTTGCGCTGCACCCGTTGAACCGACCCCTTTACGACGCGCAGGCCGGGCGCGTCGTGCGCGGCTACTCTATACTGCAACCGCGCGTGAGCGTGACGCTTGAGAGCGCCGTGCGCTCGCGTTTCGCACGCATTTTTTCCGGCAATACGGGCGTTGACCCTTACACGACCGCCGCGTCCAACGTTTATCAAGACCTCTTCGGCGAAGGAATTTTTACGGGCAAAGGTCTGTACGACGTGGATGCCTTCGAGCAGGCGCTTAACACGCGAGTGCCCGAATACTCTCTCCTGAGCCACGACCTTTTTGAAGGTCTATACGCGCGAGCCGCCCTTGTCTCGGACGTGGAATTTTTAGACGACTACCCTGAGCGCTACGATGCGCACGCCATGCGCCAGCACCGTTGGACGCGCGGTGACTGGCAGATAGCGCGCTGGATCTTGCCGCGAGTGCCGGACGCACAGGGTCGCCTCACACGCAACACATTGCCGCTCATCTCGCGCTGGAAGATTCTTGACAACCTGCGGCGAAGCCTTGCCGCGCCCAGTGTAGTCGTCTGGCTTGCGTTCGCGTGGACTCGCCTGCCCGGTTTGCCGCTTCTGTGGACGCTCTTCGTCCTTGCGGTGCTGGCCTTTCCGGTTTACGCGCATGTCACAACGAGCCTTCTCCCGCGTCGGCGCGGCATCCCTCTGATGGGTCACTGGCGCGACGTGTGGGGCGACATCAGGACGAATACGGCGCAGGTCGCGCTTCTATTCATCTTTCTCGCGCACCAGGCTTACCTGATGTCGGACGCAATCGCGCGCACCTTCTATCGCATGCTGGTTTCGCGCCGCCACCTGCTCGAATGGGTTACGGCGGCGCAGGCCGAGCGAAGAAGCGTGAAAGAGCTTCCGGCCTTCTTCCGTTTCATGTGGCCTGCGGAGATGATAGCCGTAGGTGTCGCCGCGCTCGTCATCGCGCTTCGTCCAGAAGCAATAACGGTCGCGTTTCCTTTCCTGCTCGTGTGGGTAATCTCGCCGTTCGTGGCTTATTTGATTAGCAGCCTCAGCCCCATTGAAGGACGGGAAGAACTTTCGGAGAGGGACGCGCGCGAGGCTCGCCTCATAGCGCGGCACACCTGGCGCTTCTTTGAAAATTTCGTCGGCCAGGAAGACCAGTGGCTGCCGCCCGATAACTTTCAGGAAGACCCGCAGGCCGTCATCGCTCATCGCACGTCTCCGACCAACATCGGTCTGCTTCTGCTTTCGACCGCTGCGGCGCACGACCTGGGTTATCTGGGCACGCTCGAATTGCTGGAGCGACTCGAACTCACATTCGCAACCATTGAGAAGCTGCCGCGCTTTCGCGGCCACTTCTTCAACTGGTACGACACGCGCACGCTTGAGCCGCTCCTGCCGCAATACGTCTCGACCGTTGACAGCGGCAATCTGGCAGGCCACCTGGTCACTCTCAAACAAATTTGTCTTGAGCTGTTCGAGCGCCAGCTTTTTGAGGGGCGCACTCTGGAAGGTTTCGCAGACGCTCTTGCGTTGATGCGCAAGGAAACAGGCAGGCTGGGCGCTTTCCGCCAGCAGACTGAGATTGTCACGGTCAAGCAGTTGCGCGAGGAGATTGAAAGTTGCGAGCGTATAGTTTCGGTCAAGCCGCCCGAAACTTTCAGCGCGTGGGCTTCCCTGCTCAATGACCTTGACCGCCACGCCAGAGAGATTGAAGACATTCTGGAAGCGCTCGCGCAGGAGCACGGTGCCGGGAATTTTACGGAGCTGCATTTCTGGCTCACGTCGCTAAAGCGCCAGACGCAAGCCTGCCAGCGCGATCTTCAATACTTCACGCTCGCAAGCATGCTGCCCATTCAGCCTCGAAAGGAATCGAACGACGACGACCTACACGGCGAGACGTTTGCACGGCTCGAAGAGATAACTGAATCGCTCGATAGAATCGCACCCGTAGCAACTCTTGCCGAGCGGTACGAGAGCGCGCTTATCAACCTCGCAGCCTTAAAGAGCAATGGCGAGAACGGCACATTGAACGGTCTGAAAATTTCCAGCGCGGGCGTTGAGAAAGTTGAATCCGTCGAGAAGAGAGTCGAAGAAGCCCTGAATGCGGCGAGACCTGTTATGAGGCGATTGAGCCAGGTGGCGAACACTTCGGAGCGCCTCTTCAACGAGATGGATTTCAAGTTCCTGCTGGACGAAGAGCGAAAGGTTTTCGTCATAGGCTACAACGTCACCGCCGGTCGCGCCGATAATTCCTACTATGATCTGCTCGCAAGCGAAGCGCGCCTCGCAAGCTTCCTCGCCATAGCCAAAGGCGACGCGCCGCAGGAGCATTGGTTCAGGCTCGGACGACAATTGACGCCCGTTGATTCCAGCCGCGCGCTCATCTCATGGACGGGCACTATGTTTGAATACCTCATGCCGCTTCTAATCATGCGCGACTATCCGAACACGCTTCTGGATCAGACTTACCGCGCTGCGGTCGAGCGGCAGATTGAATACGGAAGAGAGCGGGGCGTTCCCTGGGGCATCTCGGAATCTGCGTATAACGCGCGCGACCTACAGTTGAATTACCAGTACGGCCCATTCGGCGTCCCCGGCCTCGGATTAAAGCGCGGCTTAAGCGACGATCTTGTGATAGCGCCTTATGCGACGATGCTTGCGGCGATGGTTACGCCCGCGCGCGGGCTTGCGAACTTGCGCCGACTGGAGAAGGAGGGTGCGCTCGCTCGCTACGGTTTCTACGAGGCGATTGACTACACGCCTGAGCGCGTGCCGCAAGGTCAAGATGATGCTTTGATTCACGCATTCATGGCGCACCATCAGGGCATGAGTCTTGTCGCGCTCGATAACGTCATAAACGATTCCGTCATGCAGAATCGTTTTCACTCCGACCCGCTCGTGCAGGCAACCGAACTGCTTCTGCAAGAGCGCATCCCGCGCGACGTAATGGCCGCGCACCCGCGCGCAGAAGAGGTTCTTTCGAGCCGCGTCGTCCAAGCGTTCTCAGGATTGAGCACGCGCGTTTACGACACTGCCGATCTGCCCACGCCGCGCGTGCAATTGCTCTCGAACGGCGCGTACTCCGTCATGCTTACATCGGCGGGAAGCGGTTATTCCATGTGCCGTGGCCTGGCCGTGACGCGCTGGCGCGAAGACTCTACATGCGACAACTGGGGCAGCTTCTTCTACCTGCACGACGTGCGAAGCGGCGCTGTGTGGTCTGCCGGTTCTCAACCTGTCGGGCAGAGGCCGCGCAGCTACGAGGTCTCTTTCTCCGAAGACAAGGTTGACTTCTGGCGAAACGACGTGGGAACTGTCACACACACAGAGGTCATAGTCTCGCCCGAAGACGATGCCGAGGTCAGACGCATCTCTATCACGAACCAGTCAACGCGCGTGCGCGAAATCGAAGTGACGAGTTACATGGAAGTCGTTCTGGCTCCGCCCGCAGCAGACCTTGCGCATCCGGCCTTCAGCAATCTCTTCATAGAGACAGAGTTCATCGCAGCAGAGAATGCGCTCATTGCTCGCCGCCGCCCGCGTTCAAGTAAAGACGAACCGGCTTACGGCGTTCACGTCATCGTCGCTGAGGGCGAGACCGTTGGCGCTCTTCAATACGAGACGGATCGCAGCCGCTTTCTGGGGCGCGGGCGCGGGTGCGCAAACCCCATCGCTGTAATGGAAGACCGTCCGCTCTCGAATACTGTGGGCGCTGTGCTGGACCCTGTGTTCAGTTTGCGCCAGCGCTTGCGCGTGCAGCCGGGCGAGACCGTGCGCGTCTCTTTCACAACTGCGTTCGCACGCTCGCGCGAGGATGCTTTAAGGCTCGCAGACAAATATAACAACCCTACAGCTTTTAGCCGCGCGGCGCGCATGGCGTGGACGCAGGCGCAAGTTGCCATGCGCCATCACAACATTGATCTGGAAGAGGCATTTCTTTTCCAGCGATTGGCGGGGCGTGCGCTTTACAGTGATCCGAGTTTGCGCCCGCGCCCGCACGTGCTCGCTCTGAACACGAAACAGCAATCGGGCTTGTGGGGTTACGGTATCGGCGGCGATCTACCCATTGTCATCGTGCGGGTGAGCCAACCGGAAGACCTGGACGCAGTGCGCAGAATTCTGCGCGGCCACGAATACCTGCGCCTTAAGGGGCTTCAGATTGATCTGCTCATACTCAACGATCATCCTACGACATACATACAAGGGCTACAGGATGAGTTGCTGGGAATGATACGAACGAGCGGCTCGGACTTGTGGCAGGACAAGCCGGGCGGCGTATACTTGCGCCGCACTGACGTTATGCCGGAAGCCGACCGCATACTGCTTCACTCGGTCGCGCGAGTAGTGATTGTGCCGGAGCGCGGCTCGCTAGATAGCCAGTTGACCAGACGCGAGCCTGAAGAGGAGTTGCCGCCGGAATTCGTGCCGCGCTTTCCTTCCCGAAAATATCCAGAGCCTGCGGTTGAAGCGCCTGAGCTTACTTTCTTCAACGGTCTGGGCGGGTTTGCGCACGGCGGGCGCGAGTACGTGACGGTGCTGCGCGCAGGGCAGTGGACGCCAGCGCCCTGGCTGAACGTCATAGCCAACGAGCACGACTTCGGTTTTCAGATTACGGAGTCGGGCGGCGGCTACACATGGTCTCAAAATAGCCGCGAGAATCGCCTGACGCCCTGGACGAACGACGCTGTGAGCGACCCAACGGGCGAGGCTATCTACCTGCGCGACGAAGAGAGCGGAGCCGTCTGGACGCCTACGCCGCTTCCCATTCGAGAAGAGAATCCTTACGTCATCAGGCATGGACAGGGCTACACGGTCTTCGAGCACACGAGTCATGGAATCAGTCAGGAACTGCTTCTCTTTGTTCCGCTCGATGCTCCCGTAAAGATTTCGCTTCTCAGACTTCGCAACCGCACGGATCGCCGCCGCCGTCTATCCGTCACCAGCTACAACGAGCTTGTGCTTGGCGTTGACCGAGCCGCGTCGGCCCCGCACGTTTTTACAGAAATTGACGAAGAGACGGGCGCTATCTTCGCACGCAACTCTTACAACAACGAGTTCGCAGGGCGCGTCACGTTCGCGGACGCGAGCGCAGAGCGGCGAACCATCTCCTGCGACCGCAAAGAATTCATCGGTCGTAACGGCACTCTGGCGCACCCCGCCGCCATGCGTCGCACACAACTGTCCGGTCACGCAGGAGCAGGCTTAGACCCCTGCGCCGCGCTCTCAACCGTCGTAGAGCTTGCGCCCGGCGAAACGCACGAGATCGTTTTCCTGCTGGGCGAAGCCGGGACGAAAGAGGAGGCTCGCGCGCATCTCAAGCGCTTTCGTCAGCTCGCAATCGTCAACGAAGCTCTCAACAAGGTGATAGCTCACTGGGACGCGATATTGGAGACCGTTCAAGTTCGCACGCCGGACGCCGCGATGGACACGATGCTGAATCGCTGGCTGCTCTACCAGACTGCTGCCTGTCGTGTGCTCGCGCGCTCGGCCTTCTATCAATCGGGCGGAGCATACGGATTCCGCGATCAACTGCAAGACGTGATGGCGCTCGTCTATTCGAGACCGGACATGGCGCGAGCGCAACTATTGCGCGCAAGCCAGCGACAGTTCAAAGAAGGCGACGTACAGCATTGGTGGCATACGCCCACGGGTCGCGGCGTGCGCACAAGATTCTCGGATGATCTGCTGTGGCTGCCCTTCGTCGCAAGCTTTTACCTGAACATCACGCGAGATGTCGCAGTGCTTGACGAAGTAACTCCTTTTCTTGAAGCGCCGCCGTTAGCGCCCGATCAGGACGAAGCCTACTTGCAGCCCACAGTCTCAAGCGAAACGGGCAGCCTCTACGAGCATTGCGTGCGTGCGCTCGACCGCAGTCTTAAGGTGGGCGCGCATGGGCTGCCGCTGATGGGTTCCGGCGACTGGAACGACGGGATGAACCGTGTGGGACACAAGGGCAAGGGCGAGAGCGTCTGGGTCGGCTGGTTTCTGCACGCGACGCTAACTCAATTTGCAAACTTTTCGGAAGCGCGTGGTGACAAGAAGCGCGCTAACGCTTATCGCAAGCACATTGCGAAACTGAAGAAGTCGCTTGAAAGCGAGGCATGGGACGGCGACTGGTACGTCCGCGCGTATTTCGACGATGGCACGCCGCTCGGCTCCGTACGCGATGAAGAGTGTCGCATTGATTCTATAGTGCAGAGTTGGGGCGTTATCTCCGGGGCGGCGGATTCGCAGCGCGCGCATCGCGCTATGGCCGCAGTGGAAGAGTATCTGGTGCGGCTAGGCGACGGCCTCATCATTCTGTTTACGCCTCCATTTGATAAATCGGCGCTCGATCCGGGCTATATCAAAGGTTACGTGCCCGGCGTGCGCGAAAACGGCGGCCAGTACACGCACGCGGCATTGTGGACAGTCATAGCCTATGCGCTCTTGGGCGATGGAGACCGCGCTGGCGAACTCTTCAGTCTGTTGAATCCTATCAATCATTCTGCGACGCGCGCAGGACTGCACAAGTACAAGGTCGAGCCTTACACTGCCGCCGCAGATATATATGCCGTCTGGCCTCACGTGGGTCGCGGCGGCTGGACATGGTATACGGGGTCTGCGAGTTGGATGTATCGCGCAGGGCTTGAATACATACTTGGTTTCGAGCTGCGTGGCGAGCGCCTGCGTATCAATCCATGCATTCAACAGAGTTGGCGCGAGTACGAAATCTTTTACAGATACGGTTCGACACGATACAGCATCAAGGTCGAAAATCCGTACGGCGTGAATCGCGGAGTGATTACGGTTGAGATGGACGGGCAGGTGCTATCGTCTGACGACTTTCCCCTAGTAGATGATGGCGCGGCACACAGCATCAGAATTGTACTGGGGCTGCGAACTGAGCCAATCGCAGAAGGACAAAGAATTGTAGCGGCACAGGCAGAGCCGGACAGCAAAGTATAACGCCGACTGACTACTGGCTGGCGGCTTTTCAAGAAGGCGCTTATAGCGGTTCTCACTTGAATGCAACTCAAGGTCAGTATCGCCTGAGAGAAGGGATGAGGGATGAGGGCGGAGGGATGAATAAGAATGTAGTGAACAAGTCAACATGCAATTGACTTAACCCATTTCATCCCTCATCCCTCATCCCTCCGCCCTCATCCCTCATCCCTCATCCCTCATCCCTCCTCTCAGGCGGTACTGACCTTGAGCGATTTGTCAGTGGTCGCATTCAAGTGAGAGCCGCTATATGTTGATCGTTTGCAGCATACTGTATATTGTGCTTCACTTCGCTTTCAAAACAGTCTGACGAATCGAGCGTTTGAGATTATTGAACCCACATGAACCATTCTCCTGAAGAAAATATCCAATCGCGGCTCTCGAAAATCCAGCCATTTCTCAGTGAAGAAGTGTATCCGCTCGAACAGGAGTTTCTGCGCCGCCCGTTTCGTGACCTGCTGCCTGCGCTTCACCAGAGGCGCGAGCAGGTTAAAGCGTTGGGGTTGTGGACGCCGCATTTGCCGGAAGAGTACGGGGGACTCGGCCTCAGGCTCTCGGAGTTTGCGCGCGTCAGCGAAGAACTGGGTCGCACGCCCCTAGGCCATTATCTCTTCAACTGTCAGGCTCCGGATATAGGAAACATGGAAGTCTTAATGGCACATGCCAAGCCCGAACAGAAGGAGCGTTACCTGTGGCCGCTCGTTCGCGGCGAAGTGCGTAGCTGCTTCTCTATGACAGAGCCTGAGCATCCCGGCTCTAACCCTACGTGGATGAGCACGCGCGCCGTGAAAGATGGAAATGATTACGTCATCAACGGGCACAAGTGGTTCACTTCGTCTGCCGAGGGCGCGAGTTTCGCAATCGTGATGGCGATAACAGAACCGGAAAGCGAAAGCCCATACAAACGTGCCAGCCAGATTATTGTTCCCACCTCGACCGAAGGGTTTCGTGTCGTGCGCAACATCAACGTGATGGGCGACGAAGGAAGCGATTACGCCAGCCACGCAGAAATCCTGTATGAGAACTGCCGTGTGCCGCAAAGCAATCTGCTGGGACGCGAAGGCGACGGCTTCCTCATAGCACAGGAGCGTCTTGGGCCGGGTCGCATACATCACTGCATGCGCTGGATAGGCATCTGCGAGCGCGCGTTCGACTTGATGTGCGACTACGCCGCGCATAGAGAGCTATCTCCCGGCACCATCCTGGGCAGCCGTCAGAACGTACAGGAATGGATTGCTGAGAGCCGTGCAGAGATAAACGCTGCGCGGCTGCTGGTTCTGCACACTGCCGAGAAAATTGATGCGGAAGGCGCGGCGGCTGCGCGTGAAGATATTTCTCTAATCAAATTCTTCGTGGCAGGTATCTTGCAAAAAGTTTTAGACCGCGCCATACAGGTTCATGGCGCACGCGGGTTGACCGACGCCACATTGCTCTCCTACTGGTACAGGCACGAGCGCGCGGCGCGCATCTACGACGGCCCCGATGAGGTTCACAAAACTGTGGTCGCCAGAAGTATTCTGAAACATTACGGCGTCAAGGTATCGCTCTAAATGAATTTGAAAAGTTCGGAATATATTAGTTTGCGGCTACAGCCTCTTAAGTCGAACTCACATTAGACTATGGCATCAGAGAACAACACGCAGGAAGATTTTGTTGATAAGTCGCGCGCGGTGCGTAAAGGTGAAGAGATTGACGGCGCGCGTCTGCTCGCTTACCTGCGCGAGCAGATACCTGATTTAGAGGAACCGCTCGAAGTCGAGCAGTTTCCGTCAGGCTTTTCCAACCTGACCTACTTGCTGCGCAATGGAGAACAGGAGTATGTGCTCAGGCGTCCCCCCGTCGGGGCGAAGATAAAGACGGCGCATGACATGGCGCGCGAATACAAAATCCTTTCTCATCTTTATCCGATCTACAGAAAAGTACCGCGTCCCCTACTCTTTTGTGATGATGAATCTATACTGGGCGCTCCGTTCTACGTGATGGAGCGCGTCAAAGGAATAATCCTACGAGCGCAACCACCGGACGGATTAGACCTTTCACCGGAAGTCATGCGAAAACTTTCGGAGACGTTCATACAGAATTTCGTCGAGATTCACGAAGTTGATTACATGGCGGCAGGGTTGGGTGAGATGGGACAGCCCCTGGGTTACGTCGCGCGGCAGATAGAGGGCTGGACCAGAAGATATTACAATGCGCGCACCGATGATGTTCCGGCAATCGAGCGCCTGGCATCATGGCTCATAGAACACCAACCGCCCGATTCGACCCGTAGCTCACTGATTCACAACGACTACAAGTATGACAACGTTGTGCTGTCGCCGGACGATTTGTCGAAGGTCGTGGCCGTGCTCGATTGGGAGATGGCAACTATCGGCGACCCGCTGATGGATTTTGGAACGACTCTGGGCTACTGGGTTGACGTGGACGACCCTGATGAGTGGCAAGCGTACGGATTTGGCTTGACCCGGCTTCCAGGTAATTTAAGACGAAGTGAAGTGGTTGAGCGTTACGCGAAACAGACTGGCCGCGACATCCCCGAAATAATATTTTATTACGCCTACGGGCTGCTGAAGATCGCCGTTATCGTTCAGCAGATATACTTTCGCCACCGGCAGGGTTTCACCAGGGATGCACGGTTCGCTAATTTCGGCTTACTGGTAAATGCCTGCGGCGATTTAGCCCAACGCGCTATCGAAAAGAGACGGATTGATCAATTGGGTTAGCACCATCAATAAACTCTGACTAGCGAGAGTTCTATATAAGAGAATATAAAGTTCTTAGCTTCTTAGGAGCTAAGAACTCTCTGCCCTCTCATATCGAACTGACATTAAAGTACCGTCTTCAGAAGCCCGCTTGCGATGCCCGTCTCATAGGCGTACCACAAACCGAACATGATGCTCACAGCCCCGGCGATTGTTTGCAGACCGTAGTTTACGCCGGACACCCGTCGCGCTGTGAGAGCAAAGGGCAGGCCGATCAACCCGGACATCAAGAGCATGCCGAAGATTGAGCCTAAACCGAAAACAGCCAGGTATAGCAATCCGAGCGCGACCCCTTTGATCTGCGTAAGCACAAGCAGAGTCAGGGTTGCTGAACCAGCCAGACCATGCATCGCGCCAACCACGAGCGGCTTGAAGCCTACGCGCGAGACCGCGTGCGAGTGAGATTCAGTTGGCCCCGCATGTTCCGTTCCGCGCTCGTGAAAGTGAACGTGTACGTGTGAGACTCCATCGTGACTGTGCCGGTGCATGTGCACGTCCGCGCGCCTGCGCAGAGCACGCACGAGCGCGCTTACGCCGAGAGCGATAATCATTAACGCAACACAGAACTCCAGCCAGTTTGCCACGCTATCAGGAACGGCGACGCGAAGCGCCAGCACAATGATGCCAACGATGATGAGCGACGCTGTGTGCCCTGCTCCCCACAGAGCGCCGACTATCATTGAGCGCAGTATATTGCGATGCTCGCTGACGATTGCTGAAACGGCTACAACGTGATCAACTTCCGTAGCGTGCTTGAGGCCGAACAAGAGGCCGAGGCCAAGCAGAGCGAATGCGTTGATTGATGTCAAAGCGTATTCTCCTAACAGATTCTTGGAAGCTGCTCGCCCACAAGCATGTCAACTATGCGCGTGCCGCCGAAGCCCGTGCGCATAGCTACTATGCCCTGCGGCTCCTCTTTCACCTCGCCTATGATGCAACTGTCACGACCGTAGATGTTCTGCTTCATGCGCTCAAGGATTCGCCCGGCAACCTCGGATGAAACTATAGCAACAAGCTTTCCTTCATTGGCGACGTAAAGCGGGTCTAGTCCCAGAATCTCGCACGCACCTTTGACTTCCTCGCGCACAGGAATACTGTCTTCACGAATCTCTATGCATACTTCGGAACTGAGCGCGATTTCGTTAAGCGTCGTCGCCACCCCTCCGCGCGTAGGGTCGCGCAAGCAATGTATCGCACTGAGCGAGTTTGCGCTTGCGGCTTCGTCCAGCATCTCGCTCACCAGCGAATTAAGCGGCGCGGTGTCGCTCTCAATCTCAGTCTCCAGATCAAGCTCGCCGCGCGCTATCATGATCGTCGTGCCGTGATCTCCAACATGACCGCTCACGATCACCTTGTCTCCGGGTTTGGCACGCGAGGCTGAAATCTCGACGGGCGACTCTATGATGCCTATGCCTGCGGTGTTGATAAAAATCTTATCCGCGCTCCCCTTCTGAACCACTTTCGTATCGCCTGTGACAACTTCCACGCCTGCTTCACTGGCCGCCGCGCGCATTGATGAAAGAATGCGTCTCAAATCTTCAATCGGAAAGCCTTCTTCCAGAATGAAGCCCGCCGAAAGATAGAGCGGGCGAGCGCCGCTCATAGCAAGATCGTTGACAGTTCCGTGTACGGCCAGACGGCCTATGTCGCCTCCTGGAAAGAAGACGGGCGTGACAACATAAGAGTCTGTGGTGAAGGCCAGGCGAGATGCATGACCGTTGCCGCCTACTTCAAACACTGCCTGATCTTCCAAAGCTTCTAATAGCGGGTTGCGCAGGTATTCAAGAAAGAGTCCCTCGATCAATTCGTGCATGGCGCGACCACCGCTGCCGTGCGCCAGCGTTATCTGTGTATCTCTTATCTTATGTTTCCTGCGCCTCGCCCGCTCGACTCGCTCAAAGAGGGGCGAGGGCGTGAATCCGCTCGTCATTGGTTTGTTGCTTTCAACGCTCTCAAGCCGCAGACTTCGCGCTTGAGCGTTCGGCGATCTTCGACAGCCGACCGAAATTGTAGTAAGCGGCGCACGCGCCTTCCGATGAGACCATGCAGGAGCCTATGGGGGTTTCCGGCGTGCAGGCCGTGCCGAAGACTTTGCACTCCCAGGGACGCTTGACGCCTTTAAGAATCTCGCCGCACTGGCAGGCTTTCGGGTCTGCTATGCGAAGCCCCGGCACGCTGAACTTCAACTCAGCATCAAACGCAGCATATTTTTGCTGAAGCTTCATTCCGCTGTGAGCAATCGAGCCAAGCCCGCGCCACTCGAAATAATCTCTCGGCTCGAAGACTTCGGATAGAATTTCCAGAGCTTTCCGATTACCGTCGCGGCTGACACAGCGCCCGTATTGATTCTCGACTTCGGCGCGCTTCTCTACTACCTGCTTTACGATCATGTAGACCGATTGCAGCACGTCCAGAGGCTCGAAGCCGGAGACGGCGACAGGCTTGCCGTATTCGCGCGGGACAAATTCGTAAGGGCGCGTCCCTATGACTGTGCTGACGTGACCGGGACCAAGAAAACCGTCCAGTTGCAAATCAGGCGAATCTAACAGGGCTTTCAGCGCGGGCACAATCGTGATGTGGTTGCAGAAGGCGCTGAAATTCTCCACACCATCTTTAGCCGCTTGCAGGATGGTCATGGCGGTAGAGGGCGCAGTGGTTTCAAAGCCCAATGCAAGAAAGACGACCTGATTCTGCGGATTCTTCTTCGCAATCTTTAGCGCGTCTAACGGCGAGTAGACCATACGCACGTCCGCGCCAGACGCCTTCGCATCAAGAAGGCTGGTCTTCGATCCCGGCACGCGCATAGCGTCGCCAAAGGTCGTGAAGATGACGCCCTCTCGCCCGGCTATGGAGATAGCATCGTCAACGCGCCCCAGCGGAATGACGCAAACGGGACAACCCGGCCCGTGAATCATGGTGATGTTAGGCGGCAACAAATCCTCAATGCCATACTTGAAGATTGTGTGCGTATGCCCGCCGCAGACTTCCATGATCTTAAGAGGCTCACTGGTCATCTGTGCGATCTGCTCTGCGAGCTTTTGCGCTATGTCGCCTGATCGATATTCGTCTATGAATTTCATAAAACCCTCTTAATAGTCTGGAGTCTGGAGTCGTAAGTCTGGAGTCCGAGGTCAAAAACGTTTTCTGTTTTAGCTTTTGACTCCAGACTCCGAGACTCCAGACTTCTCTTCCAACAGAGACTTGTGCTGCAAGAACGTATGCACCATGTCCCACATGATGTGATAAAGAGCTACGTGCGTCTCCTGTATACGATGGATGCTGGAAGTGGGCACGGTCAGACAGAAATCCAGCAAGCCTCCGGCGTGCAACTCTGCCATCTTCCCACCATCGTTTCCGGCGAATCCCATGCAAACGAATTTCATGCGGCGCGCGGTTGAGAAAGCATGCATAAGGTTTTCAGAATTCCCGCTCGTAGAAATACCCAGCAGGATGTCGTCCTCCTGCCCCAGCGCTATTATCTGCCGCGTGAATACGTCATCGAATCCAACGTCGTTCGCAATCGCCGTGACCATAGCCATATCGTTCGTCAGGCAGATGGCCGGTAAAGCACGTCGCCCGACGATTACGGGATGCATGAACTCTACGGCTATGTGCTGGGCGTCAGTTGCCGAGCCGCCGTTTCCGCAAACGAGCATCTTCCGCCCTCTATGAAAACTCTTCGCCATCTGAAGAGACGCAGCCAGAATCGTGTCCTTGTTATCTTCAAAAAACCTGGTCTTAACCTCCACGCTCTCGCGCGCTTTCTCCAACAAAGAGAAGCGCAATTCCTCCATCAAATCCTGCGGCTTCTTTTCATCCTCATGCAGGAAAGGATAGAACGAGCGTGAAAAATCTTCGGCGGACTTTGACATTTATTTGCCCCGCAAACGACGATGGTCTATAGACGATAGACGATGGATGATTAACGATAAGAACACGCTTTCAATCCTCTACTGTCCGTCGTCCATTGTCGTTTTAAACTGATCGAACTCTTCTTCATACTGGCCGAACTCTTTGAGCAAACGCAAAGTCTCTTCAGCTTCCTTTTCATCAACCTTGCTCATAGCAAAGCCCACGTGAATCAGAACGTAGTTGCCGACTCGCGCCTCGTCTTTGTCCAGCATCCCAACGTTTACGTTGCGCCTGACACCGCCGACATCAACCTTTGCGATGTCATTCTCTTCATCAACAATCTCAACGATTTTTCCCGGTATAGCCAAGCACATTTATCAATCTCCTATAGAAAATTACTGAAACTAATTCCGCAATCCGAATTTCGCAATCGGTCAAACTCTTCCCGCCTTCATGCGCGCATTTGCCACTGCCGCCTGGCCCAAACTTATGCCGCCGTCATTTGTCGGCACGCGGCTGTGAGTGAAGACCTCGAAGCCGTCCCGTTTGAGACGCTGGCAGACTCTTTCGAGCAGAAAGATATTTTGAAAGACTCCGCCCGATAATACTACGCGGTTGAGCCGCCTTTCATCTCTGGCATGGCGAGCGATTGCTCCGATTAATTCGACAACGCCCAGATGAAACTTCCCGGAAATTTCCCGTGGCGGCGCGTCGTCAAGCAAATCTTCCACAGCGCGGCGAATGACCGCTTCGGCCTTAATCGTACCACCCGCCTCAATCTCGAACTCGTAGCTTTCGGTCGAATCGCTATCAGCAATCGCTTCCAACTCAATCGCCGCCTGGCCTTCATAGTTGACCGCGTTTCTCAAGCCCAGCAAGCCAGCCACGGCATCGAAGAGTCGCCCCATGCTGGATGTTTCGGGACAGTTTGTGCCCGTCACAGCCATTCGACTCAACGTCTTCCATGCGCGCCTGTCCATTTTGTGAATGAACGGAAGATTCAGTCTCAAAAAATCATCGCCGAATGCTCGCTCAAGGTAGATGGCCGCCATACGCCACGGCTCGCTTATGGCCTTCGCGCCGCCGGGCATAGGAATGTATTCGAGATGGGCTATGCGCTCGGCTTCAACAAAGCTAGCGACGAAGAACTCGCCGCCCCATAGCTTACCGTCCGTGCCGAATCCGAGTCCGTCCATCGCCACGCCTATCACTTCGCCGTCCAGAAGGTTATCGGCCATGCAGCTTGCGATGTGCGCGTGATGATGCTGAACGCCTATCTTCTTCTCTACAGAGTCGAGCGCGAGCGCATACTTCGTCGAAAGATATTCAGGATGAAGATCGTAGGCGATAACTTCTGGATTGAGATGAAAAAGCCGCCGGAAATGCTCTATGCCATGCTCGAAAGAGCGCAGAGTTTCGAGATTTTCGAGGTCGCCTATGTGATGACTGATAAAAGCGTAGTTGTCATGAGTCAGGCAGAAAGTGTTCTTCAATTCTGCGCCACAGGCCAGAATTTCTCGCTCGAACTTGAACGCGGTCTTCAGAGGCGCGGGCGCATAACCGCGCGAGCGGCGCAAGATAATCTCGCGGCCACCCGTAACGCGCGCGATTGAATCGTCCGTGCGAATGTGAATCCGGCGGTCGTGAAGCAGAAAGTAGTCGGCAATCTTATTTAGTCGTTGGAGCGCATCCCTGTCTTCATAACAGATAGGCTCGTCCGCTGTGTTGCCGCTGGTGAGAACAACAGGGCGATTCAGGTTCTCCAAAATCAGATGGTGCAGGGGCGAGTAAGGCAGCATGAAGCCTAGCGTAGTGACACCGGGCGCAAGCTTTTCGGATAAACTCGCGCCCGTTATCTTTCTGAGCAGCACTATGGGGCGCTCTACAGATGCAAGCAGGTCTTCCTCTTCATCTGAGATAAGGCAATACTCTCTGATGACATCGACGGACGTTGCCATCATTGCGAACGGCTTATCTTCCCTGTACTTTCCCTGTCGAAGCCGCTCGACCGCATCTCGATTCAGCGCGTCACATGCCAGATGAAAACCGCCTATGCCTTTAATGGCAATTATCTGCCCGCCCATGATGAGTTGACGCGCGCGGCTGACAACATCCTCACCGGCGGAATTAATCGCAATCTCGCGCCCACACGCATCTGTTAGAAAAAGCGCTGGCCCGCAAACAGAACAGGCCGTAGGCTCTGCGTGAAAGCGGCGGTCGAGCGGGTTCAAGTATTCTTCACGGCACGCCGCGCACATCTCGAAGCAGCGCATGGTGGTTCGCTCGCGGTCGTATGGAATATCTTCGATGATGGTAAAGCGCGGCCCGCAGTTCGTGCAGTTGATGAACGGATAGCGATAACGACGATTCGCAGGGTCGAACATTTCATCCAGACAGTCTGAGCAAGTAGCAATGTCAGCAGAGATGGGCGTGAACTTCTCTTCCGAATCCGAAGCGCTCTCGATGATGAAGAAGTCCTGATAGTTGGCCGGGTCTAAACTTTCACTTCGCTCTACGGATTCTATTTGAGAGAGCGGGGGCGGGCACGCCCGGATTTCGCAGACGAACTGCTCGATTTCTACGGCCTCGCCTTCGACATCAATGACAACTCCGGTCGTGTTATTGAAGACGCGCCCTTTGAGCGCACGCCGCATCGCAAGCGTGTAGATGTAGGGGCGAAAGCCTACGCCCTGAACCATGCCCCGCACCAGAATTTGAGTTCGCGTAGCCACCATCTAAAAGCAGTGTAGAGTGCAGAATGCGGAGTGATGAATTAAGAGCTATTCTCTCTTTAATTCATCACTCATCATTCTGCATTCATCACTGCTCTTCCTCTTCCCTTCCAAAAATTTCAGCCATTCGTCCATTCCCTCGCCGGTCTTCGCAGAAGCCTGAAATACTTTCATGCCGGGGCGCACCTGTTGAATGCTCGCAAGCGCGGTCGTCAGATCAAACTCTGTTGCTTCGGCCAAATCTATCTTTGTAATCAAGCATACGTCCGCAGTGTTAAATATCGTAGGATATTTCAGCGGCTTATCTTCCCCTTCGGTCGTGGAGAGCAGGACGATGCGCAGGTTCTCGCCCAGATCATAGCTTGACGGGCAGACCAGGTTGCCGACGTTTTCTATAAAGAGCAGGTCTAATTCCTCCAGACTCCATTCATCGAGAGCGCGCTCTATCATCTGCGCATCAAGGTGACAGACCGTGCCTGTGCTTATCTGCTTGACGGGAACTGCGGCGCGCGCTAACCGAGCAGCGTCATTGTCCGTCGCAAGGTCTCCGACGAGCGCCGCGACGCGCAAGCCTCTCTCTCTTAGACTGGAAAGCATCTTTTCGAGAAAAGCTGTCTTGCCTGCGCCGGGGCTTGAGACCAGACTGACTACATAAAGCCCCGCGTCCTGAAAACGCCTGCGCAATTCACGGGCGAGCAGATCATTCTGCTTCAGCACGTTCTGTCTTACTTCGACAAGGCGGGGTTGTGCGCTCATCCCTCTATCTCCAAAGCTACGATTTCAAGCTCCTGCCCACGCAAGATCTGCGGCGTCGGAGTCTCGCAAACAGCGCAAGAGAATTTTTGGATAGAATCAAGAGTTCGTTCCTCTTCGCATTCGGGGCAATAGACCACGACCGGAACATCTTCTATGACGAGGCGCGAGCCTTCAAGCGGCGTGCCCTCGCAGGCCACATCGTAAGAGAAGAGCAGGGCTTCTTTTACGACGCCCGAAAGCGGCCCAAGCTTGAGATGCACGGCGCTAACCTGCACACCGCCCCTGCGCTCGGCCTCTTCCGTTGCCATCTCTATCATGCTCATGGCGATTGAAAGCTCGTGCATAAAAGATAAGGATGAGAGGTCAGAGGCTAGTAGAAATGCTTTTACTGACCTCTAGCCTCTAATCTCTAGCTTCTGCTCTCTCAGCGCTGATGTCGAACGACAGTTTCAACTCGTCCTTGACTCTGATCGTACCTCCTACAGCAGAGACCGGCTTGATGTTGTAATCCGTCTGCCGCAATGCAAACTCGCCGCGTGCAAGCAAGCTCTGGTCGTTTACAGTTATCTGCGCGTTAATCGGTCTATTGCGCGTGACGCCGTGTAGGGAGAGGTCGCCGTTGATAGTGATGCGATACTGATTCTCAGCCGTACGGTTCGCAGAGACGCTTCTGCTCATGTAAACGATCTCAGGATAACGAACGGCTTCAAGCACCTCTTCGCGCATGGCGCGGTCAATCTCACGACGATCCTTTTCGCTTACATCGCCCACGACTGCGAGCGAATCAGCTTTCACCAACACAAGTAGTGAAGCTGAAGCAAGCGTACCGGGAACGAATCTGACATCACCGCCGAGGCCGCGAACCGCGATTGTCGGGTTGTGCCCGAAAACGGAGAGCAGCCCGGATGCTTCTGCACGCACAAGGAATCGGCTGCGGCTTGCGTCTATGCGATAGGAGACGGCGGCTGTTTCATTCCCGCTCATAAATTTTGGTTGAATCGAAAACTGCCGCCCTTCGTTTTTGAAAGTCCGACTGGCTTACGGCTCGCTTTCGACGCGCCACCGATACAGATAATCAGAGCACGCTGCGCACCCCGCGCCGCACTATCTCGGTCGTCAGACCGTAAACAAAGTGGGAAGCAAGAGAGTATGCGTGTACCTCCAGAGGATACTCCGTCGCTGACCTTGATAGTCCGAGCGCTGGCACAATGCCTTCATCTGCCATAGCCCAGACGGCAGCGCCAAACGGCAACCCTAAGCCAATAGTTGACTCCGGCAGCACTTCTGCCACCGCGCCATAGATTGCGCCCGAAGTCGCACCCATAGCGTAATGCGCGATGGCTCCGCCCATCTCTTTCTCGCTCTTTGTCATCTTGTGATCGAAGACGAGTTCGGAAACGGCGTTGGCCGTTCTCACCGCCGCGTTATCGTCTGGCGAGTCGCTGCCGCGCTCCTTTAGCTCGCGTCCGATGCCATGTTCAGGCGAGCCTTGCTGCAAGCTTTGAGCGCCATGCGGTCTCTCTTCATCTTCCATCAATTTGCCCAAAAGAGCTTGAAATTGATTCATAGTCCATGATGCAACCAGCCCGCCGACGATGCCAGCCATCAGCCCTTTCAAAACGTCGCCCGCACAGAGGTTGTCGTTCTCTCTTTCGCCTTGCATCCCAGTCACCTCGCCCTCTTCGCACGCGCAATTCCAGTCACACGCGAATCTTCGACACACGCCCGGCAATCATCCGATTGAAGTCCTCAAGTTTCACTCGCCTGCGGTTTCAAGCGGAAGCATTACATGGTGCTTATCTTGATATACCGCTTGATGTCCGGGATGCTGACAATCACTGCGGCTGCGGCGGCCACAAGCACTGCGCCACCGATGATAGACCAGAGATTCATACCTGACGACCTCCTCTCTCTTCTTTCCAAAGACTCTTGACGTTTCATGACAAGTGATCTCCCTTTCTAAAAAAAATATTGCTCACACTCCAGCGCGCCGTGCGCGACTCTCTTCAAGTACGCTCGCCACGAGCGATTCAACTACGCCGACGGCTTCGTCCACCACAGCCTCCACCGTCGCGCTCAATCCCATACGCCCTTCATCCTCTTCGCCTGTGCTCTCAGGCTCGCAACCAACCAGCAGGATTCGTTTGAACTCTGCGCCCATTGCTTTCGCCATGCCCAGAACTTTCAACGGGTTCATGCCGTGCGGCTCAATCATTGCTGCCTGCGCATCCACGTTATCAAGCTCGCCGAGGTCAGGCTCTATGGTGTAGAGCGTGCCCGGCTCTTCGCCTCGCGGGGTCGCGTCAACGAAGATGGTCACGTCGTAGCCGTCCATGAGCGCGTAGACCAGATCGAAGCCGCGTATACCGAAGTCAACCACGCGCACCTCGTCCGGCAACTTGCGCTCGATCAGACGCTTTACAACTTCACAGCCGAAGGCATCATCGCCCAGAAAGATGTTGCCTATGCCCGCGATAAGAATAGTGGGGCGCGTCATCAACTCTCGCTTTCAGATTCGCCGGGCAAGAGCGGCTCAACCTCTTCAGTAGTGAAGAAGAAGCGATGGCCGGGCTGGCGCAGCATTCCCATATCGCGCCCCGGATCGTCTTCAATAACTACGGCCAGATGAACTTTGCCCTCATAATCCTGCTCGATTGCTTCTATGATGGCTACTTTGCCCGCGAGCGCAAGATCAAGGATGTCGCCGCCTGCGCGCGGGCGCAAACGAACGCGAGCGCCCGGCCCCAATTCGATCCCACAGACGCTGACGTGATCAGGTTGCGTCCGCTCTTCAAGAAGCTGCCATTCCCATTCGTTCATAATTCGTCAATGGTGAATAGTAGATGGAAACGGCTTTCTGCCATTTACTATTTACCTGTTTCACCCTCGCCTGAAGGGCGCAGGCTGCGTACTACGCCGTGTAGCTTCATCAACTGCTCCGGCGGCATCGTCTCGGTTCTCTCAAGTATCTGACGGGCGCGCTCGTCCGAGCTGCGCATCTCGCGCTTCTCTTCATCGGTTAAAGTCATGATGCGAAGAGTAAGAATCTCATCTATTTCTGTTCCATCGAACAGATCGCCAGCCGATTCGGGCGCAATCTGCGGGTAATCGTAAAGAATTATCGGCGAAGAGAGCATGCAATCACGCGCTCCCTCTTCGCCGACCATGACAGGCCACGTTCCCACATTGCTGCACGCAGCAGCATGCTCACGAAAAGCTTCCGGCGGATCAAGCAGCGAGATGAACTCGCCATCCCGCACGCTGAGAATAGTGTGCGTCGAAACCAGTGCGCGCATCAAAGCAGCATCACGATTATCGGTTTTCGTCTCATCGAACGGCGTAAGGTTTAGAATACGCACTGTGACCTTGAATAATCGCTGATTGCTGATTGCTGATTGCTGATTGGAAACCAGTCTTTGCGTTTCATCAATCAGCAATCTGCAATCAGCAATCCGAATTTCGATAGCGCCTTCTATGGCCTGCTGCTTACGAACCAGTATGCCAACTATCAACCCATTTGAATCGCGCAACGGTTCTATTGTCCGGCTGGAATCAAAACTGAATCTACGCTCCTGCGGTTGAGCAACCAACTCGCGCAAAGTAGAGCTTGATGCGCTGACACCGCGCTCGACCGATTCCTGCCACGAATGAAAAACCTGCTCGCCAACCTCAAGCGACCCCACCGCTCGGAAATCGGAATCGGAGATAGAATCTTGCAGCTCCTCATCATCGCAATTCGCAATCCGCATTCCGCATTCCGCAACAGGAACGCCCACTTCGCGCGCGAGCAGATGCAGGAATCTGACTTTGACATCCAGCACGCTTCGTTCATCCCCATGCACCAGACATTCCGTCTGCATGCTCCACGCATCTGTGTGCGGCGCTTGCGCCTCGCTGTAATTTCTGGGGTAGAGCGCGCCGAAATTCCAGCGCTGCTGGTTCTTCACAGCTGACGGGCGATACGGGTAGAGCATGTACCCTTCATAGAGCACGGCATTGGCTATTCTTTCCACAAGCTGAAGATTCATCCTCAGACTTTCTCCTCAACCTTCAACTCTTCGACATCCTTCTCTTCGGCGGCTGAAAGAATTCTCTCTAACGCCTGCTCCCAGGTCGGAATACCGCGCCGCCTCTTGAATTCATGCAAGCGGTCGAAGACATCTTTTCGCAGGCTGAGCCACGCGCTGTTGGGATAATAGATGTCCATCATCTCTCGCCAGACCTGAACGGGCAGACGATACCTGGCCTCTCTGTCCCACGGAATCTGCGCGACTTGCAGCCCTAAATCTTCCGCTTCATAAAAGATTGTTCCGCTGAAAAGCAGGCAGAGCGGAATCTCTCCGCTTTCAAGACCTGCGAAATATTTAGTTGCGGCAACATTGAAATCGAACGTGCATGGCACGGGCATATCAACGAGCGAGCTTCCCGTGAACGGCGGAACTATCACACTCGTGTGCGTCCACAACATGGTGCGCAAGGTCTGACTCCAGCGCTCCGGCTCTCCGAAAAGGTCTTGTAGACGTTCCTGTTCCTGCGAGTCGTAGCGTCGGCGTGCTACTTCTAACTGAATCTGGCAGCGCAGTGCGACCGTCTGCACAGGCTCATCTTCGACCGCGTTCGTAACACGCAGTTTCAGAGCCAGCAGCGGAGAGGCCGCGAACGCCACGGCCTCGGCACCTTCAACCTGAAAACTCAAATCTGGCATGACTAAGAGCAGTGATAAGTGATAAGTGATGAGTGATAAGAGAAAAGCTTTCCGGCTCTTTCTTATCACTCATCACTTATCACTTATCACTGCTTTCCATCTCTCTCTTTAAGTTCATTAAAGAAGCCTGCTATCTCTCGCCAGACCTCTGTGCCGCCGGAGAGGCCGCGCCAGTTGGCGCGAATCAAGCCGACGAGTTTGTAGCATTCGTCAATCGGCACTAAGAAGTATTCGCGCGATTGACCGACGCGATTGACTAACAGCGCCTCAACGTCCGAGTTCATCTTCTGCAAGACCGCATTGTCGCGCACTATGTCTTGCCATGATTCCAGATCGAGCAGAGATTCGGTCGGCCCGGCAGGACTGGGATAGATCGCTACGACTTTGCCATCGGGCGTGCTGTGGAAGAAGAAAGCCATGCCGATTGGAATCAACAGGCTCTCCCACTGCTCATCCGTCAGTAGAAAATCGGTCAGAAGTTCTACGCGCCGGGGGACTCGCTTGTACTTCGTCTTTTCATGATCGCTGAAGAGAATCGCGCAGGGCTGACAGGCGCAGAGGAGTTGGCGACTCAATGGTTCGACCAGATGTTCATGACCGGGTGGCAGCGCAGCCGAGCACATCTCGCAACGTTCCGCGACGGCGCGCGGTCGCACGAACCTGCGCAACACAGACAGTGGCGTTTGTCCCTGGCCTTCGATACTGGAATCCTGACTCATACTCACTTCGGAATGTGAACGTGCGGATTTGAAGAAGAAATTGAGATGGAATTAAGAGCTTATCTCTTCGACCTGCTTTCCAACCCACAATCCGAAATCCGCGCGTCCGCTGGTCATTAGGCTGGCGGCATGTTCGGCATGTTCGGATCAATCGGATCACGATCATCCGCATTGATGCTCGTGGAGTCTCTTGCCGTTGATCCGCCTGCGGGGCGATCCGCATGAGTCGTCTCATCATGGTCGTGACGACCGGCCTCTTTCCCTTCGGTCGAACTCTTCTCCTCGCCGCTGCCCGTGCCCGCATCATGCGAGGGCGCGTCCCTTGAAGTATCATGCTGTGTCATTGCTCTTAATCTCCTCTTGCTACTAGGCGAAAGGTGTCAGGAAATAACACCTTCTCGTTAACAGTAAAAAATACGCATTCCGAAATGCGCAATCATTAATTGGGTAGGGCTATTTTTGCCTGACCCTGTTCGATAAGTAAGGGGAACGGCTCAAGCTGTAGCTCTGGATGGGAAAGCCCGCGCCCCGCTCGCACAACATCGTAATGGCGCTCGCAAGTGGAGCAGATCAAACTGTTGGCTACAAGGCGAGCAGTGTGCAGGTTGCGCCCGCAGCCCGGGCAGAGACTATCGTATGCGTAGAACGTCTCTCCCAAACGGCAGAAGAGAATCGAGCGGCCACTCACGTCCAGCGATTGCACACCGCCAAGCGCAAGCAGATCAAGACCGCTCACCTCCGCCCACCTGCCGTTCCCGTTAGCTGGCTTCGCAGCCTCTTCTCTCGTTTTAGATTTCCCTAACTGCACCAGTCCGCTATGCGCGGGCTGTTCCACCACTCCTTCAACTTCAATCGCGGTCACATCCGGCGCGGCTTCGTAAATCGCCTCCTCAATCGCCAGCTTCAACGTCATGGCAGACGAAGGACACCCATGACAGCTTCCCTGCATCTGTAGATGAACCACGCTCTCGTCAACGCCGAGCAGTTCCACGTTGCCGCCGTGCGAGGCCAGATAAGGACGCACCTTATCAAGAGCCTGCATCACTCTGGATTCAAGTTCTAACGGGTGCAGCCCGTAAAGCAGCAGCAGGCTCGAAACCAGCCCATCACCTGCAAAGTCTTTGAAGACCGATTGACCCGCTTCGCCTGATTGCGCAATCGTCTCCATCATGCGCTCAAGCCCTGCGCCGTGAAAATCCATGAGCGATTGCACAAGCTCTAACGCCAGCCCTCGCGCCTCCACATCAGGCCACGCCTCAACCTCGTGAACCAGCGCCTCTACGCGCTGCATCTGTTTCTGGAACTCTTTATCTTCCATAAAAACGTGGCAGGTGACAGGTGAATAATAAGTGATAAGAGAAAAGCCTTTCGCTCTTTCTTATCACTTATCACTCATCACTTATCACCTCTTCTTATTTCATAGCGCCGAACATAGGCGAGTGGCGAGCCTCTACGACTTTGCCGTCGCCCGTGTACATGTGAACGCCGCAAGGCAGACAGGGATCGAAGCTGCGTACGGTTCGCATGATGTCTATGCCCTTGAAGTTTTCGGGGCCGTTCTCCTCGAAGATGGGTGTGTTCTGCACGGCATCCTCGTAGGGGCCGGGCGTGCCGTAGATGTCGCGCGGAGTGGCGTTCCACGGCGTCGGCGGGTACGGGTGATAGTTGGCGATCTTGCCGTCGCGTATCACTACGTGGTGCGAGAGCACGCCGCGCACCGCTTCGTGGAAGCCGCAGCCAATCGCATTCTCCGGCACCTTGAACTCAGACCACGTTTTGGTGCGTCCCGCGTGCAACTCCTCCAACGCCTTCTCCACAAAGTGAAGAGCGGCGGCGGCGGCGTAAGCCTGAAAGTAAGTTCGCGCACGGTCGCGCTCGATGGCGTTCGACCACTTGGGAATCTTCCACTCGAATTCGACCTCCGGCTTCAGCGCCGTCTTCGGCAGGTAAATCTTGACGCTGTGGCCGGTCGCCTTGATGTAACCGATGTCCACAGTGCCTGCCAGCGCCGTTGACCAGAGGCGCGCTATTGGCCCGCCGCCGGTGTCCAGCGCAAGGTATTTGCTGCCATCGCCCTGTTCCCCTTCGTGATACCAGCGCGGGCACATGACCCATGAATACTTGCCGTCGAAGTCGCGCTTCTGCGGGCGCGGGATTGTCGTCTGATTCCAGGGATGTTTGCGATCAATCGGATTACCGAGCGGATCGTTCTTAACAAACATCTCTTCGTTGTCCCAGTCGTCATAGTAGGAATGGCCGAGCAGGATGCGTATCCCTAAGTTGATGTCAACCAGATTGTGCGTGACGGCCTTGCCATCCACGATCACGCCCGGCGTGACATACATAGCCTTGCCCCACTCATCCATGTTCTCGTACTTGTAGTCGCAGACAGCCGGGTCGTTCCATGAACCCCAGCAGCCAAGCAGGACTCTTCTCTGGCCCACTTTCTCATAGCCGGGCAGCGCTTCGTAGAAGAAGTCGAACAGGTCATCATGCAGCGGCACGACTCTCTTCATGAACTCTACGTAGCGCATCAGGCGCACCATGTAGTCCGTGAAAAGTTGAACGGTGGGCACTGTGCCGACGCCTCCCGGATAGACTGTCGAAGGATGAACGTGGCGGCCTTCCATCAAACAGAACATCTCGCGCGTGTAACGGCTCACCTGCAAAGTCTCGCGGTAGAACTCGCCGGTGAATGGATTGAGCGCAGTCATGATGTCTGCGATGGTGCGATAGCCGTGATCGGCAGCGTGCGGCGCTTCCGTCTTTTGAGCTTTGGCCCAGACGCTTGGATTGGTCTCCTTTACCATCTGCTCGCAGAAGTCAACGCCGACCAGATTATCCTGAAAGATGTTGTGGTCGAACATGTACTCGGCGGCTTCGCCTAAATTTACTATCCACTCGCCAAGAGCGGGCGGGCGAACATTGAAGGCCATGTTCTGCGCGTATGTGGCGCAGACCATGTGATTGTCGCCGCATATGCCGCAGATGCGGCTGGTGATGAAATGCGCGTCGCGCGGGTCTTTGCCCTTCATGAAGATGCTGTAGCCGCGAAAGACAGAAGAAGTGCTCCAGCATTCGGCGACCTCACGGTTTTCAAAATCAATCTTGGTGAAAATGCCGAGGCTTCCGACGATTCGCGTAATCGGGTCCCAATTCATATCGACCAGAGTTCTAGGCTTAGTCGGAGTCTGTGTTTTAGTTGTCGTTGTAGTGCTCATCTTTGGCGCTCCTTATATTTAATAAGCCTTTGGCCGGTAGCCGGTCGTCAACTCCGTCCCCTTGTGTCTCCACTTCGGCTCTTTGTTGACGGTCGAGTTGGTGATGGCGCGCAATTTGCGAATCATTCTGCCGTAAATGCCGATTGTGCCCGCAGAGAGCTTAGCGCCCGGCGGCTCGTCCATGAACGGCATGAATTTGTCCGGGAAGCCCGGCATGGTGCAGCCTATGCAGATGCCGCCGACGTTGGGGCAACCGCCTATGCCTGCCATCCAACCGCGCTTTGTGACGTTGCAGTTGACCACAGGCCCCCAGCATCCCAATTTCACAATGCACTTGGGCGAGCCGTACTCCGTTGCGAAGTCCGCCTGCTCGTAGTAGCCCGCGCGGTCGCATCCTTCGTGAACGGTCTTGCCGAAGAGCCACGTGGGACGCAGTTGGTCGTCCAGTGGAATCATGGGAGCAAGCCCTGCCGCCTGATAGAGCAGGTAGAGCACAGTCTCCATAAAATTGTCTGGCTGAACGGGACAGCCCGGCACGTTGATGATGGGAAGCCCCGCAGGCGTTTTGAAGTCCCAGCCCAGATAATCCGCCAGTCCCATGCAGCCTGTAGGATTGCCAGCCATAGCGTGAATGCCGCCGTATGTCGCGCAAGTGCCTATGGCAACTACGGCCAGAGCCTTCGGAGCAAGACGATCAATCCATTCGCAGGTGGTGATGGGCTGTCCCGTCATGGGGTCTGTGCCCATAGCCGCCCAGTAGCCTTCCGCTTTGATACTCTCGTTCGGAATCGAGCCTTCGACGACCAGCACGAAGGGATCAATCAAGCCCTGTTCGGCCTGATAGAAATATTTCATGAAGTCGTCGCCGACTTCATAAGCCAGCACCGGATTGTGCAGATGCACTTTCGGGAGACCCGGTATTGCCCCCAGAACAACATCCTCAACGCTCGGTTGACTCGCGGCTGTGATAGACACGGAATCGCCGTCGCAGCTAAGCCCGGCTGTGATCCAGACGATGTGAACATCTTTGACAGCCGGAGCGCGTTGAGTCTTCCTACCGTATGGAGCTATTTCCGCCACCATAAGAAGCCTCCTCCTATATACGCTGTTTGTTGCTGGTTGATGTTGGTGGGCCAAGCGGTTTGCTCAAAGGCAAATCTGTGGCGCTAGCATCAGCCCCTTGTTCGTTTCAAAACCCTGAATCCGGGCCAGTCATGTCTTTGGGGGTGACAACTGTCCGGACTCGAACCCACCCATTTCGTCAGGTAGGCACCTGTCGTTAAGCTCCGCTCAGAGTTGACGGCAGGACTCCATCACGTCAAAGCGAAAGACGGCTAGAGACTAATTTTTCCGCGACCGGGGGTGATTACGGAAACACTTGGGGGATTGCAAATTCTATCTACTGAGGAGATGAAACCAATGAAGGATTCAGCGAAACCTTCGGTCGGAGAGTATCGGGTCTCCCTTCCTGAAAGAATCCTTCGCTTAGAAGGTTATTTCAATTTCACAAATTATTTTTCTAAGTGGGCACAGTCTAACGCCGCGTCATTCCCATGTCAATAAGATTAAAGTAACGTTGGGCCAACCTGAGAATTCCAACAATCCGTTGTGAAGCGCTGGGATTTCTCACGCGATTAAGGCCGCCCGTATAGTAAAATAGAGAACCGAAGAGGAGGTCTAAGCGATGAGCTTACCGAAAGAGAGATTCAGCTTGAGCGTCGCAGACTATCTTAATGGCGAGCGAGACGGAGCAGTGCGCCACGAATACGTGGGCGGTCAGGCTTACGCTATGGCTGGCGCAAGCGCGCGTCACAACAGGATTGCGGGAAACATCTTCGCTCGTCTGAACGCTCAACTTGACGGAGCGGAGTGCGAGCCGTTTATCTCGGACATGAAAATCCGCGTTGCGCCCGATCTGTTCTACTACCCGGATGTGGTCGTCACATGCGACCAACCGGGCGGAGATGCTTACTTTCGCACCGAGCCGCGCCTAGTTATAGAAGTGCTGAGTCCCACAACCGAGCGCACAGATCGCCACGAGAAGATGGCCGCGTACAAGAACTGTGCGAGCGTGCAAGAATACGCGCTCGTCTCGCAGGAGACAATGATGATCGAGCTACATCGCAGAAGCGGCGACGAATGGCAGACCGAAATCTTCACGGAACCCGCAGAACAATGCGCCTTCAATTCAATCGGCCTCGCGTTGAGCCTGAGCGACATCTACCGCAACGTGCGCTTTGACGAAGCGGCAGAGGTTTGAACTAGCTACGTATTCACAGCTTAAGCATTAATGTGATTTTACGGGGATTTATTTCCTCAAGGTTTTCTTGCAGACACAATGAACTCGAATAATTCTTTTTTTGAGGTTCGCTTTCGGATGCTGCGAACCTCGATATTATGAAACCCTACCTGTTTGAAGATAGCCGCGTAAATGCCTTCGACTGGCAACATAACATCATAGAATTTTGAATTACCTACAATATAATTTACTATCCCACCGCTCTTAACGACCTTGAATAGCTCTCCACAGTGATGAACCATGTCATAAAAGTATTTATGAATGTATCGAGAGAGTAAATGACTATGTTCAGCTACATTAGTAAGGATTTCATTAAAGTCTTTGAAAGGGATATTAACATTATTCGGCGGTTGCCATTTGGCTACGTTACTTGTAGCGCATCCCCATGTACCGCCAATTGCCTGCCAATCTAATTCTCCTGCTGCGCGCTGGTCTTGAAGATAGTTTAGCCAATACAGGTATGGCCTTAGCTCCCTGATATAGCTCATACGATTAGGATATGGCGGTGATGTAATCACACAAGTATAGTGATTTAATTCCAGCTTTGAACTTAATGCCCGCGCATCGCAAAGAATAGCTCGCGGGTACTCAATTATTGGAGATTGAGCCGCATCAGCTATTGATGCCACTGACTCTTCCCAATTCACCGCGACAGAATCCTCTTGTAATAATTGAGAGTCTAAGTTCAGTCGGTGCTCTCTTTTTCTAAAGGACATTGATTGATGTCTAAAACTGATATCTGCTTGCTCAATAGCTACTCTGCAAAAAGCAATCTTGAGTAAATCAACTGAGTTACCCGGAATTTCTTCTGATAACTTGTTAATCTTGCGCATGGCCCGGCCAAGTGCATTTAGTATTGTCGTATGCCACCATTTTTCAATATGATACAATGGCGGCAACCATCCTGTATCTTCTCTTGCCGCTCGGATAGATTTAGAAACCTCTATTGATGCTGATTTCAAAGTGTCTATGTCACTCTGCATATAAGAGCGTGTCTTCGTTTGAGTCAACCAAATGAGAAAAGAATTGATGTCCGTTGTATCGCAGACAATACCAAGCTCAGCACAAGTTAATGCTGTTGTGCCAGTACCACAAAAAGGATCAAGAACCACCGCGTCATGCTTTGCATATGTTTGAAGTAAATCGGAAACCAGATGCACTGAATATGCAGGAGTGAGCCTCAACCATCCATAGCGCGTATGTTTTTGATTTCCCTTAAAAGTAAAGCGGCATGTAGAACTGATTGCCTTTTGTGCTTCCATAACTATTAAGCTGATAGCAAGGTTTCTAAGACCCGTTCAAGTTTTTCTTTGATTCTCTGGGAATTTCGCTGATAGAAAGCTGCTAAGTCATAGCCCAGAACTTCACGACAGAAGGCATAACCACTTTCGGTATTACTGCCGGTAATTGTGCCGATGAGTAGTAACCATCGCGCCTGCCGATAGCGCAAGGCGATGTCATTATCTATTTGTGTAGAAAGCAAAAATAATATAGGGACGTAAAGATTTACATAGGCGCTTGATGCATTATTTATGTCCGCGTTCTGACGCTTGGAATCTTTACTTTTATAACCCTGCCTTACTTCAAAGACTACACCTCTGATTAGAGAGCGAGCCTTGTCTTCTGGAATTATTTCTGCGGTCACCTTATCAGCCCAACGCTTCACACGCCTTCTTAATGCATCACTCTGTACATCATCGAATTCAATGCGCCCATCAAGATATAATGTTTTATCCTTTTTGCCAGGTACGGGAACTTTATAAGTCCATGCGGCTTGTTCTGCGGTTAACCCTAAAGTATTTTGTAAGATTTTATTGAAAACTCGTTCTCCACCAATACCCAGTTGCCTATAAATGGAAGTCATACTACCAGCGGCCTTGTGAGCGGCATACATTAACGGTGAGTCAAGTCCAATCCAACTATAAAAAGGATCCTCTCCATACATGCGGCGGAATTGCTCCAAGTCAACGCCGCTTGTTCCTCCTTTACCAAATTTCGGCTTGTACCGAGCACATGCATTAAGTGGCGCAGTAAACAACTTGAAATATTGCTCGTCTGTTGCTTCAGATGCTACGTGTTTTGTAGCGCGTTTCTCACTGTGTGCTCTTTCGCTCATGGCCCAACTATAACTAAAGTCTGGCACAAAAGTATCTAAGGATATGCTCTTAATACATTACGCGAGATTCTTATACCACAAGCTGCGGACTTATGCGCGAGGGATAATGAAAGCCGCGCGGCTAGTCCTTTCACGCTTGCGTGCCGAGGAAAAAGCAATCATTTACTGCCAAGTCACGACAAAGGGATTGTGCCTCGAAGGTGAAAGTTGGTCGTTAGAGTGTAAAACCTGCCCGTAAGTGCGCGACAGATGCTCATTAGAGGGTGACAGTTACTCATAAGAGCGGCGCAGATGGCTGTAAGTGTGTGAGACCTGCTCGTAAGAGCGTGAAAGATGGCCGTAAGAGCGCGTTATTTGCTCGTAAGTGTGTGAGAGTTTTACAAAGAGGCGTGAAAGTTGTTCATAATTGGGTGACAGATGGCCGTAAGTGTGCGGCAGATGGTCGTAAATGAAGAAAAGGCTGGTAAAAGCCTGAAAATCTAATATAATCCTGCGCGCCGGACAGAGTCCTCTCTGCTATCCCGGCGTCCTTCAACTCACGCCTGAAGGCTTCCTCGTTCCCTTCCGGCTTCACCGCGAAGGAGATAATCCCCATGAAAGCTATAGAGGCACGACGCCTCGACATGTTTATACGTGTGCAGGCGTTTCGCACAGAACGCGCCGCGCAGTTTCCCCAAACCAGTTTCGCCGGACAACAATTCGCCATAGTTGATTCGGTCGTAAACAACCTTGAAGATCACGCCAGAGCGCAAGCCTCCGGCAAGAGCACTGTGAAGCAGAGCACTTCCAGCCGAGCAGCAGCGCGCGATGAACTGCTGCGCGACATGGCTGCCATTAGCCGCACGGCGCGGGCTATGGCTTTGACTTCACCCGGTCTTGACGATAAATTCCGCGTCCCCTACGGTCAGGGCAATCAAGCTCTTCTGGCGTCCGCACGCGCCTTTGCAGCGGACGCGCTACCCTTAAAAGCAGAATTCATCAGGCGCGGCATGCCCGCAGATTTTCTGGATGACTTGCAGGCAGACATAGCAGAGCTTGATGAAACCATAACGAATAAGGCACAGGGCGCGGAATCGCATGTCGCCGCGACAGCCGGGATTGACACGGAGATAGATCGCGGCATGAACGCCGTGCGCGAGCTTGACTCGGTTATGCGCAACACGTTCGCAAACGACCCTTCAACGCTCGCCGCGTGGCTCGGCTCCAGCCACGTCGAACGCCCGCCGCGCCGAAAGGAATCGAACACAAACTCGCCGCACGGGACTACCACGGAAAACACGAAGCCGTCAGGCGGCGGTTTGAGCACAGGGTAATAACGTGAGTGCTACTGCTGAGAGAAGGGATGAGGGATGAGGGATGAAATGGGTTGAGTCAATTGCATGTTGACCTGCTCACTACATTCTTATTCATCCCTTCGCCCTCATCCCTCATCCCTGCTCTCAGGCGGTACTAGCCTGACTCTTTGCAGCAATTGTCGCATCCAATTGAGAACCGCTATAAAATTTGTCCATCCAGTCATGAATCTGCTAGCAAGCGATAGGCGTCTATGACTCGCGCGGCGTTGTGCGTCCATGTGTGGCGCTCGATTGCCGCGCGGCGAGCCGATTGGCCCAACCTCTCGCGCAACTCCTTTGATTCGGCCATGCGCATGATGGCTTGCGCCAATTCGCGCGTGTCGCCGGGTTCTATCAAAATGGCAGTCTCTTCGTGGGCCAATACTTCGCCAATTTGTCCCAACCGGCTTGCGACTATTCCCTTGCCCATAGCCATGTACTCGAAGAGCTTCGTGGGCGAGCCGAAGAACTCGCTTCCATCTGCCAGAGGGACGTGCGGCGAGACGAGTATGTCGCATGCGTCCAGCAACCCCGGCACACGTTCGTGCGCGACCTGTCCGGTGAAGATTACGGACGGGAGCGCGCCTGCTTTCTCCAAAGTTCTCTCGACTTCGCCGCGCAGCTTACCCTCGCCTACAAGCACGAATCGCACGCGCGCCTCTTCGGGAATCATCGCTATTGCTTCGGCCAGAGCGAGCACGCCATGCCAGGGGCCGAACGTGCCTATGAATCCGACTAAAACTTCGTCATCTGTTATTCCCAGCCGAGCGCGCTCTGCTTCTCCTCCAACGTGCGGGCGGAATTTTTCAGTGTCAACTCCGTTCGGATTCACTATTATCTTCTCATCCATCACACCCATGCGCAGAAGATTCCGGCGCTCGACCTCGGAGACAACGAAGATGCGCGCGGCAGCCTTCAGGTTCAGAAGCTCGAAGCGCTCAAGCAGCGGGAACATCCCTGCATCGTCCCAGTGCTTGCCGACCCAGACTTCCGAGCCGTTATATTCAAGAAATAGCGGCACGCCCGCGTCCCTGCTCGCCACGATTCCGGCCCAGGTGAAGCGGCTGTATCGCTGGTAGATGAAGTCTGGCCTTGAAGACCTGATCTCGCGCAGAGCGCCACTGGTGAAGATAAGATTGTTGCGCAGGTCGAAGGCCGAGCGCGTTGTGCCCACAGGCTCAGGCTCTATGATCTTCACAGGCGTGCAGCTTTCGTCCAGGCCAGCGATTCTGTCATTGGTGATGAGGCGGACTCGCGCGCCTGAGCGAGTGGCGGCGTTTATAAAACCGTTTATGTGGCTGCTTGCTCCGCCGTAGTGTGTGCCTACGCCCGGCGTTGCGCGCAGGTAAGCAATCGAAAGAGATCTGTCAGCGTCTACAGTCGCCGCTCTTTCGGCAATACTCTGGCCCGCGCCCTCTTTTACTTCACGCTCAAGCGTGCGCAACTGCCGCTTCGATTTCGCTATTGCTGCGGCACTCTCGATAGCTTCAAGCGCGAGGCGCGCGGGTGCGCGCAGGATGACGCTCGCGCGAGACTCTTCCCTGAGAGCGCCGTGCATGTCCATGAGGATGATGCGGCTTGCGCCTGCGAGCGCGCCGAAAAGCATCAGTTCGTTCTGGCTGCGCTGCAAGGCAAGCCGTTCGTTCGAGACTGCGAACACTTCCGGGCGAAGATGGCGTAGCGCCGCAAGCCTGCCCGCAAAACCGTCACGCTCTATCTCGTCGCGCAGCAGCGTTTCAATCTCTGCCTGCGGGAAACGCTCGCGCAAAATATCGCTCGCACGCTTCTGACTGCCGCCGAGCGCGAGTAGAACAACTCTCATCACGACCGTCCGCCCGCCTCTTCAATACTTTTCCGTCGCGGCGATCCTATCAGACGCGCCGCCGCGAACAGCTCACGCAACTCGTAGCTGCGCAGCAGCAGTATTTCGGAGAAGCGCCGACCTGTTCGCCTGCGAAAATAATAGGCCACGAGCGCGAATATCATCGCATAGCTCAAGGTCGAAGAGATTGCAGCGCCACGCGCGCCGAAGCGTGGCACGAGCATGAGCATGAGCGCCACATTGACGCACAAGGTTGCGACCCAGAACAGAGGAATTGCGCGCGGCACACCCGCCGCGTTGAAATGCTGAACCATGACGGACTCTATGCTGATTAGATAAACGCCCGGCAGCAGTATGAGCAACTGCGTTGCCACGTCCGCGAACGCCGCGCCGTAGAAGAGCGGCAAGGTCAGGCTCAAAGGGGCTGCGGCAGCGCAAATTAAAAGCATCACGAATGCCGTGTAGCGCGTGGCGCGGCAACTGGTCTCTCCTTTCAAATCCTGGCCGGAAGCTATCAGCGGGAAGAGCAGCGTTGCCAGCACGCCGGGCAGCAGCATCAACATCAGAGAGACCTGCGAAGCCACAGCGTACACGCCAGCCTCTCGCGTGCCGCGAAAGTGGTTGAGGATCAACAGGTCTGCGCGAAAAATTACTATCCCGGCGAGCGCCGCGACGTGAAACTTCAGCCCATATTTCAGCATGCTCCTGAAAAGAGACATGTCTGGTCTAGCCCTTAGAGCGCCGCTCTCATGCCCCGCTGCATATCTAATGACCGAGAGAACAATCAAAATGCTCAATGCGATGCTCGCAGCCGTATTCAGTGCAACCAGAAGCCACAGCCCTGAGCGTAAAACCAGCAGCGCAAGCACAGCGTTAATAAAGATAAAGGTCTGCCCCGTTAGCTCAAGCAGATTGAAGCGCCCGATTCGCCCCATCGCCAGAAAGACGTTGAGGCCAAGCAGGCTGACGAGTTGAAACGGAATGGAGATGGCGGCAAGTCCTACAAGCGCGGGCGCGACTGCGCCGAACAGTCCCGGCTGCCTAAGCGCGGCGATGTAGACCGAGAGCGCAAGGAATCCTCCCGCCGTAATAGCGAACGTGAATGAGTTGATGGCTACGGGCGCTAGGCGACGATTGTCCTGAGCGATGAAATAGACGCTGGATGAAGGCAGTCCCAGGCTTCCCGTTTGGACGGCCATAGCAGCAGTGACGTTGAGCACTGAGAGTTTTCCAAGTCCGTCTGCGCCGAGCATGCGCGCGACTATCACGCCCGCCGCGACGCTGTTGACGGCCATCATGATACGCACCGCGAGCGTCCACGCAACATGAGTGGAGAAACTATTGCGCGCTCCGCCGGTAGATAATGATTTTTGCTGAATGGCCTCGCTCGACATCTGCTTAACAGAAGTATGTGCGTAAAGTGAGCCGCGTTAGCGACGCTGATGAATGTAGCCCGGCTTTTCAAAGCCGGGAATAGAGTGTCAACTTTTGATCGGCGTCGCGCTGGCGACGCTTGAATTATTGTTCTTTATCAACCGTCGCCAATGCGACGCACTGCAATGCGGCGATGTTACGCTCCCTTCCGGCGTTTCAACGCCGGGCTAAAATCAGGTTGCCGCTAACGCGGCTGATTCATGCATATGCTTCACTTGAAGCTAAATCTATTTCTTAACATCAGATTATCCCCGATCAATCCAGCGCTCGTACCACAGGCTCAGGTTGAGCAAGCCCCACAGGTGCTGGCTCCAGTCATGCGTGCCGCGACGGTGCTCGTCCACCAGCCGCGCTATGAACTTGTAATCGAAGAAGTCTCGCCGGCGCATGGGCGAATCGAGCAGATGCTCGTCCAGCCATTGGCCCAAAGGCGTGCGGAACCACTCGCGCACCGGCGCGCCGAATCCGCGCTTCCGGCTGTAGAGCAGATCGTGCGGCAGAATCTGTTCGAGCGCGCGCTTCAGTATGTGCTTGCCGCTTGCGCCTTCGACTTTAAGGATGCGCGGCAGACCCATAGCGTATTCGACCAGATGATGATCCAAGAAGGGGACGCGCGCCTCTACAGAAGTCGCCATCGTTATCTTGTCAACGCGCATCAGCAGCAGTTCCGGCAGTCGCAGTTTTAACTCAAGATAGATCATGCGCGTCAGAAAATCGGAATTCGGGCGCTCGCGCTCTATGTGTTCGAGGTATGAGTTTACGACTTCGAGCGACGAGCGCCCCTGCCATCGTGCGCGCATAGAGGGCGAGAGTGCGCGCGGCTTCATGGCTTCGTCGTAGATTACTACTCCGCCCCAGAACAGAGGCTCGTCCGCGCCGAGGCGACGAATAAGCTCTATCATCATTCGCTTTTTGCCCGTAGCTTCTAAGAGCGGGCGCGCAACCCGGCTCGCGGCATGACGCATTGCGAGCGGAATTTTTTCCGCATGCTGCCAGAAACGCTCGTAGAGTTGCAGGTGGTGAACATAGTTGGCATAGCCGCTGAAAATCTCGTCCGCCCCTTCGCCAACCTGAACCACTATCGTGCCCGAATCGCGCGCCAGCTTCGACACGTAGTAGAGCGGCACGCAAACGGGGTCTGCAATCGGCTCGTCCTGATGGAAAACCAGATCGGGCAGGAAACGAAGCGCATCGCGTTCGTCAATTATGATCTCGTGATGATTCGTGCCGAATGTTTCGGCTATCTTGCGCGCCGAGTCCAGTTCGTTCAGATACTCCTGATCGCGGAATCCAACAGTGAACGTCTCCACAGGGCGCGACATCTGCTCTGCCATGAGAGCCACGTTCGTGGAAGAATCAACGCCGCCTGAGAGGAAGACTCCGAACGGCACGTCCGACATCATGCGCTTCTTTATAGAATCGCGCAGCAGACGAAGAATCTCCGCGTGATGCTCCTCTTCACTCACGCTTGCGCTCGCCTGCTCCGCTGGCGGCAGCGCATCCCAGTACCGGCTTATGTTGACTTCGCCATCGCGGCACAGGACGAGCATGTGGCCTGCCGGAAGTTTCTTTATGTCGCTAAAGAGCGTGCGCGGCGCGGGCGTCGTCATGAAAGTCAGGTAGTGATAGAGCGATTCTTCGTCAACGTCCGCCGTCACCGCAGGGTGTTGCAGTATGGCTTTTATCTCCGAGGCGAAGATGAAGCGCCCGCGCTGCTGATAAAAGTAGAGCGGCTTGACGCCCACACGGTCGCGCACCAGAACGAGCCGTTCACGCTGCGAATCCCAGAGCGCAATGGCGTAATCGCCTTCTATGTCATGGACGAAATCAAGGCCACGTTCTTCGTAAAGATGCAGTATCGTTTCGGAATCGGTGCGCGAAGCGTAGATGTGGCCGCGTTGCTCCAGACCTTCACGAAGCGAGGCGTGGTTGTAAATCTCGCCGTTGAAGACAAGCCAGAGGTCGTCTGCGCAGCCGTGCATGGGTTGATGCCCGGCCTCTGTGAGGTCAATGATGGAGAGGCGGCGGAAACCTAGACCGCCGCGCCCATCGTCGAAGATCAACTCTCCTGAATCGTCCGGCCCACGGTGCGTCATCTCGTCGCGCATTCGCTCTATCAGCGAGCGCTCGACGCCGCCGCGTGTCGCACCATACTCCCAGACTCCGCAGATACCACACATAAAATAATAGAGGACGATGGACGATAGACCATAGACGATGGATAAGAGAAAAGCTTTTATCGTCTATCGTCTGTCGTCCATCGTCCGCCTCCTCATAATCTCTTCCACCGCGCCCTGAAATAGATTGGACATGACGTAATACCTTCGCCCCGAAGCATCGTTCGCCGCGCAACGAAAGTCTTCGGAGCTAAGAAGCTCAAGCGCGCGTCGAAAAAGCAGTGCGTCCAGATTGAAGAGGTATTGCTTGGTCTCCTGAATTGATTTGCAGTGCGGGATCTGAATCTCCTCGCGCAACACCACGCGCCCGCCCGTATCAATTCCCGCATCAACGAAGAAGACTGTGACGCCGACCGGCTTGCCTTCAATAATCGCCCACTCCATCACGCCGCGCCCGCGATACTCAGGCAGAAGGCCGATGTGCGGGTTGAGTATCCCTGAGCGAAAAGCTTTGACGGTTGATTCGCGGTAGATGATTCCGGTCTTGTGCAGGCCAACATCAAGCTTGAGCTTTTCCAGTCGCGCCAGAGTATCCGGGTGGTCAAGCGGCTTTTGAAACAGAATGACCTTGCGCCCTGCAAGAAGTTTCAGCGATCCGGCGCGCCCGCTCTTGAAGATAAGCCGCGCAATCTGTTTAGCCAGCCCGCGAAAGCCCACGTCGCCCGGCGCAGGACAAACGAGCACGAAAAGTTCCACGCCGGGAACTCTTTTCGCCTCTTCATAAATATCCAGCGCAGCCGGGAGCGAGTGTACAAGGATACCTGTTCGCATTCGTTCTCGTTCTCAAATACGTGCCGCAAGCGCGCGTGCGTAAAGCGCGTAGTAAGAGACAAGGAGCCAGCCCTGCGCTGATTGCGGGTGCCATGCTGCGGGCAGCAACTCGTAATAGTAGTTCAGCGAATCCAGAAACCTCAAATCAGGCGCGAGCGATGCATGTATGGCGACGAGGTTCAATTTCAACAACAGGTCGTCCGCATTGATTGCTTCGACCGAACCTCTCTCAAGTCGGGCGCGCTCTTGAACCATCAACCGCATTAGAACGTATTCACGCGCTTCGTCCTCATCCGGAAGAGAAAAGTTCAGTGGGCAGGCGTATCTCTCCGCGATGAGTTGGAAACGGCGTGCGGGGTCTCTGCGGCTGGCGTCAAGAGATTTAAGAAACGGTTCGAGCCGAGGATGCTGCCCCTTATGAAGTTCCTGCTGTTGGCCCAAACAGAGGGCGCGCAATGATGAGAAGCAGTCGGCGTCCGATGTCATCCATTCAAGTGGGGCGTTCAGGCTGACTGAACTCTTCTTAACTTCTTCGGGCGAAGCGTCGAGCAGATTACCGAGCGCTTCGGAAACGAACTGCGCTGCCTCGCCGAATCGTTCGGGCGCTATGTGCGGCACGCGCACGCGACACAGTTCGTCGAACCGTGTGCTGAGCGCCCCGGAGATTAGCTCCTCGCGCATCTTCATCCCTGCGCGGCTGTCCTGACGTGAAATCTTCCCTGTTGCAGTTCACAGGCGAGTTCCGTCAACGTGATGCACTTGATGTCTGAGGACTGCGCGAGGTCTCTGGCGAAACGCTCTATGTGCGAGAAATCCTGTATGTCCTTGGTGTGATTTTCCAGCACCACTGGAACATCGCCCAGGCCGCTCTGGTGAGCGCGGCGACGAATGGATGCCAGCATCTCCTGCATGAGCGCGTAATCAAGCTGCGCAAGGTCAGAGATGAGATGCTTGCCTTTGAAATAAGGGACGACCGCCTTCTCATAAACGCGCCGCACGATTGAAGCGTGAGCGGTTTGCGCCCACTCGTGCCCGTAAGCTTCTACTGTTTGCTTTCGCTGCTGCGCCGGATCGCGCTTACCAACGCGCTCTCTTACTTTACCTATAGCCTCTCCCACATGGCGACGAAAAGTCTGACGACGCGAGCCGTAAAAATGGTTCGTGGGCACGCAGATGATTTTTTCGGGCTTATCCGAAACCTTGCGCGCGTCCGTCATCACAGGATAGTAGGGCAGAAAATCCTCTTCGCAGTTCGTGTAATCGAGTCGTATGTTTTTCGTGTCGTAGGAAACGCCGCCGATGATGCTCATGTCGAAGATTATGCCGAGCTTGACCAGCAGGTTGAGCATATGCGGCGAAGGAGCTATGCACCATGAGCCTGAGCGGAACGAGACGCAACGATAGTTCGCATCAACTTTGCGCAACAGATTTTCCAGATACTCTTTGCCCGCCCTCATCATTTCATAAGCTTCGCGCTCGGCGTAATTCAGGATTGACCAGTCGCCCGCGAGATGCCATGCGCCTTCATCGTACTCAGCCCGTTTCCACTGCGGGTGAATATGCAACTGCACGTCATGCCCCTGGCTGAAGGTCTCAAGAAGGACGGCCTCCCACTCGTCTGCAAGCTCTTTCAACTCCGCGTGCCTATCTTCAAACTCCCTGAACACAAGCTGCTGCATCATCTCCGCGTTGAACGAAGCGCGTATGCCGTAAGCGTTGTAAATCCTGACAAGCTCGCGCATAGGCTCGAATTGAATCGAGCGCGCATCGCCGGAGCCGTTGCCTCTCAGTTCCCAATCGTCAACAAGCGCAAGATAGATAGTAGGCCGCATATTCGATAAAACTGCGCGAGCTAATTATGAAGGATGCTTCTTTTCTCCGGCTCGCCTTTCAGCCGTCACATAATCGCTTTTCGTCAAACCCGCCACAAGGCTCAAGCGCCGGTCGTCGCTCTCACCGGCGCAGGCAGGGATTATAGCCCAGCGGAACGTTTGGGGAACTGTGGCGCGCCAAATCCAGCATGCGGCTATGGAGGCTGACTTCGACCCGTAATCCCCGGACGTGAAGATCGTTTCAAGCGTCGGCGCGTCTTCAATGTCGAGAGCGCAGATGAAGACCCGCGCGCCTGTTGTGTTGTGGCAGGCGAGCACGACTCGTTGAGAGAAGAGTCGCGTCTCAACCTTTTCTGCGAAATGAAAACGTAGATGAAACGTGTGCTCGCCCTCTCCGTTGAAGGAATCTTCTACCAGCCATAAGCGCTCGCGTTTGTCGAACCGGACGGCGCGGCGATGCGTGACGGGCGACCTTAATCTTTTATAGCCGTAGTGCTCCGCCACAACCAGATCGTGTTCGGGCGTAGTCTCCCAATGCAAGACTTTCGGCTCCGCTTCATTGCCTATGATGAAAGGCATCTCTTCATCAATCTTGTTCTGCTCAATACCATCCACCTCTACGGTCGAATGATAACGGGTCGAGCGGAAACGCTGGCGCTCCGTTAAATTGCCCCTGTAAACATATGTTCCCGGATCAACGATGAAGGCCGCGCCGCAAACTGAGACCTCTATGCTGAGAACATCGTTATGACCGTGCGAACCGCGCCCCGCAACGCCTGCGCCGCTCGCGTTCAACAGCAGGTAAAGGTCTCGGTCGCGCATGACATACGTGCCCGCGTCCGCGAAAGCCTGCGAGCAGACGCCGCTCTCGTCCTCCTCAAGATGCTGAAACCTGCGCACTCCATCTTCGCCCAACACCCACAACAACTCCTCCGTCATGGGCCAATCCCGCGATTTGAAGCGCGAATCGGAAAAGATGGCAGCACCGAACGCAAGCAGGTAGGCGTGATCGTCAGCCGCCCTGCGCACTACCGGCAACACCTGCCCGCTGTCCGTATCTCCTATGAGCGGAGCGCGCCCGTCGGGTCTCAGGTAAGCGCGCACGTAATCGAACATAGAGCGAAGCCTACGCCAGTAGCTCTCTTCAATCTCAACGCCATTCGCTCGACACAGTAGGAATGAGTATAGGAAGAGTTCGAGCACAAAGCGGTGATAGCCTGTGGAAGCTTCCGCGTCCGCGCCGTCCGATAGAACCTGCTTGTCCATCTCGCGCGTTAGCTCTTTGAGTGCGAATGCGCGCCATCCGCTGGCAGATTTCAACTCCGGCAGCATCAATCCAAGCCACAGCAAGCCCACCACGTCCGACAGGTAATGATTACTCGTCGCAATATAAGAGAACTCAAGATTGCGCCGTATGTGAGCGCCGTGCTGGTCTAAGACGGCGAGCAATAACGCGAGCCTCTCTTCATTCAATTCCGTCGAGCGACGGAAAACCTCGAACGCCGCTAACAGGTTCATAGCACGCAGCGCTACTTCCATAGCGCAAGCCCAATTCGGGCCTAAGCCGACGGGGTTCTGTTCGCGCCAACTCTCAACCTGCGCGAAAAACTCGGACGCCAGCCGCTCATCTCTCGTGATCGTGTAAGCGCGAGCCAGCGTGATTAGATGCGCAAGGCGATTCAACTCCCAGAGCACGCGAATGTCCGAGCCGTCATCGTGCTGGTAAACGGTATCGGCATGAAAATGGAGCGGCCACTCTCTGCCCGAACGCGGGTCGCGCAGCCAGTTGATTTCCCTATCGCCGAAGCATTGTTCGTCGTAGCCCATCAAAGACCAGCAATGCTCGCCTGCCATGCGCGCTGCGCTCTCAATCAATCGCTCTGTCTCTACAGGGAAAAGCGAGCGCTGCAAGCTCGCCTGTTCATCCATTGGAGATGCAAAGCCGGGAAAGAGTTTCGGGGACGAGCGAAGGCGGAAATGCTCCAGCAACTCCGACGGTGTGAGATGCGCGAACCGAGGGCTAAGGCGCGCGCTCGCCTCATTAAGTCTTGTCAGGCTCGCTCGCTCACGCCTGCGTTCCAGCACGGCGCGGCCACGCCGACACGATTCAAGCGCTACAACACGGGCGCTCACTTCACCGCGCAGCGCACGCCTGAGTTTAGGGATGAGGGATGAGGGATGAGGGATGAAAGGAGGACGTGTAGAAGTTGGAAATGGAAGACGTGTAGGCGTATTGGATTGGGAATCAGAAGAGGCTACCTGTTCAGTAAACCCATCTTTCTTTATCTGCGAGTTCCCGCGTCTACGCACGCCAGCATCGTCCTGCTCGCGCGTCTTTGTATGAGCGTTCTCTTCATCCCTCATCCCTCATCCCTCATCCCTTCGATGGCGTCAAGGATGCGGTCAGCCGTGTGCCCGTCCCACAGCGGCGGCACGCGGCTTGAAAATTTCTCGCGCGGCGTATTCAGCACTTCATGCGCGGCGCTCACAATTCTCTCTGCGTTCGTGCCCACTATCTTGTTAGTGCCCATCTCGACCGTGATGGGGCGCTCGGTGTTTTCGCGCAAGGTAAGACAGGGGATTGAGAGCGCAGTGGTCTCTTCCTGAATCCCGCCGGAATCCGTCAGCACCAGGCGCGCCCCGCTGTAGAGTCGCAGGAAATCCAGATAGCCCAGAGGTTCTACCAGATGAAGATTCTCCGCGCGCGCGATTCTTTCATCCAGGCCGAAGGCTGCAATTGCCTTGCGCGTGCGCGGGTGCGCGGGAAAGATTATCTTGATTCGCCTGCTTATCTCTTCCAGCGCGCCCAGTATGCCCGAAAACGCCTCGCGCTCGTCAACGTTTGAAGGACGGTGAAGCGTGACGACTGCGTAATCGCCACCCGCGACGCCAAACTCCTCGCGCACGCTCGAAGATTCGGCACGCTTCAATTGCGCGAAGAGCGAATCAATCATGACATTGCCTACGAGTTTGATACGGCGCGGCGGTATTCCTTCGCGTAAGAGATTTTCATCCGCGTCGTGAGAGGGCGTAAGCAGCAGGTCTGCGAGTTGATCTGTCAGCAGGCGGTTTATCTCTTCGGGCATAGTGCGGTCGCGGCTTCGCAAACCTGCTTCAACATGAGCGACGGGGACAAGCAGCTTGGCGCAGACCAGCGCGCAGGCCAGCGTCGAATTCACGTCGCCCACGACCAGCACCCAGTCCGGCTTCTCACTTAAAACCACAGGCTCGAAGCTCTGCATCACGCTGGCGGTCTGCGCCGCGTGCGTGCCGGAGCCTACGCCCAGATAAACTTCGGGTCTGGGCAATCCCAGATCGCGGAAGAAAGCATCCGACATCTGCTCGTCGTAATGCTGCCCCGTGTGAACCATAACGGGCGCAAACGCGCTCGCGCGCCGACGCATGGCCTCTACAATCGGCGCAACCTTCATAAAATTCGGCCTCGCGCCGACAACATTAATGACTTTGAGCATGGAAGAAAGTGATAAGTGATGAGTGATAAGTGATAAGTGATAAGAAGATGAATTGTGAATAGAAGAAAGCTTCCATTCACCACTCACGTCCTTCGTCTTATCACTCATCACTCATCACTTATCACTGTTTTTATAATCTAATTATCCTTGCGCTGCTTGTGCGGCGCAGGTCGCCGTTCAGTGCGTTCCTGGTGTCAACGATGAGCGACGAGAGGCTGCATACGTACCCGTAATCAATGCCGGAATGGTTTGTGATGATGACCACGCAGTCGGACGAGCGTAGTTCTTCATCCGTAAGCTGGACGCTTGAAAGAGGCTCGCCGCCGCCCTCCGTGTGCGCGTCGTCGAAGCGGACTTCCCCGACGTACGGGTCGTGATAGCGAACCTCTGCCCCCTTAGCGCGCAGCCGGTCAATAATAGAGAGCGCAGGGCTTTCCCTCACGTCGTCAATATCTTTTTTGTAGGCCACACCCAGCAGCAACACGCGCGAACCCTTCAACGCTTTCCGCTCGTCGTTCAATCCGTCAGAGATGAGCGTGACGACGTGCTCAGGCATACGGGAGTTCACTTCCTCCGCAAGCCCTATGAAGCGAGAATCGAACCCATGCTGGCGAGCCTTCCATGACAGATAGTGAGGGTCTAAAGGAATGCAGTTGTGAACGTAGATGCCGTAAGAAGTAGCGAAAGTATGTGTATCGTCAACCTCTATGGAGTAGACATCAACGGGCTGACCGTTGGCTGTAATCTCGACGGATTTGATTGGAACAGTGATTAAATTCCCTCTTCGCTTGAACGTCTTGCTCTGGAGAATGCGACGACTCTCTTTGAAATAATTTTCCAGTTTCGTTCCCTTCGGGCCAAACCAATCTCGCATGCGCAGCAATTGTTCGCGCCCCTTTATTTGCAAATGCGGCTTGGTACGCTTGAAGGTTGGAGTAAAGCCCATATCTTGCAGAAGGTAGATAACTTGCTGAAACAGATGCGGGCTGCTACTGAAATAGCCGACTTCTGCTGAAGCGTTGTGATGCGAATATGTTCGTCCGTTCTTGCGATAGCTTTGCATGCCTGTTCGCACGTAAACATCGCCATCGCCGCGAATCAAACCCTTCAGCAATTCATGACGATGTAGCGGCGAGAGATTTATTAGCAGATCCGGCACGCGCATCTCCGTAGAGCGGCAGCCACAGCCAAGCACATCTGTCAACAGCCAGCCAAACAGAGAGGACGCGGCACGTATATGCGTCACCCTATCCATGCGGGAGTGATGAAGAGAGTTTTTAATACCGAGTTCCGTCTCCATCAACGAGCAGACATCGTTGATGAACTCCGCTTCGTCGCGATTGAAGCTGAAGCGCACGCGCTTTCTTCCACGCTCAGCGGTCGTACAACCTTCGGCCAAGTAATAGCCGATGAGTCGCGCAAAACCTGGGGTAAGCTTTAGAACCGACGGGAAAGAGGTAGCGCTTGGACCACGTCCTGTATGGAGACGTAAGGACTCATGAGATAAATTGAGTTCGCCCGCCTCTTCGAGTGCCAGAAAATCTGCGAGTGGGACATAATCCTGCCTGACAAGCTCCTGAACTATTGCACAGGGCAATCTCTTTTTTAGCGCGCCGCGATGCTCTGACCAGGAGCCGCCTGTAATTCTGACACGCACTTTCGCCGCTATCTCTGGCGAGATCAGGGGAAGCAGGTCAAGAGTCGGGCTGTGCACTGTATCTTCCGAGCCACCTGCCACCGGAGCAGGTAAACAATGAAGCGGCAGGCGGTCGCCCTTCTTCAAATCTCTGGCAAACTTCTGTTTGATCTTCCCATCGTCATCACAGACAAGCATAGGGTGTTGGTCTGTGACGCTCAACCGGCGATTATCGCTGGTCGTAATGGTGACAATCGGGCTATACGCCTTACGTCGGAACAAATAGCGCACGGGCTTCCATTGCGCTTGTTCTGATTCTATATCGAGCGAAAGCGCTTTCAACTGAGGCTTGTAAATCACTTCTCCGTCGCCAACCGGAAACTTACGGGCAGTAGAGATGTGTTCATTGAAGACCAATTCCAGAGGCTTCACTTGATCTTTACCGTCAGAGGAACGAACGACCACAGTTTCATTGCTAACAAGACAATGACCACCAATTCCGGGGCCTGGATAAAACGGCATGAAGCCGAAAGGTTTCGTTGCGGCGGCGCGTATCACCTCCCATGTGTCTATGCCGAGCGCGTAGCAGAGACGCGCCATCTCGTTCGCCATTCCTATGTTGACGGCGCGGAATGTGTTTTCCAGCAGTTTTGCGGCTTCGGCCACGCGAGCGCTGGAAACCGAATGCACGTCGTTGACTATCTGCGAGTATAGATGCGACGCCGCGAGCGTTGAATCTTCTGTGCAGCCTCCTACAACTTTTGGGATGTTGTGCGTCTGGAACTGCGGGTTGCCGGGGTCAACTCTTTCTGGCGAGAAGGCCAGCAGAAAATCTTCATCGAGTTTCAACCCTGTCTCCTCGAACATGGGCAGCAGAATTTCATCCGTAGTTCCGGGATACGTGGTTGACTCAAGCACTACGAGTTGGCCGCGCCGCAGGTTTTTCTGAATCTCTTCGGCGGCGGCGAGTATGTAAGACACATCCGGCTCTTTCGTCTTACGAAGCGGCGTAGGCACGCAGATGATTATGGCGTCGCACTCTTTCAGTTGACTGAAATCTGTGGTCGCTTTCAGCCGACCGGCTCCGACCAGTTCTTTAACGGCGGACGATTGCACGTCGCCTATGTAGGAGCGCCCCTCGTTCAGCTCATCTGCTTTTCGCTCATCAACCTCAAAGCCTGTTGCTCGAAAACCCTTTCGAGCGAACTCCACCATGAGCGGCAGTCCAACGTAACCCAGTCCGATGACGCCCACGCGCGCACGCTTCTCTGTTATCAATCCAACAAGCTGGTCTTTAATCATGACAGTCTTAATCTTTCGAAAATTAGCGGGTTTCACTTCTCATAGAAGGCAGGAATCTCTCACCATCCGACCGTCAAGACTAGGCGAGAGAAGGAGGAAAAGCAAGGGGAGGATGAAAGGAGGGATGAGGGATGAGGGATGAGGGATGAATAAGAATGAGCTAAAGCGTCAACACGCAATTGGCTCAATCCTTTTCATCCCTCATCCCTCATCCCTTCCATCGTCCTTTCCCTTGACAGTCTCTCACGTGACGGTTTATACACGCCGGACAAGCGCGTCTCGAAATCAGTAGGTTCAAGAAGTGCGGCGCGAGATGCTATAGTGGCCCAACTCGCGGGGCCGAGCCGCCTATTAAGTTATCCGCCCATAAACCTGAAAGGACAATTTAAGTAGCTATGCCCAATAAGGAGAGAGTCAACGCGGCACTGGCGCTGGTGCTGCTGGCCTCATTAACGCTCGCGTGCAGCGCGCTGAAGAGTCTAACGAACAATAGCCGCGCGGAGGCAAACAAGCTTGTCGCGCAGGCCGAGCAGGATTTGGCAGAGGTTGACCGAATCGCCGACGAGAACGACAACAAGCTGAGCGACATCAGCAAAGCCGAAGACGAGAACAAGCCAGATGAAGTCAGGCGGCTGCTGGAAGAGTCAATCAAAGCGATTGACGACGGTATACAGCATGGCGAGAACGCCGCGCAGAAGATAGAGCAAGCATCCAAGCTGGACTTAGACCCTGTTTACAAACAGTATCTTCAGCTCAAGGCGCAGGCATTTCGTAAACAGATAGAGGCATTCAAGCGACGACGCGACGCCGCCCAAATCATGCACGACAACTACGGCAAGGGCGGCGCAGCAGAGGATCAGGCCAAAACAGATTTTCGCAAGGCCAACGATGATTTCCGAAAGCTTCTTAACGAGGCGCGTGACCTTCATCGCCAGGCAGACGCACTGGCGCGGCAGAACCCGCAGAAGATAGGCGTTTAGAGTCTTAAAGGAAGACTGGCGAGCTAAACTCAAAACTCCTTTGCGCTCTTCTTAGCGCCTCCAGCGTCTTTGCGAGAAATCATCCTCACGCAAAGACGCTGGAGGCGCTAAGAAGACGCGAAGGGTTGAAGATATGCATCATGCTATTAATGTCTTTTAGGCAGGGCGCTTGAACCACTTCCCCTTTTTGTGTGATGGGCGAACTAAAAAGCAAGACTGAAAAGCTGGTGCGCGGGCTGGGGCTGCTGGACGCGACGATGATCGTCGTAGGCTCCATGATAGGCTCCGGCATCTTCATCACCTCGGCAGAATCTTCTAGGCTAGTAGGCTCGCCCGGCTGGCTTCTGGCAGCGTGGGCGCTCGCAGGTCTCTTGACCATCACGGGCGCACTCTGCTGCGCGGAACTCGCGGCGATGATGCCGAAAGCTGGCGGGCAGTATGTTTTCCTGCGCGAAGCTTACGGCCCGGCACTGGGCTTTCTGTTCGGCTGGTCTCTCTTCCTGGTGATGCAGACGGGCACGATTGCGGCGGTCGCCGTGGCTTTCGCCAACTTCACAGGCGTGATTGTTCCGCAGATTTCCGGCGACAATTACATCATCGCGCCTCACCGCGCGGGCGGCTACGCCGTCAGCCTCTCAACGCAACAACTCGTCGCAGTGCTTCTCATAGCACTGCTCACGTGGACGAACACGCGCGGGTTGAAGACGGGCAAGTTCATACAGAACACTTTCACGTTCACGAAGACCGCCGCGCTCGTTGGCCTCATCGTTATCGGATTAACGCTCGGATGGAAAGTTGGAATGGCGAGCGGAGCGGCGGCTTTTACTTCTTCGTGGTGGAATCCGTGGGCCAACGGGTGGTCGCCGCAAACAGCGCAAAGTGATTTACGCGCCGTGGGCGCGCTCGCGCTCCTGATGCTTCTGGGGAGAGCAATGACGGGGCCGCTCTTTGCGCAGTCTGCCTGGAACAACGTGACGTTCACAGGAGGCGAGATAGAAAATCCCGGACGAAACTTGCCGCGCGCACTTCTTGTAGGCTGCGCGGCGGTCGTCGGTCTTTATCTTCTTGCGAATCTGGCTTACGTTGTCACGCTCCCCCTTAAAGCGATTCAGACAGCGCCGCAGAACCGCGTGGCGACGGCAACCATGCAGGCGATATTCGGCGCGCCGGGCACTGTGATGATGGCCGTTGCGATTATGATCTCTACATTCGGCTGCAACAACGGTCTTATCCTTGCTGGCGCGCGAGTCTATTACGCAATGGCGCGCGACCATCTATTCTTCTCGCGGGTGGGCAGGTTGAACGCGCGCCACGTTCCGGCAATCGCGCTTATAATGCAGGGCGTCTGGGCTTCCGTTTTGACGCTGCCGCGCACGGTGACTGTAGATGGGCGCACAGGCGCAGTCACCTACGGCAACGTCTACACGCAACTTCTCGAATACATAGTCTCGGCTGATTTAATCTTCTACATGCTGATGGTCGGCGCTGTCATAGTCATGCGCCGCAAAGCGCCGACGATGGAGCGCCCATACAAAACTTACGGCTACCCACTTGCGCCCGCCCTCTACATCTTTATAGCTGCGCTCTTCGTGCTTGACCTTGCCTACCTCGCGCCGTGGACTTCCGGCATAGGCTACCTGATTGTGTTCACGGGCATCCCCGTCTATTTCATCTGGCGCGGTAGCGCCGCAAGGCAGAGAGCGGCGGCGGATGCAGCGACTAGCAATACAGGAAGCTAAAAGGTGGTTTAGCCGAAGAGTGCAGCGAAGGCTTGAGCGGTGATACAATTCGGGTTCAAGAAACGAGAACTGCTTTCTATCAGGCGGAAATTATGGGAGATAAAATCTTTTCTGTCATATCTATTCTAATATCGCTGTTGGCGCTCGGCCTTCTGGTCTTCGCGCTGCTCGTAATGTTCGGCAAGATTCACCAGCTTGGATAAGTCACTGAAATTGCGGACGGGCGGATTTGAGGAACTGAATTGAGTTGGATTAACAGCTTATCTCTTCGACTTGGATTCCAATCCGAAATCCGCCTGTCCGCAATCTCATTTCACCCACTCGTCCGCGACTTCCGTTTCCACTTTCACCGGGACTTTCTTTATATATTCTTCGCCCGCTGCACACATAGCGTCTTCAACAGTCCGGGCAATCTCTTCCGCCTGAGAAGCATCCGCTTCAACAACAATCTCGTCATGAATTACGTTGACGATCTTTGCCGTGGTCTCCTTCAACTTATCATGAAGAAGACGCAGAGCGCGCTTGCAGATGTCCGCACTCGACCCCTGCACCGGAGTATTTTTTCCGTTGCGTTGGGCCAGTGACACAGCCTGCTTGTCTTCGGAGTCAAAGCGAAAGCGCGCGATGCGTCCCGATGCAGTGCGCGCCATTCTATCGCGCACTGCTCGCATTGCAGCCTCGCGCAACCACGCATCGAGTTGCCTGTACGTTGCGAAGTAGCGGCGCAGCACATCCTCGGCCTCTGTTTGCTTCATCCCCGTCAGCATGGAGAAACGCTGCGCGCCGATGCCGTAAACAACTCCGAAATTCAGTCGCTTCGCGGTCGAGCGCTGATCCGGCGTCACCTGATCCAACGGCACGCTGAAAACCTGTGCAGCAGTAGCACGATGCAAATCTGCCCCAGAGTTGAATGCGTCAATGAATCCCTTGTCGCCTGTGAACTCGGCCAGAATGCGCAACTCCACCTGCGAATTATGGCTGATAAAGCCATCGCTGATATAAGTCATAGGCCCCGGCACCGATAAATCAAAGACCGGATGCACTCCAGCTTCTTCAATTGATACTACGGGCAGAAATATCTGATTATAGACAGTTATATGCTCAAGCTCTAAGGCACGGCTCACCCTTGGATAATCATGTTCAACTGCCAGAGCCAGCGCTGTGCTAATTGGACGCCCTAACGAAGAGGTGTTATTTAAGAGCCGACGAACTTCTCCAGAGAGATGCAGGCCGCGCACTTTATATTTCAGGTTGGGCATATTGCCTACAATTGTCTTGCCCGTCCAGCGATGTACAAGTGCAGAGAGTTTCTGACTCTTACATTGGGAGAGGAATCCTATCCGCCGCTGAAATTTATCTAGTCCAGAAGCCAGAACGGAAACGTGCCAGCAATGGAATTTTCTGTTAGGGCCGGTATTTTGCTGCTCTCGTAAGGTAGACGGAATGCCAAGAGCCAATAGTAATTGATGTACTTCCTTAGCCAGCCGCTGGCGAGCAGAACTGAAGCTCACTTTCCTGGTGTCGCTGTCAGTGACCGAGCCATCCGCCTCGAAAAGCCCCCGCAAATAGGCCGCGACTACAGACGGACGACTCTGCCACAGGAAGTCAGGTACGCTGCTCTTCGTTACCCCAATACTCGCACACCAATTGGCTAGTGGTACGCTGTACAGGCCGAATTCACTTACTCCTCTGTATGTGCCGCGATGGTGCACGGCTATACGGAACGCCGTCGCCGCATATTCTTCGAGTATCTGAGCTACATCTACGTCCTGGCTGTTAACCACCCATCCAACGCCGTTCTGACGAAAAGTTCCGTCTCCGGCCATGTAGCCCATGAATAATGCCAAACGCTCATCAGCTAATTGCGGCGTATTGAGATTTTTGTTGTTATTGAAATGCGCACTTACCGCGTCGGGCAAGAAGACATAAGGCAAGTTATCGGACAGCCCTCGTTCCGGCTGCACAGCTACATAATCTCTCGGCTGAAGCTCTCCGATACGACGCCAGACGTAATTCCCGTCTTCGTCGAGGACGCGAATGCGATGCAGCGTCGTTGCCTTCAGCGAGTAGCCGTTTTTCAACTTAACGTTCAAAACCGGAAGCCGACCACGATTAATCACCGCTGCATCGCATTC
>Ga0193747_1000075_pt1 | contig 58019 bp, 61 predicted proteins | sample L1m2metaG_FD_143048 | JGI IMG/M metagenome (GOLD analysis project Ga0193747, IMG submission 143048) | Soil microbial communities from a riparian zone of the East river system, Colorado, United States - L1m2 | ecosystem: Environmental > Terrestrial > Soil > Riparian zone | place: USA: East River... | reverse complement strand
CCCCTGCCAGGCCGACCTGCGGCCGCCACAAGCCGATGCGCGTCCGGTCTCCGGCCATGACCCACACCGCCTCGCGATCCTCCCAGCGCTCGACGACGGGCAGGCCGAGCACCTCGGCATAGAACCGCTCGGCGGCCGCGAGGTCGACGACCTCGAGCACGAGCTCGCTGACGCCGGTGACCGGGATCCCGCTCATCCCACGTTCACCGTACCGGCGCGTGGCAGACTCGCGGCGGTGATCGAAGGGCTCGACCACGTGCAGATCGCGGCGCCCGCCGGGTGCGAGCCAGAGGCTCGGCGTTTCTTCGGCGAGCTGCTGGGACTGCGCGAGCTGCCGAAGCCCGAGCCGTTGGCCGCGCGTGGCGGCGCGTGGTTCCAGGTCGGCGCGCACGAGCTGCACGTTGGGGTCGAGTCGGAGTTCGAGCCGGCGCGAAAGGCCCATCCCGGACTGCGCGTCGAGAACCTCGACCAGCTCGCGGCCCGGCTCGGGGCTGCAGGCGTCGAGGCTCGATGGGACGACGAGCTGCCGGGTGTGCGCCGGTTCTACGCCGACGATCCGTGGGGGAACCGGCTCGAGTTCCTCGAGCGTCCATGAGTCGAAGATGAGCTTCCAGCCGCTGGCGGGGATCCGCGTCGTCGACGTGACGGGCTCGCTGGCGGGGCCGCACTGCACGGAGGTGCTCGGCGCGCTTGGGGCCGACGTCGTCAAGGTGGAGCGGCCAGAGAGCGGGGACGACACGCGCAGCTGGGGCCCGCCGTTCTGGGACGGCGAGGGCACGCTCTTCCTCGCGGCGAACGCCAACAAGCGCTCGCTCGCGCTCCGAATCTCCGATCCCCGCGGTCTCGAGGCCCTGCTTCGACTCGCCGACCGCGCCGACGTCTTCGTGCAGTCGTTACGCCCTGGGCTCGCCGAGCGCTCGGGCTTCGGGCCCGACGCGCTCCGGGGGCGGAATCCCCGGCTTGTCTACTGCTCGATCGGCGCCTTCGGGAACGTCGGCCCGCTGCGCGACGCGCCCGGCTACGACCCGTTGATCCAGGCGGCGTCGGGGATCATGAGCGTGACCGGGGAGCCCGGCGGCGGGCCCGTGCGGGCCGGCGCGTCGCTCGTCGACTACATGACGGGCATGTGGGCCGCCCTCGGGATCGTCGCCACCCTCGGCGAGCGCGAGCAGACCGGCCGCGGCGCCGTCGTGGACACCTCGCTTTACGAGACCGCGCTCGGGCTGATGTCCTACCACCTCACCGGTTTCGTGGCGAGCGGCTCGTCGCCGGGCCGGCTCGGCACCGAATTTCCTCTGATCGTCCCGTACCAGGCCTTCGCCACGCGCGACGGCCATGTCATGGTCGCGGCGACGAACGACCGGCTCTTCGCGGCCCTTTGCGACGCGCTCGAGCTTGCGGGAACGGCGGAGGATCCGCGCTTCGCCACCAACCCGGCGCGCGTGGAGAACCGGGTAGAGCTGCGCGACCTCCTCGCCGGCCGGTTCGCTGCCGAGCCCACGGACGTGTGGCTCGAGCGGCTGGGCGCCGCAGGCGTGCCCGCCGCGCCCGTCCAGGACGTCGCCGCGGTCGCCGCGCATCCGCAGACCGAGGCGCTCGCGATGCTCGAACCCGAGCTGCGCGCGCTCGGGCACGCGCTCAGCGTGAACGGCGAGCGAGTCCGCAACCGCACGCGCGCGCCCGCGCACGGGGCGGATACGCGCGAGCTCTTGCTCGAGGCCGGCTACTCGAGCGACGAGGTCGAAGCGCTCGTCGCCTCGGGGGTCGCCGCGACAGGGAACGGGCCCGCGCGGTAGACCTGGCCCTCCAGGCGCCGTCCGAGCACGCCCTCGAGCCACTCCGAGACGCCGATCAGCGCTTCGAGGTCGACGCCGGTCTCGATCCCCTCACCGTCGAGGAGGTAGACGAGATCCTCCGTCGCGATGTTCCCCGTCGCCTTGGGCGCGAACGGACAGCCGCCGAGCCCGCCGATCGACGCGTCGAGGATGCGCGCGCCGCCCTCCAGCGCGGCGAGCGCGCTCGCGTAGCCGGTGTTACGCGTGTTGTGGCCGTGGAAGCCGTCGGCCGCGGTCTGCTCGACGAGGCCGCGCACCTTCGTGGGCGTTGCCACGCCGATCGTGTCGGCGAGGACGATCTCCCCCGCTCCGGCCGCGCGCATCCGCTCGACGAGGACGTCGACCGCGGCCGGCTCGACCGGGCCTTCGAAAGGACAGCCGAACGCGACCGAGATCGTCACGGTGGTCGGGCGGTCGGCGGCTTGGAGGATGCGCTCCACGCGCGCCGCCGCGTCGGCGAGGGAGGCGTTGCCGTTCTGCTCGTTGAACGCCTCGGTCGCGGCGAGTGTGCAGTTCACGCGGTCGAGCCGCGTCGCGGCGAGCCGCTCGTAGCCGCGCTCGTTCAGGACGAGCCCGGAGAGCTCGGCGTCCGGCCAGGGCTCCAGCGCCGCGACGACCTCCTCGGCGCCTGCCATCTGCGGCACTGCGTCGTCGCGGACGAAGCTGACCGCCTCGATGCGCCGCAATCCAGTCGCGGCGAGTCGCTGGACGAGCTCGGCGCGAACCGCAGGCGCGAGGACGTCCGGCTCGTTCTGCAGCCCGTCGCGAGGGCCCACGTCGCACAGGATCGCTCGCACCGGCGCAGCGTAGCCCGAGTCTGTGGCTCTGAGCCACAAACTCTTCTAGAAGCGTCTGGACCCCGGCCTCACGCCCGCAACCATGCGGTTGCCTGTGTCGAGACTGTGACGACTTGCGCGCGAGAGGCGAGATAGTGGCTCAGAGCCACAAAGTCAGTCGTCGAGCCCGTACGCAGTGACTCGATCCGGGCGGACGCGGACGATCAGGCGCTGCTCGGTGCCGCCGAAGCGCTCGCGGCCCGCATACTTCTGCGCCAGCTTGTCGGCGTGCGCGCGGTCGGCGTCCTCCTCGATCTCCGCCGGGCCGGCGACCGAGACCCAGCGGTTGAAGTCCGTTCCGTCGAACGCGAGCACCGAGACCAGGGAGCCGCGCTCGATGTTGCGCGGCTTGGCGCGGCCTGCAGCCGTGTTGAATACGACGTTCGCGCCGTCGTAGTCGACCCAGACGACCGTCAGCTGGGGCGACCCGTCCGCGTTCACCGTCGCTGCCGCGGCGTAGTTCGCGTCGAGGAAGAAGTGCGCCAGCTCGTCGGGCAACCCCGCCATCAGTACCCCTGGCTCTCGACGCGCACGCGCTGTACCTTGCCCGCATGAGCCCGGTCGTACTCGTCGGAACCAAGAAAGGCCTCTTCCTCCTCCGCGGCGACGACGCGCGCACGAGCTGGGAGGTCGAGGGCCCACACCTGACGGGCTGGCAGGTCTTCCACGCAGTGCGCGACCCGCGCGACGGGAAGCTGCACGCCGCCGCGAACAACTGGGTCTACGGCGCCACCGCCCAGCGCTCGGCCGACGAGGGCCGGACGTGGAAGCGCTCGGAGGGACTCGGGCTGCCCGAGGAGTCGGGCCTGAAGCTCACCGAGGCCTGGCACGTCGAGCCCGGGCACCCGTCCGAGCCGGACACGCTGTTCCTGGGCGGGGCTCCCGGAGTCCTGTTCCGAACCGACGACGGTGGCACGACCTGGGAGCCGAACCGCGCTCTGCTCGAGCACCCGACGCGCGAGAAGTGGCAACCGGGGGCGGGCGGGCTCTGCTGCCACTCGATCCAGATCGACCCGACCGACGCGAAGCGGATGGCGATCGCGATCTCCGCGGCGGGGTCGTTCCTCTCCGACGACGGTGGCGAGAGCTGGGAGCCCCGCAACACCGGCGTGGCCGCAGACTTTCATCCCGAGGAGAACCCCGAGGTCGGCCAGTGCGTGCACAAGCTCCTCCTCCATCCCGCCCGGCCGGAGCGGCTGTGGCAGCAAAACCACTGCGGCGTCTACCGGTCCGACGACCGAGGCGAGACATGGCAGCGGCTGGACAAGAACGGGCTGCCGAGCGACTTCGGCTTCGGGCTCGCGCTCGATCCGTCCGACCCGGACGCGGCCTGGGTCGTCCCGGAGGAGGGCGCCGAAAATCGCGTCACTCCCGACGGCAGGCTCGGCGTCTATCGCACACGCGACGCCGGAGAGTCCTGGCAGCTGCTCGAGAACGGTCTCCCGTCGCAGGCCTGGGCGGCCGTGCTGCGCGAGGGCATGGCGTACGACGATCGCTCGATCGCCGTCGGCACCCAGAGCGGCTCGGTCTTCGTCACCTCGGACGGCGGCGAGAGCTGGACCGAGGCGGCGTCGCAGCTTCCACCGGTTCTGTCCGTCGAACTCGCCTGAGATGGCCGTCGTGGTCGTCCCCTCGCTCGTCGCGGCGCAGGCGGGCGGCAACAAGCGGTTCGAGGTCGACGCGGACACCGTAGGCGAGGCGCTGCGCGGGCTGCCCGTCTCCGACCTGTTGCTCGACGAGCGCGGCGAGCTGCGCCGCCTCGTGAACGTCTACGTCGACGGGGTGGACGCACGCGATTCCGACGGTCTCGACACGAAGCTGGAGCCGACGGCGGAGATACGCGTCATCGCCGCGATCGCCGGTGGGTAGCGAGACGCTCAGGCGCCCGCGCGAGCGCGCACGCGCAGGCACGGGAAGCAGGACCGGCGACGCGACGAACGTCGTCGTGCTGAACGACGACCACAACACGTTCGAAGGCGTCGCGTTCGCACTCGCAACGGTCGTCCCGGGCGTCGACTACGACCGCGGGATGGCGCTCGCCAACAAGATCCACAGCTCCGGCAGCGCGGTGGTCTGGTCGGGGCACCGCGAGCAGGCCGAGCTGTACTGGAACCAGCTCGACGGGCACGGGCTGACGATGGCTCCGCTCGAGTAACGCTCGCGGCGCGTGTCGCCGATACATCCCGCATGCGGCTCGTCCTCCTCGTCCTCGTGGCGGCTCTCGCCGGCCTGTTCCTCTTTCAGAAGCACAGCAAGGCCGCCGAGGAGTCGCGCCTGGCCGTGATCGCGACTGAGATCGCGCGCAGGCCCGTCACGATTCATTGTCAGGGTGCGGTCGGCCAGGCGCTCGACGCCACCGCAGAGGCGGGCTCGGTCGAGTTCGACTCGAATGGGCGGCCGGCGGACGTCGCGAACGTCAAGCGGAAGGTCTGCCAGCGCCTGCAGGACTTCCCCAAGGCGCGTACGAGCGCAAAGTTCGACTGCCTCGACACGCCCTCGCGCTGCGACGCCTCAGTCGTGAACGACGCGATCGCGCTGGACGTGCTCGCCCACGAGTCGTGGCACCTGGAGGGAACGCAGAACGAGGCCGTGACGGAGTGCTACGCCGAGCAGACGGTCGGCTTCGTGGCGACGAAGCTCGGCTCCGACGACGTGCAGGCCCGCGGGCTCGCCCGTCTCGTCCATCTGCTCGTCTATCCGCGGATGCCGGACGAGTACCGGTCCGCCGAGTGCCGCGACGGCGGCCTCCTCGACCTGCGCCGGGGCTCGCCGGCGTGGCCTAGCTGACGACGGCGCCGCTCCAGGGCGCAAGCCGGAGGCGCCCGCCGACGCGCTCGCCGTCCCGCTCCCGGCTCGTCGCGATGCGGATCGTGCCCTCGACGTCTTCCACGACCTCCTCCGCGCCGGAGAGATTCAGCGCCACGGTCGTCCTTCGGCCGCGCCGCCACGCCCAGCTGCGCTCGGTGGCGACGAGCGTCGCGTAGGCGCCAGTTCGCAGGTCGTCGCTCTCGCGCCGAAGCGCGATCAGATCGCGGACGAAGGCGAGAGTCGAGCCGCGATCGCCTCGCTGGTCGGCGACGTTCCGCGCCGCGAAGTCGCCGAACGGAAGCCACGGCTTCACAACCGGCTCGGCGAACCCGGCCCCGTCCTCCGCGCTCCAGTGCATCGGCGTGCGCGCGCCGTCGCGGCCTGCGATGTCGCGCACATCCGCTCCGGCGACCTCGACCTGCTGCAGCCCGAGCTCGTCGCCGTAGTAGAGGACGGGCGTGCCGCGCAGCGTGAGCAGCAGGAGCTGGGCGCAGCGGATCTTCCGCTCGTCGCCCCCGCACCACCGCGTCGGAAAGCGGGGAAAGTCGTGATTCGAGCCGGTCCAGACCGGCCACTCGTCCGCGGAGAAGACCGCCTCCGTCGCCTCGACGACCGGCACCATGATCTCCGCGTCGAACGGCGCCAGCATGAACGGGAAGTTGAACGCGAGGTTGAGCTCGTCGTCCGCCTCCCCGTGGAACGACGAGAGGGTCGGCGCGTCCATCGCCCACGTCTCGCCGAGCAGCAGGCGCGGCGGCTCGTAGGAGTCAGCAAGCGCGCGCCAGCGCTTGAGCACCCTGTGCGTCTCGGGGATGTCCGCGTGCTTGCCGAACTGCTCCGGCTCGCCGCCCTCGTCGGGCAGGCCGCGCTGCTTGACGAGCTCGCTCACGACGTCGATTCGAAACCCCGCGACACCGCGGTCGAACCAGAAGCGCTGGATGCCGTCGAACGCCGCCCGCACCTCCTCGTTCCACCAGTTCAGGTCGGGCTGCTCGGGGAGGAAGTGATGCAGGTACATCTGCCCGGTGGCCGGGTCGAGCTTCCACGCCGGGCCGCCCCCGCCGAAGACGCTGAGCCAGTTGTTCGGCGGCGAGCCGTCGGGCTTCGGGTCGCGCCAGACGTACCAGTCGCGCCGTGGCGACTCGCGTGACGCGCGCGAGTCGGCGAACCACCGGTGCCGGTCGCTCGAGTGATTCGGGACGAGGTCGAGCAGGATCCGGATCCCGTGCGCTTCGGCCTGCGCGACCAGCTCGTCGAGGTCCGCGCGCGTGCCGAGGTCGGGATGGACATCGCAGTAGTCGGCGACGTCGTAGCCCCAGTCGGCGTTCGGGGATGGCATCGTCGGGCTGAGCCAGATCCCGTCCACGCCAAGCCACTCCAGGTACTCGAGCCGCGACGTCAAGCCCGCCAGGTCGCCGATGCCGTCGCCGTTCGAGTCCGCGAACGAGCGCAGATAGACCTGATAGAGGACGCCGTCGCGCCACCACTCCCCGCCCGTCACCGGCGCATTGTTTACAGCGCGCGGGTTTCTACACGCCGGTCAGCGTTCGATGAGGCCGGCGAGCGCCTCGACGACGCGCGGGTCGAACTGCGTGCCCGCGCAACGCTGCAGCTCGGCGACCGCTTCTCCGGCGGTCCGGCCGGCGCGGTACGGACGGTCCGTGGTCATCGCGCTGAAGGCGTCGCAGCAGCAGACGATGCGCGCGACGAGCGGGATCTGCTCGCCCGCGAGCCCGTCCGGGTAGCCGCTGCCGTCGTAGTGCTCGTGACACGACCTGACGAGATGCCCGACCTCCCCCAGGAGGCCACCGACCTGGACGAGCATCCGCTCGCCTTCGAGCGTGTGCGTCTCGATCAGCGCCCGCTCCTCGGCGTCGAGCGGGCCTGGCTTGTCGATGATCGAGGCGGGAATCCTGATCTTGCCGATGTCGTGCAGCAACGCTGTGAACTCGGCGTGCTGCCGGTCGCGCGAATCGAGGCCGAGCGCCTCGGCGACCTCGACGGTCAGCGAGACGACGTCGCGGCTGTGACTGCCCGTGTACGCGTCGTCGGCCTCGACGACATCGCCGAGGAGGAACGCCGTGCCGCGATAGGCGTGGCCGAGCTCGACGGCGTGGTCGATGCGCACGCGCCGTTCCCGGGCGAACACGGCCAGCAGGCCGAAGAGCGGGAGGACGAGCAGGAAAGCGGAGGGTTGCCCCGCGGCGGTGAGCGCGACCGCGAGGCCGACCGGGGCGAGCGTCGCGTCCACGAGGTACACCCAGCCGAGCGGCTTGAGCAGGTCGCGGGGCGAGACTCCGACGCCGAGCTTCAGCCGCAGCGTGTTGGCGCCGAAGTCGAAGGCCCACTGTGCTCCGAGCGCCGTGGCGTAGACCGGTGCGCGCGACAGTCGCGGCGGTCCGTCGGCGAAGAGGGCCAGGACGAGCACAGGCCCGACCGAGTGCCAGGCGCAGACGCCGACGGAGAAGAACATCCGCTCGACGTGCATCTTGCGGGCCGCGACGTCGACCAGGTTCGCGAGCGCGATCCCTCCGGCGACGCAGAGCGGCGCGACTCCGAGCGGGACGAGGAAGAGCAGCGGGACGAGCACGAGCTGCGTCGGGACCGCCGTTCCCGTTCCGATCTCGAACTCGACGCGGAACGCGACCGCATAGGCTCCGACGAGCAGCGCGGCGGTCAGCCAGCGAAAGCCCGAGCTCGGAAGCAGGAGCGGCAGCGCGGCGGCGACGACGAAGAACGTCCCGCCCACGAGGACCGCCGACCAGCGATCGCGGTTGCCGACCCGCAGAACACGGCGCGCGCGCTGGTGCTCGATTGCGTCGGTGCTCGCGTGATCGAGCTCCGCCTCGACCGAGGCGGCCTCGGCCCAGGCAGACGATCCGGCAGCTGAAGACATATCCCTGCGGTATCGGCCCGCGCCCCTGCCTGCTTGACGCGCGCGCGAGGCGTTCCCTCGAACGAGTGATCCTGGCGGTTTTCGCGCTTCTCCCCCACTGGAGTGATTGCGTGGGCGGCGGTGCGCCCACACCATGCGTGAGCGTTTCTTTGCGGCAACGGGGAGGTTGAGGGAATGGGCAATACGAGGTTTTCGCGGCGCCTTTGTGCGTTGCTCGCGGTCTTCGCGCTCGGCGCGGTCGCTGCTCCGCTCGCGCAGGCGGGCACGAGCCAGGCGGCGGGCGGGACGTGTCCCAGCGCGGTCATCGAGCATCCGTTCGCGCTCGATCCCTTCTCGTACAAGCTCGTTCCGGGAGGCACCTTCGAGAACGGCGCGCCGGGCTGGCAGCTCAACGGCGGCGCCCAGATCGTCTCCGGAAACTCGACGTTCTACGCGCACGGAGCAGGCGAGACTCACTCGCTCTACCTGCCGAGCGGGTCGAGCGCCGTCACGCCTCCGGTCTGCGTCAGCCTGCTCGACGCGGTCGTCCGGCTGTATGGCCAGAACCGCGGCATGTTCCTGCTTTCGAACCTGCAGGTGAACGTGATCTACAAGACGGCGCTGGGCCTGACCGTCGAGCATCCCGTGCTCGGCCTCGGGATCGGCGGCTCGGCCTGGATGCCGACGTTGCCGATGCCCCTCCTCGCAGACCTGACGGGCGCGCTCGCTCTGGACGGCGTGACCACGAACGTGCAGTTCCGGTTCAGGCCGCTCGGACTCGGCGCCTCATACCGGATCGACGACGTCTACGTCGATCCCTTTAAGTACATCTAGCCGCTAACGGCAAGCGGGCTGGTAAGGGAGCGCAGACGGAGCGCGGGCAAAGCCCACGCTCCTGAAACGGCAGCGCAAGCGCCGCCTCAGACATCTAGCCGCTAACGGCAAGCGGGCTGGTAAGGGAGCGCAGACGGAACGCGGGCGAAGCCCACGCTCCTGAAACGGCAGCGCAAGCGCCGCCTCAGACATCTAGCCGCTAACGGGAACCGGGCTCACTTCACGGTGGTCGGAATCGGGCCGGCCTTGCCGGCGACGATCTCGTCCCGGATCTTCAGCACCGCGTCGACCTCGCTCTTCGGCACCTTCGGGCTGATCTTGCCGAGCGCCACGCCGTGCTGGGCGAGGCCGAAGACCTTGTCGCCGCCCTTGAAGCTGCCGTCCTGGACCGACGTGATCGTGTCGAAGACCGCCGTGTCGACGCCTTTCGTCGCGCTCGTGAGGATGTGCGGCCCGAGGAACGCCTGGTCGGCGTCGACGCCGATGCCCCAGACGCCCTTCTCCCTCGCAGCGTCTAGCGCACCGAGGCCGCAGCCCCCGGCGACCTGGAACACGACGGCCGATCCCGCGGCGATCTGGTTCAGCGCGATTTCCTTGCACTTGGCCTGGTCGTCGAAGTTGTCGGAGTAGTTGTTCCTGGTCGTCACGCCCGGGAACGCCTTCTTCGCTCCGGCCTGGTAGCCCGCGATGAACCGGTCGACCGGCGGCTGCTTCTGCCCGCCCACCGAGCTGACGAGCTTCGCGCCTTTCCGCTTCGCCTCGAGCCCCGCCAGGTAGCCGGCGAGGTAGCCGACCTCCTGCTCCTTGAACAGCAGCCCGACCACGTTCTTCGGGTGGTGCTTCATGTCGGCGTTGGCGACGTCGACGATCGCGAACTTCCGGTCCGGGAACTTCGTCGCGACGGCATCCATCGCATTCGTCTCCGTGTACCCGACCCCGATCGCCAGGTCGTAGCCGAGCTGCGCGAACCTGGACAGGTTCGGAACGTACTCGGCGTTGGAGGTCGACTCGAAGACGCGCCCCTGGACGCCTAGCTGCTGCTGCGCCCGCTGGAGCCCGACGTACGCGAGGTGGTTGAAGCCCCGGTCGTTCAGCTGGCCGGTGTCGGTCACGAGTCCGATCTTCAGCGACTTTCCGGAGCCGGTTCCCGCGCCGGTCCCCGTTCCGCCCGCCGTGCCGGAGGACGACGATTTACTGCTGCCGCCGCAGCCCGCCGCAACGAGCGCGAGCAGGGTCACCATCGCGATCCACGCCGTCCTCGTCACGTCGTCTCCCTCTCTCGCGTGAGTTTTATACTTAGAGGCGAAAACCTATGGGCGATCCTACCACCCTCCCCCGGCCGCGCGCGACGCACGTCGCCCTGGCCGTCGTGCTCCAAGTCCGAGACGTGGAGCTGCAAGTCCTGCTCTGGGAGCGGGCACGCGCGCCCGAAGCCGGAGCCTGGGCGCTCCCGGGCGGATTCCTCTCCCCCGACGAGTCGCTCGAGGACTCGATCCGGCGCCATCTCGCCGAGAAGGTCGACGTCCGTGAGCTCTCGCACCTGGAGCAGCTGGAGACGCGCGGCGCTGCGGCGCGCGGCGTCGAGGACTGGCAGCTCGCGACCGCTTACCTGGGGCTCGTGCCCGCGGACGTCGACCCGGCGCTGCCGGCCGACACGGCCTGGCATCCGGTCGACCGGCTCCCGCAGCTCGCCTTCGACCACGAGGCGATCGTCCTCGCCGGGCGCGAGCGCCTGCGGGGGAAGCTGTCGTACACGAACGCCGGCTTCGCGCTGGCCCCTGCGGAGTTCACGATCTCGCAGCTCCGGGAGGTGTACGCGGCTGCGCTCGGGCACGCCGTGTCGGCGACGAACCTCCAGCGGGTGCTCCTGCGCCGGCGGCTGCTCGAGCCAACGGGCGCCCGCCGGCCGCCCGGACGGAACGGCGGGAGACCGGCGGCGTGCTTCCGCTTTCGCGCCCGCGAGCTCGAGATCACCGACCAGTTCGCCGTTTTGCGCCCTCCGCCTGGGCGTTGACATCTGCACGGCGTCTGGGAGACTCGGCGGCGGATGGCCGCGATCGACCTGACTCCGAAGGAGATCTCCGAGATCGTCGGCTGCTCGCTCGCGAACGCGCAGCAGAACTGGCCCGCGGTGAAGCAGGCGCTCGTTCACGCCGGGCTGACCGACCGCGCGTGCGTGATCGCCGTCGTGGCCACGATCGCGACCGAGGTGGGGTCGTTCCGTCCGATCGACGAGTTCGGCGGGCCGGCCAACTGGAAGAAGTACGAGGGCCGCAAGGATCTCGGGAACGTCCATCCGGGCGACGGCGTCCGCTACCAGGGCCGCGGCTACATCCAGCTGACGGGGCGCGCGAACTACCACGGGTTCGGGCACGCCGTCGGAGTGCCGCTCGAGGAGCACCCGGAGCGCGCGCTCGAGCCGGCGGTGGCGACGGCCGTGCTGGTTGCGTACTTCAAGGACCGCGGGATCCCGGCGATCGCGCGGAAGGGCGACTGGAAGGGCGTGCGGGCGAAGGTGAACCCGCACATGCACGGATGGGATCGTTTCCACGCGCTCGTCCAGAAGCTCGACCAGCATCTGCCCAAGCACTGAGCCGCGGCTACCGTTCACGGGCGATGCGTCGGCTCGCGCTCGCAGCGCTCCTCGCCCTTGCGCTCGCCGGCGCGGTCGCCCGCGCGGCGCCGGCCGGTGGCTCACCGCACGCGGGCGCAAAGCCGTGGCTCTGGCAATGCGAGCAGATCCTCGGCGAGGAGCCCCGCTACCGCTGCTACGTGCGGCTGCTCCTGCTGGACATCGACAGCTCGCGGGATCCGGCGCGCGAGCTGCCGCGGATCGACCGGCGCGCCCGGCTCGCCGGCACCTCGCTGGAGGGAAATTGCCACGTGCTGATGCACGAGGTCGGCCGGCGCTACGCAGCCGAGCACCGCCTGACCCTCGCGGCCCTCCAGCAGGTCGTACCCCGCTCGAACGACCCGACGTGCTCGGCGGGCTTCGGGATGGGCCTGATCATGGGCCTCGGGCCCGCGATCATCCGCGACGGCGGGAAGGAGGCTGCCCGGACGTGCGACCGCCTGCCGACGCGCTACCGCGCCTATACGTGCGTGCACGGGCTCGGCCATGCCTTGATGCGCGGGTATCACGGCCTGCTGCGCCAGGCAGTGTCCGCGTGCCGGCAGCTCGGACCGAACGACGCGCCCGACTGTGCGCAGGGCGCCTTCCACGACTACTGGATCTCGCTGCGCGGCGCCGACGGGACGACCCGGCCGCTGCGCCCGGACACGTCTCCGCGCTCGGTCTGCAACGGACACCTCTGGTACGTGCGCCCGTGCTGGTACCGCTACTTCGTCGAGCAGACGAGCCTCGCGGTCAACTCGCCGGCCGACGTCCTGCGCGCCTGTCGAGGCCTCCGCGGCCTGCAGCGCTCGGGTTGCGTCGGCGGCGCCGCGCTGCAGCTCGGAGGCGATCCGCTCGCGCAGGCTCGGCTCTGCACGCGGCTCCCCGCCAGCGACGTCGCAAGCTGCCTGCGCGGCGCGCAGGTGCAGGTCCTGGCCCGCGACCCTCGACGCCAGCTCAAGCTCATCCGCGGCTGCGCGTCGCTTCGCCCCGCCGCGCGTGGGGACTGCTACGCGTGGTACGGGCGGACGCTCGCCGTCGTCACCGACCGCCGGTTCGCCTGCAGCCGGCTCGCACCACCCGGGCGCGCCGGGTGCCGCGCAGGCGCACGCCGGGAGAACCGAGCGCTCGTCACCTTCTCCTGACCGAAGGGTAGGTTCCGGAGCCCCATGGCCCTGACCGTCGTCGTCCCCACCTACAACGAGGCGGAGAGCCTGCCTCCGCTCGTCGAGGCTCTCCACGCCCTCGACCTGCAGGACCTGCGCGTCCTCGTCGTCGACGACTCCTCGCCCGACGGAACCGGCCGCCTCGCGGAAGAGCTGGGCGAGAGGCTGCAGCGCGACGGAGAGCCGTTCGTCCGGGTCCTCCACCGGCCGCAGAAGCAGGGGCTTGGGCGCGCATACGTCGCGGGCATGACGCGCGCGCTCGAGGACGGCGCCGACTTCGTGGTCCAGATGGACGCGGACTTCAGCCACGAGCCGGCCGAGATCCCGAAGATGCTGGAGGCGCTCGAGCGGACCGGCGCGGGCGTCGTGATCGGCAGCCGCTACGTCCCCGGAGGCAGCCTCGACCCCGACTGGACGCGAGCCCGACGGCTGCTGAGCGTCTGGGCGAACTTCTACGCCCGGACGATCCTCCGCATGGACGTGCGCGACATCACCGCAGGGTTCAAGCTTTGGCGCCGCGAAGCGCTGCTCGCGGTCGACCTAGCGCGGATCACGAGCGACGGCTACGCGTTCCAGATCGAGATGAACTGGGAGGCCCGGCGTCGCGGCTACGAGATCGTCGAGATCCCGATCTACTTCCGGGAACGGCGCGAGGGGGCGAGCAAGATGAGCTTCCACGTGCAGGCCGAGGCCGCGATCCGGCCCTTTCAGCTCTTGTTTCGGCGCTAGCCCTTCTCAAGCTGCGGCATAGCGAACGGGGGCGGCGTCGACGCGCTCGGCGGCGCCCTTGCCGACCAGGTGCTCGACGTGCGCGAGTGCCTCGGCGAGCGCGAAGCGGCGCAGGCCGCTCGACAGCGGATCGGGGAAGATCGCGTGCGAGATCTCGTAGGCCGTCAGTGGCTCGCCGTCGAGCGACGCGGCAGTCAGCTCCAGCCTGCGGGCGTGGTGGGCGACGAGCTCACTTGCCCGCCCGGCGGGATCCTCGATCGCGGCGCGGTGTCCGGTGTACGCGATCCTCGGAGCGAGCTCGACGATTCGGGCCAGCGAGCTGAGGAAGTCCGCCAGCGGGTCGGGCCGTGCGTCGACGTAGAGGCCGACGACCGGGCTGATCGTCGCGAGCAGGGTGTCGCCTGCGATGAGTACGCCCTCGCGCAGCAATGCGAGGTGCCCGTCGGCGTGGCCCGGGAGGTGCAGGATCTCCCAACCGTCGATCCTCTCACCGGGCTCGAGCAGCTCGGGATCGTCGACCACCTGGACGTAGCCGGCGAGCTTCTCGCTGTCGGCGCGAAAGGCGTCGGCGTCTCCACTCGGCAGCCCGTGCTCGACCATGAACGCCGTCAGCCGGTCGAGCGAGCGCTCTCGCCCCCAGGCCCGATCGCACTGGGCATGGTCGATCGCGCCCTGGTAGACGGGTGCACCGGTCAGCTCGGCGACGATCGCGGCCGCGCCCACGTGGTCGGGATGAAAATGCGAGATGACGATCCGCCCCACGGGCGCATCGAGCCCGCGCACCACCTCTCCCCAGGCCGCGGCCGCGCCGGGCAGACCGAGGCCGGTGTCGACGATCGTCCAGGTGCCGTCCCCGTCGCGCAGCAGGTAGCAGTGGACATGGTCGATGCCGAGCGGCAGCGCGAACGTCACCCGCAGGATGCCGTCCGACAGTTCGACGAGGCCACTCTCCATCCGCGAGCGTCATATCATCCCGCGTCCGAGCCATGGCGCTCCTCGAGGTAGATCAAGTCTCGCGTCGATTCGGCGGCATCGTCGCGCTCTCGGACGTCTCGCTCGACTTGGAGGAAGGCACGATCGGCGGGCTGATCGGGCCGAACGGCGCCGGCAAGACCACGCTTTTCAACGTGATCACGCGAATGTACAAGGCCGACTCGGGGCGGGTGCTGTTCGACGGGCGCAACCTGCTGCGCGTTCGGCCCACGCGCGTAATCCGCGCCGGAGTCGCACGCACCTTCCAGAACGTCGCGCTGTTCCAGTCGATGACCGTGCTCGAGAACGTGCTGGTCGGCGCGCACACTCGCGTGCCGCCGTTCGGCGACCGGAAGGGAAGGACGCTCGCGCGCGAGGCGCTCGAAGCGCTCTCGCTCACGCCGCTCTCCGACCGCGTCGTCGCCGGCCTGCCCTTCGGGACGCTCAAGCAGATCGAGCTCGCCCGCGCGCTCGTCTCGCGGCCGAGGTTGCTCCTGCTCGACGAGCCGGCCGGCGGGCTGAACCACGAGGAGGTGGAGCAGCTGGGCGGGTTGATCCGGCGCGTCCGCAAGGACTTCGACCTGACCGTGTTCCTGGTCGAGCATCACATGAACCTCGTCATGTCGGTCTGCGACCGCGTGCACGTGCTCAACTTCGGGCAGAAGATCGCCGAGGGGACGCCTGCGGAGGTTCGGGCCGATCCCGCCGTGATCGAGGCGTACCTGGGAACCGACAGTGCCGCTGCTTGAGCTCGACGACGTCGAGGCGCGGTACGGGCCGATCAAGGCGCTCCACGGCGTGACGCTGACGCTCGACGACGGCGAGGTCGTCGCCCTCCTCGGGGCAAACGGGGCTGGGAAGACGACCACGCTGCGGGCGATCTCCGGCACGGTGCGCCGCTCGGGAGGGGTGTCGTTCGACGGCCGGTCGCTCGGCCGACGGTCGCCCGAGTCGATCGCGAAGCTGGGCATCGCGCACGTCCCTGAGGGCCGTGGACTCTTCCCCGAGCTGACCGTCTGGGAGAACCTCCGGATGGGCGCGTACGTCCGCGGCGAGCGCAAGACGATCCGGTCGGAGGCGCCGCGCGTGCTCGGCTACTTCCCCTGGCTCGAGGCGCGCAAGACCCAGCAGGCGGGCACGCTCAGCGGCGGGGAGCAGCAGATGCTCGCGCTCGCTCGCGCGCTCGTCTCGCGCCCGCGGCTGCTGATGCTCGACGAGCCGTCGCTCGGCCTCGCGCCGACGATCGTCGCGGAGATCTTCCGGATCGTCCGGGAGCTGAACACCGAGGACGGGCTGAGCGTCCTCGTGGTCGAGCAGAACGCGAAGATCGCGCTCGAGAGCTCGGCGCGCGCATACGTGCTCGAGGTCGGCCGCGTCGCAGTCGAAGGCGCGAGCGCGGAGCTCGAGCGGCATGAAGGCGTCCGGAAGAGCTACCTCGGGTATTGAGTGGCGGAACTCCTGCAACAGATCGTCAGTGGGCTCGCCTCGGGGGCGATTTACGCGAGCCTCGCGCTGGCACTCGTCCTGATCTATCGCTCGACCGACGTGATCAACTTCGCCCAGGGCGAGATGGCCACGTTCACGACGTACACGGCGTGGTCGCTCATGCACCACGGGATGTCCTACTGGCCCGCATTCGCGCTGACGCTCGCGATCGCCTTCGCGGGTGGTGTGGCTGTCGAGAGGGTCGTCATCCGTCCTGTCGAGCGGCGTCCGGAGCTCGTGATCGTGATCGTGACGATCGGCCTCTTGCTCACGATCAACGCAACGATCGGCTGGATCTGGGGCGCTGACGTGAAAGCGTTCGACAGCCCCTTCCCGAACAACACCTGGGATGTGCACGGTGTGACGATCTCGATCCAGGACGTCGGCACCCTCGGCGTCTGCCTGTTTACCGTTTTGCTGCTCTGGGGGTTCTTCCGCTTCACGACCGTCGGGCTCGCGATGCGGGCGGTCGCGATCAACCCGAACGCGAGCCGCCTGCTCGCCGTCCGCGTCGGCTGGATGCTCGCCCTGGGCTGGGGCCTCGCCGCAGTTCTCGGCGCGGTCGCCGGGATGATGGCGGCGCCGACGGTGTTCCTCGACCCGAGCATGATGCTGGTGATCCTGATCTATGCGTTCGCCGCGGCCGTTCTCGGCGGTATCGACAGCCCGGTGGGCGCCGTCGTGGGAGGCCTCACGCTCGGCGTCCTGATCAACCTGCTCAGTCGCTACGTCGACTTCGTCGGCACTGAGCTGCGCCTCCCGACCGCCCTTGCAGTCCTGCTCGTCGTCCTGATTATCAGACCGCAGGGACTCTTCGGCCACAGGGCGGTGCGACGCGTGTGATTGCGCTTCCTCGCCCCCTCTACACAGCGGTGAAGCTGACGGCGCTCGCAGCCGCTGTCGCGATCCTGGCCGTCCTCCCCCGGTTCATGGGCGAATTCCGGGTCGGCCAGTTCACGTTCGTCGGGATCTACTTCATCGCGCTGCTCGGGCTCAACATCCTCACCGGCTACAGCGGGCAGATCTCGCTCGGGCACGGAGCATTCATGGGGATCGGCGCGTACGTGACCGCAGTCCTCACCCTCGGCCGCAAAGGGCTCGTCCTGTTCGGTCACCACCCGCCGAGCTGGATCCCTCTCGGCGACGGCATGCGGCCCACGTTGACCATCCCGATCGCCTTCGTGGTGACGGGGATCGTCGGCCTTCTGTTCGGCATGCCGGCGCTGCGCCTCGCCGGCGTCTCGCTCGCGCTCGCGACGTTCGCGGTCGCGGTGTCCCTCCCGACCGTGGCGAAGCGCTTCGACGACGTGACCGGCGGCGGCGGGGGCTTGTCCCTCCCATTACCCGAAACCCCGTTCGGCCTGCACCTCTCGGCTCCGCACTGGCTGTACTACGAGGCTTGGGGGTGCGCCGCGATTCTCTTCGTCGTCGCCTGGCTGCTCGTGCGTGCGCGCGTGGGCCGAGCCTGGCGCTCGATCCGTGACGGCGAGCTTGCCGCGACCGCTTCGGGTGTCAGCCCCGCGCTCTACAAGACGCTGGCGTTCGGCGTCTCGTCTGCATTCGCTGGGGTTGCGGGCTCGCTGCTTGCGATTCAGGTCGCCTTCGTGAACCCGGACACGTTCCCGCTGAGCCTCTCGATCCTGTTGCTCGCGAGCGTCGTGGTCGGCGGGCTCGGATCGTTGTCGGGCGTCATCGTCGGGGCGCTCATGCTCGAGTTCCTCCCCGTCTACGCGCAGCACCCGCCGCTCGTCGGCCAGTCCTTCTCGAAGCAGGCGCCGGGCGTCGTGTTCGGCGTCGTCCTGATCCTGATCATGTTCGCCGTCCCGGCGGGGGTCGCGGGCCTCCTGCGCCGAATCGTCCGGCCGCTAACAAAACCAGTCCCGACAGTGTCAGACTAGTGCTGGCACGCGGCTCTAGGAGAGGATGGGAATGAAGAAATCACTATTGGTGGGCATGACAGTGGCGCTTGCCACGGCCGTGACCTGCTCGTCGGCGCTCGGCGCCACGAGGACGTCGAGCTCGCCGGCGGCGACCCCCGGCGTGACGAGCTCTTCAATCACGATTGGCGGCACGTTCCCGATGACCGGCGTGGCGTCGCTCTACGCCCCGATCCCCCGCGGGATGGACACGTACTTCAACTTCATCAACGCGCGCAAGGGCCCGGACGGCAAGAAGGGCGTCTTCGGCCGCAAGATCGTCTGGAAGTACTACGACGACGTTTACAACCCGGCGAACACCGTCCAGCTGACCAATCAGCTGATCCTTCAGGACAAGGTCTTCGCCATCGTCGGCTCGCTCGGCACAGATCCGAACATCGCAATTCGGCCGATCCTGAACCAACGGAAGATCCCGCAGATCTTCATCGCGACGGGGGCAAGCTACTGGGGGCTCTCGTACAAGGACTTCCCCTGGACAATCGGCTGGCAGCCCGACTACATCGCCGAGGGCATCGCCTACGGCCGATGGATCGTCAAGAATGCCCCGAACGCCAAGATCGCCGTTCTCTACCAGAACGACGACTACGGCAAGGACTACCTGAGAGGCCTGAAGATCGGCCTCGCGCGCAAGACGAGCCTGATCGTCTCAGAGCAGGGATACGAGATCACCGACGCGAGTTATGCGTCGCAGATCTCGCGGCAGAAAGCATCCGGCGCCGACACGTGGGTGCTGCTGACCACGCCGACGCCCACCGTGCGGGCGATCGCCACTGCCAAGGCGCTGGCCTGGAAGCCCAACACGATCGTCATCAACTCGGTTTCGGCGATTGACACGGTGATGGCGGCGGCGGTCGCGAGGGCCGGAGCCGACTTCGTTGCGGGTGCGATCAGCACGACGTATCTGAAGAACGTGACGAATCCCAAGTACGCCAAGGACCCGTGGGTGCGGCAGTACCGTCAGCTGGTCTCGAAGTACGGGCCGCAGGGCGTCGAGGTGAACAACGGGAACACGTACTACGGCGTCGCGAAGGCGTACGACATCGTCAAGGTGCTGTACCTCGCGGGCAAGCACCCGACGCGGCAGTCGCTGATGGCTGCGACGCTGAAGATGAACTGGGTCAACCCGTACGCGATCAAGGGCGTCAAGGTGAAGACCGGGAAGACCGACCATTTCCCGCTCTCGCAGGTGCGCCTGATCCGCTACGGGAACGGTTCGTGGAGCGAGTTCGGTCCGCTGATCAAGGGCCGCTGAGACTCGAGCTCTAGCACTTCGTCGAGGGCCGGCCCGCGCGCCGGCCCTCGACGTTTTGGTGGATGATCCAGCGCGTGGACTTCACGCTCTCGTCCGAGCAGGAGCTGATCCGCGAGTCGGCACGCGAGTTCTGCGATCGGGAGATCGTCCCGTTCGCACGCGACTGGGACCGCGCCGAGGAGCTCCCGCGCGAGCTCGTTGTGAAGCTCGCGGGGGCGGGCTTTCTCGCGGCGTCGCTGCCCGAGGAGCTCGGGGGCCGGGGGCTCGACTCGGTCTCGTACACCTTGCTCTGCGAGGAGCTTGGGCGGGCCGACTCGTCGGTGCGCGGGATCGTCTCGGTGTCGAATGGGCTCTTCGGCAAGACCGTCGCGCAGTGGGGGACGGAGAAACAGCGGGCGGATTGGCTGCCGTCGCTCGCATCGGGCGAGGCGCTCGGGTGCTACGCGCTGACCGAGCCGGGCTGCGGGTCGGATGCGGCGGCGCTCGCGACGCGGGCCGAGCGGGACGGCGACGGCTGGGCGCTCACGGGCTCGAAGGTCTTCATCACGCTCGGATCGTGGGCGAGCGTTGCGATCGTGTTCGCGCGTAGCGGCGGCGAAGGGCCGCGCGGGATCACGGCGTTCCTCGTCCCCACCGACGCCGCCGGCTTCGAGGCCCATCCGATGAAGGGCAAGCTCGGCCTCCGCGCGCAGGACACGGCAGAGCTGTCCCTCGACGGCGTGCAGGTGCCCGACTCGGCGCGACTCGGCAAGGAGGGCGAGGGCTTCAAGGTGGCGATGTCGGCGCTCGACAACGGGCGGATCTCGCTGGCGGCGGGCTGCGTCGGGATCGCGCAGGGGTGCCTGGACGCTTCGGTCGACTATGCGAAGGAGCGCGAGGCCTTCAAGCGTCCCATCGCGGGCTTCCAGCTCGTGCAGGAGCTGCTCGCGGAGATGCACGTCGACGCCGAGGCGGCGCGGCTCCTGACCTGGCGTGCGGCGGCGCTGGCCGACACGGGCAAGGCGTACACGACCGAGGCGTCCGTGGCGAAGTGGTTCGCGAGCGAGGCGTCGGTACGGGCGGCGAACGCGGCCGTCCAGGTGCTCGGAGGCTACGGCTACGTGGACGAGTACCCAGTGGCGAAGTACCTCCGCGACGCGCGGGTCACGACACTCTACGAAGGCACGAGCCAGATCCAGAAGCTGATCGTCGGGCGCGCGCTGACCGGCGAGAGCGCCTTCGCGTAACGTAGAGCGCATGGCCGAAGCGGTCATCGTGGCGGCGGCGCGGACGCCGATTGGACGCGCCCGGAAGGGCTCGCTCGTCGACGCGCGTCCGGACGACCTGGCGGCGTTCGCGATCGACGCGGCCCTCGCGCAGGTTCCCGAGCTCGACCGCGGGGAGATCGGCGACGTCATGATCGGCTGCGGCTTCCCCGAGCAGAAGCAGGGGATGAATCTCGCACGACGCGCGGCGCTCTTGGCGGGGCTGCCGCACGACGTTCCCGGCACGACCGTGAACCGCTTTTGCGCCTCGAGCCTGCAGACGATCCGGATGGCGTTCCATGCCGTCCGCGCGGGCGAGGGCGACGCCTTCGTGGCCGGCGGCGTTGAGTCGATCTCGCAGGTCGACGGCTATCCCAAGTCGGACGACGAGCTCCATCCCAAGCTGTTCGGCGACAACGCCCCGATCGCCAACGTCTACATCCCGATGGGGCTGACGGCGGAGAACGTCGCCGAGCGCTACGACGTGTCCCGCGAGGACATGGACCGGTTCGCGCAGCGCTCGCAGGAGCGCGCGGTCGCCGCACAGGAGTCGGGCTTCTTCGACCGCGAGGTGACGCCCTGGGACGGGGTGGCACGCGACGACGGGCCGCGGCCGAGCTCGACCTTCGAGAAGCTGCAGGAGCTCGAGCCGGCGTTCAAGCCGGGGGGCAGGGTCACGGCCGGGAACTCCTGTCCGTTGAACGACGGCGCTGCCGCGGTCGTGGTGATGAGCGCGGAGCGGGCGAGCGAGCTTGGGCTCGAGCCGCGGGCGCGGATCCTCGCGTCAGCGGTCTCCGGCGTCGAGCCGGAGTTCATGGGCGTCGGCCCGATCGGCGCGATCGAGCAGGTGCTGGAGCGTGCTGGGATGAGGATCGACGACGTCGACGTGATGGAGCTGAACGAGGCGTTCGCGGCGCAGGTGCTTCCGGTCTGCCGCGAGGTCGGGATCGATCCCTTCGGCGAGAAGGTGAACCCGCACGGCGGCGCGATCGCACTCGGCCATCCATACGGGATGACGGGAGCGCGGATCATGTGCACGCTGCTGAACGACCTTCAGACCCTGGACAAGACCATCGGCCTGGAAACGATGTGCGTCGGCGGCGGCCAAGGCATGGCCATGCTCGTCGAGCGCCTGAACTAGCCGTTCCCGGACGCTCCGGCGAACGCCGGGCGCAGCGGTCCCCTGGCTTTGTGGCTCAGAGCCACTATCTCGTTTTCGGGCACAGATTCGTTTCGAAGTTGGCACACATGCCTCACGGCGCGACGGCCAAGATGAGGCGGTGGTTCCCCTCGCTCCCCGGTACGACCCCAGGATCCTCGCCGCGATCCAGGCGCTCGACGACCGTCGCGAGCCGGTCGCGGAGATCAACCGCCGCGTGGGCGTCGCCGCATTCAAGTTGGGCTTGATCAAGCCAAGTTACGTGCACGTGAGGCGATTCGTTCTCGACGAGCGCGAGCGCCAGGACGCCGAGCGCCGACGGCGAGAAGCGGTGCGCGAGGTCGTCACGGACATCACGGGAGCCGTCCTGGCCGGACGTGTCCCGACCGTCTACGAGGTGCTCGACCGACTCGAGGACGCCGGGCGCTGAAAACTGAGTTTGTGGCTCAGAGCCACAAACTCAGGGGACCGCTGCGTCAGGGACCGAGCCGGGCGTGCTCGGCGAACCACAAGGGCCAGTCCTCTTGCGCCTCTGTCTCGACTGCTCGCTCGTCGTAGTGCTCACGCACCCAGGCGACCGCGCGGTCCGGAAGGACTCCGGCGAGGATCGCCATGCACGCGAGCGCCGTGCCCGTGCGCCCGAGACCGCCTGCGCAGCCGACCTCGACCACCTCGCCTCCCCGAGCGCGCGCGAACGCTTCTCGGATCGCCGCTGCTGCCGCGTCCGGACCGCGCGGCACCCCGAAGTCCTCCCACTCGACGACGACTGCCGGCCACGTCGGCGCCCAGCGCGCGTCCAGGTACAGCCCGAAGTCGCACGGCTCCGCCCCGCGCGCGGCCAATCCCGACGCCCACACTGCCGTCCCGTCCGGGAAGACGACTCTCAAGCGAACACGAGGTAGAGCACCTCGCCGACGAGCGCGGGCTTCTCGGCTCCGCGGATCTCGATCTGCACGCCGACGCGGTAGAGGACGCCTTCGCCCCGGCGCTCCGCGGAGAGCAGCTTCGCGTGCAGGCGCACCTCCGACCCGGTCGGCACCGGCGCCGTGAAGCGCACCCGCTCGATCCCGTAGTTGACGCCCATCCGCGCGCCCTCGACCGACAGCACCTCGGCCATCAGCATCGGAAGCATCGAGAGGGAGAGATAGCCGTGCGCGATCGTCCCCCCGAACGGCCCCGCCGCGGCCGCCTCGGGGTCGACGTGAATCCACTGGTGGTCGCCTGTCGCCTCGGCGAAGAGGTCGATGCTTCGCTGCTCGACCGCATGCCACCTGCTGGTCCCGAGGTCGCGGCCGGCTGTCTGCTCGAGCTCCTCGAGCGTCACTGAAGTCTGGCCCGCCATACACCTCCCGTCACTCGCCCACCCATCGCCAGGACCGTAGTCGCCCGGCGCGCGCTTCGCACGGCATCCACCGCCTACTCGCAACTCCTGAGCAGGACCCGCAACGAACGCTCGTCGCCCTCCGAGACCAGGTGCCGAATTCCGGCAAGGAGGGCGTCCGCACTCATTTCATGGTGCGCCGCTCCGCCGGCCAGTAGCACCGCTGTCCAACCGGCCGATGGAAGTCGCACTCGGGGGACTCCGCCTTGATCCGCGATTCCCAAAGCCGAAACATGGAACGAGGCCCCTCCCGCGGAAACACTGACATGCCCTCCGGGCTCAGCGCTTCCCACAGCCGACGCTGGGCAAACGACGCCGACGAGTCCGACCCAGCCGGTGGCCTCGCGCGCGAACCCGGTCACGACGACCGTCGCCCGCTCGAGCTTGGGCGCCGGCTCGACCTGGATCTGCGGAGCTTGCGTCCCGAGCCCGTCCAGGCGGAGGACCAACAGCGAAATGGAACCGGGCAAAGGAACGTCGACGAGGACCCGGCGCTGGGCCGGCGGTGACCACGTTTCGACGAGCGCGTTGTCGGCGGCGGGACGGACGTAGATCACGAAGTGCAGCTCCCTATTCGTCAGGCCGGCGACGATCTCCCAGCAGCCCTCGGTAGGGAAGTAGAGAGTGCTCGCCTGGTTGCCCCGGTCGCCGTATCCGCTCGGCAGATCGATCAGCGCCGGCGGAGCGGGAGCGTCGAGTCGTGTGCCTCCGACCCTTAGCTGCCCCTCGTGCTCGCGGTACCAAAGAACCTTCCGCGGAGGCAGTCCTGCGAAAACGTGCCCGCGAGCGAGGCCGCCCGCCCAGATTCCGTTTGCACCGAACCAGAACGGCGTGAATCGGGCAGTCTCGACGTCCGGCGGGCCGATGGCCGAGACGGGGGTCTGAGGGCACACCGCCTGGGATTCGACGATCATTCGGCTCGGGCGTTCGAGGGGTTGACGAACCGGTCGTACTCCTCGCGCCGGGCCGACGACCAGTCGATCGGAAACGGCTGCCACTGGCGCGTTGTGCCGATCCAGGGCTCGCTGCGGGAAGACATTCCGGCGAGGCGGAACACTCCCGACCAGACAGCAGCGCCTTCATTGATCGTCCACCGAACCGCGTTGACGTGCGCTTTCAGGCTCGTGAACTGCAGGAGGGCAAGCTCGTCTTTCCAGAGCGAGACGAAGAGAAGGGTCTTTCCGTCCCGAAAACGCCGCGCCTCGACGAGCCCAGGAACCCGGCGACGACCGGTGCGCCGAAGCGCACGAAAGCGCTTCACCGCGCTCGGCACAGACCGCCAATGGCGGAGCTGAATCCGCGTGACCACGCACACCGGCTCAAATGGTGAGGGAGCCTCGCTCACGAGACTGAGACAGCCAGGATGCAGATGGCGAATGTCGCCCCGATCGCCCCCGCCGCCACGCTCACCCGCCGCGACAGATTGAGCGCAATGACCCCGGCGGCCTGAACGCGACGCGTCTCCGCTCGCCGCGCCAAAGCGGCGAACGAAACAACGCTCGTCACGAGCCCGACCCCGTACGCGGACATGACCAGCGGCACCAACTCGGGCGGAACGAGGGCTGTGGCGACGACCGTGGCCAGCCAGAAGAGCGAGGTGACGCGAATCGTCGAGAACCCCAGCCCGAGGTCGAGTCCCCAGAAGAATGATGCGCGGTTCAACCCAAGCGTTCGCCGCCACGTCGGATTCGTCTGCCGCCGCAGCGTGAGGCGATACCGGTTTGCGAGATCGGCGACGCCGAGAACGAGCGCGAGCGCTGCGACGAACGCGAGCCGCTCGCTGCGTGGAACCCATGCCTGCACCCGCGATCCGAGCACGCCGAGCAGCCCGCCGATCGCTGCCGAGCTGATCAGTGCGCCCGCACCGAAGAGGCCCAGCGCGATGACCCACGGCCGCTTCGGAGACGTTCGTTCGACGAACGGCGTGACCACGCCGACGATGGACGCTCCTCAGGGGCTCGCGAGTTGCGCCAGGCCTCCCGCGGCGGCAAGTGCCGCCGCGCCCAAGACGATCGGTTCGACCAAGGCTACGCCGCAGCCGGCCGCATCGGCCCTCGCGTATTCCACGCGTAGGAGCAGTAACACGAATCGGTCGCGCAGTACCCAGGCCAGCACTCACCGCAGCCCCACACGTATCCGAGAGAGTCGGTACAGAACCACTGCCACTTCTCGTCGGACTGGCACGGACAGTCGAACTCGCCGTAATACGGCGACGGGCACCAGTGCCCGCTGGCGAAGCAAAGATCGCAGCAAGCGTAGTTTCCCGCCGTCGCCTTCGGGACCCGGGCAAGGCCCGCCGCGCCCGCGGCAAGAAGTGCGGTCCCTCGTGCGAGACGTCCGAGGAAGCGCTTCCGGCTCCACTGCTGCTCGTCCGCGTTGGCCGCAGCGTCTTCGATGCGTTCGATGAACGACATGGACAACAACCCCCTTCTATGTCACGAACGCCTCGGCTTCTCGAGTCGAGACGTCCCTTTCGTCCGGCCGTCGCGATCCCCCGACTCGTTCGACCACTTGTTCGACCTGACTCGGCGATCGGACCATCGCCGCGTCGGTCACAATTCCGTCCAGGACCACGAGAGCGACCGGCCGCAGATTCAGACCAAGCGAGATCGCGATCTCGTCGTCCTCGTCCACGATCCCCCACTCACGCCGCAGATTTGCGTCCAACATGAACGCTTCGGCCGACTGCCGATCCCGACCATGGACGATCGGGACGACCTGCACGCCCGGCTCCGCCGTCTCGATGATCTCAGCGAGGCCCGCAGCGACTGTCCGGCACGTGCTGCAGTCGTCGCTGAGAAACACGAGCACGGCGGTCTGCACGCCGGCCTCCAGCGGACCGACGCGGTGAGTGAACTCGGTCCCAGCGGTCTGTCCGATCCCGACGGGAATCGGCCGATCGTCGAGATCGAGCCGTTGCCGCACCTGGCCGATCTGCTTCAGAACCTCGAGAAGCGCGAAGCTCTGGATGACAACCAGTATCCAAACGAGGACGTACGAAACGCCGAAGACCAGGCTCGTCGCATCGCCGACCATCACTGCTCCGCGGATGCCTCGATCTGCCGACGCGCCCGGATCATCGGAGCGACTTGCCATGTAGCGAGAAGCCACCGTCCCAGCAGGATCACTCCGACGACAAGTCCGATGAGTGCAGGCAGGTCTTCGAGGGATGGGCCGACCCCGCCACGTGCCTGGCGCGCAGAGAGCGCATAGCCGACGGCGATCGCTGCGAGCAGCAGCGAGGACATTGCGCTCTGCCTACCGAGCTCCCGCTCCGAGGCCCCGAAGCAGTTGCACGAGACCTGGATTCCGACTGCCGCCGCATAGACCGATACCGCCGTGAAGCCGATGAGGAGTGCGAAAGCGGCGGACGCGCTCGCGAGCGGCCGAACCCCGAGAGCGAAGAGAACGCCGAGCAGCGCCTCGAGAAGCACGACCGCGTAAGAGACGGGTGCCACCAGCCGCGAAGAGATCCCCAGCGCCGTCACGGTCCGCTGAAACGCCTTCAGGTCCCGCGCTTTCCCGATCGCTGCCGCGGCAAATGCGAGCGCGACAGTGGCGCGAAAGACGACGGCTACTGCGGCGGCCGCGCTCATCGAATATTCGTTGCTCTGCGGCTGTTGTCAGTGATTTTCACGGCGTCAGCTAGCTAAACGCTGACTGTCGTACCCTCACTTGTAAAAAGTATGCGCATGTCCGAAAAGAGGTAACCCGGACTATCGTGCCTTCCTTGGGAGCACTGCTTGCGTCTGCGTCACCTGCGCCACCCGCCGGTCGTCGCCGTCGGTCAGATCGGTCTGCACGACGATGAACGTCCGCCCGACGTGCAGCGGTCGCGCGACGCCGGTCACGACACCGTCGCGTACGGGCCGGAAGAAGTTCGTCTTCGACTCCACAGTCGCCGTCCCGGCGCCTTCCGGGAGATGCAGGAACGCGCAGACGCCGCCGAGCGTGTCAGCGAACGCCATCAGCGCGCCGCCGTGGAGGATGCCGCCGGACGTGCAGAGATCGGCCCGCCACGGGAGCGTGCCCCGCACCTCATCCGGCTCCGCCGCGCCGATCTCGATCCCGAGCAGCCCGGCGAGGGGAACCGCGGCCCCGAACCCCGCGTCAGCCAACCTGCAAGGACTGGCCGCCGGCCTTGCCCATCTGCGCCACCATCCCCTCCGGCGCGACCCCGCCCGGGAACCGCTCCCGCAGCTGGGCGAGGAGCTCATCCGCGTCCCACTTGTCGTCCTGGGCGAAGAGCCCGCCGGCATCCCAGGGCCGCAGGATGTTGACCGCGCCTCCGTAGATGAAGAAGCACTGGCCGGTGATGTCCTGCGCCTCGTCCGCGCAGAGCGCGACGACGATCGGCGCGATGTTCGCGGGATCCATGGCGTCGAAGCCCTCGTCCGGCTTCGGGATCTCGCCAAAGCTGGCCTCGGTCATACGCGTGCGGGCGTTGGGGGCGAGGCAGTTGACGGTGACGCCGTAGCGCGCGAGCTCCTGCGCGGCGATGATCGTGAAGCCGGCGATTCCGGCCTTCGCAGCGCCGTAGTTGGTCTGGCCGACGTTCCCGAACACGCCCGACGGGCTGGAGGTGTTGATCACGCGGCCGCGCACCTCGTCGCCGGCCTTCGACTGCTCGCGCCAGTACGCGGCGGCGTGGCGGGTCGGCGCGAAATGCCCCTTGAGATGCACGGCGAGCACGGAGTCCCATTCTTCCTCGCTCATGTTCACGAGCATGCGATCGCGTGTGATGCCGGCGTTGTTGACCAGGATGTCCAGGCGGCCGTACGTCTCGAGCGCCTGCTTGACCATTCGCTCGGCGCCGGCGAAATCCGCGACGTCGTCGCCGTTTGCGACCGCTGTGCCGCCCGCGGCCTCGATCTCGGAGACGACCTGCTGCGCGGGCGTCGCGTCAGCGCCTTCGCCGGCGAGCGTCGCGCCGAGATCGTTCACGACGACGGTCGCGCCGGCCTCGGCGAGCGCCAGCGCATGCTCGCGTCCGATCCCGCGTCCGGCGCCGGTGACGATCGCAACCTTTCCGTCGAGCTTGGGCACGGAACTACCTTAGGCTCCCGCGCGAATGGAGGTCTACCGAACCCCCGACGAGCTTTTCCATGACCTGCCTGGCTATCCGTTCGAGCCGCACTACCTCGATCAGGACGGCCTGCGGATGCACTACGTCGACGAGGGCGCCGGCTCGCCTGTCCTGCTCCTGCACGGCGAGCCGACCTGGTCGTACCTCTACCGCAAGACGATCCCGCCGCTCCTCGAATCCGGACGTGTCGTGGCGCCCGACTACTTCGGCTTCGGCCGCTCCGACAAGCCCGTCGAGCGCGACTGGTACACGTTCGATCGCCACACCGAGTCGATCGAGCGCTTGGTCGACGAGCTCGACCTGCGGGATGCGACGGTTGTGGTGCAGGACTGGGGCGGCCCGATCGGCTGTCGGCTCGCCGTCGAGCGGCCGGACCGGATCGCTCGCCTCGTGATCCTCAACACCGGTCTCTATTCCGGCCGACCGCCGTCGGACGAGTGGCTGCGCTTCCGCGCGTTCGTGCGCCGGGTCGGGACAGAGCTGCGCCCCGGCCAACTCGTCCGGATCACGTGCGTGAACGAGCTCGCTGACGACGTCGTGGCCGCCTACGACGCGCCTCACCCCACCCCGGAGGCGCTGACCGGCCCGCTGATGTTCCCGGAGCTCGTACCGACCGAGCCGGAGCATCCGTCCGCGGCGGCAATGCTGAAGGTACGCGGGGCGCTGCGCACTTGGCAGGGCCGCGCGCTTGTCTTCTTCAGCGACTCCGATCCCATCTTCTCGCCGCGAGTCGCGGAACGGATCGCCGAGCTGCTGCCGAACGCCGAGCTACAGCCCCCGGTCGAAGGCGCCGGTCATTTTCTCCAGGAGGACGCAGGCGAAGAGGTCGGTCAGCGAATCGCCGCCTGGCTCCATACGTCCGAGTCGGTGTAGACCTTCTCGCCTTTGAAGAGCCTGGCCTCCGGATCCCACGGGAAGAAGATCACGACGCGCCACGCCAGGTGCTTTCCGCTCGGCGGGATGCCGACCCACGGCGCCTTGTGCGTGCCGGTCACCCGCGCCTCCTCGCACACGCCCTGGGGCCCGATCACGATGTCGGTCAGGTCGAAATGGATGTCGGGGAACGCGGTCAGCAGCTCCGTGTAGAACCGCGCCGCACCTTCGTGGCCCTCCCAGCGGTGGCCCGTCTGGGCGAGCTCGTAGACACAGTCCTCCGTGAGCGTCGAGATCAGCCCCGGCAGGTCTCGGCTGTCCTCTGCGATCGAGTGCTTCTTCCAGAGCTCGCGGATCGCGTCGTGCTCGGCCGGATCGGCGTCGCGGCGGATCAGCTCGACGACCTCGTCGTGCTCTACGTGCTCCTGAAGTGGCTCCACAGCTCCTCCATCGTCGTCGCGCGCCCGCGCAAGTGCGTCAAATCGTACGGCGTCACGTTCACCGCTCGGACGATCCAACCGGAATCTCCGACGTCGAGGACGTCGATGCACGCCGGCGCCTGCTCGAGGTTGCCGAGGAACATGCGCCGGCCGGTCAGCGCGTACGAGATGATCGCGCGGTTGACGCCGCCGTGTAGCACGGCGAGCGCGATGTCCCAGCTCGCGTCCGCAAGTAGCCGTTCGAGCGCTGGCATGACACGGTCGAAGAGCGAGCCGATCGTCTCGCCGCCGAGGAAGCGAGTGTCCTCCGGAACCACACCGTCAAACGCGCCGACGTACGTCCGCTCGAGTTCCTCCGGTGGAATCTCGCCGAAGCGGCCCTCGAGCTCGCGGAGGTCGGGCCACGACTCAGGCTCGGCGGCAGGTGCGACGATCGCCGCTGTCTCGAGCGTGCGCGGCAGCCCGCTCGTGACGACGCGGTCGAACTCGACGCCCGCGAGAGCCCGTGCCGACGCCTCGGCCTGCTCGCGTCCGGCCGCGGTCAGCGGGACGCCGTGCGGATGGAGCGGACGCCCCTCGGCGAAGTACGCCACCTCGGCGTGGCGCATCAGGTAGATCCGGCGCCGGCTCATTCGTACAGCTGCAGGTAATCCGGGTTCGCGACGCGGAGCTTTGCGGCCACGTGCTCCTTCAGGATCGGGAGCGCGTCCTCGGGAACGTCCCCGGCGCGGATCCGGGCCGCAAGCTCGCGCAGCTCCTCCGCACTCAACGTCTCCTCGTCCGAGTCGAGCTCGCGCCGCGCGATCCCGAGCGCGTTCATCGCGACGAGCGTGCGGAACTTCTGCCGTTGGTCGGTCGCGTCTGGAAGCACCTCGGTCGCCAGGAACTCCAGGACGGCCTCGAGCAGCTCCCCCGCGTCAGGCCGGTCAGCCATGCCGCGCGATCAGGTCGAGGAGCTCGTACTCCTTCTCCGCCGCGAGCCGCCCCAGCACCGCCAGCTCGACGCTCCGCTCGAGCCCGTTCAGGTGCCGGCGCGACTGGGTCAGCGATCCAATCGCCCACTTCAGGTTGCCGAGGACCTCCCACCAGAGGAGATCCTCGACCGCGATCTCGCGACCCGCCAGCTCGGCGTAGCGCTCGAGATACGGCTCTACCTCGCCGATGCCGCCGAGCCGCAAGTCGTCGCGGCCGAAGCGCCAGGCGCGGACGATCGGCCAAGCGACGTCCTCCGTCGGGTCGCCGAGGTGCGCGAACTCCCAGTCGAGCAGGTACTCGAGCCCACGTTCCGAGACCACGACGTTCCCCAGCCGGAAGTCGCCGTGCAGGACGACGCTCGGCAGGGGCTCGGGCGCGCGCTCGCGCAGCCAGGCCAGGCCGTACTCGATCGCCGGGTGCGCCTCGCCCACCGAGTCGAGCTCGGCCTCGAAGCGCGCCAGGATCTCGCCGCCGGTCAGGAACGGCAGCCGTTCGGGCGGGATCGCGTGGATCTTCGCGAGCTCCTCGGCGAGCTGGAGGTCGAGTCCGGCAGGCGGGTCGCGGACGATGCGGCGTCCGATCGTCTCTCCTTCCACCCGCTGCATCGCAAACGCCTCGCGCCCGCCGAGCTCGCCGAGGTACGCGACCGGATGCGGCACCCTCACCCCCGCCTCCTCGGCGGCCCGCAGCACCTCGAACTCCTGCTCCAGCGGCAAAGTCGCCTCGTGGATCACGCCTCCTGCCGCCCGGCGCACGAGCAACCGCTCCCCGCCCGCATCGACCGCCCACGCCTCCTTCGAGGCGCCGCCCGCGAGCAGCTGCATCGACTCGACCTCCGCGCCGAGACGCTCGGCAAGGTCGCCCGCCCAGGGGACGTCGAACACTACGCGGACTGGCCGCCGTCCACGACGAGCGTGTGGCCGGTGACGAAGGCCGAGGCAGGCGAGGCCAGGAAGACGACCGCACCCTTGAGGTCGTCCGGGCCGCCGAAGCGCCCGAGCGGAATCCGCTCCTCCAGCCCCGGAACGCTGTCGAGGACGAAACTGGACATGTCCGACGGGAACCAGCCTGGGGCGATTGAGTTGACGCGAATCCCGTGCCGCGCCCACTTCCACGCGAGGTCGCGCCCGAACGAGATCACCCCGCCCTTCGTCGCGTGATAGACGACCGTGTTCGTGACCTCTGCCGGCGCGCCGTGCAGTCCCGCCACCGAGGCGATGTTCACGATCGAGCCTCCCTTCCCGGCGTCGATCATCGCGCGGCCCGCCGCCTGGGCGAAGAGGAAGACCCCGGTGAGGTTGACGTCTACGACCTTCTGCCACCCCTCCAAGGGCATGTCCTCCGGAGGCGCGCCCCAGACGGTGCCGGCGTTGTTCACGAGGATGTCGACGCCGCCGAGCTCCTCGCGCGCGCGCGCGACAACGGAGTTCACCTGCTCCGGATCGCGCACGTCGCACGCGAGCGCGAGCGTTCCCACGCCGAGCTTCGCGAGCTCCTCCGCGGCCGCCTCGCAGCGCTCGACACGCCGCGCGCAGAGCACGAGGTTCGCGCCCGCCTCGGCGAGCCCCTCGGCCATCTGCCGGCCGATCCCGCTGCCGCCGCCGGTGACGATCGCGGTCTTCCCCGACAGGTCGAAGAGCTCGAGCGACTTCGTCACAGCACGAGCTCCGCCATCGTCCGCAGCGCGTTCACGTCGTGCGTCGAGCAGAGGAGCGTCGTCGCGCCCGACTCGCGCCAGGCTTCTAGCCGGTCGGCGATCCGCTCGCGCGGCCCGACGAGGGCCACGTCGTCGACCAGCGCGTCCGGCACCGCGGCGATGGCCTCACGCTGCTTGCCGTCGAGATAGAGCTGCTGGATCTTCTCGGCCTCGGCCTCGTAGCCGTACCGGCGCACCAGCGCGTTGTAGAAGTTCTTCCCACGGGAGCCCATTCCGCCGATGTAGAGGCCGAGGATCGGCCGGACGAAGTCCCGCCCAGCCTCCACGTCGTCGGTCACGACCACGTGCGCGGAGGGCGAGATGTCGAAGCCGTTGCGCGCGTCGAAGCCGAACGCATCGCGCGCGTGCTCGGGCGAGAAGAAGATCGGGATCCAGCCGTCCGCGATCTCGAAGGCGAGCTCGACGTTCTTCGGCCCGAGCGCGGCGATGTAGATCGGGATGTCCGCGCGCAGCGGGCGCATCATCAGCTTCAGCGGCTTGCCGAGGCCGGTCGCGCCGGGCCCGGTATACGGGATGTCGTAGTGCTCGCCGTGGTGCTCGAGGGTCTCACGCCGGAGCGCTTGCCGCACGATCTCGACGTACTCGCGCGTCTTGCCGAGCGGCTTCCCCCACGCCTCGCCGTGCCAGCCCTCCACGACCTGCGGCCCCGACGTTCCGAGCCCGAGCAGGAAGCGCCCGCCCGAAAGGAGATCCAACGTCGCCGCGGTCATGGCCGTGTTCGCCGGCGAGCGGCCGGGGAGCTGCATGATCGCCGTGCCGACGTCGATCTTCGAGGTCGTAGCCGCGAGCCACGCGAGGACGGTCACGGCGTCGGTCCCCCACGCCTCGGCCGCCCACGCGGAGTGGAAGCCGAGCCGTTCCGCCTCCTGCGCCAGCTCGATCAGCTCCAGCGGATTCTTGCCCGGGGGCGCGTAGCCCATGTAGTAGCCCAGTTCCATAAGCGGTAGATGCTATTCCGGCGGCCCGGCAAGGGAGCGCAGACGGTCGCGCGGATGAACCGCGCGACCTGAGCCGGCATCGCAAGCGACGCCGTCATGCGATGCTAAAGCTGTGGCGATCGCAGACCTAGCGCCAACTGCCGAGCTCGCCGATCTGCGCGCGAAGTACCGCGCTTTCATGGAGGAGCACGTCTATCCGAACGAGCAGGCGCTCGAGACGGATGACGCGTTGGTCGCCGAGCTCCAGGCGCGCGCCAAGTCGGAAGGGCTCTGGGCGCCGCACGTCCCGCCCGAGGCCGGAGGCACCGGCACGGGCTTCCTTGCCTACGCGCATCTGAACGAGGAGATCGGCCGATCGATCCCCGCGCAGCTCGTCTTCGGGTGCCAAGCGCCCGACGCGGGAAACGCCGAGATCCTGCACCTGTTCGGGACGGACGAGCAGAAGGAGCGCTGGCTGCGGCCACTCGTCGCGGGCGAGATCCGCTCGTTCTTCTCGATGACCGAGCCGGAGGTGTCCGGATCGGACCCGACGACGCTGCGCACGACCGCGCGCCGCGAGGGCGACGAGTACGTCATCGACGGGCACAAGTGGTTCTCGTCGAGCGCGCAGGGGGCGCGCTTCGGGATCGTGATGGCGGTCACCGACTCCGAGGCGCCGCCGCACTCGCGGATGAGCCAGATCATCGTGCCCGCCGACGCGCCGGGCTTCGAGGTCGTCCGTCCGATCCCGGTGCTCGGCCACGAGGGACACGGCTGGTCGACGCACTGCGAGGTCCGCTACACCGGCGTGCGCGTTCCGGTGGAGAACGTCCTCGGCGAGCCCGGCGACGGCTTCCGCATCGCGCAGAAGCGGCTCGGCCCCGGTCGGATCCACCACGTAATGCGCTGGCTCGGCCAGATGCAGCGCGCCTTCGAGCTCATGTGCACGTACGCGTTGGAGCGGGAGGCGTTCGGCTCACGGCTGGCCGACAAGCAGACGATCCAGAACTGGATCGCCGACTCCGCCGCCGAGATCCATGCCTGCCGCCTGATGACGCTCGACGCGGCGCGGAAGATCGACGAGGGTGACGAGGCGCGTGTCGAGGTCTCGATGATCAAGTTCTATGCGGCCCGGGTGCTCGGCGAGGTGATCGACCGCGCGATCCAGGTGCACGGTGCGCGCGGGCTCACCGACGAGACGCCGCTCGCCGCGATGTACACGGCCGCCCGCGCCGCGCGCATTTACGACGGGCCCGACGAGGTGCACCGCATGGTCGTCTCGCGGCGGATCCTCAAGGCCTTCGAGAGCGGGGACGGCTGGCACTTCGAATGAATCGCGCGGTGACGCTCGCGTCGCGGCCGACCGGCTTTCCGAGCGAGGAGAACTTCGCGCTCGTCGAGTCGCCCGTGCCGGAGCCCGGTCCGGGCGAGGTGCTCGTGCACGTGCTCTGGACGTCGGTGGACCCGTACCAGCGCGGCCGCATGAGCACGGCGCGCTCATACGCGAAGCACGTGGAGGTCGGCGAGGTGATGACCGCGCAGTCGGTCGGAGAAGTGGTCGAGAGCAACGATCCGCGCTTCGAAGCCGGCGACCTCGTGGTCGGGACGCTCGGCTGGCAGGAGTACGCGGTGGCGCGCGCGGGCGCGCTGCGCAAGCTGCCCCACGGAATGCCGCCACAGATGGCGCTGCACGTCCTCGGGACGAACGGGCTCACGGCCTACTTCGGGCTCTTCGACATCGGCCAGCCGCGGCCGGGCGACACCGTGGTCGTCTCCGGAGCAGCCGGCGCGGTCGGTCAGGTGGTCGGGCAGCTCGCGAAGATCGCCGGCTGCCGAGCGGTCGGGATCGCCGGCGGGCCGGAGAAAAAGGCGGATCTCACGGACTACTACGGCTTCGACGCCGCGATCGACTACAAGGCCGACGACCTGCGCGCGGAGCTCAAAGCGGCCTGCCCCGACGGCGTGGACGTGTACTTCGACAATGTCGGCGGCGAGATCTCGCAGGCAGTGCACGCGCGGCTCAACGTGGGCGCACGCATCGCGATCTGCGGCCAGGTCTCCCAGTACAACCTCGAGCAGCCGCAACCCACCTTCCACCCGGGCCTGCTGGTCGTGAACCGGGCGCGGATGGAGGGCTTCCTGATCTACGACTACGCCCATCGGTTCGACGAGGCGATCCCGCGCCTGGCCGCGTGGGTCGCCGAGGGCCGGATCCGCTACAAGGAGGACGTTCTCGAGGGCATCGAGCGCGCACCGGAGGCGTTCCTCCGCATGCTCCGCGGCGAGAACCAGGGCAAGCAGCTTGTCCAGGTGGCCGCGCCGACGTAGTCGCCGCTGTCACATGGCGAAGACCAGCGCCAGCACGCAGCGAGAGCTAACGCGAAGTCGTGCATCGAGGCAATTCGCGCGGGGCCGCCGAACCGGCCTATGGTTCGCCGTGTCAGATCGTGTAAGCGACCGTCGCAGGCGGGCGAGCGAGCAGATTCACGACAGCTGCTGGCTTACGACCGCAATGCTCTGGGCGGCCTAAAGTAGACGCTCAAAAGGAGGGTCACGATCCCGAATGCAGCAGCGGCGACGCCGATGGCGAGATCAGAAACAGCGAAGCCTTGGCCGCGCCACCAGCGAATTCCCGGAGAGCCGAGTCCAGCGAGGCCAGCCCCGATTGCCACCGATGCGACCACTGGCCCGGGAAGCGGCAGTCCTTTCGCGCGCACAACGATTGCCGTGTTGATGCCCTTCACTGTGCCCTCGGGCCTAGCACCCCATACCCCGCTCGCATGGACAACCTGAAATGCCGCGCCGTGGCGCGGATCGAGGTATTTGAACTGCATCAACACCGAGTCTGGCTGTTTTGGGTCGGCAGCGACTTCAAAGTCGTTTTCCTCCCGGGATCGCCGTAACGTCTCGGCAGCGAGCACGCGGCCGCGGAACCGAAATCGGAGCGGGTAGCCACTCACGATGGACGCGCCGTCGAGTGGGAGCGACCCTGCATTCCAGATTGTGATCGTTGTTCGGGACACATAGGGCACGGGGTCGCCGCGCCACCGCACCTCGACGTCTTCCTCGAGTTGGGTTGCGTCGAGGATGACATCGCCTTCCTGGACATAGACAAGTTGCGCGTGGCGACGCCCGTAAAGCACCGCGACGATTACCGCAAGAAGTCCGACTGCGATGCCGAGAACTCCCATTAAGTCCGATCTATTCATAAAGCGACAATACCGCTGGATCGGACTTTTGTTCCATTCGGGCTTCTATCTTTGAGTGAGCCGAGTCGCACATTGATGTCGGCAAATCAGGTTCTGTGTCAAATGGAAGTGCCGCGTCCGCGGGCTGCGGCTGCAAAGCGCAGACAGTTCGTCGGCGCCTAAATCTGCAGAGGCGGGGCCATCCCGACGCCGTCCACGCGCGGACCGGGGACGTTCGGGAAGCGGAACTTCAGCGGCTCCCGCCCGGGCTGGACGACCCACGCCTGGCCGGTCTCCTCGTCGCGGGCCGCGATGAGGACGGCGTCGGCTACGTCGGCGGGCTCGAGCAGCGGAAATCCGGCCTCCGTGAACGCGTCGCGGAGCTCGTCCACCATCGGCGTGTCGACGAACCCTGGGTTGACCATGTTGATCCGGATCCCGCGGGTGGCCAGCTGCGGCGCGACGGCACGCACGAAGCCCACGACGGCATGCTTCGTGAGCGTGTAGATCACGTCGCCCTCCGTCGGGATCAGCCCGGCCAGCGAGGCGGTGACGACGATCGCGCTGCCCGGGGCCATCGTGGAGGCGAGGCGTCTCACGCCGTAGACGACCCCGTCGACGTTCGCGCCCAGCACCCGACGGTACTCCTCGTCCGTCAGCGCGGCCACGTCTCCCGCGCGCGTCACGACGCCCGCGTTCAGGCAGGCGAGCTGAGCCGGCTCGACCGACTCCCACGCGGCTGAATCGGACACGTCGAAGCCGTCCTGCAGGTCGAACGAGCGGACCTCGGTGCCCTCGGCCTCGAGCCGCTCGACGATCGCCCGCCCGATCCCCGACGCGCCGCCGGTAACGAGAGCCGTCTCAGGGAACAAGGACGACCTTGCCGACGTGCTTTCGCTCGTCGATCAGCCGGTGCGCGGCCGGGGCTTCCGCGAGCGGGAACTCCGCGCCGACCACGGGCCGGATCGCGCCCTGCTCCCAGAGTGTGACCAACTCGCCGATGGCGGCGCGCACGACGTCCGGGCGGAGCCGCATCAGCCGGCCGAGATAGAACCCGACCAGCCCGACGTTGCGTCCCACGATCAGCGCCGGGTCGACCTGCGGCCACATCCCGCCGGCGTAGCCGAGGGCGAGCAGCGTCCCCAGCGGATTGAGGGCCTTGAGGCTCGCGTGGACAAGGTCTCCCCCCACGGGATCGACGACGAGATCGGCGCGGACGTGGTCGCCGAAATCCTCGTAGGCGTACGCCTCCTCGGCGCCGAGCTCGCGCGCGAACGTGCGCTTCTCCTCGCTGCTCGCGGTCGCGACGACCCGGGCGCCGAAGTGCCGCGCGAGCTGGATCGCCGCCGAACCGACACCGCCCGAGCCCGCGTGGACGAGCACCGTGGAGCCCGGCTCGAGCCGCACCTGGCGGGTGAGGGGCACGTACGCGGTCAGGAAGGTCATCAGGAACGACGCACCCTCGGCGAAGGAGGCCCCGTCGGGGAGCGGAACGAGCCAGCCTTCGTCCACGGCCGCGACCTCCGCGTAGCCGCCACCGTCGTGTCGCGGGAGCCCCATCACGCGGCGACCGTCGACCTCGCCCGCGACCTCGACGCCGAGCACCGCCGGAAGCTCCGGCGGTTGGGGGTACTGCCCCTTGCGGACGAGACAGTCCATGAAGTTGATCCCGGCCGCGCGGACCTGCACGAGCACCTCGCCCTCGCCGGCCTTCGGCTCGGGTACGTCGGTGACGGCCAGCCGCTCGGGCCCGCCGGTCTCGCTGAGGACGACCGCCTTCAGCGCGGGGCCATCCGCAGCGCGCCGTCGAGCCGGATTACCTCGCCGTTCAGGTAGTCGTTCTCGACGATGTGCCTGACGAGCGCGGCGAACTCGTCGGGCCGGCCGAGCCGCGACGGAAACGGGATCGAAGCCTCGAGCGACTCGCGGATGTCCTCGCGGAGCAAAGCCAGCATGGGCGTGTCGGCGGGCCCCGGCGCGATGGTCATCACGCGGATCCCGTACCGCCCGAGCTCGCGAGCGATCGGCAGCGTCATCGAGACGACGCCGCCCTTCGAGGCCGAGTAGGCGGCCTGGCCGATCTGGCCGTCGTAGGCCGCATTCGAAGCGGTGTTGACGATGACCCCGCGCGAGCCGTCCTCGTCGGGCTCGTTCTGCGCCATCTTCGTCGCCGCGAGCCGGATCACGTTGAACGTCCCGGTGAGATTGATGTCGACGATGCGCCGGAATCCGTCCAGCGGGAACGGCCCCTCCTTGCCCTTTCCCACTACGCGCGCGCCGCCGCCGACCCCGGCGCAGTTGACGGCTCCGTGCAGCTCGTCGAGCGAGTCGATCAGCGTCGATACGCCGTCCTCGTCGGTCACGTCCGTCTCCGGGAGATCGGCGATCACGACGTTGCCGCCCGCCTCCTCGAGTGCGTGCGCGGTCGCCTCGCCTAGCCCCGAGCGCCCGCCCGTGACGAGGAAGGTCCGGCCTTCGATCCTCACGGCGCGGGAGCCGGTTCCTGCGCGAACTGCTCGCGGAGCGCCGTCTTGCGGAACTTGCCGACCGCCGTCTTCGGGATCTCGTCGACGAACTCGAAGCGGTCCGGGAGCCACCACTTCGCAAACTGCCCCGCGAGGAGCTCGCGCAGCTCTTCGGCCGTCGCGGTCTGCCCTTCCTTGAGCACCACCGCGGCGAGCGGGCGCTCCGCCCACTTCTCGTCCGGGATGGCGATCACGGCCGCCTCGGCCACGGCCGGGTGGGCCATGATCGCGTTCTCGAGGTCGACCGACGAGATCCACTCTCCGCCCGACTTGATCACGTCCTTCGAGCGGTCCTTGATCTGGATGAAGCCACGCGGGTGCATCGAGACGATGTCGCCCGTCTTGAACCAGCCGTCGTCGGTCCAGCGGTCGGCCGACTCGGGCGCGTCGTAGTAGGACGCGGCCACCCACGGCCCGCGGACCTCGAGCTCGCCCATCGCCTCCTCGTCCCAGGGAATGTCCTCGTCTCCGGCGCGCGCGCGGATCTCGACGAGCGGGAGCGGGATGCCCGCCATCGCGACGTAGTCGTACTGCGTCTCCTTGTCCGCGCCACGGAGGTCGCCGATCAGGTCGCTGACCGACGCGACGGGCGACGTCTCGGTCATGCCCCAGCCCTGCACCACGGTCATTCCGTGCCGCTGGTCGTAGGCCTCGATCATCGCGCGCGGGACCGCGGAGCCGCCGACGAGCATGCCCTTCATCCGCGAGAGATCCCATTTGCCCGGATTGGCGTCGAGGAGCTGCAGGATCCCCATCCAGATCGTCGGGACGCCGGCCGTCCACGTGACGCCCTCTTGGACGAAGTCGTCGAGCAGACTCTCGGGATCGAGATGCGGGCCCGGGAACACGAGCTTGGTCCCCACCATCGCGGCGAGATACGGGTAGCCCCACGCGTTCGCGTGGAACATCGGCACGACGGGGAGCAGCGCGTCCTCCTCGGAGATGCGCCTGCCGAGCGGGGAGGTCGTCGCCACGCCCAGGGCGTGCAGGATCGTCGAGCGGTGCGAGTAGACGACGCCTTTCGGGCGGCCAGTCGTCCCGCTCGTGTAACACATGGCCGCCGCGGCGTTCTCGTCGAGCTCGGGCTCCTTCCACGCGGTCGCGTCGGCCCCGGCGAGCAGCTCCTCGTAGGAGTCCTCGACGACCAGCACGTGCTCGATGTCGGTGTCGTCCTTGAACTGCTCGAGCAGCGGAACGAGGGACTTGTCGACGATGACGGCCTTGTCGCCGCCGTGCTTGGCGATGTAGCCGATGTCGCTCGGGTGCAGGCGGAGGTTGAGCGTGTGCAGGACGAAACCGCCGCAGGGGATGCCGAAATAGGCCTCGAGGTGCTGGTAGTGGTTCCAACAGAGCGTTCCGACCCGGTCGCCGGGCTCGAGGCCGAGCTCGGCGAGGCCCATGGCGAGCCGCTTCGCGCGGCGCGCCATGTCGGCGTACGTGTAGCGGTGGAAGCTCTTGTCCGGGAGGCGCGTGACGACTTCCCGCCCGCCGAAGAAGGTCTCGGCCCGTCGCAGCAGCGGCGGCAGCGTCAGCTGGAAGTCCATCATCAGCCCGTCCATCGGCTCTCCTTGCTCGCAGGTGTCGGGATCGTCGCGGAATTGCGGGCGCGCAGCAAGCTACGAGCGAAGGAGCAGGCGCTCGTACGCCCGGTCGCGCGTGCGGGCGGGGAGGCGCTCGATGGCCGCGCGGATCCTGGCATCGCGCCCGACCAGGTAGCGCGCACGTGGCCGGTCGGACGTGAGCGCGCGCTCGACGACGGCCGCGACGCGCTCGGCGGGCTCGGCTCGCCGGCCCGCGGCCGCGGCTGCACGGCGGAAGGAGTCGAGGCGCTGCTGGTAGAGCGGCGCCGACTCGGACGGGTTCCTGGCCTGGATCTCGTCCGCGATTGCGGCTCCCTTCGTCCAGATCGGCGTCGCGATCGTGGCCGGCTCGACGATCGAGACGTGGATCGACCACGGCGAGAGCTCGACGCGCAGCGAGTCGGCGATCGCCTCCAGGGCGTGCTTCGAGGCGGCATACGCGCCGAGGAAAGGGAGCGCGCTGCGGCCGGCGATCGAGCCGACGAAGACGATGCGACCACGGGCGCGGCGGAGGTGTGGGAGGAACGCCTGCGTGACCGCGACCTGGCCGAGCACGTTGACCTCGAGCTGACGCCGCAGCTCCTCGAGCGGGATCAGCTCGAGCGGAGAGGCGATCGCGATGCCGGCGTTGTTGACGAGCGCCTGCAAGTCGTCGACCGCGGCCGCAGCGGCGGCGATCTGCTCCGCGTCGGTGACGTCGAGGACGAGCTCCTCCGTCCCGTCGGGCGCGTCGCCAGCCGTGCGCACACCGGCGTAAACGCGCCAGCCACCGCGAGCCAGTCGCCGAGCAGTCGCCTCCCCGATTCCCGACGAAGCCCCGGTGACGAGCTCAACTCGGAGACTTTGTGGCTCTGAGCCACTATCTCGTGAGTCGTCACGGTCTCGCGCGGAAGTCGTCACACGTCCCCGCCTGTTCTGGCGGTTCGACGAGACCGGCGTAGCTGAAAATCGAGTTTGTGGCTCAGAGCCACAAACTCAGTCGAGGAGCGCCGCGGCGACCACCGCGCGATGGGCGGAGGCATAGCCCCCGAAAGCCTGGATCGCCAGCGCGCGCTTGTAGTACGTGTGCAGGACGTGCTCCCAGCTGAAGCCAATGCCACCGTGCACCTGGATCGCGCGCTCGCATGCCACGACCGCTGCGTCCCCCGCGTAGCTCTTCGCCGCCGCGACCGCCACGGGAGCCTGGTCGTCGCCCTGGTCGACCGTCCACGCAGCCCAGTACGCGAGCGAGCGCGCCAGCTCCGTCTCGACGTACGTGTCGACGAGCTGGTGCGAGACCGCCTGATAGACGCCGATCGGCCGCCCGAACTGCTCGCGCGACTTCGCGTACTCGATCGAGAGCTCGAGCACCTTCGCGGCAATCCCGACAGCCTCGAGCGCCAGCGTCGCGAGCTGCTCCTGACGCGGCCGCTCCGCGTCGAAGAACGACTCGCCCTGCCCCGCGCGGCCTAGCTCCTCGAACAGGACCGCCTGGTCGAGAAAGCCGAGCTCGCTCCCGAGCTCCTCGCGCGTCCACGGCGCCCCGCCGTTCGCCAGCGCGTCGCGCGCCTCGCGCCGCAGCAGCTCCTGCTCTTCCGTGAAGGCGAACTGCATCAGCGAGACCTCGGCAGCCCGAGCACGCGCTCGGCGATGATGTTGCGGAGAACTTCGGATGTCCCGGCCTCGATCGTGTTCCCCCGGCTGCGCAGCTGCTGGTAGCCCCAGTACCCGTCGTCCTCGCCGTCCAGCATCTCCATCGCGAGCTTCGTGAGGCGCTGGTTCTGCTCCGACCAGTGCAGCTTGGAGACCGAGCCCTCAGGCCCGGGGATCCCGGTCTGCATCAGCTTCGTCAGCGAGCGGTAGTTGGTGAACTTCAGCGCCTGCAACTCGATCCACTCGGTCGCCACCCGGTCGCGGATCAGGGAATCGTCGCGCCGCCGCTCCTTCGTGAGCTCGAGAAGCCGGCCGACCTGCGCCTCGAGCACGCCCCCGAGCGCGAAGCCGAGCGTTCCGCGCTCGTGGAGGAGGGTTGTCATGGCGACCTGCCAGCCGCCGCCGATCTCGCCGACCAGGTTCTCCCGAGGCACCTCGACGTCCGAGAGGAAGATCTCGTTGAACTCGGCCTCGCCGGTGATCTGGCGGAGCGGCCGCACCTCGACGCCGGGCGCCTTCATGTCGACGATCAGGTACGTCAGGCCCGCGTGCTTCTCGGAATCGGGATCGCTGCGGCCGAGCAGGATGCAGAAGTCGGCGATGTGCGCATACGACGACCAGACCTTCTGGCCGGAGACCACGAAGCCCTCGTCCTGGAGCTCGATGCGCGTGCGCACGCCCGCGAGGTCCGACCCGGCGCCGGGCTCGGAGAACCCCTGGCACCAGATCTCCTCGCCGCTCAAGATGTTCGCCAGGTAGCGGGACTTCTGCTCGTCGGTGCCGTGGGCCATGATCGTCGGCCCGGCCATCCCGAGCCCGATCACGCCGACGTGCTGAGGCGCTTGTGCGCGTGCGAGCTCCTCCAGCACGATCGCCTGGTGGCTGTAGGGAGCGGACTGCCCGCCGTATTCCTCCGGCCAGGTCAGTCCCATGTAGCCGGCGTCGTAGAGCTTTCGGCTCCAGTCACGGCCCGGCTCGGCAGGCAGATTCGCGGCCAGCCAGTCGCGGAGCTCCGCCCGGAAAACGGCTTCGTCCGGACTGTCGCGCAGGTCCACGTGCTTATTGAATCAGCGTCCCTGCGCCGAGTCACCCCGAAGCGCCATGCACGTGCTCGACGCACGCGCGATCAGGCGCCCGTCGACGTCCTCGACGTCGCACTCCGTCAGGCCGACGGTGCGGCCGCGGCTGACGACGCGGCCCTTCGCCACGAGCCGTCCTGTCCAGAAGGGACGGAGGTAGTTGATCTTCAACTCGAGTGTCGTGAACGACTCACCAGGCTCGAGCGTGGTGAAGAACGCCATGCCCATGGCGCCGTCCACGAGGTCGCAGAGGATCCCGCCGTGCAAGGTGCCCATCGGGTCTCGTGCCGCTCCTCGGCCTCGAGGCTCATCACGCACTCGCCGTCGCCGGCGCTCTCGAGCTGCATGCCGATCAGCTCCGCGACGGGCGGAGGAAGCTTCACAGCCGGATCACCGATCGGATCACGTCGCCCGCCTTCAGGTCCTCGAACGCCCGGTCGACGTCCTCCAACGCGATCGTCTTCGTGACCATTCCGGCGAGGTCGAGCTCGCCGTCGAGCGCGAGCTGCAGCAGGCGCGGGAAGTCCTCCCCCGGCACGTGGTCGCCGCCGTGCGAGACGAGGATGCGCACCCGGCGGTCGAACAGCCGCTCGAGGCTCAGCGCGACTTCGGAGCCCGGTTGCGGCAGCCCGATGTAGACGAGCGTGCCGGCGTGGCCCAGCATCCCGACCCCCTGCTGGACGGTCTCGGGCCGGCCGACGACGTCGAAGACGAAGTCGAGCCGCTCGCCGGGCCCGGTGTGCGTCGCGCCGAAGCGCTCGGCCGCCTCGAGCTTCCGCGCGTCGAGGTCGAGGGCGTAGATCTCCGCGGCCCCGGCGAGGCGCGCGCCCTGCACGACCGAGAGGCCCACCGCGCCGCAGCCAATCACGCCCACGCGCGCGCCCTCCCACACCCGAGCCGTCTCGAGCACTGAGCCCACGCCGGTGGCCACCGCGCAGCCGACGAGACACGCCTGCTCCAGCGGCACCGCGTCAGGCACGCGGACGGCGGCCGCCTGGTGGACGACGACGCGCGTCGCAAACGTCCCGAGCCCGAGCGTCCTCCCGAGCTCCTGCCCGTCCGAAAGGTGCGGGGCGGGTCCGGCCACGGCGGGTGTCCGGCACCGGCGGGGATCGCCGCGCGTGCACCATGCACAGCTCCCGCAGGGCGCGCGCCAGCCGAGCACGACCCGGTCGCCGGTCGCAAACCCTTCCACCTGCGTCCCGACACCTTCGACGATCCCTGCGCCCTCGTGCCCGAGCACCACCGGAAGCCGATGCCCCCACCCGGTCTCGAGCAAGTGCAGATCGGAATGGCAGACGCCGCTCGCCTCGATGCGGATGGCCACGTCCTGCGGCCCGGGCTCGGCGACCTCGATCTCCTCGATCGACGTCCGCCCAAGCTCGGGGACTACGACGCCGCGATCCAAGAGGAGTCGAGCTCCCGCACGCTCGAGCCGCCGCTGAGCGCAAGCGTGAGATCCGTCTCGGCGGCGAGATTCCGCAGCACGGCCTCGACGCCATCCTGGCCACCGACCGCGAGTCCGTAGACGTAAGGTCGCCCGAGCAGCAGCGCGTCGGCTCCGAGCGCGAGCGCCTTCACCACGTCCGCGCCGCCGCGGATCCCGCTGTCCATCAGCACGACAGGATCGCGACCGACCTCCTCGCGCACCTCGACGAGCGCGTCGAGCGCCGCCACCGAGCCGTCGACCTGCCGGCCGCCGTGGTTCGAGACGACGATCCCGTCGACGCCAAGATCGAAGGCCCGCGCCGCGTCGTCGCCGCGCAGGATCCCCTTGACGAGGATCGGCAGCTCCGTTCGGTCCCGCAGCCACGCGAGGTCGTCCCAGCCGAGCTTCAGGTTCGGGAACATGGCCAGCATCGTCCCGGCGGCCACGAGCACGTCCTCCTCGGGCGGCACAGAGAGACGCTCGAGGAAGACGGGATCGCTCGTGAACTGGCCGATTCCCTCGCCCGCGCGGAAGGGCAGGTATGCATGGTCGAGATCGCGTGGCCGCCAGCCGAGCGTCAGCGTGTCCACCGTGACGACGATCGCGGAGTACCCAGCCGCGGCGGCGCGATCGATGAGGCTCCCGGCGACGTCGGAGTCGTTGACCCAGTAGAGCTGGAACCACCTCGGCGTGTCGCCGAGCGCCTCGGCGACCTCCTCCATCGAATGGGAGGCCGCGCTGGAGAGGACGAGCGGGATCCCGACCGCCGCGGCCGCGCGTGCCACGGCGAGCTCGCCTTCCGGATGCGCGATCGAGAGCACACCGACGGGCGCGAGGAAGAACGGGACGGGCGAGCGGACTCCGAGCACCTCGACGGACAGGTCGCGCACCGCGTTGCCGGTCAGGATCTTCGGGCGCAGCCGGCGCCGCTCGAACGCCTCCCGGTTTGCGCGCATCGTCGCTTCTGCTCCCGCGCCGCCGGCGATGTAGTCGAACGGCCCAGGCTCCAGAGTCTCCTGCGCCCGGGCCTGCCAGTCGGCAAAGGAAACCGGCCACGGCGACTCGCCGGAGACGTAGATCTCGTTCTGGATCTGGCTGCCGTCGAACTGCATCCGCGGTCGCGCGATCTTACGCCGCTGCGCGCGGCAGCCGTTCGCGCAGGAACGCGTACTGCTCCTGCAGTGCCGCGCGGCCGACCGCGAGTCCGAACGACGTGAAGCCGTGCACGCCCTCCGGCCAGACCCGCAACTCCGCGGAGTTCCCCGCCTCCCTCCAGAGCTCCGCGAGGCGCACCGAGTCCTCTAGCAGCAGGTCACGGTCGCCGACGGTGAAGAGCGCCGGCGGCAGCCCGCGCAGATCGGCGTAGAGCGGCGAGATCGCGGGGTCGCAGCGCTCCTCGATGCTGAGCTCCGGCAGAAAGCAGTCCGCGAACCAGCGCATGACGGACGGCGTGAGCGAGGGATGGTGCTCGCCCTGCAGGCGCTGCATCGACGCGTCGAAGACGCCGAAGATCAGGTTGGCCGCCCGAAATACGCCGCTCTCGCCCGCGTCTCGGAGCCGCAGCAGAGTGAGCACCGCGAGATGAGCGCCCGCCGACTCGCCGCCGATCGCAACGAGCTCCGGCGCTCCGAGCTCCCTCGCCCCGCCGTCGGCGAGCCACCGCGCAACGTCCTCGCAGTCGTCCGGTCCAGCCGGGTGCGGGTGCTCGGGGGCCAGTCGGTAGTCGACGCTGACCACGCACAGGCTCGTCTCCTCGACGAGCTCCCAGAGCCGTGGGTCCTGCAGGTCGCAGGCGCCGAGCACCCAGCCGCCACCGTGGAGGTGGAGGTAGACGCCGGCAGCCTCGACCTCCGGAGCGAGCACACGCACGCGAATCGGGCCTGCCCTCCCCGCGACCTCGACGTCGCGCGCCTGCGGCAGAAACACGGGCGGCGGCTCGAGCGCTCGTCCCTTCCGCCGAGCGGCGCGGGTGACCTCGGGCGGGACCGTCTCGACCGGCGGCTCCGCCGTGAGCGCCCGCGCGAGCTCGACGTTGAACGCGCGGGCCTCCTCGATCATCGCCCGGTCCATCGAGGGAGTCTACGAACGTGCTACCGAAGGATGCCGGTGTGCCCGAGCGAGTACTGCCCCGGCTGCGGCCAGACGCAGAGCCCGTGCGGGCCGCGACCGACGGAGATGCGCGCCAGCAGGCGCCCGGTCCGCGTCGAGATCGCGTAGACCTGGCTGTTGTAGCGGCCGGATAGCCAGAGGGTCTTCCCATCCGCCGAGACGCCGCCCATGTCGGGGCTGCCGCCGCCGGGGATGCGCCACTTCTTCACGACCTTGCGCGTCCTGAAGCTGATTACCGAGATCGATCCCTCGCCGCGATTCGTGGCATAGAGCCAGCGCGCGTCCCGGCTCGGATAGAGGCCGTGCACGCCGCGACCCGTCGGGAGAAACCCAATCGTCTTCAACCGGTCGCCGTCGATCTCCCAGAGCCCGTTCGCCAGCATGTCGGCCACGTAGACGACGCGGCCGTCCGGCGAGAGCTTGACGTCCTGGGGCATCCCGCCGCGCGCCCGAGACAGCCGCAGCGTTCCGACCACGCGCTCCGCGCTCACGTCGACCTTGACCAGCTCGCCGGAGAACTCGCAGCTTGCGATCAGGTACGAGCCGTCGGCGGAGAAATCCATGTGGTCCACGCCCGCGCACGGCACGGGCAGAGAGCGATGGAGCTTGAACGTGTGCGGATCGCGGAAGTCGAGACGATGGAGCCGCTCCGCGACGACGATCGCCCAGCGGCCGTCGGGCGTGTAGTACATGTTGTAGGGGTCGTCGACCGCGATCGGCGCTCCGGGCTTTCCCGTCTGCGGGTCGATCGGCGTGACGCTGTTGCCGACGTCGTTGAGCACGTAGAGCGTCTTGAGGTCGTATGAGGGCGTGACGTGCTGGGGGAGGCTCCCGACCGCGAAGTGCTCGACGATCTTGCGGGTCGCGGGATCGATCACGTCCACCGTGTTGCTCTGGCTGTTCGGGACGTAGATGCGGGGGAGCGCGAGGGCGGCGGCCCCGGTCAGCATGTTCGCGCCGTCGGCCGCGTAGACGTTCGTGGCCGAGATCGCGCGCGTGCGGGCGACGTGGCGGCCCTGGGCGAGCCAGCGGACGCGCGCGACCGTGCCGTGGAAGCTGCGGCCGCCGGCGACGAGGATGCGGCGCCCGATCGTCACGGCGGTCGAGTCGGACAACGGCTGGCCGAGATTGCCTGCCGGCCGGACCGTGCGCCGGGCGACGTCGATGGCGACGAGCCGCGAGGTCGGCGTCCCCGTGCTCGCCCCGCGTCCGCCGACGACGATCGCCCTGCCGTCGACGGTGGCCGCGGAGGCATGGGTCGTCGGCGCGGGCAGCCGGCCGATGCGCACCGGCTTCGAGCTACCGGCGGGCAGGATGTAGACCGAGTCGCTCGCCTGGCCGTCGGGCAAGGATCCACCGGCGACGACGAGCGAGCTCCCGACCGCCGTGACCGCCGCGTACCGGACCGGATCTGGAAGATGCGCGACGACTTTCGAAGGCGCGCCGGGGCGCCAGGCGACGATGGTGTCGAGCCAGCGGCTCCCGTCGAACCCGCCGACGACGTACGCGGTGTCCGCGATCGCCGCGGCGGCCTGGTCCGAGCTCCCCGCCGGGAGACTCCCGGCGGCCTGCGTACGACCGCTCACGGGATCGACGCGGACGATCTCACGATGTTGAGCGGTGCCGTCGCCGCCGCCGAAGAGGTAGACGAACCGTCCGAGGCGCACCGCCGCGGCGTCATGGAGGGCCACGGGCAGCCTGCCGAGAGCACGGTCGCGGCCGGCCGAGACGAGGTGCAGGGCGGCAGTCGACGTGTCCGCCGCCGTCAAGCCGCCCAGGAGCAGGACGGATCCATTCGTCAGGGCCGCACCCGCGGCGTCTTGGAGGGGTGCCGCAAGCCTCCCCGCGGACCGTGCGGAGAGCTGGAGGGGAAGGCGTCGGTGCGTCCGCTTCGCCGCGGTCGGAACCGGATGGGCCGCAGCCGTCGTGGCGGCCCCGTGATCGTTCCGAGTGCCGAGCAGCGCGACACTGGCCACGCCTGCCCCGAGGAGGAGCAGCGCGGCGACGAGAGCCACACCGCGCATCAGACGCACTGCGCAGGCTGGCCGGTCACCGCGGCGACCGCACGCGCGGCCGTGACCGAGAACACGAGCCGCACGACGCCCGAACGCGGCGAGTCGAGCTCCACCATGCCGTCAGGCCGCTCGGAGATGCACATTCCGGGGCTCATCCAGTACGGCGAGTAGCGCAGCGCGAGGCGATACCGGCCCGGCCGGCTCAGCGCCACGATCACGCTCGAGGAGCGCAGCGCCACGACACGCGGAGTGCCGGGACCCGTCAGCATCGAGACGGGGTGAGGCACCGCGTAGACGGTGGTGTGGCGGGTCCGCAGGACTCTGTCCAGGCCGGAGGAGCCACTTCGCAGCAGGGCGGCCTCGGCCTTCGAGCTGTAGTCGGCGGGGGCATCGGTCAAGACGACGTAGCCGACGCCCATCCTCCGCAGCCATGAGAGATAGGCCGAGGCGCGCAGCGGCTTGTAGAGGATCTGGTTCTGGGGGAAGTCGTCCTGCCGGAACCAGCCCCGGACGATGGGCACACCCGCGCGCGCGAGGTAGACCGCCGGCCAGTGTCCTGTCGTGTCGACCGCCTCGACGCGGTAGGACGCGGGAAGCTCGTGGCGCAGGTAGCGCACGACCGGCTGCCAGTACACGGCCTGGGCGGACGGGTCCGACGAGCCTCGGACGAAGCTGTAGGCGATCGGAGTCAGATTCCACGAGGCGGCGAGCGCGAGCGCGACGACAGCCGGGACGAGCGGCTGCCAGCGCCGCAGCGACAGCGCCAGCACGGCGATCGGAATCGCGACGAACCGGAAGCGCCCGACGTTTTCGCCGAGCCCCGAGGGAATCGCGAAGGCCGCGAGGCACGCCAGCGCGTAGATCCCGAAGAAGAAGCGCAGCACCCGCGCCCGCTCGACGCGCCAGGTGAACAGGAGGCCCACCGCGCAGAACGCGAGGCTCGCCGACAGCTGGAGGGCGGAATAGGGGAACAGCCCGCGGTCCGGGAACGCCCGCCAGAGCAGAGCGCCGAGCGCCGCGGTGCCGAGAACGACCGCGCCGGGCCGGAGCACATCGCGACTGGATCTCGAGGCGGCGACCCCCGCGAGCACGACAGCGAGCAGGACGAAGGCGAGCGGGCTGGCCGCAAAGGTGAGCAGCACGCAGGCGGAGAAAGGCAACAGCCGGCGCGCGCTCAGGGCGACCAGCGCGAGCAGCGCGCAGGCGAGCCCGAGCGTGTACGGGAATGCTGCCGACTCGACCCAGAGAGCCGACACCGCCGTGAACGCGACGGCGGGCCACTGGCCGACCGCGCTCCACTCGCGCCGGACGAGGGTCGCGAAGGCCCCGGCCGCGAGAGCCGTGCTCGCCACCGCGAGCAGCTTGATTCCGACGAGCGCCGCGAGCGGGTAGTAGAGGAGGCTGTAGGTGACGAAGCTGTATCGCCCCGCGTACCAGAAGTTGTTCCAGAACGTGAATCCGTGCGCGATGAAGACGCTTCGCTGATAGACGTGCGCGGCGAGGTCGGTTCCCGGAGGCCCGAGCCAGACGAGCAGCGCCGCCCCGAGCGCCGCCGCAGCGGCGTGCAGAAGCGCCGCGCGGGCCGGGACATTCATCGAAGACGCGCGCGTGATGTCGCATCGTCCAGGCGACGGGCTGAACGGCGCCTGAACGTCAGGAGGGTTTGACGGAACGTCGCTCGTTGTCGGGGTGCGATGGTCGTTCCGAGGCAAGGACGCAAGGAGCGTTCGTACCTGCAAGGTACGGGCGCGACTGAGGACGCCGTCCTCGGGGCGAGCAGCGCGGCCCGACGACACAGCTACGTTTCGTCAAGCCCTCCTACTAAGCGGCCGGCAGGCGGATCACGAAGCGGCCGCCGTCGGCCGACGCGGACGCGACCACGTCTCCCGAAGCAGCGCGCGCGAGGCGCCGGGCGAGCGCGAGGCCGAGTCCCGCTCCGGTGCCCACGTCGCGGCCTGCACGACCTCGCGCGGCAGGCTCGAAGATCGACTCCTGCTCGTCCTCCTCGATCCCCGGCCCGTCGTCGTCGACGGTGAAGAGGACGCTGTGATCGGCCCGTGCGACGGACATCCGGACGTGGTGAAGGCCATAGAGACAGGCGTTCTCGAGCACCGGGTGGAGGATGCGCTCCGCGAAGTCCGAGTCGACGCCGACCCGCAGCGCGGCCGGGGGGTCGGCGACGGTCAGCTCGACCGCACGCTGCGCCGCGAGCTCTGAGCAACTCTCGGCCGCCCTGCGCGCGGCCCGGCCCGCGTCCGCCACGCCCGACGGGCCGCTCTCGTGTCGCGCCGCCGAGACGAGCGTCTCGACGATCCTGGCGAGCTGTTCTGCATTCGCGAGGACGACCGAAAGCGCCGCGCGGTAATCGTCCTCGCTGCGGTTCCGCCGCAGCGCGAGCTCCGCCTCCGCGATCAGCTTCGCGAGCGGTGTCCGCAGCTCGTGCGAGACCTCGTTCGAGAACAAACGCTCATGCCGGAGGCTCGCGGCGATGCGGTCGAGCAGGGCGTCGAGCGTCGCGCCGAGGCGGGTCAGCTCGTCGTGCGGCTCGCCGAGGTCGAAGCGGCGGTCGAGCTCGGTCTCGCTCCAGGCGGCCGCCTGCTCGGTCATCTGCGCGACTGGTCGAAGCGCAGAACGCAGGAGCCACCAGACAGCGAATCCGACGATCGCGAGCAGCGTCACCGCGAAGCCCAGCGATGCGATGAGCGCGAGCTCGCGCGTCCGCTCGTACGGAGCCAGGGACATGCCGGCGACGAGCGTTCCGACCCGGTGACCGTCATCCGTGATCGGCACTGCGTAGAGGCGCTCGTCCCTGTGCGGGACGTTGCGGAAGCCCCGCGGGCCGTTCACGAGCGACCGGGCGGTGGCCGCCGTCTCGGGGCGCGAGGCGGGCGCCTCGAGGGGCTGGTCGCCCTTGAAGATCCAGATCCTGCTCGTGCTCAGGGTGTCGTCGGCGGTGTCGGCAAGCTGGATCCGCCCGTTGACGACCTGCAGCAGCGCGAGCTCCGAGTCGGCGCGCTGGCGCAGGAACGCGTCGGCGTCCCGTCGGGTCGTGTGCGCCAGAAGCACGTTGAACCCGAGCGTCGCGGCCGCGAGGGCGAACGCCAAGGCGAGCAGGACGATCAGCAGCAACCGGTTGCGAACCTCCCGAAGGCGCTTCATTCCAGCACGTACCCAACGCCGTGGACGGTGCCGATCTTTGGAGCCTCCCGGAGTGGCGCGAGCTTTCGCCGCAGCCGCGCGACGTAGGCGTCCAGCGTGTTGTCGCGGACGAAGGCCCCGTGCGGCCAAGCCGTTCGCACGAGATCGCGCCGACGGACTGTCTCCCCCGGACTGGACACGAGCTTCGCCAGCAGACGGAACTCGGTCGGCGTCAGGGCGATCTTCGCGTCGCCGACGAAGGCGGCGTGGGCGACCGGGTCGAGCCGCAGCGAGCCGGTCGAGACCGTTACGTCGGTTCCGGCGCGCCTGAGCAACGCGTGCAGCCGTGCGACGAGCTCGGCGAAGGCGAACGGCTTCGTGACGTAGTCGTCGCCGCCCGCGGCGAATCCGGTGACACGGTCGGTCACGGCGTCCCGCGCCGTGAGGAAGAGCACGGGCGTCTGAACGCCCTGAGCGCGCAAGGCCTGGCACACGTCGCGCCCGTCCGCATCGGGCAAGCCGATGTCGACAATGAGGAGATCCGGCGACTCGCGATCGAAGCGTTCGAGCAGCTCCTTGCCGGTCTGCGCACCGGCGGTGTCGAAGCCTTCCTCCTGCAGACCGCGGAGCAGCACCCCGCGTAGATCGAGATCGTCCTCGACGACCATGATCTTGGCTGCAAGCACGCGTTGAGCCTAGCGAGCGGCCCGCTACGGGAGTCACGCATTCAGGGAGCATTCATGCGGCCGCGCCTACCCTCGTGACATGCGGCACGCACGGTTTTCCGTCCTCATCTTGCTGACTCTGGCCCTCGCGGCCGGCTGCGGAAGCGGGTCGAAGCAGGCGCCCCCGGTCACGACGACGGCGCCGGCAACGACCGCCGCGGCCAAGACGACCACCGCCTCGAAGGCACCTGGCGCGCTTCTCCCCGAGGCCGCCTCGGCAGCCCAGGGCGACATCCCGGACAACCAGGTCTTCGTGACCTTCACCGGCCCGGCGTTCTCGATGAAGACGCCCGAGGGCTGGACGCAGTCCGGCGGCGGCAAGAGCGTCACATTTCGCGACAAGAACAACATCGTTCGCGTCGTCGTCGCAGCCGGCCCCAAGCCGACCGTGGCGTCCGTCAAGCAGGAGCTCGCGGCGCTCAAGGGCGCGCACCTCGAGAATCCGCCGGTGGCGCTGAAGATCGGCGGCCTGCCGGCGGTGAAGGCCGTCTATTCCACCAAGAGCGCTCCAAACGCCGTGACCGGCAAGAGCGTGCAGCTGATCGTCGACCGGTACGAGCTCGGCCAAGGCGGCAAGCGCGCGACGGTCGACCTCGGAACGCCCGTTGGAGTCGACAACGTCGACGCGTACCGGCTGATGATCGAGAGCTTCCGGCTGCGGTGACCTCCCTGTACCGCGAGCCCGAGCGCCGCGAGGAGCTGGCGTGGGGCGCGCTGGAGTTCCACGACGTCTTTCGAATCTACCGCTCGGGCCCTGCCGAGACCGTCGCGCTACGCGGGCTGGAGCTGCGCATCGAGCCCGGCGAGCTCGTCGCGGTCTTCGGGCCCTCGGGCTCGGGCAAGAGCACCATGCTGCGGCTCGCGGCGGGGCTCGAGCAGCCCTCGGCCGGTGAGGTTCGCGCCCTGGGTGTCTCGCTCGGCCGGCTGGACGACTCCGGCCTGTCGGACTACCGCGCCGGGCGGCTCGCGCTCGTCCTCCAGAGCGGAAACCTCTGGCCCGAGCTGACGGCGCGCGAGAATGTGGAGCTGACCGTCAAGCTCGCAGGACGAAGCGGCGACGGACGCGCGGCGCTCGGCATGTTCGGGCTCGAGCACGCAGCCGAGCGCCGGGCCGGGATCCTCTCGGGCGGCGAGCAGCAGCGCGTGGCCATCGCCGCGGCGGCCGCGCGAGAAGCGCCGCTCGTCCTCGCCGACGAGCCTACCGCCGAGCTCGACGAGGAGAACGAGACGCTCGTGCTCGACGCGCTGCGACGACTGAGGGACGACCACGGCAGCACCGTCGTCACGGTCACGCACTCGCCGCGCGTCGCCGAGGCGGTCGACCGGGTCGTCGAGATCCGGGACGGACGGGTCGCGTGAGCGTCCTGACCTGCCGCGACGTGGAGGTCGTCCACCCCGGTGACGTGCACGCGCTGGCAGGCGTCGACCTCGATGTGGAGCGGGGCGAGAGCCTCGCGCTGCTGGGGCGCTCCGGCTCGGGGAAGACAACCCTGCTGCACGTCCTCGCCGGACTCGTCCCGCCGACGCGCGGAACGATCGAGCGCGGTGGGACGACCTCGCTGGTCTTCCAGGGCGCGAATCTCCTGCCGCAGTTCACGGCGATCGAGAACGTCGGCTTCGCCGCGCGGAACGGTGTCAATCCGGAACGTTTGCTGGGCCTCGTGGGGCTCGACGGCCAGCTAGACCAGCTTCCCGGCGAGCTGTCGGGCGGCGAGGCCCAGCGCGTCGCGATCGCTCGTGCGCTCGCGCAGCAGCCCGACGTGCTGCTCTGCGACGAGCCGACCGGGCATCTCGACTCCGACACTGCCGCCCGCGTGCTCGACCTGGTCGCCGCGCTGCGCGACGAGCTCGGGTTCGCGCTCGTGATCGCCACTCACGATCCCGCCGTCGGCGACCGGTGCGACCGCCGGATCGCGTTGCGCGACGGAAGGATCGTATGACCCGATTCGTCGTCCGCGTTCTTGCGCGCTCGCCGCTCCAGACGACGATCAGGATCCTCGTGCTCGCGGCCTCGGCCGCACTGCTCGGTGCGATGGTCCTGTTCGTCGGCCATTCGCTGCGAACGATGACGGGCAGCGCCGTCCGAAGCGTCCCACTCGACTGGCAGGGCCCGGTTGCATCGGCGGCCGCCGCCGAGCACGTCGCGCGCGACGTGGCGCGCCAGCCAGGGGTGAAAGCGTCGGTCCCGGCGGCCACGGCACCCTTCGCCGGGATCCGGAACCGCACGAATGCGGGAACGGTCCAGGCCGGTGCAGGCTCGATCCTCGCGGTTCCGCCCGACTATCTGGCCCATTTCCAGACGCTGCGGATGCTGCGCGGCGCGTTGCGCGAGGGCGCGGTCGTGCTCGACCAGCAGCTCGCGGCGACGCTCCAGGCGCAGGTCGGGGACCGGGTCGCGATCACGGTGCGACGCGGCCAACCGCCGGTTCGCCTACCCGTGTCCGGCGTCGCCGTCGTCACCGCGGGCGACGTGCTGTTCCAGCCGCTGAATCCGCTCGTCGGGCCCGCGGCCGCCCAGCCTCCGGCCGACATCGCGATCGTCCCCTTCGAGACGTTCGCCGCGAAGGTCGCGCCGCGCCTGGCTTCGGCTCCCCCGCCGACCGCCGCCGCAGCCGCGGTTCCCGGTGCGCCGCTCGGCGTGTCGTGGCAGGTGCAGGCCCAGGTCGACCCGGCGGCGCTCGGCGGAAGCCCACGGCACGCATACGACCTCGCAAACCGCATCCGCAACCGCACCGAGCGCCAGCTGACCGGCCGCGTCCAGTTCGTGGACAACCTCTCGGACGGCCTCTCGACGGCGGCCGGGGACGCGCTCTACGCGGAGGCGCTCTACATCATGCTCGCAGTACCCGGTGCGCTCGTCGGTCTGGGACTCGCGTATCTCGCGGCGCTCGGCGCGGTCGAGCGGGACCGGCGGACGCTGCGCCTCCTGCGCGCCCGCGGAGCGTCGCGGCGTCGGCTGCTCGGCCTCGCGGCGCTCGAGAGCATCGTCGTCGGCCTGGCCGCCGGCGTGCTCGGGACGGTCGGAGCATTGGTCGCCACGCGCGCACTCGTCGGAGGCTCGCTGCGCGAGTGGCCATGGGCGCTCGTCACGTGCGCGGGCGTCAGCGTCGCGGGCGCGCTGGCCGCGCGGATCGCCACCGGCCGCGGCGCGCTCGCGGAGGGTGGACGGCCCGGCAAGCCGCTCTGGCAGCGTCTCTACCTCGACCTGATCGCGCTGGCGATCAGCGGCCTGGTCTACTTGCTCACGGCGCGCACCGGCTTCTCGGCGGTCGTCAACCCCGACTCGAATCCCACGCTCTCGCTCTCCGTCTACATGTTCCTCGCGCCCGCCCTGCTCTGGATCGGGGCGACGCTGCTCCTCGTGCGGCTGCGGGGCCGCCTGTTCGCGCGCCTGGTCCCGAGCCGGGCGACGAGCCCGGCGGGCTATCTCCTCGCGAGCGCGGGCCGGCGTACCGCGGCGATCAACCGCGGCCTCGTCCTGGTGGCGCTCCTGCTCGCATTCGCCGTCAACCTCGGAGTCTTCGCGGCCACGTATGACCAGCAGGCGCGCGTCGACGCACAGCTGACGCTCGGCGCCGACGTCGTCGTCACCGGCGCGACCGGCGTGGAGCGCGCCGTCGCCGGGGTGCGAGGCGTCGCGGGAACGACCGCGCTCGACCACACGTACGCCTACGTCGGCCCGGACCTCCAGGACGCGTTCGGGATCGACCCGGTCACGTTCACGAGCGGCTCGTCCCTCCGCGACTCCTATTTCATCGGGGGCACCGCGCAGCAGATGCTCCACCGACTCCGCGCGCGGCCCGACGGGATCCTCGTCTCGAAGGAGACCGTCACCGACTACTCGCTGCACGAGGGCGACCTGCTCAGGCTGCGGACGCTCGACCGCCGGACGGGCGGGTTCCACGTCGTGCCGTTCCATGTCGTCGGCGTGGTGCAGGAGTTCCCCTCCGCGCCGCGCGACTCGTTCATGGTCGCGAACCGGAGCTACCTCCTCCAGGCGACGCACGACCCGGGCCCGAACGTCGTCTTCGCGAAGGCGACGGCCAACCCGGCGACCGTGGCGCACCGCGTGGCGGCAGCGACCGCGGGCCGCGGGACCCTCGTCAAGAACATTCGCGACCAGGGCGTCGACACGGTCAGTCCGATCACGGCGGTCGACCTGCACGGGATCAGCCGCATCGAGGGCGCTTTCGCCCTTCTCCTCGCCGCAGCGGCACTGGCGCTGTACGTGGCGGTCGCCGTCGCCGAGCGCCGCCAGGAGTTCGCGACGATGTCCGCGCTCGGGACGCGCGCGAACCGGATCCTCTCGTTCGTCTGGTCGGAGGTTGCGCTGATCGTCGCAGTAGCCGCAGCGCTGGCCGCCCTACTCGGCTGGCTGCTCGCCGTGATGCTCGTGACGATGCTCCAGCACGCGTTCGACCCGCCTCCGGACCACCTCGCCGTCCCCTGGACGTACTTCGGCGGGCTCGCGGCGGCCACCCTCTTCGGCGCCGGCCTCGCGACCCTGCTGGCCGCCCGCGCGATCCGCCGCCTGCCGCTCGGCTCGATCCTCCGCGAGGAGTAGGAACCGGCGTGTTGCCGCCGTCCGGGCCGTCCACTACTGTGGCGCTCTTCATGCGGCGCGCGTTCACCAAGCGGTCTCTCTTTGTGAGCCTTGCGCGCCTCGACGCCTGCTAGCCGGCGCCTTCGTCCTCCCGCCTTCGCCGGCTAGCTCGATACCCACAGGCGGATCCTCCGAGCACACGAAAAGGGGATGGTCGCCGTCCAGCACGGCCTCCACGATCCACGGGCAGAACGCGATTCTTGCGGCATCGGCTTCGTCGCCGACGTGCACGGACGGCCGTCTCGCGCGATCGTCGAGGCTCTACTCGAGGGTCTTCGCCGCGTCGGCCACCGCGGCGCCGTTGCCGCCGACGGCCGCACCGGCGACGGAGCGGGCGTCCTGTTGCCGATTCCCGCTGCGCTCGTGCCCGGACCGTGGTGCGGCCTGGCGATGGTGTTCATCCGCGACGAAGGCGCGAAGCCGGCGATCGAGGATGCGTGCCGCGCCGAGGGGATCGAGACCGGTGGCTGGCGGCCCGTTCCGGTGGATCGCGATGCGCTGGGCGCGCGAGCGCAGGCCACCGCACCGCGCATCGAGCAGCTGATCCTCCTCCGCCCCTATGGCGCGAGCGTCGCCGAGGCCGAGGACCGCGCCTATCGCGCGCGCAGACGGGCCGAGCAGGCCGGAGGCGCGTACATCGCCTCGCTCTCGTTCCGCACCGTCGTCTACAAGGCGCTCTGCGCGGCCTCGGAGCTCGCGAGCTTCTATCCCGACCTGCGAAACCCCGGCCTCGCAGTGCCGTTCGGGATCTTCCACCAGCGCTTCTCGACGAACACCGAGCCCTCGTGGGAGCGCGCGCAGCCGTTCCGGCTGCTGTGCCACAACGGCGAGATCAACACGATCGCCGGGAACGCGAACTGG
>Ga0193747_1000072_pt1 | contig 60352 bp, 61 predicted proteins | sample L1m2metaG_FD_143048 | JGI IMG/M metagenome (GOLD analysis project Ga0193747, IMG submission 143048) | Soil microbial communities from a riparian zone of the East river system, Colorado, United States - L1m2 | ecosystem: Environmental > Terrestrial > Soil > Riparian zone | place: USA: East River... | reverse complement strand
ACCGTGAACGTGGCGGTCTGCCCCACCGTCACCGTCTGGCTGGCTGGCTGCGTCGTGATCGAAGGCGCCACTGCTGCCGCATTCACCGTAAGCGTGGCCGCGCTGCTGGTCACGCTCCCCACGGAGTTGCTGACCATCACGCGGAACAGCGCGCCGTTGTCCGCGGAGGCCGTCGCGGGCGTAGTGTAGCTGGCTGACGCGGCCCCACTGACGGCCGCCCCATTCTTCTGCCACTGGTAACTCAACGGCGCGGTGCCCGTTGCTACCACCATGAACGTGGCGGTCTGCCCCACCGTCACCGTCTGGCCGGCTGGCTGCGTCATGATCGAAGGTGCCACCGGAGGCGGATTTGAGCTGGCGACATTTCCTGCACATCCAGCACTCTCAATCCCAACGGTGAGAAGCAACAAAGACAAAACCACGCCCAAACGATTCATGCCCGTATCCTCATCTCTCAAAGTGTTCCCCGGCACGCGGCATCTGGGAGGGGAGGAGCAACTCACCGGAGAAAAACTGTAGCGAGCCAGCCTGTTCTAGCTCGTCTCTTGGATGGCTGGATTCCTGAAGCTTAGACTCTTACTTTCCGAACTGTCTACTGCTCTGAAGGCCAGGTAGTGGGTCAGTTTGAACAAACTGATCCAACAAACTGACTCACTACCGCGAAGGCCAGAGGTTGGGTCTAACCCGGCTTACCCTCAGTACAGGAGGTGCTCGTATTCCGGTGGTTGCTCTGCCCAGTCGAACGTGTCGGGGCCAGGGGCACCAGAGGGCATGAGGTAAGTGGTTGTTTGGAAGGCAAGCCGCAATGCGGAATCCCAAGCTTCTCGTGTTTGCCGCTCCGAGAGTGAACAGGCGCGGCAATCTCGTCTAGACGACTCGATCGTTCAATGCTTCCAAAAATCGACTGGCGCGTGCTGTTGGGAAACGTCTTTCGCTTCGCAAGTCGAGAAGGAAGAAAGCACCGCCAGCTGGAAGAGCGCGTCATCGAGAACATTTGTCAACCACCTCAGAAGAGGAATCGCAGACTCAGCTGGAACTGCCGCCCGGGTTCGGCCACATTGGCCAGTCCGAAGAACGTCGACGTCATCGTGCCAACGTAATTCGGGAAATTGACATGGTTCAACGCGTTGAAAGCATCCACTGCGAACTCAATGGAGGGCGGGTGCTCTCTGTGTGCCAGGCGCCAGCGCCGCGCCAGCCTGAAATCGACGTCCGTGTATCCGGGCCCCCGGCCAGCATTGCGCCAAAGCCCGGGCGGCCGATCATTGAAGACGTTATCCCCGTCGGGGTCCGTTCCAGTAGTAATGTTGTACGGGAGACCGGACCACGCGTTGAGGATACCGGCCGCGCGGAAGCCCGCAGGCAGACTGTATAGGAACATAAGATTGAGGCGATGCCTGCGGTCGTAGTTCGAGCGTCCCCATTCGCCCTGCAAGTCATAGTTATTGCCGGGAAGAGAATACATGCTGCTCGCGCTATCCAAACTGCGCGACAGGGTGTACTGAGCCACGACGTCCGCTTTGCGGAAATGGCCTTTGTAGGTTATGACAGCGCTATAGCTTCGTGACGTTGCCGAAGACTCGAATTGATTAATATTGATGAAGTGGGGATCCGGAAGAATCATGGTTCCCGGGAGGGGAGCGTTGACGTCTCGTGTGCGGTAGAGTCCCACACCACGCACGGTCATTAATTCCAGCGTAAGAAAATTCCGTCCGCGCCCCAACTTGCGCTCAACCGCCAGGCTTCCTTGCAGGAGATAAGGAAGGCGGATACCAGGGTCAATGGTCACGATGCTGGGGGTGGCCTGCCCAGGGGGTACTCCTGAAAGGAATGGGTTCGGATAGCTGGGATTGGAAATGACGATTTGGCGGATAGCTGACCCGCCATATAGAAGGCTTTGTTGCTCCATGAGCACGGGTTGCCGCTCGTAGAAAATGCCGAAGCCCCCCCGGAGGACGGTTTGTCCTTTCCCCGGAGCATAGGCGAAGGCGAGCCGCGGAGCGAAGTTCTTGTAACGGGACACGTTTGATTGGAACTGATGGCGCAACCCGAGCATAACGGAAAACGAAGGCCGCACGCGGATGTCGTCTTCAAAGAACGTGAAGAACTCATGCTGAGCGAAATTCACTGTCGGGGTGCCCGTGTTCATCGTAAAGAGGGCAGGCATGCCGTTCTCGTAGTCACTCAGGTTTGAAAAAGTAAACGTGCCGCCGAAATTAGAGCTGTCCTCGGCATTAAAGAATCTCGTTCGGATTCCGCCACCAAAATGGAAAGCGTGCCTGCCGTGGAAGATGGAAGCTACGTCTTCAACATCTCCCATCTGTTCTGTTACGCGATTGGAAATCTGCGCACCGCCGGAATTAAAGGCGCCAAGCACCAGGAGCGCGGGCTGGTTGTTGACGCTGGCGATGCTTTGCCGTTCCTGCTTGTAGGTCAAGCGCACTTGGTTCCAAACGCTGGCTGACGGCGTCGCGGTTTCCAGAATTTTGACTTCGTTCTCGTGGTTGAAGATCTTTGTTCCCTGTTCGGGCAGGTTGAAACCGCCAATCCCCTGATTGTCGAGCGTCCGGTCCAGAAATTTGTACAATACAGATATTCTGTGAACGGGGCTTAGGCGCTCGTCAATTCGGCCAAACAAGTGCAGACTGTGCACGGGAGCTCTGGCGTTCTCTGTCAGAGGTCCCAACGGCGTCAGCGCGGAAACAACCGAACTGTCGTTGAACACGTGGTAGCGTGCCGACAGGAGGAAGGTTGCGGTATTTGAAATCGGCCCGTCGAGTTCCGCCTCGCCTATTCCGCGCTGTTGGAGAGGACGAACCGAAGCAAAAGCATTCCTCGCGTCCAGTGCGGAATTCCGGAATAGCATGACGATATTGCCTCGGTAGCGGCTGCGGACCCCGCGCTTGGTCGTGACCTCCAACCGCCCCTTGCCCGGTCGGCCGAATTCGGCCGAATAGGGATTTTGGTCTACGGCCACGTTCTTCACGCTCGACGAGGGGAGGTCGAGGGAGTTGGTCACAACTCCATCCACGACGATTTGCGGGCTGTTGGAGCCGTTGCCGAACACCGAGGGGGCAAGAAATAGGGAGGGTACAGCCAGCGGGTCTCCATTCTTCGTCGGCACGTTCATTGTCATATGCTCATTGAACTGAACGTCGTTGTGATTCTCTTCCGCAAGAAGGACCGGCTGATCGCCGGCACTTACGGTCACCTTCTCGGCGACACTCGATATCTTCAATTTCACGCGGATGGGCCGAAGTGCCGCAGGACCCACGGTGACGGCAATTTGCGCTTCCTTGAAGCCGGGAGCGTTTACACTCAGCATGTACTCGCCCTCAGGAACATTTTTGAGTGCAAATCCACCTTCCTCGTCGGTTGTCGTGGTGAGGGGTTGCCCTCCCCCTGCCTTGGTCAGCGCAACAATGGCATCCGGCACGGCCGTGCCGTCGGGTCCATCGGCGACTCCCCTCACAGTTCCTGTGTTCTGAGCTGCCGTTTCCATGGAAAATACGGCCGCCAGGAGAATGAGAGCGCATAGGTATCGTAAGATCATCGTAGTTCTCGACTTTCCTCAGAAGTAGTGAAGACAGTGGGCCCCTGCCCAGAAACCTGAAGCTGATGAAGATAGGCGTATCGGCCCTTTCGAGCCAGTAGCTCTTCGTGGGTGCCTTCCTCAACGATTTGCCCGCCGTCGATGACGATAATGCGGTCCGCAAGGCGCACGGTGCTGAGACGGTGGGCGATGACGAGCGTGGTGCGCCCAGCCGCCGCGCGCTCCAGCGCGTTGATGACAGTGCGTTCGGCGACGGCATCTAGACCGCTTGTAGGCTCGTCGAGAATCAAAATGGGTGCGTCGCGCAACACGGCACGGGCGATGGCGATGCGCTGCTTTTGCCCGCCGGATAAAGTGGTTCCCCTTTCACCCACGGGGGTCTCGTAGCCGTCCGGAAGCCGGCGAATGAACTCGTCTGCGTTTGCCGTTACGGCGGCGGCGCAGATTTCGTCGTCAGTTGCGTCGGTCCGGCCGAAGGCGATGTTGTCCCGGATGGTACCGCTCAAAAGCAACGACTCTTGGAGGACCATACTGATCTGCTCGCGGAGCGAGTGAAGGGAATAATTCCGGATGTCTTCTCCGTCAATCAAGACCGCGCCTGCGGAAGGGTCGTAGAAGCGAGGAACGAAGCTCACTAGGGTGCTCTTTCCCACCCCAGACGGCCCTATGATCGCCAGTTTCTCTCCCGGCGAGACGCAAAGGTTGATATGAGAAAGAACTATTACACCGGGCTCGTACTCAAATGACACGTCCCGAAACTCGATGCCGCCGAAGAATTTCGGAGCCGGCCGTGAGCGTTTCCGGTCTCTGACCTCACTCCGATATTGCAAAACCTCCACGATTCGCTCGGCGCCTACGCTCGCCTTGGTGAAGGTATTTGCCGAACGTGAGATGGCTTTCATGGGGGAGTAGAAGTTATTCATGTAGGCAAAGAAAATGACCACGTCCCCGGTTGTGAGCTGACCGGCGAGAACGCTCCTGGCCCCGTACCACATCATTATGGTCAGCCCTATGGCCGCCAAGAAATCCACCACCGGCGCGATCCGCGCCTGATACCGCACGCTCTCCAGAAACGCCTGAAGACTGCTTTCACTTTGCACCTGGAAGCGCTCGTCGATCTGGTCCTCTTGCGCCAGCCCCTGCACGATGCGAATGGAGGCCAGCGTTTCCTGGGCGAGTGAAGCCAGCAGTCCCGTGCTGGCGCGTGCTTTGCGAGTTGCGCGCTTGATGAGGCGCTTGTGGCGATAAACTATCCAGAACATCAGCGGGGCGATCGAGAGAGTAGCGAGAGCGAACCTCCAGTTGAGCCAGAACATCAGGACAGCCATGCTGGTCAGCAACAGCGTGTTGCTTCCGAAAACGATGACGCCGTTCGCAATAAAGTCTTGAATCGATTGAATGTCGGAGGTCAACCGCGTAGTCAGGTCGCCTGTCTTTTGGGTGTCGTGGAAACGCAGGGATAAGCGTTGCATGTGGGCGAACAGGTCCCGCCGCAAATCAAAGACAAAGCGCTGGCCGACATTGCCGAGGAGGCGTGTGTAGCAGTATGTGGTTAGACCGGTGATGAAGGCGATGAAGAGTACGGCCGCGCAAGAGCCGTACAGGATTTGCATCTTCGTAAATGGCGCGCTATCCAACCATGCGTGGATCAGAGGCGCGCGACTTGGTTTATGCGAAAGCACTCGATCAATCACGACCTTGAGAGGCCAGGGACGCATGACGGTCAGCAGGGAGTCGAGCACCATGGCTAGGAGCGCAAGGACGATCCTCCCCCAGTGGGCACGAAGAAGACGCAGAAAGTAACGAAAGTTTCTTTTTTCGGCACTCTCAGGGTTGGATTGACGAAACATTTCTCGGGTGTCTCCTCCCTTCAAAAACTTCTGCGCGGACTTTCGAGCCTGCGGCTTTTGCCGAGATTTGCGGCCTGTGCGCGCGGTTCCCCACGGGATTGCGTCACACTCAATTTTCCGACTCCGCAAACCGCCCAGCTTCCTCGAGCAGCGCGTCGACTACATGCTTCCCGTCTCGATTGCGGCGGACCACCGCTTCGACATATGCGAGTTTCAGGTAAGCAATGGCTGCAAACAGGCGTAGCCTCGAGACGGAAAAACAAGCGGACTCCGAGGCATAGGAATCCTCAAACCGGGCGGCGAGCGCGTCCAGGGAACTGATCGCCCCGGACGAAACCAGGGCCAGAAATCGCAAGTGGGCCACAAAGTGGGCTACGTCGAACAGGGGATCGTATTGGCAAAACTCATCGAAATCCAATCCGGTGAAACGCCGGCCTTCCACGATGAGGTGTTCCGGGGAAAAATCGCGGTGTGTGGGGGCCCACGTCAGCGGCTCGAGCCTCAGAAACCGATGCTTAATGTGGTCTAAAACATCGCCAAAGGCACGTCCGGTCTCTCGATGTACCGAAGTCAGGCTGCGCTTCCGGACCTCGAGCATATGGAGGTGGCGCGAGAAGCTGTAAATACGCCCGCCATGAAAACCGCAGGTATGCAGCCGGTGCAGCCACTTGGCGGCCCCTTCCACGGCTCGAAGAGCGCCCTGTCCGGCAAGAACAATATCGCGGAGAGACGGGCCGTCCTCCCAGCTCAGGACCAGGACCTGCCAGGTCGGGTGGTAAGCCAGCGGCTCCGCAATCGTGAATCGCCCTCGCGAGAAGCCGCAATGCCAGAGCCGCTGACAATTCTTATAAACACGCGCTCCATGACCGGCTGTGTAGAACTTCGCAAAAAAACAATGGCGCTTACCCGGCATCCCAGGCGCAGCGCGCATCTTCACTTCCAATTTCACAATGCAGCGCTTCCCGGGAACGTAGCGGTGAACGAACAGACGGTCGTGCGTCAGGTCGATGCGGCTTCCCAAACGGCTACGCAATAGCAGGGTCAACACCGCCAGAAGCTGCTCCGGATAATTGAGCAATGCTAATCCCGGCAGAGCGGGATCGTCGGGGACGGCGACGCGGGTGCCGGGTGCTCCTGCTCCTACCGTACAAAAAACGCTAGGCTTTCGCCTAACCTCTCGTATCGTTTTGCCTACCATAGAACTGACCGGCATAAGAGTTATCATCCTTGAAATTACCCGCTGCAGCTTCTCGCATCTGCTTCGCAGGAGCACCTTAAGGCGCTTTGGGCAGGGGCTGGACTGATGCGAATCCTTTAGGACTCAATTCCTCAGAACTTGAATCCCTTCATCTAGCATCGCCGCAACTTTCTTTTCCCACTGGGGAACCTGAGCCTTCATCGCGCAGTACTTGGCCAGCTTCAAACACATCGCAGCCCTGTAAAAGGGAAGTCGCGGCAATATCTCTGTGCCCCTCTCCCCTACGTAGGTTTCGAGGAATAAATCGGCCAACCAGTTGAGCGCGCAAATCGAGTGGAGATGGCCAAGCGCCAGGCGCTCGGTTGCCACGACAAATCTCGCGACGTCACGGGCGGGGTCCGCCACGTCATATCCGTCCCAGTCAATCGTCATCGTCTGGCTGTTTGTTAGCAAGACGTGGTCTGGACTGTAGCTGCCGTGGCCAGCTAGGTCTTCCGTGCCGCCCAGCTTTGGAAGTTCAGCCTTCAGTCGCCTGAAAAGCTCTTTCGACTTTTCTGCCAACGGGCCACCAAGGGGAGCCAGCCGACCCGCCCAGCGCTCTAGCTGGGCGAACTGCGCCTGCAGCGAAGTGACCGGGCCCCTTCTTGGACCCACATCTTGGAAACGTGCCAGCCAAAGTGCAGAACGCCTGGCGGCCTCAACCTGCAGATGCGGGTCCGTACCCAGGAAGACCTCTCGAACCGCCAACCCTTGAACTTTTTCTACCAGAAGGAGCCGAAGAGAAGGCACATAGGCCAACGCCTGAGGAGTCGAGAATTTCGAAGTCCGATCGAAGCCTGCGCGCTCTAGCTCTCCTAGGTATTCGTAAATGTCGGGGCGTTCCACGGCGTAAATCTTCCCGATCAAGTCGGGAGACATGCCTCCGTTCTTCCGGGCGATTTCAAGCGTGCACCGGTTTCCGGTGTGCCATCGCAGCACGCGCGCTCGAAATTCTTGCGGGGAGTCCGATTTCCAATGCGCCTGGGTGAACAAATCAAGTTCTTTTGCCAATTCTTCTTGATCGAACAGAGCAGCGAGCGCCGGATTTCCGCGATCCACAGGTGTTGTGATGAGTTCGAGCATGCGTTTCACCTACGGTTCGAGTTCCCGAAGACCTTGGTCCAGCATGATTTCGGCTCTCTCGAACCATCCGGGATGCTGTTCTCCCACGTCGCGCTTTGCTTCCTGTAAGTAGAGCGCAGCCTTATGGAAGCGCAGGCGAACCTCAACGCCAGGCTGCGAGGCAGCTAGGTACGTTTTCAAAAATGCCTGGGAGGCGCTTTCCAGTTTCCGCACTGCGCCAAGCGCGCCTAGGGCCAGGCGCTCGAGATAGATAAGGAACATTGCCGCGTCGCGGCAGGGGTCGGCAATGTCATAACAGTCCCAGTCGAACGCTACTGTGCAGCGTTGAGGAAGAAGGAACAGATGCTCAGGCTTGTAGTCGCCGTGCCCGGCGCACATCATCTCGAGGGCTGGCGGAGAGACAGCCAGACGCTCAAATAGTTTGCGCGCCTTGTATGCAAAGGGCATGCGCGCCTCGACGATGAAGCGCACCCTGCGTTGGCCGTGCCTCAGGATTCTCTGGACGTCCATAATCTTGCCCTGCCGCGGCGCAAGAGCCTGAAACCGTGCAAGCCACAGGGCGCACTGCTCCGCGGCCTCCGCGCACTCGCCTGGATTTCCATCAAGGAACACGCGCTTGGCGAGCATGCCTTCGACCTTCTCCTGCAGAAGTAGGCGCAAAGAGGGCAGGTAGGTGATGGGACGAGGAATCGAGAACTCCGCCTCCCGGTTCAAGCCCGCCTGCCAAATCTTCTTCATGGCCTCGAACACGTCGGCACGGTCTCGCAAGTAGACCTTTCCGATCAGGTAATGCCGGCCCTTCTCCGTTCCGATGACAATTTCCAGCGTGCATCGGTTGCCCATTTGCAATTTGAGTAGCCGCGTCTGGGTATCGTTCACGCAGCGCGCCCCCCAGTGCGCGTACGCAAGCTCACGAAGATGCCTTCTCCATTCCCCCGAGTCGAGAACCGCTGCGAGCCCCGAAGGGTCAGGACCCACCGTGTCTGGGACGAATTCCAACCTAGTTTGCATCTTCATACCCCGCGAGTTCTCGAAGCCCTCGTCCAGCAAGATTTCGGAAGGAGTGTTTCAGAAGTATTGTCGAGTTTTTGTCAAGCACACACAGTCCTCAAACGGCCTTGCACCACCTTCGGTTCGGCCCACTCCACGACACGCGCTGCATTTCGCTCCCACGTAAAAGCTTGGCTAGCGCTTCTGGCGTTTCTGCCTAGTTCCTCCCGGAAAGTAGGGTTTTCGGCCAACCGGTAGAGACAGTTCACAAGACCCGCCCGGTCGCCTGCTTCATAAAGCAGACCGCTCACACAGTGGTTGATGACTTGAGCTACCTGGCCTGTGCGGCTCGCCACCACCGCCCGCCCCGCGGCCATGTATTCGAAAAGTTTGAGCGGCGAGTAGTAAAAGTTTCCGATGGCTGGATAGGGCGCCACGGCCACGTCCATCGTCGCCAGGTATCGAGGAATGTCTTCATGAGCCACCACACCAGTAAATGTGACGGCTTTTTCCAGACCTGCTTGCCGCGCGCGGTCCTGCAGATTGCTTTTCAGTGGGCCGTCTCCAATCAAGAGCAAGTGGGATGACGGCTCGATACGATGGAAGTCTTCAAAAGCAGCCAGCAAGAAATCCGCTCCATGCCACGGCTTGAAGCTGCCGACGAAGCCGATGACAAAGCAGTTTTCCAGATCCGCGTGTTTCCGCGCGCCAAGGCCGCCATCCGCCATCAACCAGCGAGCATCCACGCCGTTGGGCAGAACTTGCACATGGGTCGAGTTCACGCCCGTTTCCGTGAGGTGACTCGAAAGCGCTTCGGAAACTGCAATCACGAGATCGGCCCCTCGCCACACGAGACCCTCGATTCGGCCAGCTAACCAGGGGCAAGTCATTCCGCCACGATAGCGCTGTTGTTCGTAGACCAGCGGCGCGTTCACCTCGAGGACAAATGGCAAACGACAACATTTGGTGGCGCAAAGCCCGGCCAGTCCCCACAAGCTGTAGCGCTCGTAGATGAAGTCTGGGGAGAAACCCCGCACAGCCGCTGCGGCAGTTCTAAAGAACCTCGCATTGTGTAAGAACCGCACGGCGTCGGTGTAATGGCGGGGTTGCCGCTGCAAGAACCGATTGGCTCTTCGGATCGCGCTTCCCAGCGAACCGTTCCAGCCGGAGATGGCGCAAGAGGTCACCCTTCCGCCCACCTGGGACTCAACCCACTGCGGGCGGCTGACGCAAGTGCATATCGTCATGACCTCGTGACCCAGTTCCGTCAACGCACGGATCATTGCGCGGATGTGTACGGAGCCGCCGGTCTCCCCCGCCAAATCAATGCTCGGATCAAAGCACAGATAGAGAATCTTCATGGCTTCCTTCGGGCTCAAACAGTCTGAGTAGTTGCGCTGCATTGCGGTCGATAGAAAATCGCTCGCGCACTTTTATGCGTCCGGCGCGCGCCAGTTTTTCGCCAAGATGGGGATCAAGCAGAATCTGATCGAGCGCGTCGGCGAGCTTCGCGGGGCTGCCCGGCGGCACAAGCAGTCCGTCGCAATCGGACTCGACAAGTTCCGGAATTCCGGAAACGGTTGTCGAAACAACGGGTACTCCGCTCGCCATGGCTTCCAGCAGTACCGTGGGAATGCCGTCGCGATCACCCCCCGCAGCAACAACACACGGCAGGGCGAACAAGGTGGCACGCCGGTATGCCTCACGAACGAACTCTTGCGGCTGCGCTCCAAAGAACTTCACGCGATCTCCTAGCCCCAGTTCGACAGCCCGGGCGCCAAGCGCCGGTCTGAGCGGGCCTCTGCCGATAATCTCGACTCGGAATGAGCGGCCGCGCTCGAGAAGGATGTGGCAGGCAGCGATCAAATCGCCGAGACCTTTCTTTTCGATCAACCTGGCTACCGCGAGGATCACTGGAGGGCCCTTCCGCCCTTCGCCAGACGCCCGACACTGGTATTGGCTCAGGTCTGCCCCGTTGTAGATGCAATGCACTTTGCTCCTTGCTGCCGGCTCGAGCAAACTCACAAGTTGGCGCCGGTTGTATTCGCTGATCGTTACGACGGCCTTGGCGTGCTTCATCTTGGAGCGCATGAGCGCCGGCTGCGCATCAACGTAAATGTCTTTCGCATGCGCTGTGAAGGTATAAGGAATCCCTGTCAATTGGTGCGTCAGCATACCCACACTTGCCGGAGCGCTGGCAAAGTGAGCGTGCAGATGGGCGACGGGTTGGCGAACCAAAAGGTCCGCCAGGTAACCGACTTGCAATAGGTTCCGGAAAAGGCTCCAACGGGGCCGCAGCAGAGTCCAAAACAAAGTCCGCAAATAAGCCCTGGGCTGGCGCCATAGCGTCCGGAGGTTGCCCCGCAGGACTGGCTTCCAGCGGTGGCGCAGCGCGAGATAATGGATTTTGGCGCGAACTTGCCTGGCGTCGGCGTGCACCGGCTCGTCTTTGGGGTCCTTGAGCGAGAAGATGCGAACCTGCAAGCCGCGCCGCTCAAGCGCCAGAACTTCGTTTAACACGAACGTCTGTGAAAGACTTGGCCAGGTGCTAACGATATAGGCATATCCGGCGGTCGATCTGGCTTTGCACGGGATAGTAAGCTCTGGAGGCGAGGAGCTCGGCCAAGCGAGCGGCCGCGATTCTTCCTCCGTTTGTTTTAATCGTGGGGTCATATGATGGGCCATCCTTCCATTGCAAGTCCTCCATCAGTTTTCCAGCCATCTTCTTAGGGGACAGATCCCCGGGAAAGATAAAGTCCACAAGGCCGCGTTCGGCAAACAAGCGGGCCCGCATCTGTTGCTCGGCACTCGGGCCAGACCGCGGCACTACGAGCGACTTTTTTCTCAGCTGCAACACCTGGCACAACGAGTTGTAGCCCGCCATGGTGACAACTAGATCGGCCGCATTCAGGTAGCTGAGGCAATCTTCCACATGCGTCAGCACCCGTACCTTCAGGCCTTTTGCCTCTTCGCGCAGCCGTTCACGCTGCTCGTTATCCATCAACGACCCGCTGATAAAAATCGCCTCCACACCTACATGCGGCCCGAGCAGCCTCAGGGCCTTCATGCAGGTCTGCATCATGGGATAAGCGTCAACCCCGCCGCCACCAGTGACCACAATCAGAGGGTGCTCGACTTGTAGCTCTTTGCGCATCTGCTCTTTGCTTTTGTAAGGCTCCTCCGTGCACACATATCCGCAGTAACGGACCATTGGGGCGAACTCTCCGTCGAGCCCGTAGTGGGTGCTGGTATCAAACACCTCTTGGCAGCCATAGATGAAAATTTCGTCATAATATTTGCGAATCGCTTGGTAAGATCCTTCACGTTCCCACAGCCTGCGTGTGACTTCTGGGCAATCCAGAATGTCTCTGATACCCAGGACGATTAGCGGTGGATCGTCGCTGCGTTTCAGCATTTCAAGCAAAGGGAGTAGCTCACCCCACACTCCCACTGGCACATGGTCTACGAGCAACAGTTGCGGATGAAACACGTGAGCCACTTGCTGAATAGTTGCGACGCGTAGCGTCTTGGTCTTGTCGAGCCCGATGCGCAAGCGCAACGGATGCCACACTCCAGTGTCGCGTTTGATGATGGAGGGGAGCTTGATGAAGTCCACGCCGTTGGGCAACCTGAAGACCGCTCCGGTAGGGCATCCAATCAACATCAAAACGCTGGACGTGGGAACTTCGTTGGCAAGCTGAGATGCGATCGTGGTGTTTCTTCTCAAGTGCCCGAGACCAAAGCCGTCATGAGAGTACGTCATGACGCATGTCGAATTGCCATCTGGCTTTAACTGACTCACTTAAGTTCTCCGTGGTGAACCGGCTGAAAAACCGGGCCACCTTCCCTTTGCAATCCACACCGGAGAGTCGGGCTAAACTCTCGCGCAATGCCACACGGACGAATCGTTGCAGGCACTTAGAAACCGGCGTGGGGACTTACTCCTCGGCCGAAACTTGCTTAAGGGAAATCACCATCCTTTCTGCGAACCTCCCAAACATTACGTACGCGCTCCAGTTTGGTGAAAACACGTTCACGATCAATTCAGCCTTCACTGGAAAATTCCATAGGAAAATGCTTTAACCCGGCGGGTTAGCACGCGGAGGGCATTGTTGATGGTCGTGAACGATACGCCGACTTTGATCTCGCTCTGAGCCGGCTTCACTTGTTCCAGGGTTTCCCGAACGGTGTGGCCTCTGCCTTCGGCAGCGATAATGACGCTTGCGTCGAGGACTATTCCCACGCCGGCGGGTTCCGCGGTTTGGGGTGGCTTAGAATTCTTTTGCCCTCTTCTGCGAAGTCTGGATCGAGACCGGAGCCTTGGCGGTTTCTTCTTCGTGCGCTTTGGCCAACGCGATGCACTCGCAGATGCTGCGGCGCACCGGTTCGACTGGATGAAGGACTGCCACAGTGCATCAATGGGATGGAGACGGGCAAATGGCTCGACTTAGCTTTCAAGATTGCTCGACGCTCGACTCCAAGAGATCGAAGAGTTTGTCCAGAAGCGTTTGCAGGATATTCGCGGGCTGCTCTTTGCCGATGTGCCCAGGGCAAAAGCCGAACTCTCGAAGCACTGCACAGCCATAACACTCACACCGGAAGGATCGACTTTCCGAATAGCGGAGGATTGGAACCTGCTCGGCGGACTTTAGGATGGTGCCGGGGGCCCGGCATGGACCGAACGTCTGCCGGTTCGTTTCGAGTGGTTGGCCGCGGCATGAGTCCGAAGCGAACCTGTCTGGACTGGATCTCGGGACGTTTGGCAGACGGCTAGCCTTGGGCGGGTGTAGAGTCGCGCGGCTAGCCGGAATTGAGGATTGGGACGAGTGCGTTTACGGGGGCGATCAGGCGAATTGAAGGCGTTTGAGTTTGATGTGGGTAGTGCGGAGGTGGGCGAGGTCGTAGTGGGCCTGCTGGGTGAGCCAGGATTCGGGGCTTCCGCCGAAAACTTTGGAGAGGCGGACGGCCATTTCAGGAGAGATGCCGCGTTTTCCGTTGACGAGCTCGGAGAGAGTGGTGCGAGTGACACCGAGGGCAGCGGCGGCTTGAGTGATGGTCAAGCCTAGCGGTTCGATACACTGGCGCAGGACAAAGCCGCCTGGATGGGGTGGATTCTTCATCGGCATGGTTGGTTCTCCTTCAGTGGCAATACTTCCAAGGCAATCCTTCCGTGTCAATGCCTCAATGATAGTCGAGATAATCTACGTCGAACGCATCGCCGTCAGCGAAACGAAAGATCACTCGCCAGTTAGCCCGGACAGTGACCGCCCAATAGCCTTTCATTCCACCCTTGAGAGGATGTAGCCGGAAACCAGGTAGATCCATGTCGGCGATGGTAGCCGACGCGTCCAAACGAACGAGAATATCGCGGAGCCTGTCGGCGTGCTGGCTCACAACGCCGCGATGGTCGTCGTCTTCGTAAAGGCGTTTGAGGCCTTTGTGGCGGATCGACCGGATCACATTTTAGCGTAATGCGTTACGTAACGCATGTCAAGAAGTCAAACCGAAACAGATTCAGTTTCCCTTTGGACGCACATCGGATCAGACGATCGAACACATCTCGGATGCAAACAGAAGCCGCGACACGCCCACCGGCCGACCTCGCGGAACAGCTCCGCGACCGTCATGGCTGCGATCAACGAACGCGAGGCAAGGTTGCGGGAAGTCACAAATCAGGTGATCGAACCCGGGCCTGAATCTCTCCAAGAAAAACTCGAGGAGTTGCGGACCTTTGCGGTTTTGCGGTTGACGCACTTGCGCGAGCTACTGACGAACCCGGCGGCGATCCATGAGGCGCGGGCACTCCTCGCGGATCAGATCGGAAAGTTCAAGCTAGAGCGCGTCAACGAAAATGGCCGGATAAGCTTCAAAGCCAACGGAAACATAGACTTCTTCGGGGAAGAGGTTCTTACACGCGTGAATGGTGCCGGGGGCCGGAATTGAACGTAACAACCTCTGCATCGACTTTCGGTTCGATTTAGCAGCATGAGCAATCATCTTTTTTTGCCCATGTGGAGAGAAGGGAAACCAGGAGCCCGATATCATCCCAAGTCTCGGAAGTGGGTTCGATTCCCATCGCCCGCTCCATAAAGCTTGTTGATGCAGTTGGCTTTGCTGTCTTCCCACCCCAAAATACATCTCTAAAATGCTCGATTCTGTACGCAATCGGAAGCGAACGGATGGTGCCGGCGGTCCGCGACGCTCCGAGCACGCCAATTCTAGTTCTGCCTAACGACACTCCCACTACCATTGACGCGCTAGGCTTTTGGAGGTATATTCCTTTGGAGGAATGGGAAGTAGAGTTTACAAATGAATTTGGGGCGTGGTGGGAGGTTTGAGCGAAGCCGAACAGGTGGACGTAAGGGCGGAGGTAAACCTGCTTCGCCGCTTCGGGCCGACGCTTGGCAGGCCCCATGTGGCCTCCATAGCGTCCTCGAAGCACGCAACATGAAGGAATTGCGCGTTCTGCACCGAGGACGACCCTGCCGTGTCCTATTCGCCTTCGATGCGCGACGCACTGCAATTCTGTTGATCGAAATTAAGACGGGCATGGGTCGTTGGTACAAGGAGTTTGTGCCGATAGCCGATAGGCTATAGGACGAACATCTGGAAACGCTCCGAAGGGAGGGATTGCTCAATGGCTAAGAATTTTCGAGAACTGGAAGCAAAGATGTCACCGGGGGCCCGCGCGCGCTCAAATGCCAAAACGCAGAAGACGATCGAGGAAATGGCTCTCAACGAACTCCGTCGGGCAATGGGGATCACGCAGGAACGGCTCGCCAAGGCCTTGCGCATCAATCAAGCGGGAGTGTCTAAGATCGAGAGCCGCTCCGACATTTTCGTGAGCACGTTGCGCAAAGCTATCGAGGCGATGGGCGGCAAGATGGAGATTCACGCGAAGTTTCCGGCTGGTGAAGTGCGGATTAGGCAGTTTGGTGGACTTGCGAGAAAGCGGCGTTCGCGATCCCGGCGCGGCGACTCCGGCCGCCGCGCGAGAGCTGCTGCGTAGCGAGAAGCGATGGGCGAGGGATAAGGTGCGCCTAAGGAACTAGTATTCCTCGGCCGCCAAGATGTGGCTTTTCGTTCTCATAAGGGTCGGCGTTATACGGCTGGCCCCGTATGTGTAGTTCTACTAATGTCGGCGCTCAAAAGCGAGCCTCTCTGGAACCCCTCTGGGAGAGTCTCGATGACACTGAGCCCACTATTGCGTACACTGGTCTGGTTGCGGTTGACATCAAGCATGAGGAAGCTCCAGGAAACCCGGTTGCCGATCCGGCCAAGAAAAGATGGAGAGAAGAAATGAGCGTGGCTACTCCCACAGATAGCGGCCGTTTTTCCGGTATCGACGCACGCCGAAGCACTCGCCTCGAACGCGTTATCCCCCTAATTATCATGGGCAAAGACAAACTTGGAGAACTCTCTCAGGAGACCACCTCGTCGGTAAGTCTGAATCTCCACGGGTGCCGATTTCCATCACGGCATGATTATCCGGTCGAGACCTGGGTCAACCTGCAGGTGACGGAACCAAATGGCGAGGCCAAATCACCGCTCGTTCGCGCCAAAGTACGGTCCATCCACGGACCCAAAACCCCGCAAGAGCTCTACCAAATCGGCGTAGAGTTCGAAGCGCCGAGCAACGTGTGGGGAATTCCTACGCCCCCAGAAGATTGGCGATGCGTACTGGGAGAGAATGTGTCGAGAATGCGGGCCGCCGCCGGCGTAGCTCCCGAGCGGGAGCCTGCGGTGATGGGTACCGCCCTTCCACTGACGCAAATCGCTTCGGACCAGAAAATGGCCGAGGTTGCAGCATTCCCAGCTCCGCCGGCCACCGCGGAACGGGCAAAAGATCCCGGACTGGCCAAACCAGAACGGATGGTAATCACAGGAGACCAGCTAGTTAAGTCGCTGCAGGGGAAACTGCAGCTGGCCGCCGAGGAGGCCGTAGCCAGCGCCTTCGCAGCGCAGCTCGATGAGGCCGTGAAAAAGGCTCTCTCTAAGATCGCCGAGGCTTCCAAGGCGAGTCTGTGGCAAGCTCAGGAGTTCACGGGGCAGCGGCTGGAAAGCTTGGTAAATTCCTCTCAAGAAGAGGTTCTCAGGCAGCTGACAGGGCAGCTCGGAGAAGTTCGGAGCCGCTGGGTAGAAGAGCAGAACGCGTATCGCAGCCGGGCAGAAGAGATTGCCGACCGACTCGAGAAGCTGGTCACCGAGACTCAGCAAAGTTTCACCGATGCGCAGGCGTTTATAGGGAGGCTCGCCCACGAGCTGGGACCGCAGTTTCAATCGCTGCACACGCGGCTGGACGAGTACGCTGGCCGTGCCGCTGAGGACTTCGAAGTCTTGGTAACCAATGCTTCTGCCCGGCACCTGGTACAACTTAAGGAAAGCACGCTTAAGGTGACGCAAGAGGCTTCGGCACAACTGGAAGCCCGCGTCGCGGAGGTCGTTTCGCAGCTAACTGGCGTGGACGGCGCCTTTTCCGAGGAACGCCTCGAAACACTTCTCAGTTACTCACGCGAACAGATCCTCACTCGCCTAGAAGCGCGGCTTGGAGAGTTGCGAAGCAACTGGGAAGAGCAACAGGGTAACTATCGCAACCGGGCTGAAGAGCTTGCTCTGCGGCTAGAGAAGCTAGCCGCAGATACGCAAACTGATTTGGCCGATACGCGAGATTTCGTCGAGAAAGCCGCTGGCAAACTCGAAACTTATATGCGCGTCCGGCTGGACGAGAGTATCAGCCGTGCCGCAAAAGCATTCGAAGCTGCGGCAGCCATCGTTTCCGACCGGCAACTGATTAAGCTAACAGAAGGCCTTAAGCTAGCGGCACGGGAGGCTGGTTTGGAACTCGAGACCCGCACCGCTGAAGCGCGAGAGGCTTGCGCTCAGGTGGAAGCCCACGTGACACAAACGCGTTTGTTCCTGCAGAGCCAGAGCGCTGTGAACAGCTTTTCTGAAGAGCGCCTTGAGAGTCTGGTGAATGCCGCGCGCGAAGATGTCCTGAGCCGCCTTGAGGAGCGTCTCGGAGAAGCCTGGAGCCGCTGGAAGGAGCACTAGGAAGCGTATCGCAGCGGGCCCGAAGTGCTTGCCTCGGCAACGCCCTCGTCGACAACGGCGAGGCCATTGCCGCCACGCGCAAAATCCGCAAGCTGAAACCGGACTTTCTCGAAGCTCCGTGCGCGGGAATTCCGCCTCCCCTTTTCCCGCCACCAGAATCATCTCCCGGCAGCGCCGCAGCAGGTGCGCTAAGCAGGTTTGGTGCAGAGCGTGGATAAACTGACGACCGAGTAGCCAGACCCCATTACTGGGGCCCGGCCCTCTCAGAACCGGACGTGACAGTTTCCCGTCATCCGGCTCAAGCCCTTCGAACGCCTCTTTCAGGGAGACGCGGTTCCGATACGGAAAGATGTTGGCGATGAACCCTGTCGTGGCACTCTGGATGAAGTAAAATGCGGTTTTCTGCACTCGTGGAACCACCCAGCACACGGGGGACGCAATAATGAATGCGCCAACCTGTGATCCGGGGATCTTGGTGTTACACACGGGGCAGGACCCGCGTTGGAACTTCCAGAGAAAGCGAAGAGTCCGCGTACCCCGAAACGTTCCCGCCATATGGTCTCCTTCGCGTTTTTCGAAGTAGGTTTCATAAGCCGGATCGTAGGGATTAGCGGTGCTCTGGATCTTGATGTGCCTTTGAATGGGCGTCCTACTGGCGAGTAGTAATCGCACTTTGTGCGGTTTACCCTCGTCGTCGCACGACTCCCCGAAGAAGGCCCAGTTTCTACCTCCGTGCCGCTCAAAGTATTTCCGTTTGAGCCAGCGAGAAGTTTTATTCTGGTGCCTTTGTCGGGCCCATTGCCACAGACTAGTGAAGATGGAGCAATCGGCGCGTTGAAAGACGCGTTTGCTCACCACGTGCCGGTGATAATTGGCCCACCCCCGTATTTTGGGGTTGAGCCAATCGATCAGATCGGCGGTTGACATGCCAAGTGCGGATTTGATCGTTCTACGGATTCCTTCCAAAAAGGTCTTAACGTTCTTTTCGGAAGGCTTGATGAGCAGTTTGCCATTAGGATACTTGCGCACGTCTTGTCCGAGAAAATCAAAGCCTTTCTCCATGTGTGTGATGACAGTCTTCGAGGGAGAAAGTTCCAGTCCTCGTTTTTGCAGAAACTGCTCTACGAGGGGCTTGATTTCTCCCATTGATCCTTGGCATGTTTCTTTACCGCCCGCATCAGGAGAGTTTGGTCGAGGTTGTCAAAGAAACCTTTGATGTCTAGGTCTACGACCCAGTCATAGCGCCAGCATCTTTCTCGCGCTTTACCAACTGCATCCAACGCCGACTTCCCCGGTCGATATCCGTAGGAGTCTGCATGGAACAGTCGATCCACCTCAGGCTCTAGCCTTGACTTCACAACCTGTTGCGAAATTCGGTCCGAAACAGTTGGGATGCCCAGTTTCCTTTCCCCACCATTTGCTTTCGGTATCTTCACCGTCCGCACTGGTGGCGGTAAGTAGCTGCCCGATGACATCCGATTCCAGATCTTGTAGAGATTCTTCTTCAACCTCTTTTCAAAATCCTCGATCGATTGTTCATCGACCCCTGCCGCTCCCTTGTTCGCTTTTACTCGCTTATACGCTTCCCAGACCTCCCCTTTAGAAATACAGAACGGCTTTGCCTCATTCATCGGGTTCCTCCCATTGCTGGTTGACTCATTGAATTAGGCTCCTTGACACAACCTCTTCGCTCCATCCCTTTATCGGGGACTTCATCGCTACTACAGGTTGTTCCGTCCCTGAGTCTCCGCTTCCGTACTCTCGCCCTCGTGGTTCTTCCACTTGCGGCTTCTCCGTTAGCATCGAAGTCTCAGGTTCCCACGTTCCGCTTAACCGCCTCTTTGGCAAGCTCAGGCCACCTCTCATGCCGGATGCCGCTCCGCCCGTAATCAGGTTTCGTCGGAGCTTGGTCCCGCAGTAACGACTCCCCCGCGGTTTTGACATCGTCCCTACGCTTTCGACACTTCAATAGTGGTTCCCTTGCGGTCCTCTTCTTGCCTGTCACCTGACCTGGTTCTTGCCAGGCCTTTTCCTTCCGCGTTCATGTGAAAACTTGTAATTACGGCATCTGGTGTGTCTCCTGTCCCGCTTTTCGGTTTTGGTCCCTCTCATTGCGCCCGCTTTTGGCCACCTCCATTAGCGACTGGTTCCATCGCCTAGCCAGCAATCACTCGTCACTGCCGTCTTGTGCTTTCTTCAAAACCTCTGGATTTGTTGAACAGGTCAACTTCTCGCGAATCTGGCGCCACGCTTCTTGATTTTCCCTTTCGAGCCACGAATCTCCGATTTGCTTGATTTGGTCTTTGGTTAAATGCCAAGACAACGGAGCCGGTGACTTCGTGGCGAAAAGAAAGGGGATCGTCGTTACCTTTACTGGGTCTTTTTGGGAGGCCAGATAGTCCTGGGCCATGTCACGCTCGATTGAATCCCTGAGCTGCTGGGAACTGGCTCGCACGTGCAAGAGAGTTTCGAGAGGACCGACGAGTTGCTTCTGCCAGGACCACGAACTGCCCGCTCTCTCCGGGCCAGGTTTCGCATCGATGAGAATAAGAAAGACCGTTTTGCCCTGGAGCGCGCTGCCTGCGTCCCGCAGCCATTCGACCGCGCTCAGAAGACCGGAGTTGTCGTAATAGCCGCCGTCGCCAACATGGTAGGCCGTGGTAACCGAACCAGCCGATGGCCTCGCGAGGGGTGACGCGTAGGGAAACGTAGCCGACAATCGCGCGGCTGTCGTTACATCCATGTCCCCGGCAGGAAGGAGAGTGAAGAACCGCTCGGTTCCACCGGAAGATGTGTCGGTCGACGAGATCAGGAATCGGTCTCCGGTCTCGCTCGACGTGGCATTAAAGATCACCGCCGGTCGCAATCCTTGGCGCACGTCTTCGCGCCATTGTTTCATTGTAGGTGTCTTGAATCCCTTCTCTCTCCATCCCGTGGCCCAGGTGTTTTCGAGGGACCACCCGCGGTCAAACGTCTCGGGAACAAAGCTGCCAAGCACCGGCACCGTGCGCGCCAGGTCGGGATACGCGAGTCCCCAGCCGACGGCGCTCAGCGAAGAGCGCTTTGCGTTGAATCGAATCGCTGCGAGTTCCTCATCATTCACCGGATACTCGCCTTTGCCGGAATATGGTGCCACCACAAACATCGATCCTACGCTTCCTCCGGACACCGAACTGAACAGCACAAGCGAGGAGCCTACCGCCGCGCAGTCTTGTTCGAGCCGCGTCATGACTTCCGCGGTCCACGCGGCAGCGCGGATTCCGCCGCCGGCAGTGGCCACCACGAGAATGGTCTGGCTGTTCTTGCCTCGCGTTTCTTTCCACTTGTTGATGACGTCGGAAGGGCTCAGCCGCGTATCGGCGGTGTTCTTCTCGCCCACGACGAACTTGTGATCGGTCCCCATGATCCCTGTCAAAAGAGACACGACAAGAAGGGTGGTGAGGACTGGAAGACGCGTGCGGTCCAGAAAGAAAGCCGCACCGGAGAAGAGCCACGTCAGTACAGCCAATAGCACGAGGAGAAAGAACATCGCTGCCGGCTCGCGATCCGGATTCCACCATGCGGGAGAAAACAGCCCTCCAAGGAATGCGTAGAGCAAGAGAAATACCGCCAGCGCAATCGCGGCCATTTCATGGCCCGACCGAAGGCGTGGTGTGCCACCCGTGGTGTCCAGAATGCCGGCCGTCAAATCTGCCGGCAGATGCCGCGCCAGATACGACGCGATGAATCCCCAGAACTTGGAGGTTGGCCTCGTGGCCTTTGCGAGAAATCCAAACGAAGGAAAAATAGCCTCGGCGCTGTGCCCGCAAGGGTCTTCGATAGCGAAGTGCAGAGAGGCTGTAAGGGCCAGCACGCCAATCGCGAGAAGGACACCAAGGATCGACGCCAAAAGCTTCGACCAGGTGCCAGGGTGGACCGTCCCAATGAAAAGAACCACGACGACGGGCAGGGCCAGCGAACCGAAAGCGGCGACCATCCCCGCGCCAACGCGTTTCGGTTGAATTGACGTTGCACGCATGAACCGGTCGGGCCCGTACACGAAAACCAAACGGCTCGTCACCATGATCGTCCACGCTAGCTGGAAATCTACCCATACGACAAAGAGGAAGGAGGGAAAGCCCCGTGCGTCAAACAGGCCGACAAAAACGCTCGGGAGCAGGTGATAGGCGAGCGGGAGCGTCAGCGCGAGAATTGCTCCCGCCACCACCTGGAATCTCAGAAGATAAGCGTATTCAATCCACAGCAAGACGGAATCCGCTGGATAAGGCCAGACGCGAGCCAGGATAAGCACGAAGGACAGTGCAAAGCCATCGGCGGCGTAGACCATGACGTGCGGAATCCCCAGACCCACAATGGTGAGAACAGCGGAAACGACCAGCGCAAACCCGAGCAGGTGAGGGAAACGTCCCTTGCGCGACCACACAAGAATCCCGGTGAGGCCAAGCGCCAGGCCCAGCAGAGTCCATTTCACGAGCGAAAACGGTCGTGGCAGCAGACCCTCGAGGTGTTCGGAATTCGCGAGTTGAGCGAGTCCCTTCAAAATTCTCAGGTTCTCCAGCACATCGAACAGCGCAGCTACAGAAATGAGACCCATTACCCATTTCGTCCAGCGACCTTCCTCGACCCGGGCGAAGAGAACGAAAACGCCCCAGTACAGAAGGATGAACAGAAGATCCATGTAAGTATTCACGCGAAAAAACCCGATGTTGTGGGCGAGTTTGTCGGCAGGTCCCTGTGTGGCCACGACGATAAAGCATTCCGGTGTCTTGGCCAATTCCACATCGAGAATCGGTTTCCCGCTGAAGTAGCAACTCGCCGGAATTTGCTCGGGCTCTACCGGAGCGATGCCATTCGCTTCAACACCTATGGCTGCACTCCAAACCATGGTCAAGATCAATAGGAAAAACAGGCGACGCTCAAGCGGGCTGGCCACAGGCAATCACCTCGGAGGTATTGCCAGTTACGCTATCACACAGGGTAACAACTATCTACGTCTCGTCAATCGCGCTTTTTTACTGGCGATGGAGGCATCATTCGTTTTCGCAGATTTGATACCTTAGCCTCAGAGGCATGCGTTAAGCCGGCCGGCCACAGAAGTATCTGGATGACAGGTTGAAACTGGTCGGCGAAGCGGCAAATGCCTGGTATGGGACATGTCCGTAATGCGACTAGCCGGGAGTTAGCACGCTGCTGGCATGGCCGATTTGGTCCGAGCATTGGGGTTTGGAGTCAGTGGGTGTTAGCGACGGTTGCCAATGGCTGACCGTAGGATGCGTTCTGTTTCGGCCGGATCAGGCGGGCATGCGATGTAATCGAAGGCTCCGGCGCGGAGAGCGGCGAGGTAATGGTCCCATTCCGCGAAACGCGATAGTACGACGACTGGGGTGGGATTCGCTGCCGCGACCACAATCCGGAAATCACCATCCGGCAGCGTGTCATGGCAGAACACCACGCTGAACCTGTGTTTGCTCAGGACGAGTTGTGCTTCGTCAAATTTCTTGCAGCAGAATGAGCTCAGACCACATTTGTTCACCGCTGCTTTAATCTTTCCATGATGTTCTATCTCGGGAGAGATCACCAACACCTGCTCGACGCTGATCATGTTCTTTCCTCTGTCTCTCGGTCATTAACGACAAATATGGTAGCCATGTCGGACGTCACTCGAAGAGAAATTGGACCGTTAACGCGGTGACCGTTCAAAAGAACGGATCGAACTACGGAGACTCAACGTCTCCAGACCGCATCGGGGGAAGGTTCCTTATTCATACTCCCGCCTGTCTTCCAAGGCAAAAATTTGCTAATTCCGTTGTCGAATGAGTTCACGCCGTGCCCAAGGAGGTCCGCCCGTTGTGGATGGGCAGGACCGCTATTCCCGGTGAATCTTTCCGGCTAGATTTTGTGAAGAACGCGTCTCAAGGTGGCCCAATGCCCGGTAAGCCACTGGAAACGCGCCGACAGAAGGAGCGCGTGACTCAACAAACCGGAAGGCTATGTCGTGAGGGTTCTGTCCCCATTCCTGTAGAAAAGTAGAAGGCGTATTCTCCTGAGAAGTCATTGAAGGAGAAAGCCCGGAATCTCCACGAGAGGTTCAGGGCATCAGGAGGAATACGCCATGGCGAAGACTAGCACTGCAATGGAAGTGGGCCAAGAGGGTTCTCTGCGAGAGGGGTTGGAGGCAGCGATTCGAGAGCGCGTGAGGGAGATCATCGAGATGGTTTTGCAGGAAGAAGTGGAAGCAACGCTGGGTGCGCGGCGCAGCCAGCGGGTGGCGGAGCGGGTCGGTTACCGGCATGGATCGAAGCCCCGCAGGCTAACGCTGCGCACGGGCACGGTGCAGCTGGACGTGCCACGGGCGCGATTGGCGGAGGCCGATGGCCGCGAGCGCGAGTGGCAGAGTCAGCTGGTGCCGCGGTACCGGAGAAGCAGCCGGGAGGTCGAACAGAGCGTGCTGGGAGTGTATCTGTCGGGGTCGAACACGCGACGGATTCGCGGGGCGCTGGAGCCGCTGCTGACGGGCGCAGCGTTGAGTAAGAGCGCGGTGTCGCGGTTGGTGCTGCGGTTGGAAGAAAGCTACCGCACCTGGCAAGGGCGGGATCTGGCAGAAGAAAAGATCGTGTATTTGTACCTGGATGCGATTTATCCGAAGGTGCGCAGTGGAGGGAGAGTGGTTTCGCTACCCGTGCTGGTGGCGCTGGGGGTTCGCGAGAACGGCGAGAAAGTGCTGCTGAGCCTGATGACCACGGGAGCGGAATCCGCCGACGGCTGGCAGTTGTTGCTGGACGATCTGACGACGCGGAAGATGGGCCGTCCCCGGCTGGTGATCAGCGACGGCAACGCGGGGTTGGCGGCGGCGCTGGATCGGCGGTGGCCTGGCGTGGCGCATCAGCGCTGCACCGTGCACAAGCTGCGCAACCTGCTGGCGAAAGCACCGAAACACACCCACGAAGCGGTGCGCGAAGAGTATCACGGCATCGTGTACGCGGAGACTCTGGAAGTCGCTCGGAAAGCCCGCGAAGCGTTCCTGCTGAAATGGAAGAAGCAGTGTCCAGGCGTAGCGGCCTCTCTGGAGGAAGCGGGCGATAACCTGCTGACGTTCTATCGGTTTGCGGAAAGCCAGTGGCGGTCGCTGCGCACCACCAACGCCATCGAGCGGATGCAACTGGAGTTCCGGCGGAGAGTGAAAACGCAAGCCGCGCTGCCTAACGAAGGCGCGGTGCTGCGCGTGTTTTTTGGTCTCTGGATCAGCGGACAGATGAAACTCCACCGCATCAACGGCTATCGTGACATCGGAGGGAAAGAAAAAGCTGCTGCTTAAAAAAAAGAATTTCATGACTTCACAGGCATAATGCGCTATTCACTTTTCTACAGGTTCCGGGACACTACCAGTTTCTCTCGTAACAAATCGACATGCGCCGGGGGTCTCTCTGTGCACCCAACCCTTCCCAGTCTCAGAGCCATGCACGCCGCCGGGTGTTTTGGCCGTTATGCCAGACAGGGCAATTCCGGTAATCACTACAAAGCCTGCTTCGACGCGGCATTGCTGCCACCCACTAGCTTAATGTCTTTGCCGCGACCAGTGGACTGTTTAAGGAACCACATCATAAACCAATATCTTGGCCTCTTCGATGGTTGCTTCCTTTGATTGGGGAATGGGAGGAACCAAAATGACGAGCTTGGGGATAGCCGCGTAAAACCGCTTGAGTTCTGGCACCAGCAGCGTGGTCTTCGCAATCGGCCCGGTCGCCACTCTTCCCAGACGCTCGTAATGGTCCGCGTCAACCTGTTTGAACACTTCCACGAAGCCGGTTGTTCCTGTGTAGTAGATGCGTTTGCTTGGCGCGTCAAACACGACTTCATCCACACCGCCCTCGGTGTCGATCGCATCGATCACTTTCCCGCTGTCCGAATCCATCACCACCAACTTCCCTGGTTTATAAATGTGTGAGCGTTTAACCCGGCTCCCGATAAACAAGCGATGATGGGCTGCATCCAGCGCCACCGCATGAGGCTCCGGCCCCCCGGTGATAGGCCACGTGGCGATCACCGTGCGCTTTTCGCGGTCAATGACCACCACTTGGCTTGTGTCGCCCATAACTACAAACATTCTTGGCGACGCTGGATCGAGTGCGAGGCCAGCGGGATTCAGGCCCTCGACCTCGATGCTTCCCGCAAGTTTGCCGTTCTTTATGTCGACGATTTCGATCGAGCCTTTGGCGCCTTCTTTTTTGAGACCATCGGCTCTGTCACCCAGATAAAATAGATGCGTGGCCGGATCATATACCCCGTTATCTGGCACCCTCCTCGAGTCTTTGTCCAGCTCATGGCCGGTCAAAGGGATGTTCTTGACGAGCTCATAGGTATCCCCGCTGAATGCTTTGCACGTTGCATCTCCGTCGTCCACCCAGATTTCGTTGGTCTCGGGGAGATAGATCGTTTTGCGAGGATCTCCTCCAAACCCTGTGATCGTGTGGATGACTTTGCCGGCGCGCAAGTCGATAACTTCAATCGTCCTCTGGTGCTCTCCAGGAACGAATAGGCGCTGCCCTTTGATGTCCACCGCCATGTGGTCGAAATAGCCCTCAACATTCGGCAATGGGATGCTCTGGATCTGTTTCAGCGGCGCGCTGGTCTGACACTGTGCTCTCGGAATCAAAACCATGCACAAAGTCCAGACTAATGTCACGTACGTTTTCATTCTTTCGCTCCTCATTTGGCATTTCTCAATCTTCACTTCCGCTCCTTGAGAGGCCTCTGACGTGCCTTCAGGGAATGTTTCGGCCCATCAGCTTCGTTGAAGCGCCGGCCGAAGCTCGCGGATATCTTTCACGCTCTCCAGAGCTAACACTTTCTCGATCAGGATCGAGCAGTTTGCAGCGCCGAGCACTGGTGTCATAAGGTCACGGGCTTTCGCGACGACCTCATCCCGGGGCATGGGATTATCCGCCGTCCCGCGCACATCTCGCACCCATTCGCTCATCTGCGTGCCGTCGGCGAGCGTCACCTCGACAATGGCCTCGCGCCTCGGACGGCGCGCGTCAATCCGCGGGTCGGCGACGACCTCTACCTTGGCGCGCTGCCGCATCACGGCAGGGTCTTTCATCCGCGCCTTGTCATGAGCCGATCGGAACGTGGCCGTCTTGTCCAGCAGCATCACCGCAACCATGTGCTCCAGGCAGATGTCCGGCATCTCGCGATTGCTCACCGTGTTGGCCTCGTCGCTGGCGATCCGCACGACCACCTTTCCTACATCGTCGGCGGTAAACGAGCGCTGTTTGAAGAAACCCGCGAGTGCGTCGAGCGGAGCCTGGATGGGCGAGCCCACTGTCCATTTCTTGATGTTCGTCCGCGTTATCTCGTAGCGCTCGCCGAGCTTGTCGGCCAGCTGCGCCGGATCGGCTTTGATCACTCCGTTTTCCCTAGGGGCATAGGCCTCAAAAAAATTGTCGGGGCCGGAGAAAACGTCGTCCACGCCCGTCCAGCCCGCGCGGATCAGCATCGCGGCAGTGACTCCGCCGGCCGCGGGCTTCCCTCCAAAGAGGAAAGCTTTCTCCATGTGCTCGGCATCCCGGCTCCAGGCTCCAATTCCCGATGTTTGTTGGGCGCTATAATCTAGCAACAAACGCATCTGTTGCGCCCCAAGACCCGCGGCGCAGCCGGCGGCCGCGCCAGCCCCGAACGTCGCAACGGTGCCGTGCGTGCTCCTGTGCGTCGCAGCCTGGTAGTCCGGCCCACCCATGCACATCGTCACCCGCGTTCCGACATCATAGCCGAGCGTCACGGCGCGCAAGAAGTGCTTCCCGCTGATTCCAAACTGCTCGCCGGCAGCCAACGCCGCCGGAACTACCGAGACCCCGGGATGCGAACGGGACGGGCCGTGCGAATCGTCAGTCTCGTCAGCGTGGGCAAGCACTCCGTTCGCCAGCGCCGCTTCGATGGGACCGCACACGATGTTTGAAGCGACTACCGTCGCAACCTCCTTACCACCATACGCACGGACAAACTCAATCGCTGCGCGTCCCGGGCGTATCTCGGAGCCGGAAATGATCGCGGCCAGCGTATCCAAGATGTGGTGTTTCGCCTTCTCAACAACTTCGTCCGGCAGCGCTCGTTCACGCGCTTCGCTCATGTACTTGCTGAGCTTGTCCATAATTGGACTCACGCCTTGCGCCGCCTCATCTGGGCCGGCCGCTGCCTTAGCTGCCATCATCCCGGGCGGAATCGCCGTGGTTGCGAACGCCAGGCTGGCGAGTTCAAGTAGGTTGCGCCGGGTCAGAATTGCTCCGCCCCTCCCTGCCAGCTTATCTTTGTCTCCGCCATGTACCATGTGCGTTCCTCTCCTCCGAGTCCTCGCGCTAGGCTGAATTTGCTCAAGGTTGTCCGGACAGAGTGGACCCAACCGTGCAATCAAAGGTATGTCATTAAGCGAATCAAATTCCTGAAAACAGCATTAATTCTTTGTTAGCTCGACGGGACACGTTCTGTTCGATTCGAATGGAGATCGCCTAGTTATCCGTCAGTGCCTTCATAACGCGAAACATTTCGCTCTTCGCCTCGAACCCCACGCCGAGAATCTCCGGCAGCTTGACGTAGCTGTCTTCGACCGCTATCCCGTCGGCAAATCCACCGAACGGTTGAAAAATTCCAGGATAGGATTCGTTGCCCCCCAGCCCCAAGCCGGCCGCGATGTTCAACGACATCTGATGCCCTCCGTGCGGAATACAGCGAACTGGCGACCATCCATACTCCTTCAACATGCTCAGGATTCGAAGGTATTCGACTAGTCCGTAGCTCAACGCGCAATCGAATTGCAAGATGTCGCGATCTGATCGCATCTGCGCGTAGCGAATGAGATTTCGTGCGTCCTGCAAGGAGAACAGGTTTTCTCCCGTCGCCATTGGTCCCGGATAATGATTCGCGAGCTTGGCTTGCAGCTGATAGTCCAGCGGATCACCTGCTTCCTCATACCAACGCAGCCCGTACGACGCGAGTGCCTGCGCATACGCGACGGCATTCTCCAAATCAAAGCGGCCATTTGCATCCACAGCCAATTGGTCCGAAGTTTTCAGGATCTTGAGTACGGCTTCTATGCGTCGCAGGTCCTCTGAAAGCGGCGCTCCGCCGATTTTCATCTTTACTACGGAATACCCAAGATCGAGATAGCCTTGCATCTCATTTTGCAGTGCCGACAAGTCTTTGTCCGGATAGTAGTAGCCGCCCGCCGCATATACGAACACTTTGTCGTCGAAGTGTCCTCCACGAAAACGGTCGGCGAGTAGACGGTAAAGCGGCAGCCCGGCGATCTTCGCCACGGCATCCCATACCGCCATATCCAGCACCCCTACCGCCACCGATCTTTCGCCGTGTCCTCCAGGTTTCTCATTCCGCATGACGACATCCCAGACTCGAACCGGATCTAGGTTTTCGCCGCTTTCGTCGACCAGTGTTCCAGGCTCCGCGGCTCTAAGCCGAGGAATAAAACGATCGCGCAGGAGTCCGCTAGGCGCGTATCGGCCATTCGAATTGAAACCGAAGCCGACCACAGGCTTGCCCTGACGCTTCACATCCGTGACCAGCGCCAGGACACTCACGGTCATTTGGCTGAAATCAATGTAGGCGTTGCGAATTTTCGATTTGATAGGCACTACCGTCTCGCGGATATCCACAATCCTCACCACTCTGTTCCCCCCGGGAAACCTATCTCGCTCAGGCCCGCTGCAGTAGCGGCCGCAGTTCTCGGATATCCTTCACTCTATCCAGGTTTAGCACTCTCTCAATGAGGTTCGCGCATTGTGCCGTGCCGAGGATCGGCGCTATCAAATCACGGGCTTTGCCAACAATTTCGTCGCGGGTCATGGGATTCTTGGGCGTGCCCCGAACATTATCAACTCGCTGTGTGAGATGCGTTCCATCCGTCAGTTGCATCTCCACAATCGCCACGCGCAAAGGCATGAGGTGCTCTAACTGCTCATCCGGAATCAATTTTACCTTTTCGCGTTCTCGGAGCGTCGCCGGATCTTTCATGCGCGCTTTGTCATGTGCCGAACTGAAGGTAACCGTCTTGTCCATCACCATCACCGCGACCATGTGCTGCAAGCAGATGTCCGGGATCTCGCGGTTGTTCACGATCGCTGCCTCATCCGTCGCCAGCTGCACGGAGACCTGCTGCACTTCATTCGAATGGAAGGGACGCTGCTTCCTCAGGATCTCGAGGGCATCGAGTGCCGCCTGGATCGGCGAACCTACAGGCCATTTCTTGATATTCGTTCGCGAAATCTCATAACGCTCGCCAAGCTTTTCGGCCAGTCCCGCAGGATCGGCATGAGGGTTGTACGCCTGAAAGAAATTATCTTTTCCCGAGAAGATGTCTTCGACACCGGTCCATCCGGCCTGAACGATCAAGGCAGAAGTGACACCGCTGCGCGCCGTCATGCCGCCAAAGTGGAATGCTTTCTGGATGTGCTCGGTGTCGCGGTTCCATGCACCAAGTCCGGAGGATTGATGGGCCGTGTAGCCCAAGAGAAATCGCATCTGCGCAACGGTAAGGCTCGCCGCGCAGCCGGCGGCCGCAGCCGCGCCGAATAGAGGAGAGATGCTGTGCGTGCTCCAATGACTCTCCGCTTCGAATTGCTGTCCACCCAGCGTCATTGTGACGCGCGTTCCAATGTCGTAGCCGAGCGTCACGGCGCGCAGGAAGTGTGTCCCGCTGATGCCGAACCGCTCACCAGCCGCAAGGGCGGCAGGCACCACAGCGCACCCTGGATGCGACTGCGACGCGGCGTGCGAATCGTCCGTTTCGTCGGCATGAGCCAACACCCCATTCGTGAGTGCCGCTTCGATCGGGCCGCATACAATTTTCGAGGCCACGACCGTGGCGAGTTCTCTGCCACCATAGACGCCAGCAAATTGCACCGCCACACGCCCGGGTGTTAACTCCGAACCCGAAATCATCGCCGCCACCGTGTCCAAGATATGCTGTTTCGTTTTCTCCGTCACCTCGTCGGGCAGCTCGCGGCCGCTGGCTTCGCTCATATATGTGCTGAGCTTGTCCATGATCGGGCTCACCCCTTGCCCGGTTGTGTCCCGACTGTGGGATGGTTTGGTCATCAGCATCCCGGGCGGAAGCACTGCAGTTGCAACAGCGAGACCCGCGAGTTCGAGCAGGCCGCGCCGGGAAAGAATTGCATGGTCGCTCTCCGCTGGCCCGCATTCGTTTCGATCATCGCTCATGTATTCCCTTCCTATGGAATTTTGCTAAGGCCTGATCTTGCTCAATGGGGTCGGGCACAACAGATTCATCTGTACCATGGCATTATGCCACTCTCAAACTCAGGTACCTGAAAACAGAATTAATTCCTATTTAGCGCGATTGTGTATGGATGGTTCAGGTCGCGGGTCCGCCAGCATCCGATTGCGGGTTCCGTACGAAACTCCTGCCGTGCGCTTCTGAACCGAGCCAGAGCAGCGTTGCCAGCGTTAGAATCGTCACGATTTCGAACCCGGCGATCGCCCACTGATAACCGAAGCGGACGTGAAGCGCGTATTGGATCGAGTTTGTGGGTGCTGCGAGCAGTATTCCCAGCTGATACGCCAGGCCCGGCATCAACCCACGGGCCGCGTCGGCGGAAAGCTCGTTTAAGTGCACTGGGATCACGCCCCAGGCACCTTGCACTCCCGCCTGCATCAAGAACGAAGCGGCCATGATTGCCAAAAGGCCGCCGCCAAAGGCCCACAGCGGAATCAGCAGGAGCGCCAACCCCAGGGCCGCGATCATGCCTTTGCGGCGTCCGGCCACTTGCGAGAAGTGTCCAAAAACAATCGCGCCTACGACGGCCCCAACATTATAAATCATCGCAATATTGGCTACCATCGCGGCGGAAATCTTATGCACTTCTTTCAGGAAATCCGGATAAAGATCCTGGGTTCCGTGCGAGAGGAACATCATGAACGTCATGAGCACGACAAGATACGCAAAGCGCTTCCACTCTCCTGCAACGATGCGCAGAACCTGTCCGGTGCTCGCAGCGCGATGCTGCTTCCACGCCTCCGATTCCGGCACTTTCGTACGGATATACAGCGCGAGCAGCGCGGGCAGTGCACCAATCCAAAACATCGGGCGCCATCCCCACAGGGGCAGGAGAAACCTTGCGGCCACCGCCGCCAGCAGATATCCGATCGAATAGCCACTTTGCAAAATCCCGCTGAGGATGCCCCGCCAGCGCACCGGCGCTGCCTCCATTGCGAGCGACGCGCCGACGCCCCACTCCCCACCCATGCCGATGCCGAACAAGGCTCGCAAAATGATAAACACGGTGTAATTTGGCGAAAAGCCGCACATCAATTCGATCAATGAAAAATAGATCACGTTGGCCATCAGCGGGATGCGGCGTCCGTAGCGGTCCGCAAGCAGCCCGAATAGCAGCGCGCCGATGGGCCGCATGGCGAGCGTCGCGGTGGTGGTGAAAACGATTTCTTTCTTGCTGACCCCGAACTGGTGCGCCAGCGTATCGAAGAGAAAAACGACGATGAAGAAATCGAACGCGTCGAGCGTCCAGCCAAGAAACCCTGCGAGCACGGCGTGATGCGTACCTGATCGAGCCGGCTGCCCCGAGTCCGCCATCTCAGTTTGCTTGCCACTCCGCAGGCTTGGGCATGAGCCGGGAGATGGCTACCCCGCAAGCAATCGCTACAATCGCGAGAACAAATCCCACCTTATACCGTCCGAAGCATAGCTCACCAATACAGAACAGCGAGGAATAGATGAGCACGCACCCCAAGATCCAGCACAGAAGATTCTTCCCCAGGTCGCGCGTGACGGGCTCATCTCCTGCGAGCTTCGCTACGGCATGCCATCCGGTGATTTGCGGGCGCACTTTCCGGTAGAACTTCACGAGCGTGTCTCCCGGTTCTGCGGGCGTAAGCAGTGTGACCGTCACCCACACAAGCGTGGTGACGCCGGTGGTGCACAACGTCGTCTTCGCGAAAATGACGGAATCCGAACCGCTGAAGGGATGCGCCCTGCCTGCAATCGCCATCCAGAGCGCGGTCGAATGCAGCGCCAGCGTCGTCACCAGCGCCGCCATCATCGCGGAGATTTCGCTCCACGCATTCACGCGCCACCAATACCAGCGGAGCAAATATACGCCGCCGGTCCCCGCCCCCAATTCGAGCACGATCTTCCATCCGGCGCTAACCGAGCCAAGCTGTAACGCCACAAGCGCCGCCGCGATTACCAGGAAGACGGTGGCGAGACGCGAAGCATTCACGTAATGCGCCTCGCTTCCATTTTTCTTCAGGAAGCGCCGGTAAAAGTCTTCGACAAGGTAGGAACTGCCCCAATTCAATTGCGTTGCGACGGTGGACATGAACGCTGCCATGAATCCCGCGAGCAAGATTCCCAGGAGCGCATGCGGTGTCTGCCGCGTCGCCACCAACATGTATCCGCGCTCGGGTTGCGCCAACCCCGGATAAAGAACAACCGCCACGAGCGCCGTCAAAATCCAGGGCCAGGGCCGCAGCGCGTAGTGCGCCAGATTGAACCACAGCACTGACAACAATCCGTTTCTTTCGTCCTTTGCGCTGAAAATCCGTTGCGCGATGTATCCACCGCCGCCAGGTTCCGCTCCCGGATACCAGAACGCCCACCACTGCACCGTCAAATGCACCACAAAAGTAATCACCGGCAAGGTCCACAATGCTTCGCTGGCAAACCCTCGGGAAAAATCGGGTAAGAGAGCGGTGATGTCGCTAGCTCCCGGCCCGGCAGCGGCACGCCGCGCCGCAAGGGCCGCGAGAAGTTGCGGCATCCCGCCAACCGCGTGAACTCCGTACCAGGCCACCGAAATCACAATCGCCATTTTCAGAACGAACTGGAATAAGTCCGTCCAAAGCACGCCCCACAAACCGCCAAGCGAAACATAAATTCCCGTGAAGGGCATCAGGAAGAACACGCAGATGGCCAGCGCTTTCGCGTCGCTCACGCCCATGGCCGTGCTGATGATATTGACCATCGCCTTCGTCACCCACCCAAGGATCAGGCAGTTCATCAGCAGGCCAAGATAAACGGCACGAAATCCACGCAGGAACGCCGCAGGTTTCCCGCTGTAGCGCATTTCAGCAAACTGTACGTCGGTGATCAATCCGGAGCGTCGCCACAATCTCGCGAACAAGAACACCGTCATCATCCCCGACGGCAAAAAACTCCACCACAGCCAATTCCCCGCAACTCCGTTGACATAGACCAGTCCCGTCACGGCCAGCGGCGTATCGGCCGCAAACGTGGTCGCCACCATCGACGTTCCCGCCAGCCACCACGATACGTTTCTGCCGGAAACAAAGTAGTCCTCCGTGCTCTGTCCCGACCGCCGCCGGAAATACAACCCCAGGACAAGAGTGATCAGCAGATAGCCAACAATCGCGGCCCAATCAGCCAGTGTTAAGTGCAAGGTGCCTTCCCCCTGTGCAGGAAATCCTTACGGCAATTTCTCGTTCATTGCAAAATGGGCGCACGAGCCGCCCGGCCCGGAAAAACACCATCAACGAGTTGCCCATCTTTGACGACGGGAACTCCGTTGACAAGCACAAACTGAATCCCTTCCGAGTATTCTAACGGCTGTTCGTAGGTTGCTTTATCAATGACGCGCTTCGCGTCGAACACGGTAATGTCCGCATCTGCCCCCACGCGAATCCGTCCTTTGCCCTTGAATGCCGGCGCGCGTTTTTCCAGCCGCTGGGCCGGCATCAGGGTCATCTTTCGCAGAGCCGTCATCAAATCCAACGCCTTCTCATCTCGAACGTAATGCCCTAGCACGCGCGAGAACGTCCCCTGCCCCCGTGGATGGACCTTGGCTCCAGTAATGGGCATGCCGTCGCTGGCGATCATCACGATCGGATCTGCGACCGCCGTGCGTGCAGCTCCTTCGGGGATCGAAAAAATGACGACCGTACCCCCTTCTTTGCGATATTTTTCAAAAGTCTCCGCGGTCAGCCGCTCGCCCGTCTTCACCCACTGGACATCTTTGTAATTGATTCCCTGCCGGTCTTGCCATCCGGGATCAAAAATCGCTGACTCCAGCGAGGTGCTGCCGGCGGTATAGGGATAGCACTCGGTCGTCACGTCAAGACCGTGCTCCTGCGCACCTCTCACCATGGCGATGAGCCGCGGCGTATCCTGCAGACCCATACTCGTGATGTGCACCACGTGCAGTGGAGCTCCCGTCGCCGCCGCTGCCGCAATGACCTCTTCAATCCCGACGAGTCCCGTTGTTGGCTCTTTCAGTCCCGCGTGCCGCAGGTGCACGTGTACCGGCGCGTTGCCCTTCGCCGCCAGCCGGAACACATCGACGATCTCGCCATGAGTGGCGGCAGCCGTGTAATTGATTCCCATCCCGACAGCCAATGCGCCACGGTGCAATCCTTCCTCTATGTCTCTATCGATTTGCACCAATTCGCCCGGCGTTGCTTCGCGATGAGCGGCATCTCCACTGGGCAGGAAATTGCCCGGGTCCTTCATGACCTTCATCCGCACAGGAATGTGCCCGATGCCCACTCCAAAGTTGATGAGCGTCTTGCCTTCCCTCTCCGCATACCATTTGTCGATATCGTCCGTTCCGGCCTCCAGCTCGAGCGAGGTGGTGACCCCATCGCGCGCTTTGAACTGATAATTGCGCGGCTCCTGCCCGTGCTGGTGCAAATCAATAAAACCTGGGGCAACCGTCAAATCCGTTGCATCAATCGTCTTCTTTCCCTGCAGCGCTTCCGCGGAAATCGCACGAATCTTCCCGCCGGCGATCCCCACGTTCCGCACCGCATCAAGCCCCGATTCGGGATCCATCACTCGCCCGTTGGCGATGACCACATCATAGCTTTCGGTTCCATTGCTTGCGCCGTCTCCTGCGGTCGTAACGACCATGGCGGCGAGAAATACCAATGCCGCTGCCCACGTCCACCATCCACTAACTATAAAGTGTGACATTTGACCGGCATCCCTCCCGTGCGGCGCTAAGTCTCTTCGCGTGGACTCCGTCTGTCAAAGGTTTTCTAAACCGATTCAACGGCCGCGAATCGTTCACTTGGCGTCTTCGGAGGAAAGAAAAACCCCGGATCGCTGGGGGGAGCGACCCGGGGTGGGGGTGTTACTGAGGGGGGCCGGAGGAAACTCGTTCTTGTCTAGTGCACCTGGTGTACGGCCAGCAGGCAGATCTGTCGCAGCTCTTCGTAGGTGAAATACGTCTCTTCCTGCTCGCCTGCGACTTCTTTGTGTCCGAATCCCGATTCGCTCGAGATGCGGCTCAATTCCATCTCCGATAGACCCAACAGCACCGCCGCGCGGCGCCGGGTTACATATTTGAGCTCTTGCGTTTTCATGGCGTTATCCCTCACGCAGGAAGTAGAACCATGGAGTCTTCTTCAACAGCCAGGATCATGGCCTTATAGATGTCCACGTCCCAACCATCGCCAATCCGCATCCTTACGGTTTCGCCGCCATCTTTCAGCAGCTTCCCCCGCAGCGGCACCTTGATGTTTCCTAGCGCCACCTGCAGGACCACTGGTTGCCCGATCCAAGCTTCGAACGCACTGTCCATTCTTGTTCCTCTCAGTGATTCAGCCTGACGGAAGAGAGAATCGCGCAGCGGCCTGCGGTTCACAATGGTACAGAGAGGGCACCGGACTAGTAAGAAGGTACTGCACAAAATTCGCCCATCGATTCACACTCAGTTTCCATCGGAGTACAGAAGTACTGTTCTTTCGGGACGCCCGGACCATAGGACCAGGATGTTTTCCCTGCGATCCTGCCGGTATGACGAGGCACGGTCACCCTTCGCGCAAGACCCTGAACGAAAGTGCAGTCGCCATGTCCAGCCGGGCAGGCGTCGGCCTCGCCCTTGGCGGAGGTTTCGCACGCGGCTTCGCTCATCTAGGAGTTCTGCAAGTCCTGGAGCAGAACCACATCCCTATCTCTCACATCGCGGGCACCAGCGTTGGCAGCATCCTGGGCGCTGCCTACGCCAGTGGCGCGCCTCTTGCACGCATCATTGAGACCTGCCGTACCCTGCGCTTCCGCGACATCGCGCGTTGGCGCGTCTCCCGGCTCGGCTTGGCAAGCAATCAGCGTCTTGAGAACTTAATCGAACGTGTTTTCGAATCGCGCCAGTTTGAAGATCTACGCATTCCTCTTGCAGTGGTAGCCACGGACTTGAACTCCGGCGAACCAGTGGTGTTCACGCAAGGCGATCTGGTGGACGCCATCCGTGCGAGTTGCGCCTTCCCGGGCCTGTTCGAACCAGTCGAGATCGGCACGCGATGTCTTGCGGACGGTGGACTGGTCGCCCCGGTTCCAACGCACGCCGCCCGCGATCTCGGTGCCGCCGTGGTAATCGGTGTCTCCGTCGGCATGCAGGACGGCCACCGCGGCGCCCCCACGAACATTTTTCAGGTCGTCAGCCGGGCGGTGAACGCGGCGCAAAAGCACCAGCTCGAAATCTGGGAACGCCATGCCGACCTCGTCCTCCGGCCCGACGTCCAATCCGTGGCCTGGGACGAATTCGACCGCGCCGATGAGGCGATCGCTGCCGGCGCCGCTGCCGCGCTGCGCGCTCTCCCGCGTATTGAAAAACTGCTGAGGCAGAAGCAAGACGCCGCCCAGGATCTCCAGGCCCGGCTCGACGCTGAAGACAAAGGTTACCTATGGCTCGCGGAGGCGCTCCGATGACTCGCATCAGCATCTGGCTTGCAGCCCTTACCGTCCCACTCCTTCTGTGGCATGAATGTGGAGAGGATATTGGCGTTTTCTGCTACCGTATAGGATTGGGCGCTGTTACCGCCGTGCGTTCGCGCACTCTTGCTCCGGTGCCCGTCAGGAATTCGATCGATTCTTCCTCTGTGAGGAACAACACCGAGTGCTCGACGCCATCCTTCATTTTCTCCACTCGCTCTACAACCCGGACGGACTTAAAGAACTAATCGGCCGGGGCGGCGCGCCCCTCATTTGCTTCATCGTCTTCATCGAAACCGGTTTTTTTGTAGGATTTTTTCTTCCCGGTGATTCCCTGCTTGTCACCGTCGGCATCTTTTCCGCCGGTGGCTTCATCCACATGCCCTTAAAATGGCTCCTTCTTTCCGTCATGCTCTGCGCCATCGTGGGCGATCAGATTGGCTACTGGATTGGCCGCTCTGCCGGTGCAGCTCTTTACCGCCGCGAAGAGTCCTTCTTCTTCCGGCGCAGCCACTTGCAACGCGCCCATGATTTCTATGAAAAATATGGCGGCCGGGCCGTCATCCTGGCGCGTTTCATTCCCATCGTTCGAACGTTCTGCCCTCCCGTCGCCGGTGCCGCGAAGATGCCCTACGCCAGCTACGTAGCCTTCGACATTTGTGGAGGGATTTTTTGGGTTGCCACCATGATCCTCGGCGGCTACACTCTGGGCCGCTCGGTCCCGAACATTGGTGCACGCATCCATTACATCATTGCCGTTGTTATCGTGGTTTCCGTGCTTCCGGCAGTGATCAGCATTTATCGCTCCAGGCATAAGTTCAGTGCTTCCGGTGACCAGGGCTCCGCCGCCACTCCCCGCGCAAAGGGCGAATAGACTGTGGCCTTCGCCAAGTTCCGCGCCCTCATCTTCGATATCGGCCGCGTCCTGATCCGCGTGGACACTTCCCGGGCCATGGACGGGTTGGCTTCCGGCCTCTCGCTAACGCCACAGGATGTATGGTCCGCGATCGAAAAAGACCCGCGCTGGCTCGATTGGCAGGAGGGGCGCATTTCTCCCCGGGACTGGCACCTTCATCTAGCCAAGCGTCTTGGTTCTTCGCTCACGTTTGAGGAGTTCTCGGAAGTCTGGAACCGCGCCCTTGACCCGAATCCGATCCATTCGGAATCGTACCTGGCGAAGCTCTCCAAGAATTACCGCCTTGCCTTACTATCGAATACCGACCCCATCCACATGTCCAATGAAGAGGCCCGCTTCCCCTTTTTCCGCTTCTTTCCCATTCGTATCTATTCCTATCGGGTTGGTGCGAGCAAGCCTGACCCCGTCATCTACCGGGAAGCCCTCCAAGCCTGCCAGGTCCGGGCCGAGGAAGCCGTTTATATTGACGATGTTGCCGCCTACGCGGAAGCCGCTCAGCGCCTCGGGATGTCTGGAATCGTCTTCCAATCGCCCGAACAGCTCCAATCCGATCTCCGAAAGCTCGGAATTCAATTGGACTGACCCAACCCCAAGCAAAAAATCCGCTGTTCGCTCTCTCTTCGCGTAAACTTTGCCAGGACTAGTACCACATGCCTTTTCCACCATCTCTGCCAACCAGTTCCATTTTCATCCATTTACGAGTGCCTCCCTACACTGACCTTTTGGTGCAGCACATGCACTTCCCTTAGTACGGGTTTGTTACTGAGAGGTTTTGGCCCGTTAGGGGTGAGGAGAAAGATTGACTATGTCAGAAGATAAATTTATGGAAACGCGTACGGAATCACCAGCTTGGACGTTGCCAGCGATCATCGTGCTGGGCTTGTTCGCTATCGGTGGACTGGCATTTGGCTGGAATGCCTCTTCGAAGCTCGATGCCACACAGCAATCGGTTGCCGCTCAGTTGAAGACAACGCAGCAGGCTGTACAGCAAGACGTGTCCTCTTTGAAGGATCGCCTTGCTCAAGACGAAAAGGCCAGCACTGATCTCCAAGGCGACCTGAGGGTTGTCACCGGTAAGCTGAAGATTACCCAGGGCCAGCTCAAAAAGGCCCGCGAGGAAGCAGCAAAACTCAATGACGCGACCACCGAGAAGCTGACCGCGCTGGATACCTCGGTTCACTCGGAACTCGCCACCAAGGCCACCAGCGATGATGTCAAGGTTGTGGACACCAAGGTTGTGGGCGTCAAGACCGATCTCGACGCCACCCGCGAAGACTTGAAAATGGCTCGCAGCGAAATGGGCACGCTCATCGCGCGCAACCATGACGAAATCGACCAGCTCCGCCGCCTTGGCGAACGCGACTACCTTGAATTCACCATCGTCGGCAAGAACAAGCCGCAAAAGGTGGGCAATGTCACCGTCGAACTGAAGGGCGTGAACGAAAAGCACAACCAGTTCAGCGCCGCCATGACCATCGAGGACAAGCGCTTCGAAAAGAAGAACCGTGCCATGAACGAGCCGATCTTCTTCTATACTTCCGGCACGCATATTCCCGAAGAAATGGTCGTCAACAAGGTGGGTAAGAACACCATCAGCGGATACGTCAGCATTCCAAAGGCGAATTCGCAGACCTCCGCCAGCGCCTCAAAGTCTGGCAATTAATCACAGATAGAAGTGTCCGGCCGGCTTTGCCGGGCACACCCCAAGGCGGGCAGTTTCTTCTGCCCGCCTTTTTCTTTTGCTCCGAACGCGCGACTTGCCAAATTCCGATAGAATAGGCTTCACCACTCCGGAGCCTTGCGTGCGGCAGACGTCCAGCGTCCTCTACATCGCTGTTGATACCCTGATTCCTCTGCGGGGAAGCAGCGTCCCTGGACTCGATGAATTCACCGCCGCGCTCGACCACCAAGCGATTCCTGCCGTCTGGGTGACCAGCCGATCGCGTCTCCAGTTCGACGATCCTCGTCGTAAGCACGGCCACACGCATCCCTTCATTGCGGAAGACGGCTGCGCTATTTACCTGCCGGAGGACTATTTCCACCTGCGGCCGGCATCCGACGCCTCTCGAACGAAGAAGGGCGAGACCGTGCGCCTCGGCCGTTTTACCTGCATCCCCGTCGCGCAAGCTCTTCCGGCGGCCGCGGAGGCCCTGCAAACGTTGTCTCAGGACACCGGCGTGCCCGTTGTGACCCTGCGCTCGCTCTCTCCTCGCGAACTCGCACAAAACACCGGTCTACCTCAAAAAGAGGCCGAACTTGCCCGGCAACGCGACTTTGACGACATCTTTTTCTTTGCCGGCGCCTCCTCTGAACAAGTCGAGAGATTTCTCTCAGAGGGACGCAATCGCAACTTGCAATTCCGCCAGCACGGCGTTCTCTGGTCCGCCGCCGTCGGCCCTAACGTCCAGCGCTGCCTCCGCGAGCTTGCGAAGCTCTACGACCGAGTACTGCGCTACCACGCCCACATCGTTGGCATAGCCACATCTGATTTGGCTGCCGGTCTCTTCCCCTTCTGCGAGCGCACTATTCTTCTTACCGACCGCAATTCCAAAGAGGCCTCACAAGACCTGCCTGACACGCGCAACGCGCGGAGTCTGCCACTCCATGTTCCAGACGTTTGGGAGCGCCTCCTGACGGCGATCCCTACTAAAAACTAGATGCGCCTGGAAAAAATATTGCGAAAATGCGCGTAATATTGCACACCACCAATTCGAATCGAAGAGTCGATTACCGTCCCTCGTTTCACAACCCGTCTATTTTCCGTGGGATAAGAGGCTCGGCCCACCTGTAAAGTCTTGGCCCCTCGATTGCCCCGAGATTGTTGGGCAAACGCTACACTCCCCGGCGCTGCCGACTCGGATTCGCGCGAACAACGGCTACCAAATCGAACCGAGTACTAGGAGATCCCTTACTATGGCTTGGCTTCGTCGCGTTTGCAGCATCCCCGCCCAAGAGTCCAAAGTCGGTCTCGTTCTCATGTTTTGCGTTGTTTCCATGAGCTTTATGTCCATTGCTCTGGTCTGGCAGGCGCAGATCATTGCCAACCAGCGCGAAGCCATCCAATGGCTCGAACGGCTCAAGTTCGGCGGGTAATCTCGCCCTGTCAGAAAACTCACTAGACCTTTCGGGGATCTCGCAACAAGAGAAGACGAATCCTGCGAACACCGTCGGCCTGCACCAGATGAATTTAGACACAATCTCGAAAGCAATTTGCGGAGACTCTATCTTCAACTTGTGATTCAATATCTTCACGGGGGATTTTTCGTGGGAGAATTACCGTGAAGCGATTCGTTCGATTCCTCTTGCTGGCGCTTTTTGTCTCCGTGCAGCAAGCTTCCGCCTTGCAGTCGGCTCCGCAAAATAGTGCGAGTTCGGTTCAGCCGCAGGCGGCCAACCAGGCATCCTCGCATGATCGCCATCATCGCCGGCACAGCAATAGCAAGCCTCACCACCATCATCACAAGGGTTCAATGCAACACTAGCTCGAAAGCATTCACACTGAAACCGAAAGGGGGAGCCTAGCGGCTCCCCACTTTCGGTTTTTTACTGTGTCGCCTCGGAAGCGCGCTGGAAGCACGCATGTTTCGCGAGCGACGCGCACCGCAAAAGCGGTGTGATCAGCTGTAGTGCAGCTCTAAGCCCGGTGGAGTCATAGTCCCTCCGGAGCTCCTTGAGCTCACGCTTCGCTTGTACTCCTCTGATTCGTCGGATGCAAGCGAAGAGAGGGTGAACGCGCGATTTCCACAGCGCTCGCGTGGATTGGAAACTTCCAACGATTACTTGATGAAGAGTGTTTCGCGCAGTTGGTCGCGGCCGACGAACGATTTCATCGTTCGATAGCGGATAAAGAGGTCCTGGATCTCGCGGTTCTGATAAACCTTTTGCGCCGGACAGATGACCGCGGACGAGATCACTTGCAATGTATTCGAATCAGCCACTCGATAACGCTGAAAGCCCTCCGGCTTCTTACTGTGAAACATCGCCAGAATCACGCCGCCGGGCCGCAGCAATTCCGCCAGGCTCGCTACCATTTGCTTCACGAGCGTCGGCTCAAGGTAGTCCAGCAAGTCCCACAAGAGCACGGCATCGAAGGACGCGCGCGGGTATTGTAGGTTCTCCGCCAGGAAACGCGTCGCACGCCCACTCGACGTCATGTCCAGCGTTTCGCTTGCACCGGCGTCATCCCGCAACCGCCTCTCTTCTTCGGTCAAAAACGCTTTCCACCCGCGAAGGATGTCTTCCGAGGAGACGCGGAAACCGCGCTCGATAAAGAAGCTCAGAGTCGTTTGCCAGGCGGCACCTAAATCCAGCAACGTACCCCGCCCAAGACCGTCAAGATTCCACAAGAATTCTTTCAGCCCATTCGAAATCCGCGTCGATTCATTCTGTTCCGGCGCGCGAGTAGGACCCACGGCGGAGATCAGCGCTCCGGGCGTACGCGCGCGCGAATTTGAATGCAGCGGCAAGGAAACACCGCGGCTTATCCCGCTTCCCAATCCCAGGCCCAGTTTATTCAGGAAGCTCATTGTCAGTCCGCCGCCGTTCCCGAGCTCAACGATGCCGAGTCGGCAGCTTTGCCGGTTGTCGTTGCCGCTGAAGCCTTGATCTCGGATGTCTTGTTCGGCTGCCTTCCCGCCTCGACCCTTCCGCGCAACAGCGCACCGTCCTCAATGGACAGTCGATCCGTTTGCACTTCTCCGGTGACTTGGCCGGTGCTCCAGAGTTGAACCCTGTCCCGCCCCGTAACTTTTCCTTCGATCTTTCCACGCACGATGACTTCCCGCGCTATCACGTCCGCTTTCACGCTTCCGTTCGGTCCAATGGTCAGGCAGCTGTTCGTCGTCAGACTGAGTTTTCCCTCCACTACCCCGTCAACGAAAAGATCCTCACTTCCCATGACTTCACCCTTGATCTTGATTCCCTGGCTGATGCACGCGGCCGCCCGCGATGTAGTCGGGAGTGCAACGGACACCGAGGGCGCACTGGCGAGAGCGGTGGTGGACGAAGTCGCAGAATTTGCGGGAGGTGCGGCGTTGCCGGAAATTCCTTCGGGCTTTGAATCTTCTTTTTTCCACATCAGACACCTCGACATCGAAAACCGGATTTTCGAAGCCGCTCATCGCAGGGCTGGTTGGAACTGCGACTCGGAAGAGTCAACATAGTACACGACTTAGCGGGTGTAAACAAGGAATGGCAGGTAGCAAATCTGGTGTGTTTCCTGAACAGCTACACCACTAATTGCGGAATTAGTCCTCCCAACCCCACTACCGGTTGCGTTGTCTCACCTGTCTCACTTCTCCCTTTCAGCTCCCACAAGGCCGCCACCATGCCTGCAAATTCCCGCGTTAACTCTTTGATTGATTTACGCTTTTCCCACCAACGCTCGGGATCAAAGTCTCCGTCGCGAGCGCTCGCGATACGCACCTCCATGCCCTGTGGAAAAACTCGCCGGAAAATATAGCGCGCGCGTCGCGTGTGAATGTTCGATGTCACCACGATTACACTGCGCCATTTTCTCTCTTTTGCGAGTCGCGCAAGTGCTTGCGCTTCTTCCAGCGTGCTATCCGCGTCGTGAGTAAACCGCACGATCTGATCTCTCGGCACTCCGCGCTCCACTAGATCGTGCTCCATCAACTCCGCGATCCCCGCAGTCGGCCGCAGGCGTCTTCCGCTCGCGACAATCGCGGGTGCTTTCCCTTCCCTGAACAATTCCGCTCCCCGCGTTGCCCGATCGGCGTAAAAATTATCGTCGCCTAAAACGATGACCGCATCTGCTTTGTCGAGAGGATCCTCGATAATCCACGATTCCGCAGTGAAGCGAAGAATGGGACGTCGCACCAGGTACAAAACGGCGCAAAAAACCGAGAAAAACAGCAAAATGATCAAGTTAATGAAGATTCGGCCGGACTCGCATGGATTTTCTTGGCCATCCCTCATGAATTGGGGTCCAGCGCTCGCAAGTTCGCCGCGGCATGCTCTGGCAATTCTCCGTTGAAATACACTTCTTTGATGCTGTACGACTTGCTGCGCTTCTCCACGATCGGCAGGATCTCGATGTGCCAGTGATAATCGTCCGCTAGTGTCTTCCAGTAGCCGGCCAATTCACCCTTTTTATTCTTGGTATTGGGCGAGGTGTGCACCACCAGATGAAACGCCGGCGCCACTTTCTCCAACCGGCGCAATACGCGGCCCAGTAACGCCGCCAACTGTCTGCGGTTCGATCCCGGCCGCGGCTGCTCGAACAAATGGTTGTGCCGCCGGTGCATCAGCCAGACTTCGTACGGCACGCGCGACGCATACGGGCACAGCGCATAGTAATCTCCTTGCACGTCCACGATGCGCTTCCCCTGTTTCTCTTCCTGACGCACAGTGTCGCAGAAAATGCAGCGCTCTTTATCCTTGAACCATTCGTGCGCGGAGCTGAGTTCGTATTTGATTCGCCGCGGCACGAAAATCGTCGCCGTCAACTGCGAATGCGCATGCGCCCACTCTTCCCCAGCCAGCGCGCCCTGGTTCTTAAAGACGCTGACATACTTAAATCGCGCGTCCTTCTTCAAATCAGCGATTCGCGACGCCCATACCCATAACACGCGCTCGATCTCTTCGTCGCTGAACTGCGACATACGCTTGTCGTGCAGCGGCGTCTCCACCACGACCTCGTGCGCGCCGAGCGCACCCATCTTGTCGTACATCCCTTCGGCCAAACGGGCGGGTTCCCCTTCAACGTGATAGAGCGGCTCCGGGTGCGGCAGCACACGCACCTGCCATGCCCCCTCTGCCGGCCACGTCAGGATGGAGCGCAGCTTCTCGATCTTGGCTGGCTCCAGCGGGCATTCCTCTGGCGCATCGCCAAGTGCTTCTCTCTGTCCTAGGATGACCCAGCTTTGTGTGATGGGATCTTTGCGAAGTTCCATTCGAATCTTTAGCGCGTGTAGCGTGCAGGTGTCGGTCCCTGTTCGAGGCGGTGACGATCCCAAATCGCGCCTTCGCGTGTGAAGTACGCCATTTCGAAATCCTGGGTCAATTCCAGCGCATCAACCGGGCAGGCATCTTCGCAGAGTCCGCAAAACATGCACCGCGAAGTATCATAGGTGAAGGTCGTCAGCACTTTCCTTCGCGTGGCGTCGTCACGTTCCCAGCCCACTACAATCAGGTTCTCCGGGCATGCTAACGCGCACAAATTGCAGCCAATACACAGCGTCTCGCCCGTTTCCGGGTTATTGTTGAGCCGCGGCGCGCCACGATACCGCTCCGCCACCATCGGCCGTTCCAGCGGATATTGTTCCGTAACAATATTCTTGGGATGTTGTGTTCGAAACGTGACCGCGAGGCCCTTCAAAAAATCGACTTGAAACAGCCGTTCCAGGAGTTCCCGCATGGGCCTAGTTTGTTTCTCCCCTCCTCAATTGTCAAGCAACGGCTTGCTTCTTTCTGCTTTGTGTACTCTGTGCTCTCGGTGTTAATCCCCTTCCGTTTTTTTTCTGCTCTGCGTTCTCCGCGTTTCTGCGTTAATTATTCTGTTCTCTGGGTTAATTCCGTTTCCTCTCTTTCCGCGTGTTATTCTCTCGCCCAGCATGGAAACTGATATCCAGTACATGCAGGAAGCCTTGGCGGAAGCTCGTTCCGCGGCCGCAGCCGACGAAGTTCCCATCGGAGCCGTGCTTGTCCACGACGGCAAGATTCTTGCCCGTTCTGGCAACCGGACCATCCGCGATTGTGATCCGACCGCCCACGCCGAAGTCGTGGCTCTGCGCGAAGCCGCCCACCGTCTTGCCAATTACCGCCTAGCTGGTACCACTCTCTATGTCACCATCGAGCCCTGCAGTATGTGCTCAGGCGCAATCCTCCAAGCCCGTGTCCCGCGTCTCGTCTACGGCTCCGACGATCCCAAAGGCGGCGCCGTCCGCTCTTGCTTCGAAATCCTCTCCCACCCGCGCATTAATCATCAGGTGGAAGTCACTTCTGGCGTCCTCGCCGCCGAATGTGCAGCCATCATCCAGTCTTTCTTCGCAGCACGCCGCCAGTAACACTCGCTTTAGCTTATGCATTCGCGATTTTCGCGATGCCCATGCCGTCCAGCAGCATTGCATAGACTCATGTCTGTATTTCCCAACGCATTGGCATAATGTCCCCTCCCCGATTGCCGAAAAACGCAACGCTCTGCTACGATTAAGTCTGCAACGACCACGGAGAGGTGACTGAGCGGTTGAAAGTACTCGCCTCGAAAGCGAGCGTACGGGAAACCGTACCGTGGGTTCGAATCCCACCCTCTCCGCCATTTCTGTAAGTCATTGATTTTCCTTCCATTGAATTTTATGGTGTCTGTGTTGGTGGCGGACGTGCGGGGCTCCGAGCGTAGACGGCGAACTTATAGCCGCGTAAAGCTGTCTCAGAAGTCTTTGTTTATGCGGCTTTTGGGGTAGACATCGAGAAACGACGGTCACCCGAAGTTAGGTGGTGGAGAGGGCAGCACTCTCACCCATGCTTGCCCGAGACGGCACTGCGAGCTGATTATCTGGCGCTTGTGCGACGTCGAATGAACTCGCCAAATTCCGGCCCGCGGGTCGCAAACGATTTGAGAAATCGGATCAAAGCGACTAGCGGCAACGTACTTTTTTCCGTAAGGGGACGAGACACGAGGGGACTTGTGGAGATTTTGGGAAGCGGAAAGCAAGCACTGCGCGCCAGCGAGGTGGCCACTCTCTTTAGAGTCACACACGAACACACTTACAAGATGGCTACCAAGGGAATACTGCCCTCGTGGCGGAGCAGGGGCCATGGCGAGCTCTACTGCCCCCTGCAAAGTCAATCAAGGCTTTTGATACATTGGATGAGTTCTTTTGCGGCACTTCTCACCTGTGTGAGTGTTAGCATTCTGGCAGGGGGACTGCCTTTCCAGCTCCCTGACCACTCGAAAGACGGGGTAACCCGCTTGGAGCAGCCGCAATCAGCAACGTCAACATGACAAAGGGGAAAGTTTACCTCGTCGGGGCTGGCCCAGGAGATCCCGATTTGCTTACGGTCAGGGCATTGCGCCTGCTGCGCACAGCGGACATTGTCTTTCATGACGACTTGGTCTCACCGCAAATTCTCGGCCTGATTCCCTCCGGCACACATGTGGAAAGCGTCGGCAAACGCTGCGGCCACGCAAGCGTCACCCAACAACAGATTCATTCGCTCCTGATTAACAGTGCAAGGGAAGGCTGGGAGGTGGTCAGGCTGAAGTCCGGAGATCCACTGGTCTTTGGGCGGGCCGGCGAGGAGATGGAAGCTCTGCGGCAGGCAGGAATCGAGTTTGAGGTGGTGCCAGGTATAACCGCAGCGTTTGGCGTTGCGGCGCAGGCGCGGATTCCACTGACCGACCGGAGACTGGCCTCAAAGATCGTGTTCTTGAGCAATCATCGCTGTGCAAGTAAGACTGTACCCGACTGGAAAGATGCTGTCTCGAAGGATGCGACGATTCTCGTCTACATGCCCGGCGCTCATTACGAAAGTTTGACGGCAAAGCTGCGTGCTACCGGTTTGGAAGCTCAGACTCCCTGTCTGCTGGTTTCCCACGCTACTTCGGCACAACAGCGGGTTCACCCAACGACCCTCACCGATTTGCCAAAATCTCCCCGCCTTCCCGCGCCCGTATTGCTTGTGATCGGGGCCGTGGCCGGGCAGTATTCGCGCGAAGCAGTTGATGCAGACATGTCAGACGGTCTATCTACACCGACGATGACGAACAATTTGGCGATAACGGATGCGCTTGTCGAGCTGCACATCGATGGATTTGCGATGGCCTCGAGGACGCCACTCAGCACAGCCGCAGTTGTAGATGATCGCCGGGACTCCTTGGCGAAGCCCTAGAAACATGTGTAGATTCGAACTGGCATTCGAACACTTGGGAAATGCTTCTTAGAGGCCTTCTCGTGGTCGCCGCCCGCTAGGAGCTCCTGCGCCCTTTCTGGCTGCGTTCTGTTTCGCCGCGGACAATTGCCTCCGCGATCTCCTTCATGGACTTCCGCTGCTGGCGGCTTTGCCTCCGCAGGCGAAAATAGGCCTCTTCTTCACTCAGCCGGGATTCGCGCTGCAGAATCCCTTTAGCGCGCTCGACAACTTTACGAGCATAAAGTTCGTCAGAGAGCTGAGAGCTTTTCTCTTCCAGGCGCGCCGTTTCGATCTCGGCTCCGACAAGAAAACCGATCGTGGAAATCAATCGGATCTCCCGTTTGCTATGAGAGTACGGCTCCCGGTGTTGCAGGATGATCACGCCTGCGAGCCTGCCTCGGCAGAGAACGGGCACAGACAAGAAAGCTTCGTAGCGATCTTCCGGTAATTCGTTGAAGAATTTGAAGCGCGGGTCATGGAAGGCGTTGCGCGCCACAGTGACCGGCTGCTGGTGCTTTGCCACCCAACCGATGATCCCTTCCCCCAAACGCAGCTTCAGCCGGTTGACCTCCTTCGGGTGAGGGTTCTTGGACGCCTTTAGAACTAACTCATCGCCCTCCAACACGTAGACGAAACACGAGTCAGAACTCACTACGGCTGTGGCGAAATCCACAATTCGCCCCAGCACCTCTTGTAGCGGACTGGCGGCTGCCATCCGGCTCCCGATTTCGTGCAAGAAATCCAACGGCGGATGCTTCTGCTTCTCGCGGAGGATCTCAGCAGAGCGCTCGCCAGCTTCGCGAACCAGGAATCCCATTTTGGGCCGGGAGGCTTCCAAGTCAGCGTGCAATCCCATGGATCGCAACCGCTCCGAAGTGGTCGGGCCTATCGAGGCGATCACAGCGCGATCGATGCCTCTGCGCAAAGAATCTTCGATTTTCATTTCGGCGGCAACTTGAAAGAGATGCGCGATCTGTACCGCGGATGTGAAGAGAACCACATCCATCTCGCCGTTGGCGAGGCACCTCGCGGCCTCCCGGAGAGGAGCCGAATCCTCAGGCAACGACCAACGGTAAACTGGGACCCTCGTGACATGCGCGCCGCGCGCTGTCAAGCCTGCCAACAATTCGGGGCATGGCGTGCCTCCATCAGGAAGATAACTTTCAATGGGAGACCTATCTGGCTTTCGTGGAGCAGGTGGTGGTGCCCGCCTTCTACCGCCGCCGTCACCGCATCTACTTGATTCAAGACAATGCCACGTATCACACCAAGCCGGAAGTCTCTCACTGGTTCCGAGCGAACCGCAGATATGTGAAAGTGTTCCCGCTCCCGCCCTACTGGCCGGAACTGAATGCGACCGAACGCATCTGGAACTACACGCGCAAATACGTCACTCACAATCGGTTCTTTGAACGACCGCAAGATCTTTGTGACGCGCTCTTCGGCAGGTTCGATTACGTGCGGCACCATCCGCAAGAGATCGAAGGCTTACTTCGTCCTTTTTTTTAATTCACATGTCGAATTACTTATGCGCGTTTATATAGTGTTTCGCTCCTTTACGTTGAGTTCATCAAACTTCTTCTCTTTGGCATTCGGGGCAGGGTGCTGCTTCGCTACGCATGTCGCGCAGCGGCCACGCATTCCACAACGAAGCCATGACCAGTAGCCCAAGTGCGCTATACATGGTGAGATTGGACGCCCACGCAAACTTACCCAACGGGACGGCACTTCCTGCAACCAGCCCGACCACGAAAGGACCGTATCCCCGACGCTTGTTCGCTCTGAAGGCCAGCGCTGCAAGAGCAAGAACGAGAAACGCAGCGGTCAACGGCAGTAGGTAGACCGTCGATATGAGAAAGCCGAGACCAACCGATGACAGCAATCCTGCATAGGCGGGCCAGCACGCCGGGCAAGCCAACTTGGCAAGCGGTGCGCATCCGTTGCAAACCCCTGTGAGCTTCCGCAGTGTTTTTTTCATAGACTCAAGGCTATTGATCTTGGCTTCTATATCGGCAATCTTGGCTTCGGTGCGTGCCCGGATGTCTCTACTCGTCGTGGTGCGCGACACTCGAAGCGATAGCAGTTCCCGGATCTCCTTGAGGGAGAAGCCGAGTTCCTGAGCGCGGCGGATAAATCTCAGCCGTCGCGCCGCATCCGATGGGAACAGGCGGTAACCGGAGGCGCTCCTTGGCGGCTTTGGTAGCAGACCCCGCCGCTCGTAATAACGCACCGTTTCCAGATTGATTCCTGCTTCTCTGGCGAGATGCCCGATTGTCAGGGACTTCATATCCATTCACCTTCTGAACCCAATCTAAACCCCGTACCATGGTCCGGGGTCAAGGACTATTTGAGGGAAGACGGTGCAGAAATACGGGGCTCTTGAAAAACTAATTTGCCAGTCCGATGCGCTTAAGTAAGTCTTGAAACCGAGGATCGGAGCGCAACGGGTCAAGCCGTGGCTCCCATTTGCTGTAAACGAGGAATGTAGAGTGCTCAGCCGCGGCCTTATCCAACAGGGCAAATGCCTTGTCCTTTTCACCCAGAGCGGTATAGACCAACGCAAGATCAAACGGTGAGACATAGGACTTCTTCGCGCGATCATTGAGCGTCTGGAGGATCTTTTCCGCTTCGCGCCGATTACCAGCGAGGGCATATGCATGCCCCAAGGGAGCGAGAAAGAAAGGATCGCCTTTTGTAGCCTCGACTGCCCTCTTGAATTCTGCGACGGCCTGCTCGGGCATTCGCTTTTGCTCGTAGGTCCATCCAAGAATGGTCCGCTCCCATGGATCGTCAGGTTCCGATTTTAGGAACTTCGCCGCCAGGCGGACTGCCTCATCGTAATCCCGGGCGGCGAAGCTATGCCAGCAGAGGCAGGAGTTCAGTCCGTCTCCGACCGGATCCAGCTCCACCGCGCGCTTGCTCTCGGCCTCCGATTCGGCAAGCCGGCCCATGGCCATGAGGTAGTGCGCATGTTCGTGGCGGACATCGGCGTCGCTGGGGTTAAGCTCCAGCGCGCGCTTGAATTCCTGCTCCGCTCCCGCAAAATCCCAGTCGTAGTGCAGCTTGGCCAGCGCCAGCGCACCATGGCCCTCCGGCAGGCGCTCGTCTTTCTGTACGGCAATGCTGGCTGCTTCCTTCGTCTTGCCCCAGCCCTCCCTGGGCGATACCGTGCCGAAGAAGGCCAGAAAAGAGTAAGCTTCGGCCATATGAGCGTAAGCTGGCGCGTAGTTCGGGTCGAGCTTGATAGCCTGATGGTAGTAGTCGATGCTTTTCTGCAGATCGAAATTATCGAAGTAGTAGTTTGCCCGCAGGTAGTTCTCGTACGCCTCGATGTTCACTGCCTGCACCTTTGGCGGCGGGGCTGGCTTCGGACCGCCCAGTCTGCTTTCGACCTGCTTGGCGATGGCCGACGCGACCTCATCTTGCAAGGCGAGCACGTCGGGGAAGTCGCGTTCATACGTATTGGCCCAGAGATGCCGATCGTCGGAGGCGCGGACCAGCTGGGCAGTGACGCGTACACGATTGCCGGAGCGTTGTACCGAGCCTTCGACTACGGCGTCGGCATTGAGTTCACGCGCGATCACTGGCAGAGACTTCTTGGTTGCTTTGTACTGAATCGCCGAGGTGCGGGAGATCACTTGCAGGCTCTCCATTCGCGCCAGATCGGTAGTCAGCGCCTCCGTCATGCCATCGGCGAGGTAGTCTTGCGCGGGATCGCCGGAGAGATTCAGCAAAGGTAACACCGCGATTGTTCGCACAGGCCGGGCGGGACCGCCAAACAAGCGCGCCCGCCATTCGCCCGGGTCGAGCCATACCAGCAAAACCACGGCAGTCGCAGCTAGGACCGCGGCAACTAGGGCAATGCGCCACCGCGTCGTGGACGTTACAGTTTTCGCTTCCTCGCCTTCGCGCGAAGGCATTTCGGCAGGCGCTTGCTCGACACTCTCCGCCGCCAGCTTCTGCACCGGCGCCACGAAGCGATAGCCGCGCTTGGGCACCGTTTCGATGTATTTCTGTCCGTCTTCGCCGTCGCTCAGGGCTTGCCGAAGCGTGAAGATGTACTTCGACACATTGGCCTCTTCGACAAAGCTGTCCGGCCAGAGCTTCTGCATCAATACTTCTTTTTCGATCAGATGACCGCTGCTTTCGACGAGAAGAAGCAGCGCCTCAAAGGCCTTTGGCGCAAGCGGAATGGGCTGGTCATCGCGGAGGAGCAGACCTTCGGAAGGGTCCATGCGGAAGGGGCCGAACGCGTATAAGTGCTTCGTCGCCTGGGCCATACGGCCTTCCAGAAAGATTCGAAGAATTCTCGAACTTTCCTCAAAGACTCCCGGAGAAACCGCGGGCTACCGTGCGGGGCGTTGCGAGGTACAGTGTCACGTACGGGAATCTGGATCTTAGGCACGATTGTAGCGAAATTCTACTGCCGCAGCAACAACGCGAGGAGAAGATATGAAAAACCTGCGAATAGCCGCGCTTACGATAGCGGTAGCGCTGTTGGTAGTGGGCCTGACCGTACCATTCGGGACGGTTCTCGCCGGGTCTAATCACCATCTGAACTTCAAGTCGATCAACGTGGATTTGCCCGGTGTAACCTTAACCCAAGCTTTAGGCATCAATGCTGAAGGCGATATCGTTGGCCGTTACCAAGTAGGAAGCGCAGGCCACGGTTTTCTTTTGAGCGAAGGCACGATTACAACGATCGACTACCCAGGCGGCATCAGCGGCACTACTCAGGCTCATGGAATTAACCCGGAGGGTGTAGTCGTCGGACTTTATACGGATCACGGCACAATCGTCCCCGGCGACGCCTTGCGAACCCGCGCCTATCTTCGTGACGCGTCCGGCAACTTTACCCCGATTGACTTCCCGGGCGCAGAAAACACCTTCGCCATCAAAGTCTCACCGACAGGTCAGGTCGTGGGCTGCTACCACCACCAGAATAGCGATTTTGCGGTTTCCGGGGGCGGTACAATGCACGGGTACGTGTATCAGAACGGCGCATACCAATCCTTCTCCGTAAGTGGCACCATGCACAACGGAATCGCACAGCACGGCCGGATTATCGCTGGCGTATGGTTCCCTACTCCAGCTGAGTTCCACGCCTACAAGGTCGAAGACGAAGATTATGCGCTCCTCGATCTGCCAAGCTATGTGAAGTGGTCCGACGCTCGTGACATTAATCGCTCCGGCGAAATCGTTGGTTTCTTTGTTGACTCTGCGAATAAGACTCATGGCTTCCTGTTCAGAAAGGGCGAGTTCACTACCATCGACTTTCCAGGGGCAGACGTGGTTTCGACACAAGCACGCGGTATCAACCCTCAGGGTGACGTCGTAGGGTTCTATGTATCTAAAGACGCCGCAGGGGTATCGCACACGCATGGATTTGTCGCAACCAGGAAGACCGACGAAGACGACTGACAGACCAGGGCAACTCGCATATCAGTCCATGACGTCATGGTCCATGCCAGCACTCCAATGCAGAGATGGGGGCGTGCTGGAGCTTTCCAAGGACGCAGGGACGACAGAAGCCCGGCGAATCGATGCCCGAGGCGATATAGTTGGCGATGCGGGCGCACCGGCTGCGAGGTGGAGCGGCCGACGTGAGAGCGCTGCTCCTCCGTTTCCGACCGGAGGAGCCAGATGCCGATTCCCTTTTAAGTGGGGAGTTGCAGATGGATGTAGCGGCTCACCCGCTTACATGTCCACGATCGTCTCGAAACCAACCTTGTCGCGATAGAAGGCCAGCGCCTCGTCGTAGTCGCAAACCAGCATCACCTGTCTCCCAATCGAAGCCAACACGCTTGCACTCCTCTGCTTTCAGCAGAAACGATTTTGAATTAAACAGTTCTACTTAGAAACCATACCGCAGACGTCTAGGACTTACCCGGATTAGATCTTCAAGAACTTTGACATTGCAATCGAGACGAATGAACGGCTATCCATCCCTCTCGTAAAATGATGGGAGTGAGCGCCACAGCAGCGGCAGGGTCTGCCCACGACTTGCCCCAGATGGCGTTCACGGCCAAACCCGCGAGCGCGATCCAAGCCATATATGCGCACAGGGAAGATTCGGCTGCATCAGCTTTCAGAGCGGCGCTCGATGTAATGGCTGCCAACTGCCGTTTCCGGCCGGCGAGCCAAGGCATTACAACTGCCGCAGCCAACAAGATTCCAATTCCGACCAGGCTCCGCTGCGCTTCGCGATATCCGAGAAAGTTCAAAACGGAAGTCAGCATCACGAGTCCCGCTAGCGCGAAAAGCAAAACTCCTGCAATCCGAGCTGCCCGTGCCTCGTTGAGTTCGAACCGAAAACGCCAGAACACGACGGCTGCCGAAAGCAGCTCGATCAAGCTGTCTCCTCCGAAAGCGTAGAGAGCGGGACTATGCGAACTCCAAGCCGCCCCGAGCGAAACGACAGCCTCTACGGTCATCCAGGCGATGGTGAAAACTTGAAGTTGAAGAACGCGCCGAGAGACATCCGGCAGCTCGGATGATGTGGCTACGGTCATGGGGTGTTCCGGGTGATTCTGTTCATTCGACCTTGCAGTAGCAAAACAGAAACTGCTGAGTAGTGCCAAACGGTGTGCGGTGCAGTTCCTTGGAGCTCTTCACCAAACGGAAGCGCACTCCAAATTGGTCGTGCAGTGATTCGGCGTCATAGCGAACAACGTCGAGCCCACTGCATTTAGTAGGACCCTCTGGGCATGGGCGACGTTGCGGACATAAGCAATGCGTTGCTCGATCGCAGTAAGAAAATGAAACACCGCTCGGTCATGCCAAACGTCGTAAGCGCCGCGTTCGAGCCGTGCATCGGTGAGATCGGCGACGAGCCAATGGATCTGTTCTGCGGCCAAACCCAACCGCTTCTTGGTCACGTCGATAGCAGTTTGAGAAACATCGAGGACAGTGATGTTCTCATAGCCTTGTGCAAGGAGGTCATCAACGAGGGTGGATTCGCCTCCGCCAACGTCAATGATGGATGCCGAATATCCGGTAGCCGCGCGCTCTATCAAAGCAAGCGAGGTTTCAAGATGCGGACGATACCAGCTGACCGCTTCTGGCGCCTTGGTCGCGTAGACCTTTTCCCAATGCGTCTTTGCATCCACGGAAGCGCTCCCACTACCTGATAGTTTACAACTAAGACCTTCTCCTGAAACGAAGTCTCCGGCAGATGCCGGACGCCCCCAGCTTCGGGAGTGTGTTAGACCTCGCGCCCTCGTCGATAGAGGTCGAGTGTCCAAACGAGCGTTTCGCGCCGCGTGGCGCGCACGAGCCCCGCAGACTCCAACACCGCTCCCATGCGGTCTGGCGTGTGAACAAAGGCCCGAAACTCCTTGCCCGTCAGCCGCAGCCAGAGGTTTTCCAGCACAATCAGGGTCCGCACATACCAACGGTCTCGGGGATAGGTGAACGCGAGCAGCTGGCGCGCCCGCCCCGCCGCTTGCCGGAGCAGCGCTTCAGCGTCAGGGTAGCAGCAGACAACGCGGTCGAGTGTCACCACATCGGCGTCGGGCAGAGTGCCTGCGATCACGGCGAAGTCGCCCAGGATAAATTGGGTGGGACGTGATCCGTACTGTGATCCGGCCTCACGCCGCGCGACCTCCAAATAGGCAGGTGACGCTTCCACGATGGTAGCGCTGGCAACGCCGGTGCCGGCTAGCTCCCTGCTGATGACTCCTATCCCGCCCCCAACATCCAGGAGCCCACGTCCTTCCAGGGGCCAGCGCCGAAGTTCTGCCAGCATGAGCCGTGTGGTAGCGTCGGCGCCACGGCGTCGGTAGCGGCGCAGATCGCGCTCAGCCACCTTGTGATTGAACTGCGCCTCCGCAGCGCAATATCCAGTGCAGCAAACCATACAGAACTCCCCAGCCGAATCGGACGTGCCCGCGAGCCCAATGTTCTCCTGGCTGTAGGTGCTATTCGGCGGGAACCACAGATTCTACCGTCATGGTCTCACCCTTCACAGTGCCTGTCACAGTGACCTTCTGTGCGGCGTACTTGTCCAACTCCGCTTCGTGTCCTGCGTCAGCTTCTGAAGACTTTGAATCCAGTTGCGGCGTCCTATTTCATCGCCAGACCGTGCGGCCGGGCGGGGCCGGTCTTGAACGCGGTATTGAAATCAAGCTGAAATCTCAGGTCCAGCGCGAGGCCGTCGTTAGTCACTTTGGCAACGTGGATCTTGTGATCTCCCTCGGCATGGACCTTGCCGAAAGAGTCTTCGTTGAGGAAGTAATCTGAAATGACCAACCGACGTTCGTCCCGAGTCAAACGAAGATAATGCGGGCCGGAGGTTGGTCCCAGGTCCAGGGTGCTCAGGATCCTGGGCGCGGACGGTTCGGATGTATCAAACATCACAACCTTTCCGGCCTGGTTCATGGTTACGAACAGTCGCTGGCCGTCACGGGTCATGCGCATAAGCTGAGGCCAGCCCCCTTCAGCAATCGAAGTGAAATCGAACACCGCCATCGCTGTCCCATGTTGTGTATCCACGAGGTAGAGCTTGTCGTCCAGCATGCCCGCCGTGTAGGCCCGTCCCTCGGAGTCGCGGGGGATGAGCTTGACGTCAATGGTGCCCCCGGCGTTCGGGATGTCTACAGTCCGAAGAATCTGTCTGCGCTCGAAGTCCCAAATCCGAATACTTCCCCGTAGATCCAAGCCCCCTGCCACAGAATTCAGCGTGCTTGTGGGACAGATAAAATCGCTGGTCGCCATCAAATTGAATTCCGGACGGACGGAGATTCCGTGGGGATTGAACCCGCCCTCCGGTGGGTTCTTCGGATGTTCGGCGACGACCTTGAGATCCTTGTTGAGTTCCACAACTCGGCCGGGAGCATGGCCCTGCGAACCGCCCATCATGGTGACCAGAAAGCCGCCGCCGGGCAGAGGCTCGAAATCATCGGTAATCGAAGAAAGCGGTGGATTTACCGAGGAGATAAATTTGGCCTCTTCTGGATCAGACACATCGAAGAAAAAGATCTCTGGCTGCCCCTTCAGAACACTCAGCAGCCCGCCCGTAGCCAGGACTTTCCCATCCTGGGAGAGGCCCACATGATGCGGTTCATTTCCTGTGGCCCCCGGGCCGGGAAGCGGCACTGTCTTAATCACTTCCCCGTAATGCGAAGAGTGCTCGTCGAAGTTGATGACTGCGAGAAAGTCGGGATTGGTACGGGATTGGTCCCCGGCCCAGACAAACAGGTGCCTTTCGTGATTTAGTCGCCGGTCGTGGTCCGCCTTTTCGTCTTCTTGACCTGCCGAGGAAATGCCCGTCCCAAGCAGCACGACTGCTACTGACAGTAGCGCACCGAAAATAAAAGCCACACTCCGTTGGTGCACGAATCGAGTCATTGTTGTGATCCTCCCTGGGGGCCAATGCTAAGAAGGAAGGCGCCTGGAAGTCCTGCGCAAAAGCTGCTATTTTTCTTACGGATTTCTCAAAGAGTCCTTGAAGTGAGAGCGGAGCGAATCTACGAGTTTGGCCAGTTCCGTCTGGATGCCAGCGGGCAGTTGCTATTTCGCAATGGCAAACGCGTGCCGCTCACTCCCAAGGCCGTAGAGATCCTCATGACTCTCGTCGAGAGCCGGGGCAACCCAGTCGGAAGAAACGAACTGCTCGAGAAGGTTTGGGCGGATACCGTAGTCGAAGAAGGCAGCCTTACCTCGCATATATCTCTCCTGCGAAAGGCTCTTGGCGAAGACGCTGACGGCCGGCAATTCATTGAGACCATTCCCACGCGTGGCTACCGCTTCGTTGGTGCTGTCAGAAGCGGAAGAGAGTTACCGGCGCGTTCCACGGCAGAAAGAGTCATGTTGGTCGTCCTGCCATTTGAAAATCTTAGCGGCGGTAAGAAGCATGATTACTTTAGCGAAGGCGTGACCGAAGAAATGATTACCCGACTCGCTCGGCTGAGTCCGGAGCGCCTCGGCGTCATCGCAAGAACATCGGCAATGCAATATCGGTCTACTGACAAGAGTGTTCGTCAGGTCGGCCAGGAGCTTGGCGTGTCCTATGTCCTTGAGGGCAGCGTGCGGCGTGCGGGCCATCGAGTGCGCATCGCCGCCCAGCTCATCCAAGTCAGCGACGAGACTCATCTCTGGGCCCAGAACTACGAACGAAACCTGGGCGACATCTTGGCTTTGCAGAGTGATGTGGCCCAAACAGTTGCCAAACAGATCAAACTTAAGCTGGCGCCGCAGGAAGAAGAACGGTTGGCCAGCGCCGTCGCGGTGGATCCGACCGCGTATGAGGCATATCTCCAGGGGCGGCATTTGTTGAACCTGAGGACATTCGGGGCATCGCAGAAGAGTGTTTTATTCTTTGAGAAAGCTATTCAGCGTGATCCACAATACTCAGTGGCCTACGCCGGATTGGCCGACTCCTATCTTACGCTTCTGGATATGGGTTACCTTCCAACCAGAGAGGCTACGAAAAAGGCAAAGGCGGCTGCTAGGAAAGCGCTCCGGATGGACGAGACACTCGCGGAAGCATGCACGTCGTTGGGTCACGCTCATTTCCACGAGTTCAACTGGCAAGCTGCCGGCAGAGAGTTCAGGCAAGCAATCGACCTGAACCCAAACTATGCCAATGCCCACTTTTATTACTCTAACTATCTAATTGCCGTGGGCCGGCTGGACGAAGCTATCGCAGAGGCACGATACTCCCAGGCGCTTGATCCGGTTTCTCTGCCGGCCGGAACGAACCTCGCAGCCATTCTCTACGGTGCCAGCCATTACAAAGAGGCCGTCGAGCAGTCGCTGAGGGTCCTCGAGATAGACTCAAGTTTCGCCCGGGCGCATGAGGATCTTGGGAGGGCTTACGAGCAGCAAGGAATGTATCAGCAGGCCATAACGGCATATGAAAATGCGGTGGCATGTTCCGGGCGCAGCTCCCGGGACCTAGCATCGCTCGCGCACGCCTATGCCGTGGCAGGGAAGCGGAGAGAGGCTGTCAAGTTGTTGCGGGAACTCAAACAGCTCTCCAAAAAGGGGTACGTATCACCCTATGTCTTTGCTCTGGTGGCTGCAGGTCTCGGAAACAAGACGGAGGCGTTTGCCTGGTTGGCAAAGGCATACACAAGACGCGATGCCGCGCTCCCTTTCCTGAAAGTAAATCCAAGGCTCGCCCCTCTTCACTCCGATCCCCGCTTCCAACGTCTGGTGCGGCGCCTGAACTTCCCCGAGTAGAGCTGGGCTTACGTCAATCGACTCCGCCTTTCGGATTAGGCGACCCCGAACACTGACTCTCCGGCCCTACAGGGACAAATTGTGAATGAGATCTTGTGAAACCTCCCCTTCGAGTATGGTTGATTCGATCACTCGGGCCCCCGGAGTGTGTGAATAATCGTGTGGGGACCACAGATTTGTCTCTGGGGCTCAGGCCCCTACTTCGTTGGAGCCACGGACTCGACCGTCACTGTTTCACCCTTCACGGTGCCTTTCACACTGACCTTCTGTGCGGTGTACTTGTCCAGCTCGGCTTCGTGACCTTCAAGCGTATAAACGCTCTTCCCGACTACCAGAGCGTGTTTGTTCCCCTGCTTTATGCAATAGGCGCAGTCAATCCGCATCGGGCTTGTCCTTCATCATATGGGTTTTGCCGCACATCGCATCGCTCACCACTCCGGTTGGTGTCTTCTGGGCACCGGATGTTTGAGCAAGAATTGGCACTGTTCCGAACAGTGCTGTTGCTGCCAAAGCAGGAATTCCCCTACAGTCATGATGAGCACTCGGCTTGGTGTCTTTGGTGTCTGTTTGGGCTCGAAATTGGTGCTACTCATGCGGAACAGTTGAAACAGTTGCAGAATGCGAGGTCGTGGAAATCGCCAATGTTCATGCGGGTTTCACGCATCTTGCTGAAAACATGGTAGGATAACAAAAGCGGCTAGGTGAGTATCCCACCCTCTCCGCCACTTCTGTAAGTCATTGGTTTTCCTTCCATTGAATTTTATGGTGTCTGTGTTGCTTGAATCCGTCGTGAATTTAGTTGTTTTCGTTCAAAAGTGGCCGAAAATCCAGCATTTCTCTTGAAAATGTTTGCATCAGTCGTTTGATTTTCACAAAAGTAGCTTCAGTCCTCCAGGGGTTTTAG
>Ga0193747_1000070_pt1 | contig 61267 bp, 37 predicted proteins | sample L1m2metaG_FD_143048 | JGI IMG/M metagenome (GOLD analysis project Ga0193747, IMG submission 143048) | Soil microbial communities from a riparian zone of the East river system, Colorado, United States - L1m2 | ecosystem: Environmental > Terrestrial > Soil > Riparian zone | place: USA: East River... | reverse complement strand
CGCATCAGGAGATGCCGTTTGAGAAGTTAGTGGAGGAGATGGGGCCGGAGAGGAGTTTGAGTCACACTCCTTTGGTGCAGGTGATGTTTGCTTTGCAGAATGCTCCCATGCCCGCTCTATCACTATCGCGTCTGAGGTTGTCTCTCATAGAAGTTCCTGTAGAAACAGCGAAGTTCGATTTGACGCTCTTTCTCGAAGAGTCGCTCGAAGGTCTGTCGGGTGACGTGGAATACAACAGCGACCTGTTCGATGCTGCCACGATGAGGCTTATGCTCGGCCATTATCGTCGTCTATTGGAGAGTGTGGTCGAGAGCGCGGAAACGCGACTTTCAGAGTTGGCGTTGTTGTCCGCGACGGAGCGCCACCAGTTACTCGTCGAATGGAACGACACTGCCTTCGGTGATGCGCCGCCCGTGTGCGCTCATCAGGTATTCGAGCGGCAGGTAGAGCTAACGCCGGAGGCCAACGCGGTAATCTTTGAGCATGAGCAGTTGACCTACAGGGAATTGAACCGCCGCGCCAACCAGTTAGCTCATTACCTGCGCGGGCTTGGCATCGGGCCGGAAAAGCTCGTCTGTATTTGCGTCGAGCGCTCTGTGGATTTGTTCGTCGGCATCCTGGCAATCGTCAAGGCCGGAGGCGCTTACATTCCGCTCGACCCTTCTTACCCGGCGGAACGTCTCTCCTTTATGTTGGAAGACAGTCGCGCCACAGTCTTACTGACGCACGAGCGCCTGCACGAGAAATTCGCCCGGTGCGAGGCCGAAATCGTGCTGGTGGACAAGGAGCGCGAGACTATAGCTCGCCAGAGCGTTGAGAATCCGTCGAGCGGTGTAACGACAGACAACCTCACTTATGTTATCTACACCTCCGGTTCTACGGGTAGGCCAAAAGGAGTCCTGGTTGCTCATGCCTCGTTGATGAACTTGGTGCAATGGTATCAACGTACTTCTACTATTGTGCCGGGAGACAGAGCTGCTCCGCTTTCCGGCATCGGATTCGATGCCGCCGTCCTTGAATTGTGGCCCAACTTGACCGCAGGGATGTGCCTGCACCTGCCGGATGAAGAGACTCGCCTCTCTCCCCTGAAATTGCGGGACTGGCTCGTCTCACAAAAAATCACAGTTTGTTTCGCCACTACTCCTCTGGCCGAACTGATTTTGGCTCTGGATTGGCCGGAAGATGCGACCATGCGTATGCTCCACACAGGCGGGGACAAACTGCACCGTTTCCCGGACAAGTCTCTCGGTTTTCGGGTGGTGAATAATTATGGGCCGACCGAAAATACAGTTATCGCCACCTCCGGCTGGGTTGTGCCCGCGGAAGAGAGCGCGAGCCAGTCTCCGTCAATTGGCCGTCCTATTGATAACGTAGAAGTTCACTTGCTGGATCAGAACTTACAGCCCGTGCCTGTGGGAGTGCATGGTGAGTTGTATATAGGCGGAGCCAGCCTGGCGCGCGGCTATTTGAATGAGCCGGAATTGACTGCGGAAAGGTTTATTCCGAATTCCTTCTCCGCATCGCAGGGGGCGCGGCTCTACCGTACAGGCGACTTCGCGCGCTACCTGCCCGACGGCCAGATAGAATTCCTGGGCCGTCTTGACCATCAGGTCAAAATTCGTGGGTATCGCATTGAGCTTGGCGAGATAGAAGTAGCTCTCAACGAGCATGAAGCTGTGTGCGAGAGTGTCGTTGTTTGCCGCGAGGTGCGACCCGGCGAGAATCGTTTGACGGCCTATCTGGTGCTTGAACCGGAGGAGCATGCGATCCTGGAAGGATTGCGCAATTATCTCTCGGAAAAGCTGCCGGAATATATGATCCCCTCGGCTTTCGTGATTTTGGAGCAACTACCTCTGAACGCCAACGGGAAACTTGATCGCCAGGCGCTTCAGGCTTTGGACGGCTCGCACCTCGCGCTCGACGCCGCCTACGTTGCGCCCGCCACGGAAATGGAGCGCACCATAACCGATCTCTGGCAGGAATTGTTGGGATTGGAGAGAGTCGGGATTCATGACAATTTCTTCGACCTTGGCGGGCATTCGTTACTCATAGTACAGATGCGAAGCAAGCTAGAGGAAATTCTTCAGCGAGAGATAGCCATTATCGAGTTGTTCAAATATCCGACCGTCAGCACGCTGGCGCGACACCTCAGCCACAAGCACACGCAGCCGTCCGACGACTTGTCGCCGCATCGGCAACGCGCAGAGGCTCGTCGTGAATCCGTAAGGGAGCGTGTGCGCCGCAGGCAGCAACAGCCAATCGTCTGAGCTGGCAACGGGTGAGCCATGACATGTTTGTTCCGGCGCTCTCCCGCATGCCAAGTGAATGGCACACGGTATTTTAATCATCCTTGCAAAAATCTTTGCAATAAAGCTTGCGGCGTTATAGGCGATTTAGTAAGATGCAATCTCTTCTGCGGCTACAGGCTTTCCATCAGGCAATCCTCAACTGTTTATTTCCCACAGAGTTGGAGGTTAAATCCCAGATGTGACCGCAGGAGTGACCTAATTTGAGCGCGAGTTCCTGCGCCTGTATTGCTCTCGCCTCTTGCCGGAGCTACCCGTAGTTTCCCGCGCCGCGTCCGACTTAAAAACTGTTTTGCACTCTTTGAATAGCAAGTAGGATCGTGATTGAGGATATGCTCGCGTTAAAGCATCAATGCCGAGAGCAGGGAAGCGCGCTCGTCTTCTGATCGAGCCTGAGCCGAGTTGTAGTAGGTTTTATTAACGGGAGTCGAGTATGAGTGACGCAGATAACTTCAGTTATGACATCGCAATAATCGGCATGGCTGGCCGTTTTCCCGGCGCTCGAAACGTTGAGGAGTTCTGGCAGAATTTGCTCGGCGGCGTGGAGTCAATCACATTCTTCTCGGATGAAGAGTTACTTCGGGCTGGAGTTGAGCCTGCGCTACTCGGCGATGCCAATTACGTGAAGGCCGGTGCTGTCATTGAAGATGTAGAGCAATTCGACGCCTCATTCTTCAACTTTACACCGCGAGAGGCGGAGATGATGGACCCGCAGCATCGCCTCTTTCTTGAGCACGCCTGGCAGGCGCTGGAAGTGGCCGGGTACGAGGTCGAGAAATATTCGGGCCGCGTCGGACTCTTTGCCGGTGAGAGTGTCAACACTTACCTGTTGCACAACCTTCTTCCACAACGCGAGTTGATAGAACGGGTGGGTCTCTTTCAAACTTTAATCGGCAATGACCGCGATCATTTGACTACGCATACTGCCTACAAACTGAATTTGAAAGGCCCTTGCGTTAATGTCCAGACGGCCTGCTCGACCTCCCTTGTAGCAGTGCATCTGGCTTGCCAGAGTCTGCTTAATCGTGAATGCGACATGGCGCTGGCAGGTGGCGTCTCCGTCAGCGTGCCGCAACGACAGGGGGCCGTTTATGAGGAGGGCAGCATCGTTTCTCCGGACGGCCATTGTCGCGCCTTCGATGCCAAAGCCGAAGGGACTGTGAAGGGGAACGGGGTGGGCATCGTCGTATTGAAGCGACTCTCTGATGCGCTCTCAGACGGCGATTGCGTTGATGCTGTTATCAAAGGCTCGGCCATTAACAACGACGGTTCGCTCAAAGTCGGTTACACCGCGCCGAGTGTCGAAGGGCAGGCAAGCGTTATCGAAGAGGCGATGGCGGTGGCTGCGGTCGAGCCGGAGACCATCACTTACGTCGAGACTCATGGAACCGGCACGGCGCTCGGCGACCCCATAGAAATCGCTGCGCTTTCGCAAGCCTTCGGCGCGGCCACAGAGGCGAAAGGTTTTTGTGCCATCGGCTCCGTCAAGACGAACATCGGACATCTGGACGCGGCAGCCGGAGTGGTGGGCCTTATCAAAACCGTGCTCGCACTCAAATACAAGCAGATTCCGCCGAGCCTTCACTTTCAGGAATCCAATCCGAACATAGACTTTTCGCGCACCCCCTTTTACGTCAACACGACGCTCACCGCCTGGGAGTCGAATGGATCGCCGCGACGGGCTGGCGTCAGTTCTTTCGGCATTGGCGGCACAAACGCCCACGTCATCGTCGAAGAATCCCCCGTGCTCATGCCTTCCGGCGCTCCCGGAACAGATCGGCTTTTGACGCTCTCGGCCAAGACCGCCACCGCATTAGATCAGATGACCGCCCGCCTTGCGGCATACTTGAAGGAGCGCCCCGAAACCAACCTTGCCGATGTCGCTTACACGCTTCAGATGGGGCGGAAAGATTTTAATTATCGTCGGACGCTACTGTGCCGGGATGTCAACGATGCATTGAACGCATTGGAGTCAATAGATCGTAGCCGCGTCCATACGAGTTTTCAGGAGCGGGAGACTAACGGGGTCGTCTTCATGTTTCCGGGGCAGGGTTCGCAATATGTGAACATGGCGCGGGAACTGTATGAGGGCGAGCAGACGTTTCGCGCAGAGGTTGACGCTTGCGCGGAACTGCTACGCGCGCCTCTTGGCTTAGACCTTCGCACTGTCCTGTACCCGCAAGCGGACTCCAGTGAAGAGTCTGCGGAGCGGCTCAAGCAGACCTTTATCACACAACCCGCGCTGTTCGTCATCGAATACGCGCTGGCGCGAGTTTGGATGGAGTGGGGCGTGCACCCGCAGGCGATGGTCGGCCACAGCATCGGCGAATTCGTCGCCGCCTGTTTAGCCGGAGTCTTCTCGCTGGAAGATGCTTTGAAATTGGTCGCGGCGCGTGGTCGCCTGATGCAGCAGATGACTGCGGGTGCGATGCTGGCAGTGCCGCTTTCGGAGCAGGAGGTGCAGCCTTTTTTAAGCGAGCCGCTCTCTCTGGCTGCAATCAATGGGCCGTCTTTGTGTGTCATCTCAGGAGCAGTCGAGGCTGTCGGGCGGGCGGAGCAGCAACTAGCAGCACGTGGGGTCGCCTGTCGTCCTTTGCACACTTCACATGCCTATCATTCGAAGATGATGGAGCCTGTGTTGAGCCTGTTTGCGGAAGAGGTCGCAGGAATCAAACTGCACGCACCGCAGATTCCTTACATCTCCGGTCTGACCGGAACGTGGATCAAGGCCGAAGAGGCGACCGATACAAGTTACTGGTCCAGGCAACTGCGCGAGCCTGTGCGCTTCAGTGCAGGAGTCGCAGAGTTGTTGAAAGAGCCGGGACGAATCTTGCTGGAAGTCGGGCCGGGCCAAACCTTGAGCACGCTCGCCCGCCAGCAGCAGAACGGCGCTACGGGTCGCCTGGTGCTCTCTTCGCTGCCGCGCCCGCACGACCGGAAATCAGATGCCTCTTATCTTCTGGAGACCCTGGGCCAACTCTGGACTGCCGGGACGAAAGTTGACTGGGCAGCATTCTACTCTCGTGAGCAGCGCCGCCGCATTCCTCTGCCGACTTACCCTTTCGAGCGTCAGCGATACTGGATTGATGCAGAAGCGCAGACCAATGCGAGCGATGCGTCGTTTGATACGTTGAGCCGTAAGCCGGAAGCCGCCGATTGGTTTTACGTTCCTTCATGGAAGCGTTCGGTCATCGAGCGCGAAACTCGTGAACAGAGAGCAAACGGTTGCTGCTTAATCTTCGCTGATGAATGTGGAATAGGTGCGCTGGTCGCCGGGCGTTTGAAAAGCTATGGTCGCGAGGTCTTCATCGTCAAAGCCGGAGAGCGGTTCGGCCATGCAGCCGAGCATGTCTTTGAAATTGATCCCCGCCGCCGCCAGGATTACGACGCTTTACTGGATGAGCTTCACGCGCGCGGTAAAACCCCGGAAGCGATTATGCATTCGTGGGGCGTTTCGGAAGAGTCTGAGATGATGTTGACGCTCGATTCGTTCGAGCCTTCTCAGGCGAAGGGTTTTTACAGCTTGCTCTTTCTGGCTCAGGCATTGGGCGAGAGTATGCTGACAAACGCGCTCGACATCGCCGTTGTCACGAACAATTTGCAGGAGGTAACGGGTGAAGAGGTGATGTCGCCGGAAAAGGCGACCATACTAGGGCTATGCAAGGTCATCCCGCAGGAGTATCCAGAGATTAGCTGTCGCTCGATTGACATCACCCTTCCTACGCGAGAAGCAGACCAGGAGGCGCTGGCAGACAATCTCATCGCGGAGCTTGAGCATCGCGAGCGCGGCGGCGCATCGGTCGCCTATCGCGGTCGTCATCGCTGGATTCAAACCTTTGAGCCGGTCAAATTCGTCGAGACGCTTCGAGATTCATCCCGTCCGGGTCGCTTGCGTGAAGGCGGAGTTTACCTGCTGACGGGTGGCCCCGGCGACATAGACCTTGCGTTGGCCCAAAACCTTGCTGAGAGCGTGCGCTGCAAACTTATCTTGAACGGGTACGGGCATCTCCCGGCACGTGAAGAGTGGTCGCAATGGTTGAAAGCGAATGACGAGCAGACGGAAATCGGTCGTCGCATCAGAAGAGTGTTGGAACTGGAAGAGGCGGGGGCTGAGGTGATGCTGTCAAGCGCAGATGTCTGCGACCGTGAACAGATGTCTTCCGTCGTAGCTGAGGCGCGCGAGCGCTTCGGCCAAATCAACGGCATCTTTCACACGGCGGCGGTGACGGGCGGCGGCATGATTCAACTGAAAACGCCGGAGGCGGTTGCCGAAGTGTTCAGGCCAAAGGTGCATGGAACGCTCGTGCTCGAATCGCTCCTCGAAGATGCGCCGCCGGATTTCTTCGTGCTGTTCTCGACCTCACTCTCGCTGACGGGCGTCTTCGGTCAGGTGGATTACTGCGCTGCGAATGCTTTTCTGGACGCATTCGCTCGCGCGCAGACGGCTAAGAGCAAAACTCTGACGGTGGCCGTGAATTGGAACTTGCCGCAGTGGGAAAACTGGCAGGAGGCATCGCTCGCCGCAGCGCCCGCGTTCCAGGCCCAATTCGCAGAGATGCGAAGGGACTACGGCCTCACGCCGGAAGAGGGCGTCGAAGCGTTGAGACGTATCCTCAAGGCCACGCAACCGCAGGTCATCGTCTCGACGCAGGACTTTCAGGCGTTGATTGACGCGCAGAAGATCGCAGCCGGAAGTGACCTGTTAGACCAGTTGAAGCCCGCGCGTGCATTCGACGGGGGCGAAAGAGATGAGAACTACACCCCGCCTGAAGGCGAGATGGAAGAGCGCGTCGCTGCTATCTGGCAGGAGCTTTTTGGCATAAAGCACGTGGGTCGTGATGAGAACTTTTTTGAGCTTGGCGGCAACTCGCTGATCGCCATCCAGTTGGTTTCGCAACTGCGCAAAATCCTTCAGGTCGAGTTGCCTTTGAGTCGCCTCTTCGAGTCGCCGACCGTCGCAGGGTTGACCTGCGCTGTCATCGAGAGCCAGCAAAAGGCCAGGGAGGCTGAAGAAGTTGAGCGCCTCTTGAGAGAAATTGAAGGTCTCTCGCTCGATGAGTTACAGACGCATCTCGCTCATGAATTACAGACAGTGAACGAGCAAAACTTAGATGGATGAAATCGCCAGGCGTCTAGCGGCGCTGACCTTAGAACAACGCGAGCTACTGGAACTGCGGCTCAGAAAAAAAGGGTTGCAGTCTCTTCTATCACCCGACGCCTCAACTGTGATGGTCGAAGCAACGGCGCATGAGAGCCACGCTCTTTCGAGTAGCGAAGACCCAGACGCATGGAAAGAGAAGAAGCTAGAGCGTAGCATGCGCTTCAGCATCTATTTCTTCTCCGACGACGGCTCCAAAAATAGCGACGACAAATATCGTCTGCTGCTTGAAAGCGCGAAGTTTGCTGACCGGCATAGCTTCAGCGCCGTGTGGACGCCTGAGCGCCACTTTCAAGCTTTCGGGGGACTGTACCCGAACCCGTCTGTGTTGAGTGCCGCGCTCGCTATGATTACCGAGCGCGTACAGATTCGCGCTGGCAGCGTCGCACTGCCGCTGCATCATCCCGTGCGCGTCGCCGAGGAATGGTCTGTGGTTGACAATCTGTCACGCGGGCGCGTCGCCATCTCATGCGCTTCCGGGTGGCATCCGAACGACTTCCTGTTCGCGCCCGGTGCTTATGACGAGCGCAAAGAAGTGATGTTCCGGCACATTGAAACGATACAGAAGTTGTGGGCGGGCGAGTCCGTGACGTTCCAGAGCGTGAACGAGAGCCAGGTAGAGGTGAGCATTTTGCCGAAGCCTATACAGCAGCGTCTCCCCATCTGGATTACCAGCGCGGGCAATCCCGAAACCTGGAACAGAGCCGGTGAGATCGGAGCCAACGTGCTGGCGGCGCTCCCCGGTTATTCGCCGGAAGACTTGAAAGAACTGATTCATAACTATCGTGAAGCGCGTGCTCGTCACGGCCACGACCCGGCAGCCGGAATCGTTTCCATGATGGCCCATACTTTCGTCGGAGACGATAACGAAGCTGTAAAAGAGAAGGTGCGCAAGCCTTTCTCCAACTACCTGCGCGCCTACTTTAAGCAGTTCGAGAACGTTCAGGTTGAGCAGGCGAGCATGACCGAAGCGGATAAAGATGCTTTGATGGCAGCAGCCTTTGAGACGTATTTCCGGGACAGCACATTGATGGGAACGCCTGCCAAGTGCGCTCGCCTTGTAGAGAAGCTGGCCGAATTAGGAGTTGACGAGATAGCCTGTCTGGTTGATTTCGGGGTTGATACAGACTCCGTGCTTGAGAGCCTGAGCCTCTTAAATGATCTGAGAGAACATTTCGACGAAGCGGTCTCCGGTTGAAGAGCAATAACATGAGCGAGCGTGGGAAATTCTAATGAGCGATCTAGCAGAGAGAATTGCCGCGTTGAGTCCTGAGCAACGCGCCTTGTTTGAAACGCGGCTCAAGAAGCAGGGACTAAGCGCGCCTCAAGCGCAGGGGATACCGCGCGTCGAGCGCAACCCGTCCAACCTCTACCCGCCTTCCATTGACCAGGAGCGATTGTGGTTCATAGACCAGTTGCAGCCCGGCAATACGGCTTACAATATCTTCACCGCCAGCCGCCTCCAAGGGCCGCTCGATGTCCACGTGATGCAGCGCGCCTGCAACGAACTGCTCCGACGCCATGAATCCCTGCGCACCACTTTCAAGGTGGTTGAAGGGCAGCCTATGCAGTTTGTTGCTCCGACCCTTGAACTGGCTATGACGCCCGTTGATTTAGAGTCGCTGCCGGAAGAGGAGCGTGAATTGGAAGCGTTGCGCCGTGTGACGGAAGAGTTCTCCACGCCTTTTGATCTGGAAAAGGGGCCGCTCATTCGCGCCGGTCTGCTGCGATTGGCCCCGCAGGATCACGTTTTGTATCTCAACATGCACCACAGCGTCACAGACCGCTGGTCGGGCGCTATAATTGAAAAAGATATAGGAGTGTTCTACCAGTCCTTTCTTAATGGACAGCCGTCGCCGCTTGCGGAGTTACCCATTCAATTCGCGGATTACGCCGTCTGGCAGCGCGAGAGAATGCACGGCGAAGCTTATCAGGCCCAACTCGCTTATTGGAAGAAACAGTTGGAGGGCGCGCCCTTCGTGTTGGAATTGCCTGCGGACAACCCGCGCCCGGCAATTCAAACTTTTCTGGGCGCGCGTGTCTACTTTCATCTGTCTAAAGCCTTGCTCGAAGCTCTCAGGGAACTGAGCCGGGAGGAAGGCGCGACGATGTATATGATACTGATGGCGGCTTACAAGCTTTTGCTCTGCCGCTACACGGGGCAGGAGGACATCATAGTCGGTTGTTCAATCGCCAATCGTGATCGCCCGGAGACGCAAGACATGGTTGGGTTCCTGCTCAATCTGCTCGTCCTGCGCACAGACCTTTCGGGAAATCCCAGCTTTCGTGAGTTGCTCATCCGCGAGCGCGAAACGGCTCTAGGCGCTTACGCGCATCAGGACTTGCCTTTCGGCAAACTGGTTCAGGAATTGCGCCCCAAGCAAGACCCCAGCCGTAATCCTATCGCCCAGGCAGCTTTCATCTACCTGGATTTTCCAGAGTTGACGACGATGGAGCCAATGGGATTGAAAGCCACTCCTCTTGTTGTCGATAACGGCGCATCCAGATTTGATCTGACGCTCGCTTTGGTGGAAACACCTGACGGCCTCGAAGGCTCTCTGGAGTACATAGAGGGGCTGTACGAACGCACACGCATCGAGCGCATGGCGAAGCACCTGGAAACTTTACTGCAAGGAATCGTCGCCAATCCAGATGGTCGCATCAGAGAGCTTCCACTGCTCACTTCAGAAGAGAGAGACCGCCTGCTCTTTGAATGGAACGACAATCATCGAGATGCGCCGCCTTATCGCGTCATACAACAACTGGTCGAAGCGCAAGTCGAGCGCACGCCTGATGCCATAGCTCTTGAATTCGAGGGGCAAGCAATCACCTATTACGAACTTGACGGTCGCGCCAACCAGTTAGCGCGCTTCTTAGAGAGGCGCGGCATTGGCCCTGAAGTGAGAGTCGCTCTTATGATCGAGCGCTCTATGGAACAGGTAGTCGGCTTGTTGGGCGTGCTCAAGGCAGGAGGAGTTTACGTGCCGCTCGATGCCAGTTCCCCACGCGAGCGCGTGAGCTTCATGATGGCAGATGCGAGAGTGAGAGTGTTGTTGACGAAAGGCGTATTGAGCGAGGGGTTGGTGACGGGCGGCCTTGAGATAGTGGACCTGGATAGGGATTGGAGTGAGATTGCGCTTGAGAGCGCAGAGCGAGTCGAGAGCGGAGTGGATGAAGGATGCGCGGCATACATCATCTACACATCGGGTTCGACGGGAGAGCCGAAAGGAGTAGTGGTCAGTCATCGCAGCCTTGTTAACTCAATCCTGATGCAGACTTCTTACGGTAGGGAGCCTCTGCGGAATACCTTGCTACTGATGTCCTATATTTTCGACGGCTCGTTGTTGAGTATCTTTACGACACTGAGTCAGGGTGGAACGCTGACGATTCCACGCGAAGAAGATCAGGCGGACACTCTGCAAATAGCTCGACTCGTTGACGAGAAGCGCACGACACATCTATGGCTTGTTCCATCACTCTACTCATTGCTGATAGAGCAGACGCAGCCGGAGCAGCTAGAGTCTCTGCGCGAGGTTCACGTCGGGGCAGAAGCTTGTCCTATGCAACTTGTGGAAAGGCATTATCAACTTCTCCCGCAATGCACATTGTTCAACGTCTATGGGCCAACGGAAGCAACCATCTGGTCTACCTCTTATCAGTGCCGTGCCGAAGTTTCCGAGAAGCTTGTGCCCATTGGACGAGTCGGCACAAACATGCAGGCTTACATCCTCGATAAGCATCTGGAACCAGTGCCGGTCGGTGTCGCCGCAGAACTCTACATCGGCGGCAGCGGAGTGGCACGGGGCTACTTGAACCATCCAGAGATGACGGCAGAGAAGTTCATTCCTAACCCGTACAGCAGAGAGGGCGGAGAGAGACTGTACCGGACAGGAGACATGGCGCGGTACAGGGAGGACGGGAAGATAGAGTTCGTGGCACGTGTTGACCATCAGGTGAAGGTGCGCGGCTATCGAATAGAGTTGGGAGAGGTGGAGGCGGCACTGTGCGAATTGGAGTGGGTGCGGAGTGCAGTAGTGATGGCACGCGAGGATGAGCCGGGTGACAAACGTCTCGTGGCCTATCTTGTCACCGATGAGGAGCAGAGAGCGGCGACGCAGGAATTGCGAGAGCGCTTGAAACGTAGATTGCCGGAATACATGATTCCGGCATCGTTCATCTTTCTCGAAGAGATGCCGCTGACGCCCAATGGCAAAGTTGATCGTTGCGCCTTGCCTCCGCCGAACTGGATGGAGTCTAAGCATAGAGAGGCTTATGAAGCCCCTCGAACGATGACGGAAGAGATGCTGGCGAAACTCTGGGGCAACGTGCTGGGGCTTGAACGGGTGAGCGTTCATGGCAACTTCTTTGAACTGGGCGGTGATTCTCTGTTAGCCACGAAACTCGCTTTTCAAGTGCGCAGGGCATTTGAAATCGAGTTGCCTTTAACGACTCTCTTCCGGCATCCAACTATCGCAGCCCTAAGCACGCTTGTCGAAAACGAACTGGCTAGACAAATGGATGAACTCACCGAAGAGGAAGCCGAGCAGTTGCTCAAAAACAGTCTGGAGTCTGGAGTCAAAAACTAAAAACTCTGTCTTTTGACTCCAGACTTCTAACTGATTAAGGAAGAAGCATGTCCATCGGCGATACGACGGCTCGACTATCTAAGCTTTCGGCGGCAAAGCGTGCGTTGCTCGAAAAACGTTTGCAGAGCCGTATGGCCGAGATTGCTGAAGCGCAGACGATTCGGCGGCGGAGCAATTATGAAAGCAATCCGCCGCTCTCATTTGCGCAGCAGCGATTGTGGTTCATAGACCAGTTAGAACCCGCTAGTTTCGCATACAATATTACGACGGCGCTGCGCCTTATCGGCTTGCTCAATGTCAATGCTTTAGAGCGCTGCCTCAACGAGATCGTTCGTCGCCACGAAGCGCTACGAACAACCTTTGCCCTGAACCATGAAGAGCAACCCGTACAGGTCATCGCGCCGGAGTTGAAGCTCTCCCTGCGAGTCGAAGACCTAAGCCCATTGCCGGAAGCGGAGCGTGAGGCCGAAGCCGTGCGCCTGGCAACTCATGAAGCGCAATGCCCCTTCGACCTCGCGCGAGGCCCGTTGCTGCGAGCGCGCCTGCTGCGCTTAGGCGAAGAGGATCACGCACTGCTGTTTACGATGCACCACATCATCTCGGACGGCTGGTCAATGGGTGTGCTGGTGCGTGAGGTGGGGACAATCTACTCGGCCTACGCGCAGGGTGAGGACTCTCCGCTGGAGGAGTTGGCAATTCAGTATGCCGACTACTCTGTGTGGCAGAGAGAGTGGCTTGCTGGCGAAGTGTTGGATGAGCAACTCTCTTACTGGAAAAAGCAGCTTGGCGGCGAACTGCCGATACTGTCATTGCCGACCGATCATGCGCGCCCGCCGGTGCAGAGTTTTCACGGGGGGCATGAGTTGTTCGCGCTCACGAAAGATTTATCAGATGGACTCAAGCGCCTGAGCCACTGCGAAGACGCAACACTCTTCATGACGCTGCTGGCGGCTTTTCAGGTCTTGCTCCACCGTCACACCGGCCAGGAAGATATTCTGGTAGGCGCGCCCATCGCCAACCGCAGCCGCCCTGAGACCGAACCGCTCATAGGCTTCTTCGTCAATACGCTGGTGCTCAGAACTGACCTCACCGGCAACCCCACTTTCAGGGAACTGCTGCGTCGAGTGCAGAAGATGGCGCTTGGAGCTTACGCGCATCAGGACTTACCCTTTGAAAAACTGGTCGAAGAACTGCATCCCGATAGAGACCTAAGCCGCAATCCGTTGGTTCAAATCGTCCTCGCTCTACAGAACACGCCGATGGGTGATCTGGAATTACACGGACTCACCATTCGCCCGCAAGAGTTCGAGAGCGACGTGGTGAGACTTGATCTGGAATTTCATCTACATGAGCTGCCGGAGGGTCTGGGCGGAGTCATGGCCTACAATGCCGGTCTCTTCGAGAAAGGGACGATCCGGCGTCTCCTCGAACATTTCACGATTCTACTGGAAGGAATCGTCGCCAATCCAGATGGTCGCATCAGGGAGTTTCCACTGCTCACTTCACAAGAGCGTCATCGCCTGCTTTACGAGTGGAACGACGCTCATCAAGATGCGCTGCCCGATCACACCATGCATGAACTGGTCGAAGCGCAGGTCGATTGCACGAACATGCAGGCTTACCTACTCGATCAGTCACTAGAGCCAGTGCCGGTCGGTGTTACGGGAGAACTCTACATCGGCGGCAGCGGAGTGGCACGGGGCTACTTGAACCATCCAGAGATGACGGCAGAGAAGTTTATACCGCACCCGTACAGCAGAGAGGGCGGAGAGAGATTGTACCGGACAGGAGACATGGCGCGGTACAGGGAGGACGGGAAGATAGAGTTCGTGGCACGTGTTGACGAGCAGGTGAAGGTGCGCGGGCATCGCATTGAGCGAGATACGCCGGAGGAAGAGTTCATCGCACCGCGCACGCCGGTCGAGGAATTGCTGGCTAAAATCTGGTGCGAAGTGCTCAAGGTCGAAAGCATTGGTGTCAACGATAACTTTTTCGATTTAGGCGGCCACAGCTTGCTTGCCATGCAGCTTATCTCGCGCGTGCGTAAAAGCTTCACCGTCGATCTGCCCGTGCGCAGCCTCTTCGAGTCGCCGACGGTCACAGGGCTGGCACAACGAATCGAAGCGGCAACGGAATCCGGGAAGGCGGCATTGGCTCAGCCCCTCGTTCCGGTCTCGCGCGAGGCTGCTCTTCCGCTCTCATTTGCGCAGCAGCGCCTCTGGTTTATACACCAGCTTGAGCCAAGCAGCTCAGCTTATAACATGCCCGTCGCGGTGCGTCTCAAAGGCCGATTGGATTTCGCGGCGCTTGAGCGGACGCTGAGCGAGATTATCAAGCGTCACGAGAGCCTGCGCACAAGCTTCCGCTTAAGCGACGGGCATCCTGTGCAAATCATCGCCCCGCCCGAAGAGGTGGCCCTGCCTGTCCTTGACCTCAGCCACATGCCGGAACGCGAGCGCATGGCGGAAGCGCACAATCTCGCGGCAGCGGAGGCGCGGCAATCGTTCGATTTGGAGCATGGCCCACTTTGTCGCGCCAGCCTCCTGCGTCTAGGCCCAGAAGATCACATACTGCTGTTTACCATGCACCACATTATAACGGACGGCTGGTCAATGGGTGTGCTGGTGCATGAGGTGGGAGCACTTTACCGTGCCTTCGCTGAGGGCGAGCAGTCGCCGCTTGCTCCATTGCCGATTCAGTATGCGGATTTCGCTTACTGGCAGCGCAAAGTTCTGGAAGGCGAGGTGCTGGAAGCTCATTCGCGGTACTGGGAAAAACAGCTTGGCGGAACGCTTCCGGTCATGGAGTTGCCCACAGATAGACCCAGACCATCTGTCCAAAGTTTTCGCGGCGCAAGCCAGATGCTAAACCTCTCTGCGAGCCTGGTCGAGAAGCTGAAGGCATTGGCTCGGCGTGAAGGCGTGACCTTCTTCATGCTGCTGCTTGCAGCTTTCAAGGCCATGCTCTATCGCTACACTGGAGAGGAAGAGATCATCGTCGGCTCTCCGATTGCTAATCGTAACCGTGTAGAGGTTGAGGGTCTCATAGGGTTCTTTGTAAACACGCTGGTGCTGCGCACAGACCTTTCGGGGTCTCCGAATTTCCGCGAGCTATTAAAGCGCGTGCGAACAGTTGCCCTAGAAGCTTACGCGCATCAGGACATGCCTTTTGAGCAACTCGTCGAGCATCTACAACCGGAGCGGAGCACGAACCGGCATCCATTGTTTCAGGTAATGTTCCAGTTGGAGAACGCGCCGGAGGGTGAAGCATTGCTGCCCGGCCTGACCTTGCAGCCTGTAGAGGTCGAGCGAACGACGACTCAGTTCGATCTGAGCCTTGACTTGATGGAAGACACAGAAGGACTCGTGGCTGTGGCAGAGTACAGCACTGACCTGTTCGACGGCTCGACCATCGCGCGGATGCTGCGCCATTTTCAGAACGTGCTGGAAGGCATCGCCAACAACGAGAACGCGCGCATTACGCAATTGCCGCTGCTGACAACTGCGGAGCGCGATCAATTATTAGTCGGGTGGAATGACACCGCTAAAAATTATCCTGTTGGGGAGTGCCTGCACCAGTTGTTCGAGGCACAGGTTAAGAGAACGCCCGAACGGGTCGCCGTCGAAGGCTTCGGGGAGCAGTTGACCTATGCTGAACTCAACAGCCGTGCGAATCAACTGGCGCACTACCTGCGAAGCATAGGCGTCCGCGCGGAGATGCGTGTCGGCGTGTTGATGGAGCGCTCGCTGGAAATGGTAACCGGATTGCTCGCCGTCTTAAAGGCTGGCGGGGCATATGTGCCGCTCGACCCGCGTTATCCGAAACAACGCCTGGCCTTCATGTTAGAGGATGCTCAAGCCTCTGTGCTCTTAACCGAGGAGAGGTTGAAGGAAGTGATGCCGGAGCATCAGGCGCAAGTCGTCTGCTTAGAGATTGATTCGGAAACAATCGCGCACGAGAGCACGCTTGATCCTACTAATGTCACCGCAGCCGAAAATCTGGCCTATGTCATCTACACTTCCGGCTCGACGGGACAGCCGAAAGGCGTGGGCGTCAGTCACAAGTCTTTGGTCAACCATCAAGCGGCTGTGCGAGATGATTTCGACCTGTCCGCCTCCGACCGTGTTCTACAGTTCGCCTCGCTCAGTTTCGATGTGGCGGCGGAGGAAATCTTTCCCACGCTACTCGGCGGCGCGACCCTTGTGCTGCTCAATGAGCAGATGCAAGGTCTCGGCACAATGCTCCTGCATGAGATCGAAGAGCAGAGCGTGACCGTGCTTAACCTGCCAGCTTCGGCCTGGCACGAGTGGGTGGGCGAGTTGGCACAGTCAAAAGTTACTTTGCCGGATTGCCTGCGCTTACTAATCGTCGGCAGCGAGCAGGTCTCGCGTGAGAGTTTTGCCGAGTGGCAAAAGATAGCGCGCGACCGCACGAGATTGCTCAACGCTTACGGCACAACAGAGACGACCATTACCGCTACCCTTTATCAACCGGCCACGAATGAGGAAGACACACACGCTCGCTCGGCATTGCCGATTGGTCGTCCGCTCGCCAACACGCAGGCTTACGTTCTTGATCGTTTGCTGCAACCCGTACCCGTAGGGGCAATAGGCGAGTTATACATCGGCGGCTTGGGCCTCGCGCGGGGCTATTTGAATCGCCCCGGTTTGACGGCGGAAAAATTCATCCCCGATCCGTTCAGTCTAAAGCCGGGCGCACGGCTTTACAGGACGGGAGACCTCGCTCGCTACATGCCTGACGGTAATCTAACCTTCCTCGGACGCTGCGATAGTCAGGTGAAAGTTCGCGGCTTCCGCATAGAGCTTGGCGAGATCGAAGCAGTCTTGAGTGAGCACGAAGCTGTCCGACACGCGGTCATAGGGGTTCGACAGGATGCCTACGGCCACGGCCAGTTGGTGGCTTACGTCGTGGCCGAACGGGATCGGGCGATAAGGAAGAACGAGCTTCGCAAGCGATTGAGAGAGCGTCTGCCGGAGTTCATGGTTCCGTCCGTCTTCGTGTTGATGGACGAGTTGCCGCTCGCGCCCAATGGCAAAGTTGATCGTCGCGCGCTCCCCGAACCCGAAAATGTTCGAGGCGAGACGGAAGACCAAATCATGCCTCACTCCGAAGTCGAGCGTGCGATTGCGGCTGTCTGGCAGGAGGTGCTGCGGCTGGAGAAAGTAGGCGTTAACGAAAACTTCTTTGATCTGGGCGGACATTCACTTCTGATGGTGCAGGTTCACAACCGTCTGCGAAAGGTGCTTGACGCAAACCTCACCATGCTCGATCTGTTCAAGTACCCTACGATAAGCGCATTGGCCGCTTACATTGCTCCCGAACAGATTTTTGTTCAACCGCAATCCCGTAGCCTCGGGGTCGAAGCGCGTAGAGAGCAGGCGAGACAGGAAGGATCAGAGATAGCAATCATTGGCATGGCAGGCCGCTTCCCCGGAGCGAGCAGCATGGAACAGTTCTGGCAGAACCTGGCGGATGGCGTAGAAGCGGTCTCCTTCTTCTCCGACGAGGAATTGATAGCTGCTGGCGTGGATGCTGCGCTCGTCAACCATCCCAACTACGTAAAGGCTGGTGTCGTCATCGACGACATTGATCTGTTCGATGCTTCGTTTTTCGGATACAGCCCAAGAGAGGCCGAGGTCATGGACCCGCAGCATCGCGTCTTCTTGGAATGCGCGTGGGAGGCGCTTGAGCGTGCCGGGCACGACCCGGAGAAGTTCAAAGGGGCGATAGGAGTTTTCGCGGGCGCGGCCACAGGCTCCTACTTCTACAATCTATTGTCGCATCCTGAAATCATAGATGCGGTCGGCGGAATCCAGTTAGCCATCGGAAACGATAAAGACCACATGCCCACGCACGTCTCTTATAAGCTGAACTTGCGTGGGCCGAGCGTTGCCGTCCAGACTGCCTGCTCGACTTCTCTGGTCGCCGTCCACATGGCTTGCAGGAGTCTGCTCGACAATGAGTGCCGTATGGCTCTTGCCGGTGGAGTCGCCTTACACTCTATGGGGAAGGCCGGGTACGTCTATCAGGAAGGCGGCATAGGTTCTCCCGACGGACATTGCCGTGCATTCGACGCCGACGCGCAGGGAACGATTAGCGGCAGTGGCGTCGGCATTGTCGTCTTGAAGCGATTGCAAGACGCGCTCGCTGACGGCGATTTCGTTCACGCCGTCATCAAAGGCTCGGCTATCAATAATGACGGCTCTGCGAAAGTCGGCTACACGGCTCCGAGCGTAGAAGGTCAGGCGGAGGCGATTCGCGCCGCTCAATCGGCGGCTGGCATTGATGCGGAAACTATCAGTTACATTGAAGCGCACGGGACAGGAACGAGGCTCGGCGACCCCATTGAAATCGCCGCTCTCACGCAGGTCTTCCGCGAGAGCACTAGCGAAAAAGGGTTCTGCGCCGTCGGCTCGCTGAAGACAAACCTAGGCCACCTTGACACAGCGGCAGGCGTGGCCTCGCTCATCAAGACTGTGCTGGCGCTCGAACATAAAGCAATCCCGCCAAGCTTGCATTTTGAGCAGCCAAACCCCGCGCTTGATCTCGACAACAGCCCTTTCTACGTTAATAAAGATTTGTCCGAATGGAAGACTAACGGCGCGCCGCGTCGCGCAGGCGTCAGCTCCTTCGGTATTGGTGGCACTAACGCGCACGTTATCGTTGAAGAAGCCCCGACTGTTGAGCCGTCAAGCAGTTCAAGGCCATACCATCTGTTGACGCTTTCGGCAAAGACCGAAACTGCCCTTGATAAGGCGACCGCCAATCTTGCAGCACATCTCAAACAGCACACGGAATCCAACCTGGCTGATATTGCTTACACCTTGCAGGTCGGGCGAAAAACTTTCAGCCATCGCCGCGCGATTGTGTGCCGCGCTAATGATGACGCTCAGACGGCGCTTGCCATGCTCGATCCTGAGCGAGTTTTCACCTTCACGGGCGAAGCGCAACGTAGCCATGTCGTCTTTATGTTTCCGGGACAGGGAACGCAGTATGTGAACATGGGGCTTGATCTGTACAGGCATGAACCTCTCTTCCGCGAGCAGGTCAGTCAGTGCTGCGAGTTGCTCAAGCCTCACCTCGGTTTTGATCTACGCGAGGTGCTGTATCCAACCGAAGAGAGAAGGGAAGAGGCCGCAGCACGGCTTCAACAAACTCATGTGACGCAGCCCGCGTTGTTTGTCATCGAGTATGCGCTCGCGCGAGTTTGGATGAAGTGGGGCATCAATCCTCGCGCGATGATAGGTCACAGCATAGGCGAGTACGTCGCCGCTTGCCTTGCCGGAGTCTTCTCTCTGGAAGACGCGCTACAGCTAGTCGCGCTCAGAGGGAAACTGATTCAATCGCTGCCCGTAGGCGAGATGCTCAGCGTACATCTCCCGGCTGATGAGCTTCGCTCTATGCTCGGCGAGCAACTCTGCGTGGCAGCGATCAATGGGCCATCCCTCTGTGTCGTGTCAGGGACTAGCGATGCGATAGATGAGTTGCAAAAGCGGCTCGCGGAGAAGGGCATAAATAGCCGCCGCTTGCTTACTTCTCATGCGTTTCACTCTCAGATGATGTCACCGATCATCGCGGAATTCACCAGTCACGTTAAGCGAGTGAAGCTCAACGCTCCGAAGATTCGTTACGTGTCCAATGTGACGGGAACGTGGATAACGTCTAACGACGCGACCGATCCTGATTACTGGGCACGGCACTTGCGCCAGACTGTACGCTTCGCAGATGGCATCTCGGAATTGCTGAAGGACGCGAAGATGGTGATGCTGGAAGTCGGGCCGGGACAGACCTTGAGCACTATGGTCAGACCGATGGCACGCGAAAGCGGACAACTCGTAATCAATTCTCTGGGGCATCCTAACGAGCAAAGCTCCGACGAAGAGTTTTTGATGAAGGCGCTGGGAAGATTATGGCTGGCAGGTGTGCCGATTGATTGGCCGGAATTCTACGCTCACGAATTGCGTCATCGCGTGCCGCTCCCAACTTACCCGTTTGAGCGCCGCCGCTACTGGGTCGAGTGGCAAAAGCAGGCGGCAACTCACAATGGGCTTGATGATGTGCCGCGCAAAAAGCCGGATGTCGCAGATTGGTTTTACCTTCCCTTTTGGAAGCCGTCCGTGCCGCCCGTTATAAACGAAGCGAGCGCGCGAAGTGAGCAGTCATCAGTCTGGCTAGTATTTATGGACGAACGCGGCGTCAGTGCGCGACTCAAGCAGAAGCTTGAGCAAAGCGGCGGCGAAGTAATTGCCGTGAGACCGGGTAAGGGATTCGCTCAGCGAGGTGATCTGGACTACACAATCTCAGTTTCCCAGCCGGAAGATTACCAGGCTTTAGTCCTTGACCTGAAGTCGCGTGGCAAGATGCCGGGAGCGATACTTCATTCGCTGAGCATTACAGCGCCGGAGTATGCTCAATCGAGGGAAGAGTTTTCGGAACGAGTGCTGCACGAGAGCTTCTATAGCCTCATCTTTCTAGCACAGGCGCTTGGACAACATAATGTGAGCGATAAGATTTCAATCACGATCTTGTCTGACAATATGCAGCACGTGACCGTAGAAGACCGCGTTGTGCCGGAGAAGGCGACCATTCTGGCCCCGTGCAAAGTTATCCCGAAGGAATATCCCAACATCACCTGCCGCAGCATTGATGTCGTGTTCTCCGAAAAAAATAGCTGGCAGGAAGAGAGGCTGATAGCGCAAATTGCGTCTGAGCTTTTGTCGGATTCGCCGGAAGCGGTTGTCGCCTATCGCGCGAATCAGCGCTGGATTCAAGCTTTCGAGCCGGTCAGACTCGAACGAGTTCCCCATGCGAGCACACGTTTGAGGGAAGAAGGAGTTTACTTAATCACCGGCGGTATGGGAGGCATCGGCCTTGTGCTGGCGGAACATCTGGCGCACAGCTTGCGAGCGAAACTGGTGCTGGTGGGTCGCTCCGCATTTCCGGCGAAAGGCGAATGGCAGCAGTGGCTCTTGACTCATACGGGCGAGACGGATGTGAGCAGCAAGATTCGCAGGATACAGGCGATGGAAAATCTTGGCGCGGAAGTGCTCGTTGCGAGCGCCGACGTTTCCGATCAAGATCAAATGCGAGAGGTGTTGCGAAGGGCGCGCGAGCAGTTCGGCAAGATTAACGGCGTGATTCACGCGGCGGGTATTTCGCCGGGAGGAATGATCGAATCTAAACAACCGGAGATGGCCGCGAGCGCTCTTGCGTCCAAGGTGAAGGGGACACGAGTGCTTGAAGACATGTTCAAAGACGAGCAGTTGGATTTCCTCGCGCTCTTCTCGTCGCTCAGTTCAATATCTGGCGTGTTCGGGCAGGTGGATTATTGCGCGGCCAATGCATTCCTGGATGCCTTCGCTCATTACAATATCCAACAGAACGGCACGCCGACGGTGACGATAAACTGGGATGCGTGGCGCGACGTTGGGATGGCTGTCAACGCAGGTTTGCCTTTCCGTTTGAGCGCAGGGGCGTTCAAAGCAAGTAAAGCCGACAAGGAAATCACAGGGGATGCGAAACAGGCTCAGAGTCTTCTCGCGGATGCAATTTCAACGCCGGAAGGCATAGATGCCTTTGAGCGCATTTTGGCGCATGACGTGTTGCAACGGGTGCTGGTATCAACTAGAGATTTGCAAAGCGTAATCAGGCAGGACGAGGCAATTACCCGGTCGCAAATTCTTGAAGATGTCGCGCAGTTTCAGCAGTTGCGCTCGGTACACCCGCGCACCAATGTGCAGACCGATTATGTTGCCCCGCGCAACGAGCTTGAAGAGCAAATTGCCGTGGTGTGGCAAAGCGTGCTTGGTATAGAGCAGGTTGGCGTGCATGATAACTTTTTTGATCTGGGAGGCCACAGCTTGCTTGCCACGCAACTCGTCACACGTCTCAGGGAACTCTTTCACATGGAGATACCGCTACGGGTCGTCTTCGAGCACCCGACCGTGGCCGGACTTGCAGAACACGCCATCGAAGACGAGAGGGACGCGGCCATCACGGCGCGTCCGCCGACGATTGTCCCCGTCAACAGGCAGGCGCGGGCTGTGAGGCGTCCAGGGAAAACATAGACCACTCTAACTATCTCCTTATCTCTCGATATGGACGATGCATTTCTCTCCAATCCTACTGCTGCTCCGACCAGTGCGGAAGATACTGCCGTCGAAGATGTCTATGTCTTCCCGCTCTCGTTTACGCAGCAGCGCCTCTGGTTTTTCCAGCAGATGTATCCAGAGAGCGCCACCTACAATATGCCCGTCGCTATACGGCTGCGTGGTCAACTACATGTCGCGCAGATGCGCGAGGCGCTCAGCGAGGTAGTCCGCCGCCATGAAGTGCTACGCACCAGCATTGACGTGCTTGATGGTCAGCCCGCACAGATCATCTCGCAAAAGCAGGATGTCTCACTGCCTGCGGTGGATTTAAGTAATTTGCCTGCCGCAGAGCGAGAGACCGAAGGAAGGCGTCAGGCTGCGGCAGAAATCGCGCAAGCGTTTGATCTCAGGCGAGGGCCGCTGTGGCGCGTCAAGCTGATGCGCCTGTCGGCGGAAGATCATCTGCTGGTTCTAGTCCTGCACCACATTATCTGCGATGGGTGGAGCATAGACGTGCTCTTACGTGAGTTGACCACACTCTACGCGGCCTATACGGCTGGCGAGAGTTCGCCGCTGCCGGAACTCCCGGTTCAATATGCTGATTATGCCGTGTGGCAGCGTGAATGGTTGACGGGTGAGGTGCTGGAGGAGCAGTTGGCGTACTGGCGCGAGCAGTTGAGCGACGCGCCGCCAGTGTTAGCGTTGCCGACGGACAGGCCGCGCCCGCAGGTTCAAACTCTCAATGGAGCATACGTTGAATTTGTCTTTCCCCACAGTCTATCGGCAAAGCTACGACGACTTTGCCAGCGTGAAAAAGTGACGTTGTTCATGCTGTTGCTAGGCGGATTTCAGGCGCTGCTCTCGCGCTACAGCGGACAAACGGATGTGCTGGTCGGTACACCGATTGCGGGACGAAATCTGCAAGAGGTCGAGAGCTTGATAGGTTTCTTTGTGAACACATTGGTGCTGCGCACTGACCTGTCGGGAAACCCTGATGTTCGAGAGTTGCTGCGCAGAGTACGAGAGGTCTGCCTTGGGGCTTATGCGCATTCCGAGTTGCCGCTTGAAAGACTGGTCGAAGAGTTGCAGCCCGAAAGAAGCCTAAGCCACTCGCCGCTATTTCAGGTGATGTTCGCTCTGCAAAATACGCCGGAATCGGAAGCGCTTCATCTGCCGGGATTGGATGTCAGCCCGGATGAGTTTGACATAACGACTTCGGCGTTCGATCTGACGCTGAATATAGAGGAAGTAGAAGAAAATATTTGCGGCAGGTTTCGTTACAACACCGATCTGTTTGAGGCGGAAACAATCCGGCGCATGGCAGAGCATTACCTGATGCTGTTGGAAAGCAGCGTTGATAATCTAGACCAGTCGCTCACGGAATTGCCTCTGTTGAGCGCACGAGAGCGTCAGCGGATACTGCAAGAGTGGAGCGATACGAAGCGCGAATTCTCACTTGAAGTTTACGTCCACGAGATGTTCGAGAGACAGGTCGCGCGCACGCCCGATGCAGTTGCCCTGGAGTTCGACGGCCAGCAGCTAAGCTATGCGGAATTAAATCGAAGGGCCAATCAACTGGCGCATCACTTGCGCCGCTTAGGGATAGGCGCAGACCAGCCGGTCGCCATCTGCATCAGACGATCTCTTGAGATGATCGTCGCCATACTTGGCGTGCTCAAGGCTGGGGGAGCATACGTGCCGCTTGACCCGGCATCTCCCCACAAACGCCTGAGCTTCATGTTGGAGGAGACAGTAGCCACTGTACTGCTGACGGAACAAAGCCTGGTCGAGGTTTTGCCAAAGACGCGGGCGCGTGTTCTCTGTTTGGACGCTGACTGGTCGAGCATCAACGAGTCGAACGGCGACAATCTCAGCCTCGCGCTCTCGCCCGCGAATCTCGCTTACATCATCTACACTTCGGGTTCGACCGGCAGGCCGAAAGGGGTTATGGTCAGCCATCGCAATCTGATTAATGCCATCCTTGCCCAACGTGCTTCCTATCAAGAACCTATCACCAGCACTTTACTGTTGATGTCCTATTTCTTCGACGGCTCGCTGTTCTCCATCTTCTGCACGTTGTCTCAGGGCGGAACGCTGATAATCCCGCGCGAAGGAGAGCAAGCAGACCCGTCGCTCATCGCCCGGCTAATCGTCGAGAAGCATGTTCCACATATCTTTACCGTCCCATCATTTTATTCGTTACTGTTGGAGCAAGCGCAGCCTGAGCACTTACAGTCTTTGCAGGTGGTTCACGTCGGGGCTGAGGCTTGCTCTTCGCAACTGGTCAACAGGCATCACGAGCTTCTACCGCAGTCCATACTGTTCAACGAGTATGGGCCGACGGAGGCAACTATCTGGTGCTCGCAGTATACCTGTCAGACTCCGGCAACGAAGACCTCAATCCCCATTGGACGCCCCGTGAGCAACGCGGAAATCTACTTGCTGGACGACCGCCTTCAGCCTGTGCCGGTCGGCATCGCGGGGCAACTCTACGTCGGCGGCCAAGGCGTGGCGCGAGGCTACTTGAATCGTCCTGACCTGACTGCCGAAATGTTCATCCCCCATCCGTTCAGCCAGGAGCCGGGGGCGCGTCTTTACCGCACAGGAGACATAGCGCGTTATCTCTCGGATGGTAACATCGTGTTTCTGGGACGCCTCGATCAGCAGGTGAAGGTTCATGGCTACCGGATTGAGCTTGGCGAAATTGAGGCCGAACTCCGCGAGCGCAGTGCAGTGCGACAGGCGGTGGTGGTTGTGCGCGAAGATGCGCCGGGCGATAGACGCCTCGTTGCTTACCTTGTCACAGGCGAGGAGCAGAAGCCGACGGCGCAAGGATTACGTGACCACTTGAGAATGAAATTGCCGGATTACATGATTCCGGCTTCGTTCGTCTTTCTTGAAGAGTTGCCGCTAACGCGAACCGGCAAGCTTGACCTACAGGCGCTCCCGTCTCCCGATGGAACGAGACCGGATTTGGCAGAAGACTACATTGCCCCGCGCACCAGGTTGGAGTGGCTGCTGTCGGAGATGTGGCAGGAGATTTTGGATATAGAGCGTGTCGGAGTTCACGATAATTTCTTCGATCTCGGCGGAGATTCGCTGCGCGCCGCAATCCTCATCAACAAGCTGCAAGAGCGGCTTGGCGATTTTCTTTATGTGGTGGCTCTCTTTGAAGCTCCAACCGTTGCGTCCCTGGCTGCGTACTTGATGCAGCACTACTCCGGTGCGGTATCCAGAGTGATTGGAGATGAAGTCGTAGAGGCGAAGACGACCACTGACGAAAGAGTCGAACCGGCCTGCACGATTAATGCCGCAAGGGTCGCTGAGGTGAGGGAACTGATAGGCGCTCTACCTTTTCAGTCACCGCCCGCCGTCAAAAACCCTCCTGCCATCTTTATCCTCTCACCGCCGCGCTCCGGTTCGACGCTGCTGCGAGTGATGCTGGCAGGACATCCCATGCTCTTCGCCCCTCCCGAATTGGAACTTCTCTCTTTCAACACGCTCGTGGAGAGACGAGAGGCGCTCTCAGGAAAGTACAGCTTTTGGTTGGAGGGCACGATTCGCGCCTTGATGGAGATTAAAAGCTGCGGGATGGAAGAAGCCCGCCGGATTATAGAGGAATACGAAGAACAGAATCTGAGCGTGCCCCAATTTTATCGCTTGATGCAGGAGTGGATCGGAGAGCGCAGGCTGGTTGATAAAACGCCGTCCTACGCTCTGGATAAAGAGGTGTTGCGGCGTGCCGAAAGCTGCTTCGACGATGCCCTGTATGTACACCTCCTGCGCCATCCCTACGGCATGATACGCTCGTTTGAAGAGGCAAAGCTGGAACAGGTCTTTTTCCGTTATGAGCATTCCTTTACCCGCCGCGAGCTTGCGGAACTCATCTGGCTTATCAGTCAACAGAACATCAGAGAATTTCTGTCAGAAATTCCTCAACGAAGACAATACCAGTTGAGGTTTGAAGAGTTGGTGACGAGGCCCAAAGAAATGCTCGAAGGCTTGTGTGATTTTCTGGGTCTTGAGTTTCAAGCGGAGATGGTCGAGCCATACCGCGAGAAAGAGAAGCGCATGACGGATGGCATTCATCCGCTCTCGCAGATGCTTGGTGATGTGAAGTTTCACCAGCACAGCCGTGTTGACGCCGGAGTCGCCGGGCGCTGGAAAGAGCAGGCTGCGAACGATCCTCTGGGCGAAGTGACGTGGGAAGTTGCCGAAGCCCTCGGATATGAAAGAGAGCGTGCGACCACCAACTCGATGCTCGTAGCAATCCAGTCGCAAGGCTCACAGCCACCGTTCTTCTGTGTTCATCCCATAGGCGGCAGCGTCTTTTGTTATCGAGACCTTGCACGCCATTTAGGTTTCGATCAGCCGTTCTACGGTCTACAGGCGCGAGACCTCATGCCGAATCAAGAGCCGCACTCGCGGGTCGAAACGATGGCCGCCGATTACATTGAAGCCATGCGCGCAGTTCAGCCCACAGGGCCTTACCGGCTCGGAGGCTGGTCGCTCGGTGGCGTTGTGGCCTTCGAGATGGCACAGCAGCTACAGAGACAAGGCGAGAGCATAGCCGTGCTCGCCCTCATTGATTCTGTCTCGCCGGGTCTGATGGACAATCGCGCACACAATCCACATTCCGGCGATATAGCGCAATCGAACGGCGACACTAACCTTTCCAGCAAGCAAGATGTTCTGGCGATTCTGGATGAACTGTGCCGGACGGGTACGGATGAGCAGATCAAAGATGCTTTTGAAGAAGCAAGGCGCGAGGGATTTCTGCCCCCGGAAATAGCTCCGAAGGATTTCCGCCGTTGGCTGCGAGGCTGCCAGGCCAGAATTCAGGCAATGCGCGCATATACGCCATCCCCGTTTGCGGGTCGCATCATTCTCTTCAAAACCGACGAGCCGGATCATGCGAGCGAGTTCACAGATGAGGAAGAGAAGAGCTTCGATCCCGCTTTCGGTTGGAGCGAGCTTGCAACTGAAGATGTAGAGACCTACACCGTTGCCGGATCGCATCAGAAAGTAATCCTTGAACCCTATGTCTCCGAACTCGCAGCACTGCTCAAACGCTGTCTTGCGCAGGCTACGTAACATACTCTGCGTGTCAGTACCGCCTGCGGTAGCGGGCGGGGAGCAGAAGGGATGAGGGCGGAGGGATGAGGGATGAATAAGAAGGAGTCAATTGCATGTTGACCTGTTCACTACATTCTTATTCATCCCTTCGCCCTCATCCCTCATCCCTTCTTTCACCCGCCCAGCTTAAGCAGGCGGTACTGACACTGAGTTCTCACCGGCAGAAGCGTCGTTGATGGCTTCAACGAAGATTTGGATGTTGGGATATTCTATTGTCTCCAGCCGTATATGTTTGTCGGTCAACCCGAAATCAGAACCCCACATAACATGAATCCCATTCTTTTCAAGAAGTGCGCGCACACTTGCTACCGGTTCAAGCAGTTCAAGTAGCACATAACTGCTTCGGACGCTTCTCGCGGGTTTGACTATCTTAAACTTTCCGCCCTTTGCTCCTGCTTCCAGAAAAGAGAACGAGCGATCAATCTTCTCCAACACCATAGGCGGCTCTGCGATGCGCTTGATTCCTTCGGCGATGGCGAAGGTGGAAATGCCGCTTCTGTTTTCACCTCTCAAATCGTCTGCGTCTTTCGCGGATGCGCAGACAGCCCATCCGATCCTGTATTCAGCCGTCTCGTGCGACTTCGAGGTTGAGCCGACCAGAAAGAGATTGCTTCTCTGCTTGAAACTCTCGTAGAGCGTGCCGGTCAACGTCCCGACATCGAAGTCCCTGCACGGCAAAGTTAAATCAATCATCACGGTCATCTCTTCGGCGACTCCGCTGATAATCGCCTGCGGGTCGAAAATTGCGCCGGTTGGATTATTGGGCAGGCTCAGGTAGATCAAATCGGGTCGCGTCTCTTCTGCTTTTTCCGTGAGGATTGGTTCGCTGATGGAAAAAGCGTTCTGCTCCGTTCGGACGTTGATTATCTCAAAGCCCAGACCCTCGAAAGATTCTCTGGCTCGCCAGTAACCCGGCGAGACGGTCAGCACGGTCGGGTGTTTTCGCGCGCCTTTCTTCAAGACGTGATTTCTGACGGCTTCAATCGCCCCGGTCGCGCCGTTGAAAGGGATAATGTTATTGGGGGCGATGCTCCAGTGCTTTCCGAGAGTTTCTGCGAAGAGTATTTGGGCTGCGTTGAGATTTGCGTAAGGCGTGCCCGTTCGGAGTTCAACGTGGCGCTTTGTGCCTAAAGTGTTTGGCTCGATGCGTGACATGAGTAGCCTCTACTTGATCCTTTCCGCTGGCCGGAAATCGGAATCCTTCAAAATTTCTTCAGCCTCTTCATCGGTTAATTCATCTACCTGCATGATGAGTGCTTCTTCAATCGGCAATGCTAGTTGAGCGATGGTCGGATGCTGGAACAGGTCGCGTACAGACAGTTCGATTTCCAAAGTGTGCCGCACCTGCGAAACAAGCTGCGTAGCGGACAAAGAGTTGCCGCCAAGCTCAAAGAAGTTGTCGTGGATGCTGATGCGTTTGACGCCCAGCACTTTAGACCAGATGCGCGCCAGTATCTCTTCCGTCATTGTGCTCGGCGCGACGAAAGCATTTTCAATCTCCGGTCGCGTCCTTTGCGGCGCGGGCAGCGCGCGGTAATCCACTTTGCCGTTAATCGTCAGAGGAAATTGTTCCAGACTGACGAAGAGAGAGGGAATCATGTGCTCCGGCAAACGCTCTTTGAGAAACTGCCGCAATTGGCTAGCGCCCGGCACATCCTCGCCGCTCGCTCCTACCACATAAGCTACCAACTGCTTCTCTCCATCCTCGTCGGCGCGAGCGACTACTAACGCATCCCGCACCGCCAAGTGGCTGGCAAGCGCTGACTCGATTTCACCGGGTTCGATGCGGAATCCGCGCACCTTCACCTGATTATCAATACGACCGAGAAATTCGATGTCGCCGTTTGGCAGGTAACGCGCAAGATCGCCGGTTTTGTAGAGTCGCTCGCCAGGCTTTTGACTGAAAGGGTGCGGGATGAAGCTGCGGGCTGTCTGCTCGGCGCTATTGAGATAGCCTCGCGCCAGTCCATCGCCTCCTATGTGCAGGTGGCCTACCGCGCCGGTCGCTACGGGCTGCAAATTGGTATCGAGGATGTATACTTGTGTGTTGGCGATAGGGCGACCGATAGGCACCGTGCGATTGAACTCGACCGTCTCGTTCATACGGTGGCAGCAAGCAAAAGTCGTGCTCTCGGTCGGGCCGTAGCCGTTGATGAGCGTGCAATCCTGCACCTCGCGCAAGAACCGCCGGACGTGCGAGACGGAGAGGACATCGCCTCCGGCGAGCATCTGCCGCAGCCCGCGCAAATCTTCGAGCCGCTCGTCCACCATCAAATGAAAGAGTCCCGCCGTCAGCCACAGGACAGTCACTCGATGACGTTTCAACGCTTGGCCCAGTTCTTCCAACGTCGGCAGACCAGGAGGCATGACGACAAGGCGTGCGCCGTTCAAGAGGCTGCCCCAGATTTCAAACGTCGAGGCGTCGAACGCCAGAGACGCAAACTGCAAAAAGATTTCCTCCGCATCCATGCGTGCATACTCATTCCCCCTGACCAGACGAACGACGCCGCGATGAGTGGTCTCGACACCCTTCGGCCTACCCGTAGAACCGGAAGTGTAGGTGATGTAAGCGAGATTATCAGCGTAAATTTCGCTCTCAGGATTTTCAACGCTCTCGGCGCTAAGCCTGTCCCAGGCTTCATCAAGACAGATGACCTCTGCTTTAGCAGGAGGTAGACGCGGCAAGAGGAGGCGCTGAGAGAGCAGCACGCGGACTCCGGCATCTTCGAGCATGAAGGCTAGACGGTCCTGCGGGTATTCAGCATCGAGCGGCACGTATGCGCCGCCAGCTTTGAGCACACCGAGCAGGCTTACTATCATCTCCGGCGAGCGCTCCATCATAATGCCGACTGCGCTCTCGGCGCGGACGCCCAGCGCGCGCAGGTAGTGCGCCAACTGGTTCGCGCGGCGGTTCAATTCCGCGTAGGTCAACTGCTGATCTTCAAACTCCAGCGCCACTGCATCCGGCGTAATCTCAACCTGCTCTTCAAACAGTTGATGAAGAGATTTCTCATCCGGGTATGGCCTCTCGGTTGAGTTCCACTCTTCCAGCACGCGCCGCCGCTCGGTAGCGGTGAGCAGGGGCAGGTAGCCTACGCGCGTGTCGGGGTCGGCGATGATGGCTTCGACCATGCACCTGAAATGTTCGAGCGTGCGTTCGATGGTCGCCACGTCGAACAGGTCTGTGTTGAATTCGATGATGACTTCGAGCGAATCGGTTAAGTCCGTTAGCGCCAGCGTCATGTCGAAACGCGAATGGCCGTTGTCACAAGAGATAGGCGTAAGCGTGAAGCCCGCCTCCTGCGCGTCCGATTTCATCGCAAAGTCCAGATAGATGTAGGCCACCTGAAAGAGCGGATTACGGCTCGGATCAGCTTTGGGCTTTAGCTCCTTAATCAGCCTGCCAAAAGGAAACTCGCCGTGCGCGAAGTCACCTGTGACGCCCGCTTTTTCGCGCCGCAAGACCTCACGAAAAGTCGGATTGCCGGAAAAATTCGTGCGCATCACCAGCATGTTCAGGAAGTAGCCGATCAGTCCGAGCATTTCAGGGCGATTGCGATTGGCGAGGGCCGTGCCGACGAGAATGTCCTCCTGATTAGTATAGCGGTAGAGAAGCGTTTTGAAGGCCGCCAGACAGGTCATGAACATCGTGGCGTGTTCCTGCCTGCTCAAAGCTCTGAGACTATCCAGAATGTGCTTCGGAAACACTGTCGAGCGACGCGCGCCTTTGAAAGTTTGAATGGGAGGGCGCGGTCGGTCTGTCGGCAGTTCCAGAACGTGCGGAATCCCGTCAAGTTGTTTTCGCCAGTATGCAACCTGCTCTTCCAGCGCTTCGCCTTGCAGCCACTCTCTCTGCCACTCTGCGAAGTCGGCATATTGAACGGGAAGTTCCGGTAGAGGCGAAGGCTTGCCTTCAGCGAAAGCCGTGTAAAGCGCAGCCAGTTCGACCTCTATGATGTCGGCTGACCATCGGTCTATCACACTATGATGCACCGTGTAATGCAGGATGTGTTCGTCGTCGGCGATTCGAATGAGACCAAAGCGCGCAAGCGGTCCTCGTGCCAGATCGAAAGGCTCTGACGTACTCTCGTTGAGCAATCTCGTCACTTCGCGCTCACGCACATCCGCCGGCACGGCGCGCAAATCAATCAGTTCCAGGGGAATGAACAGGGACGCAGAGATGACCTGTCTGGGTTCGCCGTCAATCGCAGTAAACGTTGTCCGCAAAACTTCGTGGCGGCGAACAATCTCGTTGAGCGCCCGCTCCATCAACCGAGCATCAAGATGACCTTTGAGACTGGATACGGAGAAGATGTTGTAAGCGGGATTGCCCGGCTCCATCTGGTCTACAATCCAGATGCGCTCCTGATCGAAAGATAGCCGACAATAGTTCTGCTGCTTTCTTCGCGGAATCACTTGAGACTGCGGGGCGCTCAACCCACGCTTCTTGAGCTTCGCATCAAAAAGAGCGCGCTGCTCAGGCGAGAGGGCTGTAATGCGTTCTGTGAGATCGCTCATGATTTTCTTTCCGCGTCAGACCATTATCTCCTTACAGCCAAATAATCGCTCCGACTCGATTCCACGTCTTCTACACTCCGCAACCAATTTATCCGACTCGGTGATAGGGCGCGACTCCGCCGTGTACTGAATGGACGTAAGGTAAGTCAGCCAGGGTTCTTGCCCCATCGCATAGATGTAAACCTGCTTGGGGCGCAGACAGTCAATGATGCCCATCCCTTTGCGGTAATCCGACCCGTTTAGCCTTCTGGACTGATCCTGCCTGCGCGCCAACGGTTTGGTCAACAGTGGGCCGTAGAGCCATGAGAGCGGCCCGCCATCACATTCCATTCCCAGGAAAACAACATCCACATCTCCCGTCAGCCGGTAGATGTGTTCGTAAAGACGTGGCTCGATATTGTTTGAATCGGCAGCGCACAGGATTGACTTGCCTTTCAGATTAATCAGATGAGCGATTTTCGTTCTGATATTCAGGTCAGCATGCTCGCCCAGGAAAGGCAGACCGACCAGAGAGCCGCCCTCTATCTCGATTGACTCCATCTCGTCAATCTCCCGAACTCGCGGGAAACCTATGTTCTGCAAGATTAACTTCAAAGACGGGTCAGCCAAACTTCCGCCGTTACTTTTCGGCACGATGACGTTTTTAATCTTATGACGAAGCTGCAAGAGCGTCTCGAACATGCAGTGATCCTGATGATTGTGTGTGATTAAAACGTAGTCAATTGTTTCGGGCAAATCAGCGTAGGTATAACGATGGATGCCACCGTTGCTTTCATAACTGACCAGCGGATCAAGCATGATGTTGAGTTCTCTGGTCTGAATCAGTAGAGAGGCATGTCCGAAATAACGAACTCTCACAGCATCGCCCGTATATCTCTCAAACGGGCGCGGCGCTTCCGTAGTGAAGAACGATGAGAATAGTTCGTCATCGCCGTCTTTCACCCCCAGTAGCTCTCGCGCGTAGCCAATTGGTTGTGGCTCGGATTTCATTTTGAAAAAGGCGTCGAGCTTCCGCGAGCCAAACGGTACGCATAGGTGCAGGTGCTCATTATCCGGTAGCTGCGGAGTCGAGAGCGCAAAAGGCCGTTCATCAGTTCTGCCGCGCGAGAGTGAGATACTCTGTGAAGATAGCGGGTAATACTGACTTTTATAGAGCAGCCCTTCGATGAAACGAATGGAAGGATTATTGTTCAAATCATAAACAAGCTCGACGTAGCCTCTTAAAATATCTGGAACTCTCTCGTAGAGCGGCTCAAGTGAAGACCCATCCGCTTCATTTGCCAGCATCTCGCTCAGACGCTGGATGCTTGCGGCAAACTCCAGAATATGAGCCTGCTCTTTGAGGGTTTTCTCCATCAAAGCCTTGATCTCCTTCACCCTGCTCACGTCGCAAGCGATAAATGGCCCGCCCCGCATCGCCGGATTCCTCAGAGCAGCAGCATGCACCCCCGGAGCGGTAACAAACGATTGCATGATCTTTAGGTGTGAGTTAGCAACGAACATGGCCGATGAGGCTGGCGAAATCAATGACGACCAGGCATACCATTGATTGAACAAAGGCTCTGCCACCACATCTCCCCTTAAGTAGAATCTCTCAACTGGCATGTCAATTCTCCTGTTTAAGCCAGCGCATCAAAACTTACTTCAAATCGGCGTCTAAAATCTGCGACCCTTATAGTGAAGCTTGGCAATAACGAAAACATTGTAATTAGACTGAACTCTACGGCGGCGCTTATGGTCATACCGGCGGCGTCCACGGCGACACCGGTAGCCCGAGCCGTTAATCTCATGATAATAGCGCCACAGCACTGCCTGCGACTAACAGTAGAAGAATCGCTCTCCGTTTATTTATTGTGAGGGTCTCTTTATGGTTCGGGAGTTTACTGTTCTTGTGCATAGACACATCTACAAATATTGTCGGCGGCAGAATAGCTTCGGAAAAGTTGAATGTGGAAGGTTTTCATCACTTCAAATACGCTGCATACAGAAATCAGTACCTATAGTTATTAGAGAGTTAGAGATTCATTCCAACGCTCAACTGTTTAGTCAGAGAAAGCTGATGGCGGAGATGCTCGTCAAGAGAGGCAGGAACCATCAACAGATAGTTAACGATAGGTGAATATTATATGCATCCTGAAAAATCGTCAACGTTAAGATTCTGTAATTATGGCTGCCGCTTAATCGTTTAATTCAACGCGCGACTCCTGCCCGAAGCCTCCAACGGGTTGCGAATGGCCTAACAATTCAGATGTCCGTTCTGTTCAAGGAGCGCTCAGAAATGTGATCAGAAGCAATAGCGGGAAGGTCACAGAGCAGAATTTAGAAAAGGCAGCAAAGCAGATCGTGGCCCAGTTGCGGCAAAGCGTTATGACTAGCCTCTAGCGCACGGTTGCATAGTGCGTTAAAGAATCGGCGTGGCATGCTGGTCAAGCCAGAGAATGGATCATGAATGGAGGTAGCCCAGACAGCCTGATACTCCAGCGCCAGCTTGTATGCCCACGTTAATTCCACCCATCCTTAATACAGCGCGGGCCGAGTTGAACAGTTGCCGAAATCCTATATCTTCAATCACTGTGCTCATTGCTCTATTCGGGTCTACTGTTGCGAGTGTTCCTTTGTCAGTTATTGGAACTGCATGGCCCATTTGTTGCGCTGCCTTCGCAAGCAGAAACGGGTCTACTCCTAAGAGCATCAATGTCCCGGACACGCCAGCGATAACACCAATCCCTATTTCGACAAATGCGCAAGTTCCTTCTATATCTGACTTGCGCAACTCATTGCCTTGGAAACCCGTTGTGATGAACAGTTCTCCCATTGAAGGAAATGCGGCCTCGCTGCCCGCGCCAGTGACAGGCGGAATGTCAATCTGCTTCTTACCTATCTTAGGTATCTTAATTTGGGCGGATAATCCCCCACCAGCGCCGCCGTAGTAGAATTTAACTTCACGTTTAGAGGGGTCGCTAAGCAGAATCCAGCCGCCAGAAGCTGTTACGTATCCTAACGATAGTGCTGCGCCTTCGCAGGTAACGAACTGCCAAGCGCTCTTTTTCTTAATTCCAGGTAGTAGGTAAATCATTTCATGCCTTCTTAGTCATTGTCGGTTAGAGGTCTCTTCTGAAAGGCGCATCGAGCCTGAGTGAGTCATGCCACAGGATAAGAACAGATAAGATGCTGGCAACTTCAATGCCAGCTAAGAAGCATTGGAATTACAGCTAATGTGAACCAAGTAGTTTTGCGAGATGTCGAAAGTAAGACAGATGTAGGCTGGTTCTGTATACGATTGAGGACTGTATAGAAATTAGAGACGGAAGGCATTAAGGCAAAATATCTGTGGGATTAATGAAAAGCCAGAGAGCAGCCAGGCAGATCGTGTCACAGATTCAGAGCGGGAGCATGGTATGACATGAAAAGAGTGCTATCAAGGTATCGGGTTCAATGAGTTGTTGGGCGGCGCGGTTTAGGTTTAATCGTGCGGCTTCCCTTAGCCGCAATCGCAACTAAAGCTCATCTCGTTTCCGTCCCCAAATTAGGAGCAAATCCGAACCCCGTTAGTATATGTGCGGCCACCAACCCCCGATCATGGGCCAGCCCCCGCGAGCATGACCTGGGAGATGAAATTGCTGCAATCGTCGCCGCCCGCATTGTAGGAGTAGTTCGGAAAATCTGGGTTACGACCTAGCGCCCATTGGGTCGCGTACTGAACCGCCTTTGTCCTATCGAAGAACATCGCTCTCCCTCCCCGCGAAAAAGTTGGATAACATGGGACTAACGCCCGAATTAACCAGCGCCAGCGCCCGAACTGAAGGCGGCGTGGCCTCTTACAAGCCCCGCCGCCCCTTCTCACATTCATTCGGGAACATGAGGCGCGCGTGCTACCTCGACTCAGCACGCGCTAGGCGGGTACGTTCAGCACCCGCCCGAAGTGCCGCGCACTCTACTATTTTTATTCCGCCTGTAAAGCAGAACTTGAAAAGGAAGAGTTTGGTGATTGCCATGATAACCCTTTTAGCGAAGACGCGAGTGTAAAGCTTATCTGCAATGCCTGAGGACTATGCAGGATGAAGCTTGATACTCCGCCGGTATCAACGGTCCGGCGGCTGTCCAGTCACCGCGTTGACGTACTTGGCCCAAGTGTCCGCCATATCCGCACGGTTGTTGCTTCGTGGAGTGCCCACAACTATCTGCGGATCCTCGTTCACGCTGTTGTATAGCAGGTAGTAGGCCTCGCCATCAGGATCGCCGACACCGGTCAGATGAGCCGATTCGTGGACCATCGTCCGGATTCGTTGCTCGTCATTGCCGCCAAAAAATCGCGGGCAGAGGAACACCGGAATACGGTTGCCAACCACAAATGCGGAGCGATTTCCGACTCGCGAATCCGGGAAATGAGCGCGCTCAGTCGGAAGCGTGGGCGACGCGATGCGGTTCCTCATGTCCCCCAGTTCCGAACCGATGTCGTCCATGTCCGGATTGAGATTGTTGAAGATGGCTATCGCCAGATTACGGGCGCGCAGTTGGTTTGCCGTGGCGGGACCTTCCCGGCCTGGAGGTGGCGGTGGCCCGATGCCCACCACTTGCATGAATGCAGAGAACGTCCGCTGGAACCCGCCGATGCGCGCTCGCTCGATCATTTCCGGCATGCGCGCCTCCATATCCGCCATTTCCGTGTCCATTCTGGCAATCGTCATGATGCCGACTATATCGTCCGGCGTCGATTGATATGCCCTGTTGACGATGTTCCGCGTGGTCTTGTAGGCGAGCACGGTCTCCGCGGTGGAAGGACCATAGGTCTGGGAGGAGATGTCATTCCCAAGTAGGAGCGCGTTGTCCAGAATGACCAGCGCCTCCTGTATCTTGCTAACAAAGTCTCCTGCATTCCCGCGCACGACGTGTTGCGCGTTGTCAACCGCGCAGCGTTCCAGTCGGATATTTCCCCTGAATAGTTCTGATCGCAACATTTTTCTTCAATCCTCCTGAGAAAGAAAAGGTGTCATGCCCCATTTCTCGTCCCCCTCTTCTTCTGGCAAGGCCAGAAGTACGTAAACTTCTCGCTGCCCATGAATCACCCACAGCGCGGGTTACAAAGCTTAACGTCAGAGTTGAACGGGCGCGGCGACAACATCCAACCTGCGAATTTATCAATTAAGTTGAGACAGAGGCTTCCCGCGCGTCTGTATGGTTCGTGATGCTTTTACGTATTAACGCTTTACCAAGAAAGATTCATATCATACTAACATAGTAAAAGCGACGAATGCCTTTGGAGACACCTACCGCTCTTTTATTGTCACAGTTAAGGAGAATCGCCCGTTCACTGTCCTCATCCCGGCAACCGAGCTGGACAGATACATTCAGCATCCGCCATTTAAGTGCCGCACATTCTATCCGCGAGACACTGCTTTAGCAATAGCTAACTCATTCAACCCGCCGCCTCGATAGCATCCCTTTCATGGTTGTCTTGTTCCCTCCCGTTAGATGTTTCTCTCTTTCCATCGCAGCTTGACCAAATAGGCTTTGATACGTACAGTATCTCTGTACATCAGATTAAAGGTGATATTCATGCCCATTCAAACGACATATACCCGTGCGCGAGCAAATTTAGCCAAACTCTGTGATGAAGTGTCGAAAAACCAGGAGATTGTTATTATTAACCGCCGTGGCTCACATGACGTAGCGCTAGTTTCTGCCGAAGAGTTGTCGAGCTTAATGGAAACGGCGCATCTTCTCAGGTCTCCAAAGAATGTGGAACGGCTATTAACTGCTCTGAATCGAGCTAAGGCTAAGAGGCCAAAACCAAAGACTGTGGCAGCTTTGCGTAAGGAGCTTGCCCTTGGCGAAAAAGAGTAAAGACCAATCTCAAAAGAAGAAAGAGCGAATAGCTGCGTTCCATCCAGAGTTCATTGAAGATTTGCATTATTGGGTGCAGACAGATCGCAAGGTTGCCCTCAGAGCGCTTGATTTGATTGAGGCAGTGATGCGTGATCCGTTTGTTGGAATTGGCAAGCCGGAAGCGCTCAAATATTTGCTGGCAGGCATATGGTCGCGCCGCTTAACACAAGAACATCGAATTGTGTATCTTGTGAGTGAAGAAAGAATTGATTTTCTTCAAGCGCGTTATCATTATTAATGCCGCATCTAACAACTCATTCGACCCGACTGGTAATAGTGTGTCTTTCATCTTGAACCCGGGTGGTTTCGGCGGTCTCCCCCGGCAGCTTCATTCGGGCGTTCGGCGTCGGAGTTGCAAAAGAGAGAATCTTGAATGATGGTGAGAAGAAATCTATCGGCTTGAAACCAATTCGCTCCTTCTGAATTACTGTGCAAGTTCTACGACGCCGAACAACTCATTGAACCGGACTCGCAATTAGCATGAGTCATCCGCCAGATTGGATGCTCCTCTCGTTGATTGCTCGCCGGTTAATTCGGGCGTTAGCTGGTTTGTTTCAACTCCAGAATAGAGGTCATGAATTATGATTACCGGTGGAATACTGAACCTGATTGTTCCGGCTCTCATTGCAATCATCTCTATTGTCATCTTTTTCCTTGTCCATCCAGCCCAGAAGCTCTCTTTCGTACCTGCCATGGTCGTAGCGTTTGTTTGTTACTTGCGCACGAGCTACCGGGAAATGCCCAAAGCTGAGCGCGTTCTCCCCATCTATCTCGTCGCGCTTGCGATACAGTTCTTGCACTTTACAGAAGAATACGTTTATGGCTTCCAGTTCAGAGTCACCGAAATTATGGCTGGAATGCCTCCTTTCAATGCGAATGTGTTTTTGGCTTTCAACATGATTGCCTATTCTTTGTTCTTATTGGCTGGCATAGGGATGTATAAAAGGATGAAGTTTCCAATGATTATTGTTTGGTTCTTTGCCATCTGTGTTATGGGGAACGCGATCTGGCATCTCCTGCTTACGCTCAAAGTCGGGGGCTATTTTCCCGGTTTGTATACTTCATTTGCAGGCTGGATTCTGGGACCCATTCTCTTGAGGCGACTTTGGAGCAGAGAAAACATTGCGCCCGCCAGCTAACAATTCATTGAACCGAATTCGCAATAGCGCGGCTCACAGAGCAGTTTGCAAATGAACGTATGGTATGCAAATAAACTCAGCATACGCATCTGCGAATCGCCTGATGAGCCAGCACGTCGCCGTGCGATTCACTTGAATTCTTTGTTCGCGTGATCCATTTCATCACGGATACCTCCGACGAGGAAGCTTCACCGTCGGAATCTGTAGTACGGACTTATTCTGCAAAATCCATCAGCGTGCCTATTCTAAAGCTCACGGCCTTCTCATACACAGCCGCTGCCGCTACTACATCTTGCAATGCCATTCCCGTCGAATCGAAGATGATGACCTCTTCGGATGACGTGCGCCGCGGCTTAATTCCGGCGATCACTGCGCCGAGTTCAGCATGCACGTTCTCCTTTGTGACCATCCCGGCATAGAGAGCGTGATGAAGTTCTCCGAACTCGGCGCACTGCTCCAGAATGTCTACTACGATCTTGTTTTCACGCATCAGCAACGGATCAAGCTCCTGCTTCTCCGGGCTGTCAGCCCCGACTGCCGCGATGAAGGTACCCGGTGCGACAAAGTTCTGTTTCAGGAAAGGTTGTTTCGATGGTGTGCATGTTATGCAGATGGCGCTACGCCCAACAGCATCCTCTAAATCGCTGACGGCCTCTACGTCAATTCCCAACTCCTCGGAAAGCTCGCTGGCAAACCTTTGGGACTGCGCTTTGTCGTTGTCGTAGGCGAAGACCTTCTCGACGGGAAGAACTCTGGCGAGCGCTCGCAGCGAGATGCGGCCCTGATTCCCGCAACCGCAGATGGTCGCAACCTTCGAGTCCGTTTTGGCGAGGTGTTTGGCGGCGACTGCTGTGGCCGCTCCCGTGCGTTGAATCGTGATCTCACTCGAATCCATGAGAGCCAGAGGATAGCCGCTCTCTCCGTCACATAAGACAATAACTCCCTGAATCAGAGGCAGCCCATACCGCTTCACGTTCTGCGGGAAGTTAGCATTGGTCTTGGCCGCGAAGTACGCTCTGTCTAATTCCAGCAACCCTGCTTTGATATGAAACCCTCCGTCGCGGGCATTTACACCCAGAACGCCCGGAGGCTGAGTCTTACCCTCGCCTTGCAGTTTGAAGACCTGTTCCACTGCCGCGATGTATTCATCAATGTTAAGAAGCGCGGCAACATCTTTGCGCTTGAGGAGGAGAGTTCCTTCGGGTTTCATCTCACCTCCTATGTGGTTGGCGAAATAAGATGATCGAGTTTCTCTACGGGCATGGTTTCGACCGGCTCGTGCCCCTTGCGAAAGATTCGCGCGCCAGATGAGCCTTTCAAGATGGTAGAGCCACATTCAGCCCGCACCATCGCTCCTTCCCGCAATCCCACGACCGTTGTGTCGTTCTCTTCCAGAAATTGAAGAATCCTCTCCTCCTGAGTTTCCCCCATATGGGATGAGTTCGGATCAGGGTCTAGATAGTGCGGACTGATTTGGAAACTTACGAGGCCAAGCGCATCGAACGAAGGCGGCTCAACAATAGGCATGTCCTTGGTCGTCCTTATGGTCGGGCCTGCGACATTAGAGCCAGCGCTTGATCCGACGTAAGGCATACCATCCTCAACTTTGCGGCGGATCGAATCTAAAAGATCAAAGTCGTAGAGAGCCTTCAACAGCCGAAAGGTATTGCCTCCGCCAATGAAGATGGCCTCAGCGTCATTGACGGCTTGCCGCGCATCAGAAGCTTCATGGACTGATTCCAGGTTGTACCCCATAGCCTTGAAACGCTCTCGCGCCATCAAGCTATAAGCATCACGGTCATATAGGGCGAAAGGAACGAATAGAACGCGCCCGACGTTTCCCAGAAAGTCTCGAATCTCGCTTTCGGCGTGATCCAGATAGCCGCTTCCGTAAAGCGTAGAGTTGCTGATGAGCAGAACCCGTTTAGTCTCGTTCTTAGTTCTCATTTTGTCTCCCATATGGTCGCTCTCTTAACTTGCGTACCGCTCCTCGACGGTCGCGGCGAAGACGAGCGTACCGATCAATCCGATGACTCCGGCGGTCACGAACGGCACCTGCGGCGCGATCTTCCAGAGCAGCCCGCCGATGGCAGCCGAGGGCGTGATGGTGATGCTTCTCACGAGGTAGTAGAGGCCTACAGTGCGCGCACGCAAGCTCTCCTGCGCGAAGTCCACGATCATAGCCTTGCGTGAAGGTTCGCCGATCTCCCGTAGGCCACCGATGACGAACGCCACGACCAGCGAGGCGAAGCCCGATGACATCACTACAGAAAAAGGAAAGAGTGCAAAGCAGACAAAGGTAGCGACGACGAAAGGCTTGCGACCAATTCGGTCGGCTATCTTGCCCGCAGGAATATAGACCAGAATGGATGTTGTAATCTGAATCGCAACCAGTAAGCCATACTTCGCAACGCTAATGCCCAGTACGTTTGTGACGTACAAAATGACGAAGATGTCTGCCATTCCCTCGCATGTCCTGATGATGATGTCGGAGATGAGCAGACGCTTGAGGGCGACGTGAAATGAACGCCAGACGCCGCGTATGTTCGTTGTCTCGCCGATCTTAACCTGTATGTTGATTGCCAGAACGATCATCGAGGTGATGAGCGCCAGAATGAGCGTAGCGATGAGACCTGCTCTTACTCCATAGGAGATGCCGAATGCGGCTATGACCGCGCCACCGACGAGCGGCGAGATTACCATAGGCACGCGCTTCAGCATTGACTGCAAGGTGAAGCCCATCGCGCGGCGCTCTTTCGGAAGCGCGTCGCCTATGACTGCGAAGATCGCGGGGCTTGCCATGCTGTGCCACGCCATCGCGAAACCCAATCCGACAAACACCCAAGGCCATGATGGGCTGAGCAGGTAGATGAGATAGCCTATAGAAGCAATGCCGATGAATACTAAAAAGGCTCGACGGCGACCCGCGCGGTCTGCTAGCCATCCTCCGGGATATTGATAAGCGGCATCGAAAAAATCTTCAGTCGTTCCGAACAGACCGATGACGACGGAACTGGCACCAAGATACTCCAGATACTTTGGAAGAAACTTCTTCCACAACTCCTCACCGAGGCCGAGTAGGAACACTGCTGCCGATGCGATGACGACGTTGCGCTCAAGGCTCAGGTAGTCAACGGCTCGCGCGCGCCACGTAAGCGGAATACTCGGAACTGTTTCTTGCTCGCTCGTCACAACTCTTCTATCCTCTTATCTCCCGGCTCAAAGCAGCATACGCAAGAGCGCGTATGCAACGCCGCCTACCATCGCCCCGACCGCAACCAGCGCCACGTCAACCTTGAGTAGAACAATTATCAGGAAAGCGCTCCCTGCGATACATATGCTGCTCAGCCCGACGAGCGCTTCCGGCACAAGGTCAAGCGAAACTACCAGGATTACTCCCACCACGGCAGCGCTCGCGCCCGCCAGGAATGCCTGTACGGAGCGGTTGTTGCGAACCTGCTCGACGTAACGCGCACCGGCCAGCACAAAAATGAATGATGGGAGAAAGACGAAAAAGGTGGCGATGATCGCTCCGGGTATGCCGCCCGCAACGTAGCCTACGAAAGTGGTAAACAGCATGAACGGCCCAGGCGTCGCCACACTTAATGCCACTCCATCCAGAAGTTGACCGGAAGTGAGCCAATGATGTTGATAGACAGCCCCGCGCTCCAGAAAGGCAAGTGAGGCATACGCGCCGCCGAAACTGAACATCCCCGTCTTAAGAAATAGCCAGGCCATCTGCACCCGGCGCGAGTCTGTGATGAGAAAGACCGCGAACAATCCCCCAAAGAACATAGGCATCCGAGCATTCGCTCGACGCAATCGAGGCCAGCCCTCTTTAATCAAAAGATTTGCAAGACCTGCCGCCAGTAGAATCAGTAAAAAATTGATCCCGGCAAAGCGCATCCCGACGATAGCGCAGATAAGCAGCGCAGCGAGCAGTACGCTTTTGATCGCCGCACGGCCAAGCTTGATTATCCCGGCGGCAATGATTCCGAGCACTGCCGGCTTGAGTATGAACAGCACATTGTTCACCTGCGGCAAGCTGCCGTAAGCAACATACAGCCAACTCAGTGTGACCATTACCGCAGCGCCGGGAATGATAAAGGTCAGACCTGCCAGGATGCCGCCGAGCATTCCTCGTTTGAGGTAGCCGACGTAGATGGCAAGCTGGAGCGCTTCAGGACCGGGCAGCATGTGGCAGAAGCTCATGACATGTACGAAGCGATCATTCGAGAGCCAGCGGCGTCGCTCGACCATGTGGTTGTACATCATGGTGATCTGTGCGACGGGGCCGCCGACGTTGATGAAGCCCAGCACCAGGAAGTAGAGAAACACCTCTCGCCACTGGGGCATCCGGTGACCCTCATCAAGCTCCACCCGCTCAGGTTTTCTTTCCACGCTTTCCACCACGACGTTTGATTCGCTTTCCGCCACCATCCGCTTTCCCCACACTCTTCTTAGAACGGACGCTCAACATTGCATATAGACCATCAAACACTGTGCTCGACTGCTGAATCAGTTTGCGATCATCTTTGATAAGCTCAGAGAGGCCACTGACCACTGCATCCAGACCTGCTGCCTCAAGCCGATGGAACTTGTCATCTTTGAGGTCTATGTCGTGGACTATCTCCGCCATCTCCCGTAAGCCCGGATCACTATCTAAAGCGAAGCGATTTATCATGGTTTCAAACGTGCAGTCCTCGCCATGATGCGTCAACTCCGCGCCGAACATGTCGAACGGAATGCTGCCTTCAACACTTTCCCCTTCGGCAACAAAGAAAAATCGCGGTCGGGCGTCAATAAAACGCTTGATGAGCCATGCCGAAGCCAGACGGTCTATGTGAAGGTTACGACGTGTGGCCCAGCGCCTGCCCTGATACTGCGAATGATCCATAATGTCGCCCACAGCCTCGCGCGACCTTGTGACTGTCTTCGCGCGGCTCTGCGACGCGCGCAGTATCTGCTGGCATTGTTCGTAAGCGGTCACAGCCGCCTGGCGTCCTCGCGCGTTGAAGAAGTCTGTCGAGATATTGCGCTCCAGCGCGGCGTGCAGCTTGTTAAGTTCAGCCTCGTGGCTGTTGAGCCTCCCGGCTGAAAGATGCTTGCCTCTTTTCTGCTCGCGGATAGCCCCGGTTAGACCTTCCAGTTCCGTCGCGACGCGCGCGTAATCCTCGTCACGCTCTTTGCGGAAAGCGGCAATGATCTCCTCGTCAGTCGCACCTTCTACTGAACCGGCGCGAAAGACTGTCACCTCGCCCCCCGCATCTTCTATCTCCTGCTTGAGCCACTGGAAATCCTCTTGAGTCTTCTCGTTGAAGGGCAGAACGTAAACAGAGTTCTTTATTGACACCGCGCCGAGCTTCTGCAACTTGCGCCAGGTACGCACGCGCAAATTTGTCGGGTTCGGCGGCAATTGATGAATGAGTAGAATCCAATCCTGCATGGTTTCCGGTTGTCTCATGTTGTATGGTAACGCTTACATGGATTGTAACTGGTGTTACATACAAACACAAGATGTCGCAGACAGGTGATTATCCTTTCGCAGAAGGTTAGCTCTAACAAAGATTTTGCAGTCGAATCCCCTGTGCCCTGCGCCGCGCCTTGAGCGATAGCGAAGACTGCCCCGGCGCTCAGCGAGCCGCCGTGAGAATGAACTGCGGCACCAGTTCGTCGCGGAATTTGCTCCACACTGCGAAGTTACTGTAGTTGCCCGCCGTCATCATCACCGCGAGATCGAGGTCTGGAACAACGATCAGGAGTTGTCCGCCGTTCCCCTCCGCGCTGTACGCACGATATGTTCGCGCCCCTACATGATATTCGTTCAAATGCCAGGTGTAGCCATAATCGTTTTCGCGGTTGAGACTCACTAGAGGCTGCGTCGAACGCTCGACCCAACGACGGCTGACAATCTGCCGTCCGTGCCAGCGACCGCCGTCAAGGAAGACTTGTCCGAGCTTGAGGAAATCGCGCGGGCGCATCTGAATTCCGCCGCCCATGTAGGCTTCGCCCATCGGCGTGAGGTTGATGTGATAACGATTGATGGCAAGCGGGCGCGCGAAATTATCGTGTATGAAGTCCGGGAGCCATGTCTTCGTCGCATTCGAGATGACGCCGCCGAGCAGGTTCGTTTCGCCGGAACAGTAAACGGCGCGCTCGCCGGGGCGGCGTACCACAGGCAGGTCTAGCGTGAACTTGTACCAGTCGGGTTGCGCGCTCTGACTCTGCATATTGTTTTCGTTCCCCTGCGTGTTGTTGTCGTTCTCGTCACAGTCGTAGCCCCCCGTCATCGTCAGCAAATTCTCGACGGTCATCTGTCGCTTGCGCGGATCATCGTTCGAGAAATTCCTATATTTTGGGAAGAGCGTGTAGACGGGCGTGGCCGTGTCGAACGCCGCGCCGCGATCTATGGCGATGCCGGTGAGGGCGGAGGTCAGACTCTTGCTGGCGGAGCGCATGTCATGCGCGCGCTCTGCGTCGAAGCCATAGAAGTATTCTTCGAGCGCGAGCTTTCCGTGACGCGCGACGAGCAGGCTATGTATGTATGGAGCAGCGCCCGATTCTGTTTTCGTCTGAAGAATGCGGTTGACGAGTGCAACGAGCGGGGCCGGATCAAGTCCAACCTCAGAGAGCGCGGTGGTCGCCCAGCCGTCGCCCTCGACGTGTGGGCGTCGATAAGTGTAAGAATCGACGGCTGGCGTGCGCGGGTAGAATCCCGCCGCGTTATCGCGCCCGCGCCGCGTGAAGTCGAATGTCGTGTTGAAGAAAGGGAGGACTATTGAGAATCTATCGCTCGTCGCGTCGTACCTGGCTGCGGTCTCCGTGCCGTCGCGGCCTATGAGGTGAATCACGTCGCCTTCGCGCCGGACTTCTTTGAGCCGGAAGAACGCGCCTAAATTCCTTTCAGGGTTTCTCAAAAAACCGCCGATTGTGCCGTCCGCCTGCCGCGCAAAGATTAGATAAAGGCTCAGATGATCTTCCAAAGGCTCTACCTCACCCCGCCAGACGCCGCGCCCCGCCGCCTTCAGTTCCACGGGCGTCGCGTAGCGCGATCCCCAGACAACTGCGACTGGCTGAATCCAGTGGCCGACTATTCGCGTTGCGTCATGGCTCAGATGCCCGCGAAACTTGCCTCGGTCGCCAGCCAACTCAAAGGTCAACTCTCCGCCAACTATACTCACAGGCGCGTCGAAGCCTGCTACAGACGCGCGCCACTGAGAGCCGCGCCGCACTATGGTTAGCTCGCCGCGAACTTCTGGACCGAAGCTACGTTCGCAGCCCCAAAGCCCTATGAGAGCGGCTGTGGAATCTTCGGCGGGGCGAGACGGCGGTGATAAAGCAAGGCAGAGCGCAACGGACAAATATATAGACAGCCAACTCATCATGAGAAACCAGCCTCCGTCTTATACGAATGATGTTCCGTAGATGGTTGAAACCGAAGCACGCAGCGAAAGGCGAAAATCGTCGAAATTTGGTCAGTAAAACAGTTGGCCCAAGCAGTGTCCTGATTTTGTGTTGCCGAGAATGCTCGCTATATATGCGCTCTATAGAGATCGGCAACGCACTCTTGGGATACTTCTGGAATTTGGCATCATGTGATGTTGATGTTTCGAGATTTCTTAAGCCGCCGCCACCCTACAGGTGGGCCAACTATTTTATTGCCCTTTCTCAACGCGAAAGCGCTCACTCTCTGCGCCACAGCCTTACGCAATTCCTGCATCACGAAGACTCTGCCATGTCCACTGGCTACGGTTTCGATTTCCAAACCCAGTTCCTCCGTCTTCCTCACGAATGCTCTGATAGCAGGATTCGCCAGCATGATCTGGTTCTTCGGCGCGAAGGCGAAGATGCCCGCGATGTCGCTCGCAAACACAATCTTCTGCTTCGGCAGGTAAGCGATCATCATCTCGTCCGCATGGGGGCTGCCGATGTTATACAGCACGACTGTGTGCTCGCCGTCGGTTATCACGCGCCTGTCAGCGAAGGTCTCTATCGTGGATGGATGTGGACGGCGAGAGAGCGTGTCTGGATTAAACGGCAGGGGCATGGACGCGATTCGCTCAATCCATCTCTGGTTGCCCGGTGTTGTCAGAACCGTCGCACCTTCGGCTATAAAGCCGCGCACACCTCCCAGATGATCCGAGTGATAATGTGTGAGCGCTACATACTTGATAGGTTTGCCGGGCACCATCTCCTTTATCTTCGCTATCACCGCTTGAGAGAGTGCGTCATTGCGCGGAGCTTCAATCACCAATACATAATCATTGAAGACGATAAACATTTGGCTGTAGAAGAAGATGTTGTTGAGGCAGAAATTTCCACGCGCGCTCAACCCGTTGTTCACGTAATAGACATCCGGGGCTAGCCTGGTGACGGCGAGTGAAAGATTGCCTCCGGTTGTCGGCCCAAGCTCTGCGTCTTGCGGCATCTCGAATAAGCTGTCGTCCGGGTGGGTATTGATATTCACGCTCGTATAGCTCAGGTCTGTATTCAACTCGCCCGCAAATCTGGTCGTTAAGCGAAACGGTATCTTCACCGTCCCCGTCTGACGATAATCCGTGAAGATGGTTTCAAAAGCTGCCACTCCGAAAGCGATGCTGTCTCCAAGACTCTCGTACCTTGTCAGCAAATGTGTCTTCGCATCGAAGTAGAGAGTAAGCGGCGAGTCGCCTGAAGAAAAAGCGATGACGTTCTGCCTTCGTCCGTTGTAATTCTCCACTCCCAACCAGCGCAGGCTGCTGGCTCGACTCAATGCGGACGCGAGCAGGTATTGAGGGAAAAAACTTTGTGCAGCCCTGATACTACCGGCGACCGCACCGGCGGCAATCGGGTAGACAGCATTTGAACTCATTTCGACGGTGAAGCCGCCATTTTCCGTAACAACCTCCCTTAACCGTAGCGGAATATCACCAAGAAAATGCGTGTTCAATTCCTGATAGCTTCTCTTACCTCGAAAGTCCAGAATTCGTGTCCCTCCGGCTTGCGTGATGTAATAAGGAGCGGCGGGATTGGCACTTTGCCCTATCTCGACAGCCCTGGCGACATATTGCAGCTTTATATCGCCAAGAGCCTCCAGATTCTGAGCATCACCTATGGCTCGCACTCCTTCGTCCAGCACCTGGCGCGCACGCTCGTAAGATTGTTGGCTGAAACTTTTCGTTTGCTGGGCTGAAGCAGGCACACCGAACATCAGCAACAGCAAGCAGGCCATGCACAATAAATATTTCATGACGCCCCCGTAAGATGACATTATTATGTCGCTCGCCCAGGCGATTTTCTACCGCACACACAAGGAGATATTCGCTCCTGATTCAACGATGGCAAAGTTACCGCCGAGGCGCAGATACTGTCTTGTAATATCTAAACCTTATAGTAATGAATTGACCCTTGACCTTTTGTGGTTCCCCAATCGCAGCATGCCCTTGATATGTGTGCCGGAAAGATTAGAAGTCTGGAGCGTGCTTATTGAGTGATGCGGACGTTTGACGACGAAACTGTGCGGGAGTCAATCCAGTCGCTTGTTTGAATGCGCGCGTGAAATGGCTCTGATCGTAAAAGCCTGCGTCTTGCGCTATCTCACTCAGCGGACGCTCGGAGTCTGTAAGCTGGCGCGATGCCCACTCGATGCGCAGCCGTCGCAAATACATTCCGGGCGTGCAGCTATAGTACGCCCGGAACGCTCGCGCGAGGTAAACAGGATGGACACGGGCGAAGGCGGAAAGCTCACCGATGCTGAATTGTTCTTTGAACCGGTCATGAAGCGCGTCACGGACGGAGCGAAGCCACAGCGGCGCATCTCTATGGTGCTTCTGCGAACCGGAGCGACGAGACGCGATGGCTAAAAGTTCAAGCGCAAGACTTTCGAGCGCGAGTGTCGCAGCCGCGTCTCCCATCCTTAGCTCATGGCGAATTCTCCTGGCAATCGTTATGACCCGAACATCACGCAACTGCCAGACGGACTCAAGCGCATCAGTGTAACGAGCGACAGCATCGAAGCGCGACTTCTCTATCTCAATAGACAAGTTATGTGCGCCCGTCCGCCCGAAGCGATCAGCATGTTTTTCACCTACGGGGCGAAACAACAGGCTGAAGCGGGCGCAGGACTCTACGCGACTGCCGTAAATTTCGTCAAACACTCCGTCGAGAAGCACAGTTAAGTTTGCACGTTCGTGCGCGTGCGGCAGAAGCGATACGAGCGGAGCGTGTTTAGCTTCGGTGAAGATGAAGCCCTCAGCCGCAACCGAGCGAATGCGGTCGCACTCATTTAGTGGAAGTGGAAAGTAGTTAACTCGCATAAAAACTCCGCAGTCTGTTTGACTAGCAAGCAGGTAGCAGGTCAGCCTGAAATTTTCATACTCTATTGATCGAAGCGTTTGCTTGAGATTAACCCATTACGCGCAATCAGGTTGCTTTCATACAAAACAGGTTGCAGAGTTTCAAGATTTGATTGTCTGTACCATGTAACCTGCTTTACGTAAAAACGCGAAACCGGGGTTCGTGCCCGTTGAATGGTTATGAGAATACAAAGGATTAACAGAGATAGGAAGCTAAACCATGAGTGAAATGAAGCCTGCGAACGATGAAGAGACGCTTGATCCGCAGGATTGGAATGCCATGCGTGCGCTCGGACACCGCATGGTTGATGACATGATGACCTATTTGCAATCCGTACGCGAGCGTCCCGTCTGGCAACCTGTTCCTGAAGATGTTAAGAGGCAGCTTAATGAGCCGCTGCCGCTGGAGTCGCATGATCCCGCAACCGTTTATGAAGAGTTCTTAAAGAATATCCTGCCATACCCGACCGGCAACATTCACCCTAGATTCTGGGGCTGGGTGATGGGAAACGGCACACCTTTAGGAATGCTGTCCGACATGCTGGCATCAGGCATGAACGCGCACGTTGCGGGGTACGATCAAGCTGCGACGATAGTCGAGTGCCAAGTGATTGAGTGGTTGAAAGAGTTGTTCGTCATGCCACGGGAGGCGAGCGGGTTGCTAGTCAGTGGGGGCACTATGGCTAACCTTGTCGGATTAACAGTGGGGCGGAACGCGAAAGCCGGATTCGACCTGCGCAGGCATGGATTGCAGAGCAGCAATGCGCCGAAGTTGCTGGTGTACGGCTCGACCGAAACGCACAGTTGGGCACAAAAAGCTGTCGAGCTGCTCGGTCTGGGCGTGGAGTCGTTACGCAGTGTCGCGGTGGACAGTAACTTTGAGATAGATATTGATGCGCTGCGAGACGTAGTTGCGGCGGATCGCGCCGCCGGGCATCGCCCTTTCTGCGTCATAGGCAACGCGGGCACTGTGAACACGGGTGCTACGGACGACCTTGTTGCCCTTGCTGATTTCTGCCAGCAAGAGAGCTTATGGTTTCACGTTGACGGGGCATTCGGCGCGCTGGCGGCAATGTCGCCGAAATACAGATACGTTGTTGCAGGAATGGAGCGCGCTGATTCTTTAGCGTTCGATCTACACAAATGGGTCTACCTGCCGTATGAAGTCGGCGGTGTGATCGTGCGCGACGAGCAGGTTCATCGCGGAGCTTTCTCGCTTACACCAACTTATCTCACATCATCGCAGCGCGGTATTTCCGTCGAGACAACCTATTTCGCTGATCTGGGGATTCAACTGTCGCGGGGCTTTCGCGCTTTGAAAGTCTGGACGGCATTTAAGACGCATGGCGCGCTTCTAATCGGGCGAATGATTGAACAGAACATCGAGCAGGCAAAGTACCTGCAAGTGCTGGTTGAAGCACATTCAAATCTGGAGCTTCTCGCGCCAGTCCCGCTCAACGTCGTCTGCTTTCGATTCCGAATAAACGGGTCGGGTGAAGACGCGCTGGACAAATTAAATGAAGAGATTTTATGGCGCGTTCAAGAGAGCGGTGTGGCCGTGCCTTCGGGAACGAGAATCAACGGGCGCTTCGCTTTACGTGTCGCCATTACAAATCATCGAAGCAGGCGAGAGGATTTCGATATGCTGATCAGCAAAGTGCTCGAATTGGGAACGAACCTGTCACGCGGAGAAACATAAATTGCTCCCGGCGAAGTTTCGCGCGAGACCGCCAACCCGGCCCGCAATAGTATGGCTTTCATCATTGTCTTTACAAATTCCGCTCGCATGCTGCATGCTCTGCGCGGGTTAATTCGAGCGTTGGGCTGCCGGGTTGAGGGATTATCGAATTAATCTAAACGAAATTATGAGCATTCTTGAGAAAGCGCATCTTCGTATCGCGCGCCCCACAGATAATCTCCCTGAAATAATTAGATTCTACTGCGACGGGCTTGGCTTCGAGGTGGTTGGTTCGTTTGAAGACCACGACGGTTTTGATGGAGTCATGCTAGGTCACGTGGGACTCAGCTATCATTTGGAATTCACCCATCATCGAGGTCGCCATGTTGGGAGAGCGCCTTCAAAAGAGAACTTGCTGGTCTTCTACCTGCCTGAGTCAGACGAGCGGGAGCAAGCAGTTGATCGTATGGTTGCTAGTGGTTATGAACCAGTAGCATCGTACAATCCATATTGGGATAAGAGAGGGAAGACGTTTGAGGATGCAGATGGATACCGGGTCGTGCTGGAACAATCGGCATGGTAGCGGCGCAGCCCAACAACTCATTGGCTTTGACTCAAAAGTCCGAAAGAATACAAGTAAACGGCGGACGATTGACTCCGGCAGCAATATATTGTTGGCCCACTTGACTTTTGCAACAAAGCTTTGTTCATTTCAACACGAGGAACATAACGCCCGAATTACCCGACCGAAGCCAGCGCACAATACGCAAGATAGCAAAAAACACACGACTTGGTGATGAAAGGCAAGCCGAGGAGGGTCGGGTCGAATGAGTTGCTATGCGCGCCTGTGGATGCACCAAGTAGAATTACACTCCTTTACTAGAAGCTCGTCTATTACGGGCAGATTCAAATCCATGATAATTAGACCGGGGCCGTTCTGGGTGGCAAGGTGGATAACCTAATAGCCGTCCTCTGCTTCCAGTACGCGATAGTCCTTGAAGCCATCACCATTGCTCAGCTTCAAAAAAAGAAGCGGCGGGTGATGCTTCCTCGCCGCTCCAAACTCAATCTACAGGTTTCTCCCTCAGCTTGAACTGTAGCACCTTTCCACTTGAACGCTAATGTTTCGAGCAAAGCGCAGTGAAGCTTGCGCTTTGCTCTACGCAGGCCGATGGCTAGATTTCCACTGGATGTGATAACTCTGCGCGGGTCGGTCGCCGCGACATCCCTGCTCAGACGCGCTCAACGATGTAGTTGAGTACGACATCGAGGTTTTTGTCAGTGAGGGGCACTGCGTGCGGGTTGCTGGTACCCCAGTTGCCGCCCGAGTTGTAGTTGTTAGAGAAGGATGCTGATTCGTCCTTGCCATTCAAGCCGCTGTCCTTCTCGGAGACCGAGCCGCTAATGATGAGGTTAGTACCGATCTGTCCGGACTTCGTGACGGTGGCGCTTTGGCCGAGGGTGATAGTCCCGCCGCTGCCGATTTTGTAGGGGTTATCGACTGAGCGGCTCGTGACAACTGAGCCATCCACTTTCAAACTCCAATATATTTCCCCCTTGTCCATGGGATCGCCGTCACGAATGACTTCGATGTCGGTAAACGTAACTTTCAATTTGGTGTCAGCCATAATTTTATCTCCAGATGAGAAGAGCAGTTGGTCCCGCCCATCGGAACCAATCTGCGATGTACACTCAGACAACAAATGGATAAGTAAGCAAAGCTCGTACCAACTCCTCTGTAGATGTATCTGATGTTGAATATTCAGGAATCCTGCTGCTTTGTTCAGAGCGGGAAGATGTATTGTCCACTGTAGAAGACAGAGCATGGGCAAGCGTGGCGACAATCGTAGACCGCTACGCGCTAAGCCTGCCTCACGGCACAGCTTATATCGCAGGCCGCGCCAGCCGAGAACAACACTTTCTTAACGCTTTCTCCTCATAACCAGCAGTACAAACCACATCCCGATACCTATTAACCCAAGGATGAGAAAGATCGCACTCCCTAATAAAGGCCACTGCTGACTAGCTGTAACGCTGCGTGGAGCTAATAGCGGGCGCCCGGTTAGGAGGTAAAAGGCGAAATTAAACATTGAAAGGAAGATGCAAAGGAGGCCGCCACACCCCCAGTTGCCATTTTTTACCGACCTGCCCATTTTTATCCTTTCAGAAACTGGTCAGTTGCGGCGCTCAGAATGCATTTGCCTGCATGGTCAACATTATTTCTCTTCCCGCTTCTTGATTCCGGTTAGGCGTCTAACGCTCGAATTAAGCGGCGGCGAGCGAGCAGCACACAGCATACGCCGGATTGCACAACGACGAAAGGAATGCTATCGAGGCATCGGGTTCAATGAGTCGTTGAGCTGCTCGCCGGATAAAACGTCTCAACTTGCCTGAGTAAATACTCACGCTACTGAGCGTTATATGGTTGTTGGCAACTTCGGCTCGGTCAATACTTAGAAACGCTGTTGCTGCCGTTATTGGGAACCCAAATATTGACTCCATCAAAGGCCACTCCAGCCGGATTGGCACCCGTAGCGAGCGTAGCGAGGCTGACACCATCGGAGGCCCGTATCTTGGAAAGGGTATTACTGAATGAGTTCGCGACCCAGATGTTGCTTCCGTCAAAGGCGACCCCATCAGGATTGGCACCTGTGGCGAAAGTGCCGAGGTTGGCCCCGTCGGTAACACGTATCTTCGACACTGTGCCGCTGACGGCGTTGGTAACCCAGATGTCACTCCCATCAAAAGCCGCCGCATATGGCTGAACCCCTCCAGTGTAGAATGTGCCGAGGAGAGCGCCATCAGAGGGTCGGATTTTTGAAATGCTATCGCTGCCGTTATTGACAACCCAGATGTTGGCTCCGTCAAAAACCACGCTATAGGGCTGTCCCCCTCCGGTCGGGAAAGAGTTGAGGATGGCACCATCGGAGACACGTATCTTCGAGACCATGCCGCCATTGGGGCCGATGGGACCGCTGGACACCCAGATGTTCGTCCCATCAAAGGCAACTCCAACGGGATGAAAACCTACGGCATAGATGCCCAGAATATTGCCATCGGCGGCGCGTATCTTCGAGAGAGTGGCGTCGGACTCGTTTGTGACCCAGATGTTGGCCCCGTCAAAAGCCATGTCACGGGGATTGATCCCGCCCGTGGGGAAGGAGCCGAGATTAGCGCCATCGGCAGCGCTAATCTTCACAACGTTATTGACACCGGCCTGATTGCTGACCCAGATGTTAGCTCCGTCAAAAGCTACGCCAAAGGGGCCGGGTTCCGTGGGGAAACTGGTTACCGTGCTAACGTCGTACCACTTCAGTAGAGCGATTCTCCCTAAAGGTATAGCACCAATGCCCGGAGGCCCCTGCGGCCCAGGGACTCCCTGAGGGCCTTGTGGCCCAACAATGTTCCAACTAATCGGCGTCTCTTTCTTACTACAATCATTAGGGGAATCTACCTTGCGCAACACTCCACTCTTGTTATCGTAGCAACCCTGAATTGTATTGTTGCTTTGGGCATAAGCCGTTACAAAGAGAACTAGCGCCGTAGCACCAAAGCACAGAAGTAAGCAAATCATCTTGAGGGGATTATTCTTAAGCCATTTCATGGGGGAACTCCTTTCAGGTTATATGTGGTAGATAGAGGCGATGTGATTAGACTTCCAGCACAGTTAACTGAAGTACGGATTCTAGCATCACTAATACTAAAAGCAATCTTTTCCTGGCCTTCATACTTTGCATTATAGGAAGCATCTCAACGCCCGAATTAACCCGCCGGAAGCATCTGCGGCACGGACAACTTCTCGATAAAAGCCATGCTCACTCCGGTCGGGTTCAATAAGTTGTTAGATACCACCACGCGCTTAAACGCGCCGCATCAAATCTATCGGATTGCGCTTCGCATGGAAGCACGCTAACACTATGATTCTTTCCTCTTTAACCATGTAGAAGAGCGCGTAAGGGAACTTCCTCAACAATGCTCGGCGGATATCTTGATATATTGCCGAAGACGCGAGCGGATTCCTCTTAATACCCGCCATGCATGCATCTGCTGCACGCAAGAATTCAAGCCCAAGCCCTTCGCTCTTTTCTTCGTACCAATCAAAGGCTTCTTGAACCTCACGAGCAGCTTCGGGGCGAACAATTATTTCGTAGCTCATGCGGATTTACGCAGTTTATCTTTCATCTCGTCCCAGGAAATGCCTTCGTTCGGATTCTCGGCATACGCTTGTAAGCGACGGTCAAGTTCTTCTTTTTGCGCGTCCGTCAAGGGGATTGCTTCGGGGAAAGCGGCAACGCTGTCCCAGATGTCCTCTGCCAACTGGATACGCTCGGCAATGGTTAGCTGTAAAATTTCTGAAAGCTGTGTACTCATAGTGGGTTTAGCTTAAAACGTCATGCTCATACATGCAAGGGTTAAATATATCTAACGCTCGAATTAACCGGGCGGGAAGAATCTGACCAAGCATCCAAGACTTGCGAATGAAAGGCAAGCTCATTCCGCTCCGGTTCAATGAGTTGTTAGACGCCGGGGTTTGGCTTCTATACGTATCTTATCTGACATCTACAGTTCAGCAATTGGTACACATATAGGCTGTTTTTGCTTTTGCCGCCCAAGGGCTACACGAACTCCAGACGCCACGAGTTATACGGTACTTGTGCCCTTGTTGAAACAACCCAACATTAGAGGTGTTGCCAAGAGTCGAGGTGCCGTTATAACCAGAAAACACATTCGTCGTTGGATTCCCCCACCACGCAGACGGATTCGTCACTGTAGAATTAGGCAGCACGTTTCCTGTTACAAGGTCAAGTTCTTCGACCTGCCACCAGAAACCTGCGCCGTTTGGGAGAGGCGTCGAAGTTGCCGTCAACTGGTAGGTTGTGGCATTCCCTGACAGGTTCGTTGCAGTGAGTTGAAAATCGGGATCGAGCGGCTGCTGTCCCTGTGCTATTAACTCCACATCGTCAAGGTACACAATGTGGGCAGTCCCGACAGTCCCAGTAGGTTGAGGATACGGCTCCACCAAAAGCCTGAACTCGATTCGGTCATAACCCGCTGCGGCATCTGCCGCGGATAGGGTGAACTGTCCAACATACTGCTGCCAAGTCAGTGATGTTATCGATGGGCTTGTATATACGACTTTGCCTTGGTTACAGTTATTCCCCTGCCTGAGTACGATCTCAATTTTGTTATAGATAGGGTTGGGCACCTTTGAATCTATAGGCAGGCTACAATTAAGCTGCTGTCTGTATCCGTCTATTGCCGAAGCCCAAAATGAGACCTGATAGTTACAAGCGATGAGCGCCCCGGTCAATGACCCCTCCACCGTTTCTCCATAAAACTGTGTGCCGTTGACGGCGCTCTCGCCGGAGAATCCGACGTACCTGTATCCTCCAGCCCGCACGTTCCTGACTCCCCACTTGTTTGACGGAATCCCGTACAGGCAATTCGTGCTTCGGCTATCGAAGAGGTCAGGCGTTCCGGCTGCGCTATAGGGATAGGTGGAGATATAGTGTCTCCCACAGTTTGTGCTCCAGCCGGTAGCATAATTTACCTGGCCTTGGTATATGGGAATTGCTCCACTTTCAAACCCCGGATTCTGAATCAGGTTCTGACCATTCACAACGCTCGGGGCAAGAATGAGACACAACAAAACGATTATTGAGCGCATCGCTCTACTCCTTTCATGTTTTCTAATTTCTGCTAGAAGCCTTCGTGGTCAACAGATGAAATTGTAGAGCTAATGAATGCGCGTATTAATAACAATGCCCAAGCAATTCTACCATTGCAAAGGCGTCTAACGCTCGAATTCACCCGCGAGCGCACACGCAACTGAGCATGAAAGCAACGCTATGCGCGAGTCGGGTTGAATGAGTTGTTGGGCGGCGTGGTTGTAAATATTTAATTCTAATTCCCGAAAATCTGATGAGCCTTACAACTAAAGCCGGGTAATATAGGTGTTATAATCTCATCTTCATCTACGAGGGTAGCCACCAGTTTGAGTGTCTGGTTTTCCAAGCGGTAAATCTCTAAAGCATGCTTCTCAGGATCAGCAATCCAGTATTCTTCGACGCCATGCTTACCATAAACTTGACGCTTTACCTCACGATCACGCCGCGCGTTTTCTTTACCTGGTGAGACAATTTCGATGGCTAATACAGGGGCTTCGTAAATGCGCTCACCAGCGCCAACACTATTTATCTGTTGGTTGGTCAAGAAAACAATATCCGGGATTGCACTATTTACCTCGTCAAAAATAACACCCGGTGTAGGTAATATTTCCCCAATAGGATTCTGTTTAAGATAATCCAAAAACAATCTTACTAAATTGATGAGCACACGCTGATGTGAAAGACTAGGCGCACGTGACACAAAAAGCTCTCCCTCAAAAAGTTCATAACGATTCCCATCTTCAGGCATTGCATCAAGATCGGCAATCGTTAAAAGAGGCTCAACTTTAGCTAACATGGATACCTCCTAATTCCCACTTCCGACATCAAGAAAATAGCACATCAAGCAAAGAAGCACATAACGCTCGAATTAACCAGGTGGGATGAATTGCCGAGCAGCATCCAAGTTCTCGATGAAAGATAGGCTAACTCGCGCTCCGGTTCAATGAGTTGTTAGGCTTCGTTTCCTTTAGCCTCCCTTTCTCGCATTCTTTATCTTACGCATCTTGGTGATATTCATTTTAGAAGGGGGAAGACCTGAGTTTTCCAATTCGTACCAACCCTTTCCTCCAGCGGGAATAGGATATTTACCTTTCAGAAATACAATCCACTCACCAAGCAACCGATTTACATCGTAGCCTTCTTCTGCGTGAAAGTAGAACTCCAGCTGCTGACCGCGTTTAATCCGACCCTTAAACGGTTCAAAGATTCCACTCTGGGCGACATACAGTGGATGAACATCCTGTGCAGCAAACTTGATGCTGTTGATTTTAACGCGAGCCACAATTCCAACTTGACGGTAATCTTTCTTCAACTGCGAAAGAGGTTGAGTGTAAGAATCGTCTTGCGTGTATGCACAAAAGGTGAATGCGAGCAAAACATGAATTGCTAGAAGTATTTTTTCATAACCATTCAACAGAAGCCTAACGCCCGAGTTAACCGGCGAGCTATCAACATAATAGATAAGAAGCTGCGTGATTGCGAGTCTGGTTGAATGAATTGTTAGATGCGGCGTGGATTAAAATCACATTCTCTACACGATAAAAATACTGGCTGCCGCACATTCAAAATTAGGCAGAAGGGGCGAAGTTACTGTTTCCTCGTCTCTAAAATTTCCAACAAGCTCAAGTGAGCCATCTTGCGAACGGTAGATTTCAATGATTCGCTGCTCTGGATCAATCACCCAGTACTCTTTAACTCCATACTTTCCATACAAGTGACGCTTCGCCACTCGGTCGCGCCTCGCATTTTCTGCTCCGGGAGAAACAATCTCAACGACCAAATCCGGTGCGCCAAGCACACGCTCCCCTGAAGCAATTCCACTCCGCCGCTCATTACTAATGAAGATAAGGTCTGGGATAACACCACTCAATTCACTGAGCATTACGCCCGGTGTAGCTAGAACTTCGCCAATCGGATATTGTTCAAGGTAGCGGCTAATAATAACCAAGAGATTTCTGGAAACTCTTTGATGAGCAAGACCTGGAGCGCGAGACACAAGAAGCTCTCCTTCGATAACCTCATAGCGATTGCCGTCATCAGGCATCAAATCAAGATCAACTACAGTCAATAGAGGTTTAATCTCTGTTGCCATAAAATTCTCCGATACAACCACGTCGCATCTTATAACATATACTAACACGATTCCATTGAAGCGAGCATCTAACGCCCGAATTAACCGGGCGCGGCGAACCGTCGATACACGCAAGTTCTCGATGAAAGACAGGCTAACTCGCGCTCCGGTTCAATGAGTTGTTAGGCGGCCCGACCTTTGGATCCCACCTATTGATTTGAGAATGCCAGACCGCTCGTAGGGATGTCCATGCCCTGACTTCTCTACCAACACGGAAAGCAGCTCAGTCGTCGATGGGCTCCTTATCCGCGATAAAGTCCTTCATTGCCTGGATTTCCTCCGGGGAGTGTCCCTGCCAATCCAGATGTTCGCTGACGACGCGCAGCGGGTCCTTGGAGCGATAGGACTTCGTTGGATTACCCGGAAACTTTCTGTCGGTCACATTGGGATCATCCATGAACGGCCCCGTAGGTTCTACCACGTAGATCCGGCCCGGGCCTTCGCCCTTTGCCAGTTCCGCTCCCCAAGTAGCCGCGAACACGGTCTCGCTGAAGTAGATCCATGGCGACCTCCGCTCCGTGTAGTTGGAGGAATAGCCGCCTTGAAGCATGTCCCCGGGCTTCAGCTCCGCCTTGGTGCCGTGGTAGAACGTTCGTGAGCCGGTTCCAGTCATATTAATTACCTATAGCGGTTCTCAATTGGATGCGACTATTGCTGCAAAGAGTCAGGCTAGTACCGCCTAAGGTCTCGGGCGGGTCTGCTGCGCCCCTCACCCGCCCGAGACCTTAGGCGGTACTGACACGGAGTCGCACTCAATTGAGAACTGCTATAGCGCATTCGCCGACGCCGAACCGGTGCCGTTCACATTCGCAAAGCGAATTACAAAGTCGTTGATCTTCACGCCTTATTCTTCTCGTCCATAATCATCGGCTCCCATAGCTCGACCTTGTTGCCGTCCGGGTCCATGATCCATGCAAATTTTCCGTTTTCGTCCGATTGCGGCCCCGATACGATCTCGACGCCGTTCTGCTTTAGCTGATCGAGCAATTCGTCCAAATTATCAACTCGGTAGTTGATCATAAAGGAAGACTCGCTCGGGCTGAACCATTTGGTGTCGTTGTCCGCCGCGTTCCATACCGTGAGGCCGCCGTCCTCGGCCTTATCGTCAGGCCATCTCAATATCGCACCGCCCCAATTCTCAAGATTGAGGCCGAGATTCTTCTGATACCACGACGCCAGTTCTAAGCCCTTGTTCTTACTCTTAAAAAATACCCCGCCAATTCCCGTAATTTTCGCCATACACTTTCCTCCTGTTGTTTGTATTTTAACCGATTTATTTCACCTGAACTCCATCCAGCTTGCCTCGCCTGCCCGCATGCAACGCGGTCATCGCCGCAATATCAATGGTCCTCCCTGCTAATATCCCATGTCACTTTCTCTGTTATAGAGGTACTACTGGCACCGCGCAGTCTATGTCATATTCTTCCCACCCCATTTCGGCTGGTTGTCGCCGGTATATTTCCATACCCGGAAGATTTGCGGGTTGATAACGACTACGTGGCAGCCAATAGCGAAAAAGATACTGAATAACCTTGTTCTCATGACTGGGATCGCCGACACATCGGATCGCCGCTACACGGCAAGCCGGAAAATCCGTAACGTCCACGTCCGGGTCACCCTTCCAATCCGCTGGCACTTTTACGCACCAATCGAAACGACACAATTGGAGCGGAGTGACATCAGGGTTGTCCTGCGACATGCCGTAGAGCAAGATGTTGTCAAAACTGCCACCCTTCTGGCGATACCATTCGATCAAGCGGTAGTAAGCATTCTTTATCCGACTAAATGAACTGTATGAATCGTATACCCGTATATACGTCAATCGTTGTTCTGGCAGCGAACGAAGGTTCACCTTAAACCCATGGCTCTCCAAATCTTCTAAAGTATATCGAGGAAATTCATCTCTGAATTGACCATTCTTGCTATTTTCCAAAGGGCTCTTTCTGTCCCACTGCCGAGCACTTACACCAAAGTGCTTTCTGAACGCGCGCGAGAAAACCGAGACGGAACTAAACCCAACTTCAAAGGCGGCGGCAGTGATGGAAAGTCTCGGAACCGTTCGAAGTAAATTTGCCGCGCGCTCCAGCCGCATACGTACCACCATATCGTTGACAGTTTCTTCTGTAATCGATTTGAAAACTCGGTGAAAATGAAATTTCGAAAAGCACCCCACCCGGGAGAGCGTGTTTAACGATAAATCACCATCCAAGTTTTGACGAACGTGGCTTATAACGGTATTGATACGTCGGGTATATACATCATTTTGTGCTGTATTTGATGTCATGGTTGCTATTTATTCCTTCAGTAACCAGATCGGCATGATTTCAGCCCGTTCGCGGTTAATCCGCAAGAACGAGTTTCACTCAGCGCAAACTAACAATCTGAATAAGCTGAACAGGGCGTGAGCGGTATCTATCCAGCAACGCACAGTCCGACGCCCAACCACTCGCGTCCGCAACGCGAGAACGCAGGCCGCCTAACGCTCGAATTGACCGGCGAGCGAAAGCCCCACAACTCTCAATCAAATAGATGATGAAATGAAGCCTTCAATCGAGTCCGGTTGAATGAGTTGTTAGGCGTCGTGTGGGGTTTCAAGACGCTGTGAGCATCGCCT
>Ga0193747_1000068_pt1 | contig 62835 bp, 61 predicted proteins | sample L1m2metaG_FD_143048 | JGI IMG/M metagenome (GOLD analysis project Ga0193747, IMG submission 143048) | Soil microbial communities from a riparian zone of the East river system, Colorado, United States - L1m2 | ecosystem: Environmental > Terrestrial > Soil > Riparian zone | place: USA: East River... | reverse complement strand
CTCCTCGAGGAACTCGGTCAGCCCCGCCTTCTCGTAGTACTCCGTCACGACCTTGGAGCCCGGGGCGAGGCTGGACTTGACCCACGGCTTGCGGCGCAGCCCGCGCTCGACCGCCTTCTTCGCCAGCAGCCCGGCGCCGATCATCACCTGGGGGTTCGACGTATTCGTGCAGCTCGTGATCGCCGCGATCACGACCGAGCCGTGCTCGAGCTCGTAGTCCTCGCCTGCGACCGGAACCGAGTGCCGCTGCGGCGCGATCGTCGCCACCGGTGCCGGATCTCCGTCCGGGAGCGGCCTCGCGCCGGGCTGGCTCTCGCCGGACGGGTCGCTCGCGGGGAACGTGTCTGCGAGATCCTTGTCCTGCGTGCCGTTCGTGTAGTCGACGCCGAACGTCGACAGCGCGTCGAGGAACGAGGACTTCGCCTCCGAGAGCGGGACGCGGTCCTGCGGGCGTCGCGGGCCCGCGAGGCTCGGCACGACGCCGGAGAGGTCGAGCTCGACCACCTGCGAGTAGGTCGGCTCCTCGCTCGGGTCGTGCCAGAGCAGGTTCTCCTTGCAGTACGCCTCGACGAGCGCGATCCGCTCCTCGGGCCGCCCGGTCAGCCGCAGATAGGTGAGCGTCAGGTCGTCGACGGGGAAGAAGCCACAGGTCGCGCCGTACTCCGGGGACATGTTCCCGAGCGTCGCGCGGTCGGCGAGCGGCAGCGACTCGAGCCCGGCGCCGAAGTACTCCACGAACTTGCCGACGACCCCGGTCTTCCGCAAGAGCTCGGTCACCGTCAGGACGAGATCCGTGGCGGTGGCGCCCTCGGGCAGCGCACCGGTGAGCCGGAAGCCGACGACTTGCGGCACGAGCATCGACAGAGCCTCGCCGAGCATCGCGGCCTCCGCCTCGATCCCGCCGACGCCCCAGCCGAGGACGCCGAGCCCGTTCACCATCGTCGTGTGCGAGTCGGTTCCCACAAGCGTGTCGGGAAAGGCCATGCCGTCGCGTGACTCGACCACGCGGGCGAGGTACTCGAGGTTGACCTGGTGGACGATCCCCGTGCCGGGCGGGACGACCTTGAAGTCTCGGAACGCCGTCTGGCCCCAGCGCAGGAACGCGTAACGCTCGCGGTTCCGCTCGAACTCGAGCTCGACGTTGCGCGCGAACGCGAGGCGTGACGCGAACTCGTCCACCTGCACCGAGTGGTCGATCACGAGCTCCGAAGGGATCATCGGGTTGATCTTCTGCGGGTCGCCGCCGAGGTCGGCCATGGCGTTCCGCATGCCGGCGAGGTCGACGACCGACGGAACGCCGGTGAAGTCCTGCAGCAGGACACGGGCCGGCATGAAGGAGATCTCGCGGGACGGCTCGTCGGTCGCCACCCAGGTCGCGATCGCCTCGACGTCGCTCTCGTCGCCCGTGCGGAGCGCGTTCTCGAGCAGGATACGAAGCGTGTAGGGCAGCCGCGCGACGTCGTAGCGGGACTGCAGCGAGTCGAGCCGGAAGATCGCGTAGCTCGCGTCGCCGACCTTGAGCTGCGAGCGCGCTTCCACGACCTCGATTCTATGGAAGCGGCCGCGAGCTCCGACGGAGCCCGCGGCCGCGTAGAGCCAGCGCTTAGCCCGAGACGGCCACGTAGAACGCGTGATCCGAGCGCAAAGACGAGCCCGCGTCGTAGGTGAAGACGGCGACGAACCGCGGCGGGATTCGCATCGAGAACCTCCTGGTCGACGTCATCGGGCGATCAGCTCGCGCTTCGCGAACTCGAAGAACCCGTCCTGATCCTGCCCGATCTGATGCAAGTAGACGTGGGTGAATCCGGCCTGCTCGAACGCCTTGATCTGCTCGATCCATGGCTCTGGATCCGGGCCGAGCGGCATTTCGAGATCAGCCGGGTCGCCGGCCTCGGCGACCTGCTCGAAGTGCTCGGGATAGGGCAGCTCCTGCGACGCTGCCCCCTCGACGAGCGCGTTTGGCCAGACCTCCGCGACCTTCTTCCTCGCCTCTTCCTCGGTCTTCGCAAAGCATCCAGTGACCTGGCCGTACTTGTTCCTGCCCTTCGCTCCGCCGGCGTCGAACTTCGCCACGAGCTCCTCGTCCGGCGTGACGTTCACGAACGAGTCGCCGATCCGCCCCGCGAGCTCAGCGGCCTTCGGCTGCATCGCCGCGACAGCGAGCTCGATCGGCTCGTCGGGCAAGTCGAAGATCCGCGCGTGCTCGACGGTGTAGTGCTTGCCCCGGTGCGTCTGGTAGCCACCCTCCCAGAGCAGGCGGATCACTTGAACGGCCTCCTCCAGCATCTCGAGCCGCTCGTCCGGCGCGGGCCATTTGGCTCCCGTCACGTGCTCGTTCAGGTTCTCGCCGCTTCCGACCCCGAGGAAGAAGCGGCCCTCCATCAGCACCGCGCAGGTCGCAGCCGCGTGGGCGACGATCGCGGGGTGGATCCGGATCAGCGGGCACGTGACGCCCGTGCCGAGCTTGAGGCGCTTCGTCGCCTGCGCGATCGCGCCGATCGCGCTCCAGACGAACGCGCTGTGGCCTTGTGCGTCGACCCACGGATGGATGTGATCCGAGATCAGCGCGAACGTGAAGCCGGCCTCCTCGGCACGCACGGCGTTTCGGACGAGCTCGCCGGGCGCATGCTCCTCGGAGGACAGGGCGTAGCCAAGCTCGCTCATGGCGCCGGGGTACCGCGGCGGTCGCCGCCCTAAACGCTACGCTCGCTCCCCGGTGCGACCCAGCAGGCTCTACGTCGTCGGCACCCGCTCGTTCGCGGCCGACGTGGTCGATTTCGCCGCGGAGACCGGGCTCGAGATCGCCGGCCTGCTGGAGCCTTTCGACCGCAGTCGGGTCGGGACGACGATTCACGACCTCCCGGTGAGCTGGCTGGAAGAGACCGGGGCCGCTCGCGCCCTCGTCGGGACGGGCGAGCGCTCGCGGCGCCTGATCGTCGGCCGGCTGCACGCCGCGGGCTGGACGATCGACGGCCTCGTCCACCCGAAGGCCCACGTGGCGCGTTCCTCAGCGATCGGCAACGGCGCAATCCTTGCGCCGGGCGTGGTGGTAGGCGCACGCAGCCGCATCGGAGAGCATGTGGTGCTCGGCCGCGGCGCTCTCGTCGGGCATCACACCGAGGTCGGAGCGTTCGCCACGGTCGACCCGGGCGCGAACGTCGCGGCGAACGTGCGGATCGAGGAGGACGCGTTTATCGGGATGGCCGCGGTCGTCGGCGACCACGTAACGGTTGGAGCGTCAGCTGTGGTCTCAGTGGGTGCGGTCGCGCTCGCTGACGTGGAGGCTGACTGACCGAGCCGGTCAGCGCAGCGCTGACCGCGGCTGCTCGAGTTGCGCCCCGATCTCGATCAGCGCGGGGACGAGAGTGTCCTGCTTCTCCTTCGGGATGAACCCGACGGCGCCGAGCTCGAACGCCCGCTCCGCGTCACGGGGGTCGTCCGAGGCCGTCAGCACGAGGACCGCAGCGGGCAAGCCGTGCTCCCGCAGCCGGCGCATGGTGGCGAACCCGTCGAGCACGGGCATCCGGATGTCGAGCACGATCACGTCCGGCTCGAGCGAGAGCGCCAGCGCGACCGCTTCGCGCCCGTTCGCCGCGCGGCCCACGACGTCGATCGAGCACTCGGTCGCGAGCACGGCCTCCAGTGCCTTGAGGTAGGTCGCGTGATCGTCGACGACGAGCACCCGGAGCCGCAGCGGAGCCGCCCTCTCCACATCTTGGTAACGCGCGCCGAGCCCTTTTGGATGCGCGGGATTGCGGCGTTGCGCGGGGAGGTAAAGGAGGCGCGTGAGAGCCGTCGCCGCAGCCGCGTTCTGGTGGGTCGTGCTGCTGTTCCTGTGGCTCCTCTACGTTGGCGCGTTCTCGAAGGAAGCCCTCTATGCCGGCGCGCTGGCCGCTGCGCTCGCGGTCGGGCTGGGTGCGCTGCTCGGACGCCACGGTCTGTATCGCTACCGGCTCGACTACCGGGTCGTCCTTCGATCCGGAGCGCTGCCGTGGTACCTCGTCCGCGACTTCGGGCTGATCGTGCTCGCGCTGCTCCGGGGACGCCCCGGCGGTGCCTTCGTCGCCTACTCGTTCCCGACGGAGGGCCGTGACGAAGCCGCCGCCGGCCGCCGAGCGCTCGTCGGCGCACTCGGATCCGTCACGCCGAACTCCTATCCCGTCGACGTCGACGCGGAACGCGGTGTGGTCTTGATGCACGTGCTCGACCCGGCTCACGCGAAAGGGGAGCCGCTCTGAACGTCTGGCTCGTCGCGTCGACCGTCCTGATCGCCTCGCTCTTCGTGCCGCTCGCGGTGATCGCGCGCGCGCCGCGGGTGGATGCGCTGGTGGCGATGCAATGCGCCGGCACCGTCACCACGGTCGCCTTGCTGCTGCTCTCGGAGGGATTCAAGCGGTCGATCTACACGAACGTCGCGCTCGCCCTTGCGATCGCCGGGCCGCTCGCCACGCTTGCGTTCGCGCGCTTCTTGGAGCGGGACGCATGACGACGCACGGCGTGGTCGTGCACGTGCTCGTCTGGTTCGCCGTAGCGACGGAGCTCGTCTGCGTGCTCGGCGTCGCGCTCGGCAGAGACGCGTTCGCACGGCTCCACTACGCATCTGCCGCGGCCGCGCTCGGCCCGATCCTCGTCGCCCTCGCACTCGTCGTCGAGGAGGGCGTCCACTCCACGGCTACCGCTGCTGCCGTCGGGGTCGCTTTCCTCCTGCTGATCGCGAACCCGATCACGACGATCGCCACCGCGCGCGCGGCGAGGGCTCGGAAATGATCCCGCTTCAGCTCGTCAGCATGCTGCTCGTGGGCGCCGCCGCGCTCGCGGTCGTCGTGGCTCGCGACGTCCTGCGGCAGACCCTCGTGAACGCGATCTACTGGCTCGCGCTCGTGCTCCTCTTCGTCGTCTTCCAGGCCCCGGACGTTGCGCTCTCGGCTGTCGCGGTGGGCTGCGGCGCGTTCCCGATCGTGATCCTGCTCGGGCTCGCAAAGGTGCGGGCACGCGAGCACGGGAGCCGGGAGTGAGCCGGGGCATTCGTCTGGGGATCTTCGCGGTCGGCGCGCTGGGGCTCGCGCTCGTCCTGGCCTGGGGGGTCGCCGGCCTCCCGGACTTCGGGCATTACCCCGGCCCCTACGGGACGGTGCTCAACCGCGTCGCCGTGCCCGAACGGCATGCGTCGAACGTGGTCGCTGCGGTCGTCTTCGACTATCGCGGCTTCGACACGCTCGGCGAAGAGCTGATCCTGCTCGCCGCCGTCCTCGGCGTCGCGCTGCTTCTGCGCAGCGGGAAAGAGTCGAAGGAGGAGCGGCAGCCGATGGCCAGCGAGGCGGTGCGCGCGGTCACGGCGCGGCTCGTGCCGGTCGCGTTTCTCTTCGGCCTGTACACGATCACGTTCGGCCCGGTGACTCCCGGTGGTGGCTTCCAGGGCGGCGTGCTCGTCGGGCTCTCGCTCGTCCTCCTCTATCTCGGCGTCGACCTCGCGGCGTTTCGCGCGGTCACGCCGACGCCCGTCGTCGACCTGCTCGAGGGCGGCGCGGCCGCTGCGTTCGTCGGCATGGGGCTCGGCTCGCTCGCCGCCGGGATGGCGTTCCTCCAGAACTTCCTGCCCCTCGACAAGATCGGCATCCTCACCTCGCCCGGCTCGATCAACTTGCTGAACTGGGCGGCGGGGATCGAGGTCGCGTCCGCTTTCGTTCTGCTCTTCGTCGAGTTGCTGAACTACCTCGAGGCGCCGGAGTGACGGTTGCGCCCTACGTGCTCGCCGTCTGGCTGTTGCTCGTCGGTCTCTACGGCGTGGTCACGAGCAGGAATCTCATCCACCTGACGATCTGCGTGGCGATCTGCCAGTCGGCGTCGTACGTCTTCCTGCTCGCGGTCGGCTATCGCACGGGAGGCACCGCGCCGATCTTCAAGGGCATTCCGCTCGGCAAGCGCGCCGTCGATCCGGTCGTCCAGGCGCTAACGCTCACCGACGTCGTCGTCAGCGTTACGGTGCTGGGGCTGCTCCTCGCGCTCGCGCTCAAGGCGCACGAGCGGAACGGGACGCTCGATCCGCAGGAGCTCTCGGAGGTGCACGGCTGAGCTCGCTGCTCCCACTCCCGGTTGCGCTGCCGCTGCTCGTGGCGCCTCTCCTCGCGGCGGCGGGGCACTTCCTGCACCCTCGCGTGGACGACCTCGTGGCGATCGCGACCGCGGCGGCGGTGACCGTCGTCTGCGCCGTCGTGCTCGTCGGCTCGGAGCAGCGACTGGTGGTGCACTGGTTCGGCGGCTGGACGCCGCGCAACGGGGTCGCGCTCGGGATCTCGTTCGCGGTCGATCCGTTCGGCGCCGGAATCGCGCTGCTGGCCGCGGCTCTCGTCACCGCCGCGCTCGTCTTCTCGTGGCGTTACTTCGACGAGGCAGGGAAGCTCTACCCCGTCCTCATGCTCGTCTTCCTCGCGGGGATGTGCGGGTTCGCGTACACCGGCGACCTGTTCAACCTGTTCGTCTTCTTCGAGCTGATGGGTGTCGCCGCGTACGCGCTCACGGCGTACGACCCGGAGGAGAGCGGCCCGATCCAGGGTGCGTTCAACTTTGCGGTCACCAACTCGATCGGCGCCTTCCTGATCCTGTTCGGGATTGCCCTCCTGTACGGGCGCTTCGGCGCGCTGAACCTCGCGCAGCTCGGCGAGAGCGTGACGCACCGCGGCCTCGACGGGCTCGCGGTCGTTGCGCTGACGCTGCTGCTCGTCGGACTGCTCGTGAAGGCGGCCGCGGTGCCGTTCCACTTCTGGCTCGCGGACGCGCACGCGATGGCGCCGGCGCCGGTCTGCGTCCTCTTCTCCGGCGCGATGGTCGAGCTCGGGCTCTACGGAGCGCTGCGGGTCTACTGGACGGTCTTCGCCGGCGCGGCGGAGCCGCAGGCCGCTCGTGTGCGCGCCGTCCTCGTCGGCCTCGGCGTCCTGACCGCGCTCGTCGGGGCTGCCATGTGCTTCTTGCAGCGCCATCTGAAGCGGATGCTCGCCTACTCGACGATCTCGCACGCGGGCCTGTTCCTCGTCGGGGCCGGGACGCTCGACCCCAAGGCCACGGCAGGCGCCGCGCTCTGGGTGCTCTCGCACGGCTTGCTGAAGGGCGCGCTCTTCCTCGCGGCGGGGATCGTGCTCCACCGGCTCGGAGACGTGGACGAGCTGAGGCTCCACGGTCAGGGACGCGAGCTTCGCGCCGCCGGCGCAGTGTTCTTCCTCGCCGCGGCCGGACTGGTGGGGCTGCCGTTCGTCGGCGGGTTCAGCGGTCACTCGCTCGTGGAGGAGGGAGCGTCGTCGGCCGGCGTCGGGTGGGTCTCGGTCGTGCTGGTCGTGGCCTCGGTCGTCACGTGCGCGGCGATCCTTCGGGCCGGCGCGCGGGTGTTCCTGGGCATGGCCGCGCGCGAGGATCCGCTGCTGAGCCCCGAGCCGCCGGAGCGCGACCCCGGCGATGCGGCCGGGGGCGACCTGGGACTGATGAACGCCGCGGCCCTCGTCCTCCTCGTGCTCGGTCTTGCGGTCAGCCTCGTCCCGGGGCTGGAGGGACACGCGGAGGCCGCTGCCGGAAGCTTCCAGAACGGGCGGGGCTACGCCGTGGTCGTACTGGGCAATGCGCATCAGTACAGCGCGGCGATTCCATTCCGCCTCGAGACGCCGCCACTCTCGAGCGTCTTGCTCGGACTCCTCTCGGGTGCGGGCGCAGTGGCGCTTGCGGCGGTCAGCCTGCGTCCCCGCCGCCGGCGTGTCAGCGAGCTCGTGGCGCGCCCGCTGGCGCCCCTGCGCGCTGCGCACAGCGGTGTGGTGACGGACTACGTGGCCTGGGCCACGCTCGGGACGGCGGTGCTGGGCGGACTGCTAGCGCTGCTGCTGCGCTAGGCGGCGCTTCTGGGGCAGCGACGTGAAGGTCGGATCTGCTGCCGAGATCTTTCCCGCGTGGTAGACGGCGAAGCGCTCGCTGAGCGCTCCGGCCATGAGGAGCCCGCCGCCCACGACTGCGCCTGCGCGCCGGCGACCCGCCAGCGCCGTCAGGGCCGTGCCGGCGAGCAGCGCCGCCTTCGCGAGCCGCCCGTAGTGGTGCGCCTTGCCCTTCTTGTACGCCTCCCCGACGAGCTCGCCGACTCCCTTCTCCATCGCTGTGACCGTCACCAGCTCTGCGATTCCACCGACGATCGCCAGACGCCGGGCCGGCTCGGCGAAGGGCTGCGGTGTCAACGCGGCGACCGCGCCGCCGGCGCTCGCGGCAGAGCCCGCGGCGAAGACGAGCGGCAGCGTCCGCCGCGCTTCGTGCCAGACGGGAACGACCGTGTCTGCGACGAGCGCCCCGGTGTAGGTCGAGAGGAACGGCCCGAGCGCGCCGGCCGCGCACTGAGCCGCGAGCTTGGCGCGAGGCAGCACGCCGAAGACCTCGCAGGCGGCCGCCGCTCCGCTCGCGGTCCCGCTCCCGGATACGACCCACGTGCCGACGCTCATCGGCGAGGTGACCTTGAAGACGCGCAGCATGTTGAGGAAGAGCGCGGGGCGGCCGAGATCCTTGATCAGCAGCACGGGGGAGACGGCGATCGCCGCCGCGTTCACGAGCGTCGCGCGCCGCGCCAGCACGTCGTTTCCGGTCACCCGCGCGCCGAGCGCCACCACCGCAGCGGCGCCCGAGAGCCCGCCCGTGAAGAAGTAGAGCGGGATCTCCGGCTTCCACACCGGCTCCTTGATGATCGGCTTCCCGTAGTAGGAGAGCGCCCCGTCGGGCGTCGTCGCCGTGTCGCTCACTCGCCGGCTCCGAGGAACGCCGCCGCCACGCCGGCGACGAGTACGGCGCCTGCGACCAGAGCCGAGCCCCAGATCTCGCCGAGGTGCTTCGTCGGCACGACCGGATCCGGCGGCAGCCCGTAGACCTCCGGCTCGTCGAGCAGCAGGAAGAAGGCGCCCGCGCCGCCGATGCCGTCCTCGGGCCCGTCCAGGTACAGGCGCGCGTCGTCCACGCCGGCTTCGTGCAGGTCGTCGACGCGGCCGTGCGCCCGCTCGAGCAGCTCGTCGAGCGGCCCGAACTGGATCGACTTCGTCGGGCACGCCTTCGCGCACGCCGGCTCCATCCCGTCCTGCAGGCGGTCGTAGCAGAGCGTGCACTTGTGCATGCCGCCGTCGTCGTCGAGCTCCCGCTTCGAGATCACGCCGAACGGACACGCGACGACGCAGTAGCCGCAGCCGTTGCAGACATCGTCTTGGATCACGACGGTGCCGAACTCGGTGCGGAAGATCGCCCCGGTCGGGCAGACGTCGAGGCACCCCGCGTGCGTGCAGTGCTTGCAGACGTCCGAGCTCATGAGCCACCGGAAGTCGGTGCCCACGCCGGCTTCCTGCACCGGGATCTCCTTGCGCTGCTCGATGAAGGCGACGTGCCGCCACGAGTTCGCGCTCAGCTCGCCGGTGTTGTCGTAGGAGTTTCCGGTGAAGTCGAGCCCGTCCTCGGGGACGAGGTTCCATTCCTTGCACGCGACCTCGCACGCCTTGCAGCCGATGCAGATGGACGTGTCGGTGAAGAACCCCATCCGCGGCTGGATCTGCAGGCCGTAGGTGGTCTGGCCGTCCGGCGAGGTCACGCTCACGCGGGCTCCCCTTTCTGAACGTGCGGATAGCTCTCGACGAGCTCGCGCAGCGCCGGCCCGCGCGGCCGTCGCCCGGGGCGGATGTCGCATGTCGCGGCCTTGTCCTCCTGGATGTGCACGTTCGGGTCGAGCGCGGCCGGAAGCAGGTCGTTCGCGGAGTCGCCCGTCGTCCGTCCCCGCGAGCCCCAGTGGAACGGCACGCCGACCTGGTGCATCTTCCGTCCCTGCACTTCCAGCGGCGCCATCCGGTCGGTGACGAGGACGCGGGCCTCGATGGCCGTCCGAGCCGTGATGATCGTCGCCCAGTCGCCGTGCACGAGCCCGCGCTCGGCCGCCAGCTCCGGCGAGACTTCGCAGAAGAGCTCGGGCTGGAGCTCCGAGAGGTACGCCAGCGTCCGGCTCATCCCGCCCGCGGTGTGGTGCTCGGTCAGCCGGTAGGTCGTCAGCGCGTAGGGATACGAGTCCGAGCCCGCCTCGTCGCCGGCTGGGTTGTAGAGGTTCTCCTTGCTGCGCAGCAGCTGGCGGACGGGATTCGACCGCTGCCCGTACAACGCGTTCTCGAACGGCGACTCGTGCGGCTCGTAGTAGGTCGGCAGCGGCCCGTCCATCAGTCCGGCCGGGACGTACAGCCAGCCGCGCCCGTCAGCCTGCAGGATGAACGGATGGTCGCCGGCGATCGCGTCCTCGGCCTCCGCGTCGTCGGGCGGCTTGTAGTGCGGTGACTTCGTCTCCTCGAAGTCGGGGACGTCGTCGCCCGTCCACTTGCTCTGCTTCGCGTCCCACCAGACCAGCTTCTTCCGCTCGGACCACGGCTCGCCGTCCGGGTCGGCGGAGGCGCGGTTGTAGAGGATGCGCCGGTTCGCGGGCCACGCCCAGCCCCAGTCGGCCGCGGTGAACGGCTGCTCGTCGCGCGGAACCTTCTTCGCCGCGGCGTTCTCCTCGTTCGCGTAACAGCCGCAGTAGATCCAGCAGCCGCACGCCGTCGAGCCGTCGGCTTTCAGCTCCTTGTAGGCCGAGAGCGCCTTCCCGTCGGGCCCGACGCCGTTGATCTCGCGCAGCACCTCGTCGGCGCTCGGCTCGTCGTACTGGCCGCTCGTTCCATACGACCACGTGAGCTTCTGGATCGGTCTGTCTCGGGGCTCCTTCGACTCCTCGAGCTTTTCGCGGATCTTCTTGCCCAGGTGGTACGTGAACCAGAGGTCGGAGCGCCGGTCGCCCTCGGGCTCGACCGCGCGGTAGTGCCACTGGAGCAGCCGCTGTGTGTTCGTGAAGGAGCCGTCCTTCTCGGTGTGCGAGGCAGCGGGCAGGAGAAAGACCTCCATCGCGCACTCGTCCGCGCGGATCTCTCCGGTCTCGACCTCGGGCGCGTCCTTCCAGAACGCCGCGCTCTCGATCTCGTAGAAGTCGCGCACGACGAGCCAGTCGAGCTGCGCCATGGCAAGCCGCTGGAGCCGGCCGTTCGCCGAGCCCACCGCCGGGTTCTCCCCGAGCAGGATGAAGCCCTTCACCTTCCCGTCGAGCATGTGGAGAGCGGTGTGGTAGGTCGAGTGGTCGCCGTCGATCTTCGGCAGGTAGTCGAAGCAGAAGTCGTTGCCCGCCTGGGCAGCCGGCCCCCAGAAGGACTTGAGCAGGCTGACGACGTAGGCGTCGAAGTGCCCCCACCAGCCCGTCTTTCCTTTGTGGTTGTCGAGGTACTCGTGGAGCCGAACGTCGATCTCCGCGTGGGGCATCGGCACGTATCCGGGCAGGATGTTGTAGAGCGTCGCAAGGTCCGTCGAGCCCTGGATCGACGCGTGACCGCGTAGGGCGACGATGCCGCCGCCCGGCCGGCCGATGTTGCCGAGCAGCAGCTGGATGATCGCGGCCGCACGGATGTTCTGGACGCCCGTCGAGTGCTGGGTCCAGCCGACCGAGTAGACGATCGCGGAGGTCCGCTCGCGGCCCGAGTTGGCGCAGAGCGCCTCGGCCACCTCGAGGAACTGCTCCTTCGTGCAGCCGCAGATCTCGGCCACGCGCTCGGGCGTGTAGCGGCTGTAGTGCTTCTTCAGCAGCTGGAAGACGCAGCGTGGGTGCTGGAGCGTCGGGTCCTCCTCGGGCGGCTCCCCGGAGGACAGCATCCCCGAGACCGCGCCGTGGCCCGACTGCTCGCCCTTCGTGCCACCCTTCGCGCGCTCGCCGGCCGTTTCCTCGTCCTCCATGCCCGCGTAGTGCCAAGTCTCCGTGTCGTAGACGTGCCGTTGCTCGTCGTAGCCGGAGAACAGGCCGTCGAGGTCCTCGGTGTCGCGGTAGCGCTCGTCCACGATCACCGGGGCATTCGTGTAGTGCTTGACGTACTCGTCGAACCAGCGGTCGCCCTCGAGGATGTAGTGGACGATCCCGCCGAGGAAGGCGATGTCGGTGCCGGCCCGGATCGGGACGTGTAGGTCGGCCATCGCGCTCGTGCGAGTGAAGCGCGGGTCGACGTGCATCAGCTTCGCGCCCGCGAGCTTGCCCTCCAGCGCCCACTGGAAGCCGACCGGATGGGCCTCGGCCATGTTCGAGCCCATGATCAGGATGCAGTCAGAGCGCGAGAGATCTTGCTGGAAGTCGGTCGCGCCACCTCGTCCGAACGAGGTCCCCAGACCGGGGACCGTGGCGCTGTGTCATATGCGGGCCTGGTTCTCGACCTGGACGATGCCGAGTCCCATGCACAGCTTCTTCCAGAGATAGTTCTCCTCGTTGTCGAGCGTGGCGCCGCCGAGCGTGGCGATGCCCATCGTCCGGTTCAGCTTGTGGCCCTGCTCGTCTGCGTCTTCCCACGTCTCGCCGCGGGTGCGGATCACGCGGTCGGCGATCATCTCCATCGCGTCCTCGAGGGGCAGCTCCTCCCACGCGGTGGCGTATGGACGACGGTACTTCACCTTCAGCTCGCGGCTCGAGTCGGTGACGAGCTGCTTCGACGCGGCGCCTTTCGGACACAGCCGCCCGCGCGAGATCGGGCTGTCGGGATCGCCCTCGATCTGCGAAACACGCCCGTCCTCGACGTAGACGAGCTGCGCGCAGCCGACAGCGCAGTAGGGGCAGACGGACTTGACGACGTGGTCGGCCTTCGCGGTGCGCGCGTGGAGCTGCTCGGTGTACTCGGAGCGTGCCGACTTCCCCCGTCCCGATGGATCGCCGTCGAGCTGTCGGAGCACCGGCCACCGGGAGATCAACCGCGTGAGCCCCATCGGCGCTCACTGTTTCCCAGTCGCCGGCAGGTAAACCGGTCCTGCCTAGCCGGCCGCGACGCGTCTGAGCGCGTCGACCACGACCTTCAGGCGCTCGCCCTCCGGCGTCAGGCGGTACTCGACGCTCGGCGGGCGCGTGTCGTGGACGATCCGCTCCAGCACGCCGGCCTCCTCGAGCTCGCCCAGGCGCTGCGCGAGCGTGCGCGGCGGGATCGGGCCGACGACCTGGCGGAACTCGTTGAAGCGCGCCGCGCCCGTGTGCGACGCGTAGAGGATCGCGAGGAGCCAGCGCCGCCCGAGGAGCTCCGCGGTGACGCGGACCTCCTCGGGAACCGGGATGCAGCGCCGGCAGCGGCCCATTTACGCCGCCAGATGCGCTTCGGTGACGGGCCGAGGCTCGAGGGCGACGGCGAGCACCTCGCCGAGGCTCATCACCGGATGGAACGTCATCGCGTCGCGGACGTCCTCGGGCACATCGTCCAGGTCGGCGCGGTTCCGCTCGGGCAGGATTACGTCCGTCAGGCCGGCCGCGTGCGCGGCGAGCACCTTCTGCTTCAGCCCGCCGATCGGCAGGACGCGGCCCTGCAGCGTCACCTCGCCGGTCATTCCGACCGTGTGCTTCACGGGGCGACCGGTCAGGAGCGACGCGAGCGCGGTCGTCATGGTGATGCCGGCGCTCGGGCCGTCCTTCGGGATCGCGCCCGCGGGCACGTGCACGTGGAACGACGTCTCGTCGAACTGCGACTCGTCGACGTCGAGCTCGTCGGCGTGCGCCCGCACGTACGAGAGCGCGATGCGCGCCGACTCCTTCATCACGTCTCCGAGCTGTCCGGTGAGGAGGAGCGGATCCGTGCCTTTCATGCTCGTGGCCTCGACGAACAGGACGTCGCCGCCCGTGCCCGTCACGGCCAGGCCCGTTGCGACACCGGGGACCGCAGTCCGCTCCGCCGCCTCCTGGAAGAACTTCTGCCTTCCGAGCGCGTCGCGCACGAGGTCTGCGTCGACCGTCACGGGTGCCTCGCTCTTCGCGGAGGCGATGCTCGTCGCGGTCTTCCGCAGAATCGTTCCGAGCTCACGCTCGAGCTGGCGGACTCCCGCCTCACGCGTGTACTCGACGATCACGGTGTGGAGCGTCGCGTCGTCGATCGCCACCTCGTCCTCGAGCAGGCCATTGCGCTCGCGCTGCCGCGGCCAGAGGTAGCCGCGTGCGATCGCGATCTTCTCGTCAACGGTGTAGCCGTCGAAACGGATGACCTCCATCCGGTCGAGCAGCGGGCCCGGGATCGTGTCGGCGACGTTCGCGGTCGCGATGAATACGACCTGCGAGAGGTCGAGCTCGACGTCGAGATAGTGGTCCCGGAACGAGTGGTTCTGCGCCGGGTCGAGCACCTCGAGCAGGGCAGCCGACGGGTCGCCGCGCCAGTCTGCGCCGACCTTGTCGACCTCGTCTAGCAGGATGACCGGGTTCATCGTCCCCGCGTCCCGCAGGGCGCGGACGAGCCGGCCCGGCAACGCGCCGATGTAGGTGCGCCTGTGGCCGCGGATCTCGGCCTCGTCGCGCACCCCGCCGAGCGACATGCGCACGAACTCGCGGTTGAGCGCGCGCGCGATCGACTCGCCGATCGAGGTCTTGCCGGTGCCGGGAGGCCCGATCAGGGTCAGGATGGCGCCGGAGCGCTTGTCCTCCTCGATTCCGCGGTCTTGGCGCAGCTTGCGCACGGCCAGGTACTCGACAATGCGGTCCTTCACGTCCTCGAGCCCTTCGTGGTCGGAGTCGAGGACCTCGCGCGCCTGGATCGGCTCGAGCGTCTCCTCGGAGCGCTTGCCCCAGGGGACTGCCAGGAGCCAGTCGAGGTACGTACGAATCATCGAGGACTCGCCGGACTGGTCGCCCATTCGCTCGAGCCGCGCGAGCTCGCGCTCGGCCTGCTCGCGGACCTCGTCGGGCATGTCTGCCTCGGCGATCTTCGTCCGGTAGTCGTCGGCGACCGTGCCGTCGTCCTCGCCGAGCTCCTTGCGGATCGACTCCATCTGCTTGCGCAGGATGTATTCGCGCTGCTGCTGCTGGGCGCCGGACTCGACGTCCTCGCGAATGCGCTTGCGCACCTGCAGCTCGGCGAGCCGCTCACGCTGCAGGCGCACCGCGAGCTCGAGCCGCTCGACGATGTCCAGGGTCTCCAGCAGCTCGACCTTCTGCTCGAAGCTCAGGTCGGGCGAGTAGCCGGCCGTGTCGGCGAGCGCGCCGGGCTCGGTGATCGAGCGCAGGAACGCGGAGATGCGCTCGTCGGCGTCGCGCAGCTCGAGGATCTCCTCGACGATGGCGCGGTACTCGGTCTCGAGCGCGTGGGTCTGCGCCCGCGGGGGGTCCTCGTCGGGCCGCTCGTCGATCTCGACACGCAGGCGGCCGGCGGAGTCGGTCGTGGCCGCGCCCGCAACCGCGCGGTGCACGCCCTCGAGCGTGACGGCATGGGCGCCGCCGGGAAGGCGAACGGAGTCGAGCACGTTCACGACCGTGCCGACCTTCGCGTATTCGTTTTCGTGCCGCGGGACGAGCAGCACGCGCTCCTCGTCGGCGACGTCGACCGTCAGCGTGACGGTCATGTTGGGGAAGACCACCAGGTCCTCCAACGAGACGAGCAGCAAGGTGCTCACAGGGGTTTCACGCTCCTCAGCTATGTGGTCAGTGATTGGTAGTAACTATACATTTTGTACCTACCTGACGGCCACTAGACTCCCAGCGTGGAGGCGCTCGACCGCGCACAGAAGGTGCTAGCCCGCTGGGACGAGGAGTTGCGCTCCGAGCTGCCCGAAGGGGCAGAGGTGTTCGACGCCCACGTGCATCTCGGCGAGGACGTGGACGGCATGGTCGGGCGCTACGACGACCTGATCGAGCTCATGGACCGGTACGGGATGTCGCGCTGCTTCATGTTCTGCCTCGACGAGCCCGACCGGCACCCGTCCTTTCGAGCCGCCAACGACCGCACGCTTGCGTTCGCAGCCCGCTCGGAGGGCCGAATCATCCCGTTCGTCCGGCTCGACCTGAAGGAGGAGCCGGTCGAGGAGGCGATCCGCTGCCTCGACCTCGGCGCGCGCGGGATCAAGCTCCACCCTCGCGCGCAGAAGTTCGACGCCACGGACGACCGGCTTCGCCCCGTCTTCGAGCTCGCCGCCGAGCGGCGGGTGCCGATCCTGATCCACGGCGGCCGCGGCCTGCCGCCGATCGCCGACGGTCTAAGGCGCCTGGTCGACGACAATGCCGGCGCGCAGCTGATCATCGCGCACGCCGGGATCGCCGACATGGCCTCGCTCGCGGAGTGCTTCGCGGGCCGGCCCGGGGTCTACTTCGACACGTCCGTGTGGAGCCCGGTCGACCTGCTCGAGTTCTACCGCCTCGTCCCGCCCGAGCAGGCCGTCTACGCCTCGGATTTCCCCTACGGCCAGCAGCCTTCGTCGCTCGTCCTTTCGCTGCGCACGGCGCGGCTCGCGGGACTCGACGACACGCAGCTGCGGGACATGCTCGCCGGGAACGCGCGCCGGATCGCCGACGGCGAAGAGCCGAAGCAGCCGTCGAAGCCCCTCGGCTCCGACACGTTCTCGCAACCGATGGTCTTCGCCCGGATCCACCAGTACCTCTCGATGGCGACCCCGCTCCTCTGGACGCGACAGGCGGACAACGTCGGCGTGCTCGGCCTCGCGCTGAACGCGACCGGCGACCGCAACGGCCGGCCCGAGGAGCTCGACCGGATCCGCGAGCTGATCGCCACCGCGCAGACGCTCTGGTCGGAATCGCAGCAGATCGAGAACGAGGCCGAACGGTGGAGCACGAACCGAGTCACCTTCCGGCTCATCCATCTCGCGGACATCCTGGCGGTGACTACGCGGTGATCGAGCTCGACGTCAACGGGCAGCGGTACGAGGTCGAGGCGGCGGTGGGCCGCTCGCTCGCCGACGTCCTGCGCGACGACCTCGGGCTGATCGGGACGAAGATCGCCTGCGGCGAGGGCCACTGCGGCGCCTGCACGGTCCAGCTCGACGGCGTCCCGGTGCTCTCCTGTATCACGCTCGTTCACACGGTCGGCTCGCGCAGCGTCACGACGATCGAGGGGCTACGAGACCACCCGCTGGTCGACGCCTTCGTTGCCGCGGACGCCCTGCAGTGCGGGTTCTGCACGCCCGGCCAGATCGTCTCGGCGAGCGCGCTCGTAGCCGCGAATCCCAGCCCGTCGAAGGACGAGATCCGGCACGCGATGGCCGGAAATCTCTGCCGCTGCGGCACCTATCCCAAGATCGAGGAGGCCATTTCCGCATGGCAAGGTTGATCAAGACCGAGAAGGAAGTCGAAGGCCGCTACACCGAGCAGTGGATCGTGGTGGAGGAGGACGCGCTCGACCAGTGGCCGGAAGGGCCGCTGGAGGTGGTGGGGCGCGCTGTGCCGCGGATCGACGGGCGCGACCGCGCACGCGGCCTGGCCGGTTACACCGCCGACGTGCGCCTGCCCGGCCTCCTTCAGGCAGCCGTACTCCGCAGTCCTCACGCGCGCGCGCGCGTGAAGCGCATCGACCTCTCGCGGGCGCTGGAAGCCGACGGCGTGCGGGCTGCGATCGGCCCCGACGATCTCGACGGACTCAACCACGAGCCCGGCTACGTCGGCGCCGCGGTCGCCGCGGTCGCCGCCGACACTTTCGGGCAGGCGCGCGCGGCCGTGGAGCTCATCGACGTGGAGTGGGAGGAGCTCGAGCCGCTCTTCGATCCCGATGAGGCGGTCAAGCAGGGCTCGCTGCTCGCAGAGTCGGAGACCTATGAGCGCGGCGACTTCGAGCACGGACTGGCGGAGGCGGATGCCGTCGTCGAGGCGGAGTACCGGACGCAGGTCGTCCTCCACAACTCGATGGAGACGCATCAGTCGATCGCGCACTGGGAGGACGGCGGGCTCACGATCTACATCTCGACGCAGTACATCTGGGGCGTGCGGGCGGCGGTCGCGGAGCACACCGGCCTGCCGCAGGACAAGGTGCGAGTCATCTGCCTTGCGATGGGCGGCGGCTTCGGCGCGAAGAACAGTCCGGGCGACTACACGCCGATCGCGATCGAGCTGGCGAAGCGCACGGGGCAGCCGGTGCGTTGCGCGCTGACGCGTCGCGAGGAGAACATCGCGGCGGGCAACCGCAACGCGACGATCCAGCGGCTCACGGCCGCCGCGCGTGCGGACGGCACGCTCACCGCCCTCGGCGGCGAGTTCGTGAACGCGATCGGCTTCAGCGGCTGGTCGTCCTCCACCGAAGGCCCGATGCAGATGCTCTACGCCTGCGAGAACATGCGCACTGTCAAGCACAGCGCGAAGCTGAACCTGCCGCCCATGGCGGCCTTCCGCGCGCCCGGCTTCGTCGAGGGGACGTTCGGGCTCGAATGCCTGCTCGACGAGCTGGCGGCGAAGCTCGACCTCGACCCGCTGGAGCTGCGGCGGCGGAACTACGCCGACTCCGACCGACTGGATGAGCGGCCGTTCTCCTCGAAGAACCTCGCCGAGTGCTACCGGCGGGCGGAGCCGCACTGGGCGCGGCGGGACGAGGTACGGGCGAGCTCGTCCGGCCCGTGGAAGAAAGGCGTCGGGCTAGCGAGCCAGATCTGGTACGGCGGCGGAGGCCCTCCTTCCTATGCGTGGGTTCGCGTCGGGTCCGACGGTCACGCGCAGGTCGTCACGGCGATGCAGGACATCGGCACGGGGTCGCGCACGGCGATGGCGCAGATCGCGGCAGAGGAGCTCGGGCTCCCGGTCGACCACGTCCACGTCTCGCTCGGCGATTCCGCGCGGGGGCCGTACGCGACCCTCTCGGCCGGCTCCTCGACCATCCCGTCGATGGGCCCGGCGACGCGCGCGGCGGCCGCGGACGCGAAGCGCCAGATCCTCGAGATCGCCGCCCAGCGCTTCGACGTGGAGGAGCGCGTGCTCGACCTGAAGGGCGGGAAGATCGTCTCGTCCGACGGGGCCTCCTGGGACCTGAGCGAGATCACCGGGCTGCTCGAGGACGCGCAGATCCTCGGCAAGGGCGCGCGCGGGCCGAATCCGACCGGGATGCGCGTGCTCACGTTCGGGGTTCAGGTCGCCGAGGTCGCCGTGGACGTCGAGACGGGTGAGGTGCGGGTCGACAAGATCGTCGCGATCCACGACGTGGGGCGCGTGATCAACTCCCTCGGAGCCTCCAGCCAGGTCGAAGGCGGGATCATCCAGGGGCTCGGGCACACGCTTTCGGAGGAGCGCCTCGTCGATCCGTCCACCGGTCGGGTCCTCACGCAGACGCTCGACGCCTACAAGGTGCCCACGATCGCGGACGTGCCCGAGATCGTCACGGACCTCGTCGACGTACCTGACCCTCACCTGACGAACCTCGGCTCGAAGGGCCTCGGCGAGCCGCCGATCATCCCCACGGCCGCCGCGATCGCGAACGCGATCCGCGACGCCACCGGGGCGGACATCCGCTCGCTGCCGATCACGCGGGAAGACATGCTGCGGGCGCTGCGGGAGGCCGAAGCGAGGAAGCGCGAGCCGGTTGGAACTGCTTCGGCCTAGCTCGCTCGAGGAGGCCTCGGCTTCGCTCGGCAACGGCTCCCGCGCGCTCGCCGGAGGTACCGAGCTCGTGCCGCTCGTGCGCGACGGGCTCGTGCAGGCCGACACCCTGGTCGACGTCCGCGACCTGATCCCGCGCGGCATCGACGGCTCGCGCATCGGCGCCGGCACGACACTCGCCGAGCTGGAGGTCGATCCGCAGATTCCGGCGGCGTTGCGCGAGGCTTGCCGGCTCGCCGCGTCGCCGCAGCTCCGCAACATGGGCAGCGTCGGCGGGAACCTCCTCCAGGCGACTCGCTGCTGGTACTGGCGGCTGAAGTACCCGTGCTACCTGCACGGCGGCGACATCTGCCACGCGAAGGCCGGTGAGCATCGCGAGCATGCGATCCTCGGGAACGAGCGCTGTGCCTCCGCGCATCCGTCCGACGTCGCGGCCGCGCTCGTCGCGCTCGGTGCCTCGATGCGCACCACGAGCCGCGAGCTGCCGGTTGCCGATCTGTATCGCCTGCCGACCGACGACGACCGCGAAGTGACGACCCTCGAGCCGGGCGAGCTGATCCTCGAGCTGGATGTACCCACTCCCGACTCGAGCATCTATCTCAAGGCGATGGAGCGGCAGCGGTACGCCTTCCCCCTGGTCGGCGTGGCTGCGGCGCAAACTGCGGGCACGACCCGGATCGCCCTCGCCGGTGTAGCACCGGTCCCGTGGCTCCTGGCCTCCCCGGAGGCGCTCGACGAGGCGACACCGCTGCCGCGTACGGCATACAAGGTCGACATTGCGCGAGCGCTCGTCCGTCGGGCACTCGAAGCGCTGTGACGCGGCCTGCGGCGCTGCTCGCCCTGGCGGTTGTGCTGGTCGGATGCGCCGGAGGGACGCAGTCGGCCGGGGGCGACACCACAACCGCGGAGATCGCGACGACCACCGCCCCTTCGACGACCACGCCGGGTCCGGCCGGCTGCAGGTCCGTCTCCGCCCCGAAGTCGAAGCCGGACGGCGGGCAGAAGGCGCCCAAGGCAACGCTCGATCCCGCGAAGACCTACACGGTCGCGATCCAGACCAACTGCGGCAGCTTCACGATCAAGCTCGACCAGAAGCAATCGCCGCACGCTACGGCGGCGTTCGTCTCGCTGGCGAAGTCCGGGTTCTTCGACCGCACGACCTTCCACCGGATCGTTCCCGGCTTCGTCATCCAGGGCGGCGATCCGACGGGCACCGGCATGGGTGGGCCCGGCTTCTCGACGCTTGACCCTCCCCCGTCCGCGGCGCACTACACGCGCGGCGTCGTGGCGATGGCCAAGACGGGCGCGGAGCCGCCGGGGACCGCAGGCAGCCAATTCTTCGTCGTCACCGCCGACGACGCGGGCCTGCCTCCCGACTACGCGGTCATCGGGACGGTGACCAAGGGATTGCCCATCGTGATGCGCATCGGCGCGCTCGGGAACGCGCAGGAGCAGCCGACGCAGCCGGTCGTGATCGCCCGCACGATCGTCGCGGAGGCCTAGACGAGCGTAGGCGCCGTGGTCCTGGCGGCCGGCGCGGCGACGCGCTTCGGGTCGCCCAAGCAGCGCCTCTTGCTGCCGCGCGTCCTCGACCGCGTGCGCGCGAGCGTGGTCGACGACGTGATCGTCGTGCTCGGGGCTCACGACGTGGATACCGACGCTCGCACCGTTCGCGCTCACGACTGGGAGGACGGGCCGGGTGCCTCGCTGCGCGCCGGCCTCGACGCCCTCGGGCCGGAGATCGAAGCGGCAGTGATCGTGCTCGCCGACGGTCCGAATCTCTCCGCCGCTTCGATCGACCGCATCGTCGAGGCGTGGCGCACGGACGGCTCGCCGGTGCTCGCGGCGAGCTATGGAGGCGTGCGCGGCCATCCCGTGCTCCTCGCGCGCGAGGTCTGGGCGACCGTGCCCAACGAGGGCGCGCGGGCGCTCGAGCCGCGACTCGTCGCCTGCGACGACCTGGGTCCTCCCGGCGACGTCGATACTGCGGACGACCTCCCTGCAGGCAGGTTCGACGCGCCTCCCGCAGAATGACGAAAGCCCACATGGCGCTCGCTCCACAGCCGGATCGAAGTCCCGATCAATCGCCGCTTGCGCGCGCGCGACTCCAGCGTCAGCTCACGGTCGACGAGGCTGCGCGCCGCGCGGGGCTCAGCCCCGACCAGGTGGAGTGGCTCGAGGACGGGCGTGTCTATCGGTTCCCGTCGACCGACGATGCGCTCGTGGCGGCGCTCCTCTACGCGAGCGCGCTCGGCATCGATCATCGCGAGGCGCGCGCGCTGGCCGGCCTGCCGGTCACGCCCGTCGTCGGAGGAAGTCCGCGCGGCCGTCTGATCGGCGCCGCGGCGCTGCTGGCCGCCCTCGCTGCGCTGGCAGGCGTGTTCTGGATCCAGAACCGCGACGGCTCCCGCGGAGGAGCGCCATCCGCGACCCCGCTCCCACCGGCCTGGAAGATCTCGGTCGACGTCCTGAACGGAAGCGGCGATATCACGTGGACGCGTCAGATGGCCAGCAGGATCGGCGCGCTCGCGTACCACGTCGAGCACGTCGGGCGCGCGGACAAGTTCAACTACCGGCGCACGGCGGTCTATTACGAGCCGGGCGGCGACGCGGTGGCGATTCGCATGGCCCGGCAGCTCGGTGTCGTCACGAAGCCGCTACCGGGCGGCGCCGACCCGCACCACGTGGTCGTGATCGTCGGGCCCCACCGCGGGCCTGCCTAAAGCAACGGAGTGCGTCTGCGCTCGCTTACCGGGCCGCTATCCGCTAGAGCAACGGCGTGCGCAACGCCGAAAGCTTTTCCTTGAGCTGCGGCGGCATCTGCTCGGCGGCGGCCTGCCGCACGTAGCGGCGCAGGTTCACCTCGAAGCGGTAGCGCTTGCGGCAGTAGGAGCAGAGCTCGAGATGGGCTTCGGCCTCGAGCATCTCGGCGTTGGACAGCTCACGGTCGAGATACGGCTGAAGCACCTCTTCGCACTTCGCGCACGGATCAACGGCCATCGGTCGCTCCTACCGCTTCCTCTGCCAGCTCGCGTTTCAGGATACGCCGTCCCCGGTGCAAACGTGACATGACGGTGCCGATCGGGATGTCGAGGATCTGCGCAGCATCGGCGTAGGTGAAGTCGCCGATGTCGACGAGCACGACGACGTCGCGGAAGTCGTGCGGGACCGCGGACAGCGCCGACACGACGTCGTCCTGCGAGAGCCGCTCGACCACGCGCTCCTCGTCCTGCGCCGGGCCGTTCGACTCCTCGAGCTTGTTGTAGAGGAAGTAGTCGCCTTCTTCGAGCGGCTGGGTGTCTGGTGTCCGCTGCTTCTTGCGCCCGCGGTCGATGTTCAGGTTGGTGAGGATCCGCAGGAGCCAGGCTCGGAGGTTGGTGCCCGGAGTGAAGGAGCGCCAGCTGCGGAAAGCGCGCGCGTAGGCTTCCTGCATCAGGTCCTCCGCCTCCTCTCGCGAGCCGGCGAGGTGGCGGGCAACGCGATAGACCTGATCGGACAACTCGAGCGCCTCCTCCTCGAATCGCACGCGGTCGCGCGACTCGGTTGCCAGGCGCCGCGCGTCGGTTTCGGGGGTCATCTCGCTCATCCCGAGCACCCTACCAGCGCCCTTCTTAAGGCTTGAACGCCGCGAAAAGGCCCTGCATTCCCGTTAGCTATCGCGCCGAACGGGTACGGGGATGGCCTACGACGAGGGGAGACAGATGCAGGGGTACACGGTCGTGACGAGCGACGACGCCAAGGTCGGGCACGTTGTCGGCGAGGTCGGCGAGAACCTCATCGTCGAGCTCGGGCACCTGATGAAGTCGCGGCACCCACTGCCGCGTGCGTTCGCACACGCGGACGACGATGCGCAGACCGTCAGGACGACCGTGTCGAAGTCGATCCTCCAGGACGCGCCGAAGGTCAAGGCTGACGGGAGCGATCTGGACGAGCTCGAGGTCGGGCGCTACTACGGGCTGGCCTCGGGCGACCCCGCGCCGGAGACGCTGGGCGACGGTGTGCTGGTGCCCGACGATCCGGCGCGCTCGATCGAGGTCGACCGCGAGGCGTCGGGAATGCCGGCTCCCGAGCAAGAGCGGATCGCTGCGGGCGAGAGCCTCGAGGCGGGCGCGCCGGTCGGTCCGGAGTCGCCGGGCCTGCTCGGGGACCGAACGCCCGAGACCGGGGATCGCTAGACCGCGACGACTTCGCGGAAGCCCGCTTTTGCCATCGCGTCGAGGATGGCGCCGCGATCCGTGTGCTCGTCGTCCCAGGCGAGCATGACCTGGCCCATCAGGTTCGCGTTGGCGGCTTCGAGTCCCTCGTGGCCCTCGAGCGCGTGCGCGAGCCGCATGACGCAGCGCTCGCAGCGGATCCCGCTCACCTGGATCGTCTCGCTCTGCGTGGCCACAACTTCAGTCTAGGGGCCGAAGCGCGGCTCGCGCTTGGCGGATCTGTAAGGGAGCGCAGACGGGCAGGCAGCGAAGCCGCCTGCCCAGAAACGGCGTCGTCGAGTCGACGCCTAGGCAAACGTCCGCTTCACGAGATCCGCTGCGGCGGCGTGCGGCTCGAGCGCGAGCTGGAGGTCGCCTTCGCAGGACGAAGGGTCGAGCACGTCGAGAAGCGGCTCGTGGGCGAGGAGCCCGCGCAGCTCGTTCCAGAGCTCGGGCACGTGGACGGCGCGGTCGCCGTCCGGGTGGATCAGCTCGGCGCGCGGTCCGAAGCGCGATGCGGCCCAGCGGTTCTGCGCGTAGTCGCCTCGGTGGGCCGCATCGACGGCGGCGGGCTCCTGCTCGAGGGCCCAGCGGCAGAGCTCGCGGATCAGCGCGACGAACGCCGTCGAGTGCGCGAGCGAGGTCGGTTGATCGGGCATCCTGATCTCCAGCGTGCCGAGCTTGGGATGGGGGCGGATGTCCCACCAGATCCGTGTGTAGTCGGCGGTCACGCCGATCCGCATCAGGCGCTCGACCCAACTCTCCCACCCCGCGTAGGAGCCGAACGCCGGGGGGCCCCCGGACCGGGGCAGCTCGGCCAGCAGGAGCGCGCGGTTCGACGCCATTCCGGTTGCGCGTCCGACGAGGTACGGCGAGTTCGCGGACAGCGCGAGCACGAGCGGCAGCCACGGGAGGATCGTCTCCAGCACGGCGTAACACTCGTCCGGGCCCGGCATCGCCACGTGCACGTGTAGGCCCTGGACGCCTTGCCGCCGTGCCGACACGCCGGCGTAATCGACGAAGTCGGTATACCGCGGCTCCTGCACGACCGGCTGCTCCTCCGGGTCGGCGAACGGGTGTGAGCCCGCCGCCGCCACGACGAGGCCGTGCTCGCCGGCTGCCTCCCGCGCCGCGTGCCGAAGGGCACCGAGCGCCGACCCGGCCTCTTCGGCGTCTGCGCAGGGCTTGGTCGCGAGCTCGCAAACCGAGGCGAAGAGCTCAGTCTTCACGACGCCCGGGAGAGCACTCTCGCCGAGCGTGCCGACGATCTTGGCGACCTTGCCGACCTGAGCGAACGTGGCCGCGTCGAGGATCATCAGCTCCTCCTCGGCGCCGACCGAAAGGGTCGGCCAGGTGCCCCAGCCCGCTTCGATCATCGAGCGCGGATCCCGTGCACGGGTCGGCCAGCGGCCTCCCACGCGTAGTACGACGCGCTCGGCCCGAACGACGACTCGTACTCGGCCACGTGCGGATTGCGGCCGACCTCTTTCGCACGTTGGGCGTGACGGAGCAGGTTCGGGTCGTCGCGCTCCTCCCAGACGAGGATGAGGTGCGCGGCGGTCATGAACTCCGCGACGAAGGTGCAGGTCGCGGCAGGACAGGGGAACGGATCGGTCGACACGCAGAACCAGCCCGAGCGGTCGGCGTCGGTGTCGTCGGTCCAGAGCTCTTCCTCCTCGAGGAGCTCCTCGTCTTCGAGCAGGAGGCGTCCCGGCTGCGGGGGCTCCGGTTCCATGCCCGGAACTCTAGGGGCGCGCTGCGAACCCGCGGAAGGCTTCCACGAGGTCATGCTGCGCCTCGGCGGAGAGCGACGCCGCGTCGGCGCGGCCGACGAGCCGATCGTGGTGCGGATCTGGTCGAGGTAGGCGCCGCACTTGGAGCAGCCGGCGAGGTGCTGCTCGACACGCGCGTGCTCGTCCGGCTCGAGGGCGTCTTCGAGGTAGTCCGTCACGAGCTCCACGACTTCCTGGCAGCTGAGTGCTTCGACCGTGCTCACGTTTCCTCCACGTACTCCTCGATCGCCTTGCGCACCTTCGCGCGCGCACGGTGCAGGAGCACCCGTTGATTGGACTCGGAGACCTCGAGGGCGTTACGGACCTCTTCCGCGCTCCAGCCCTGGACGTCTCGCAGCGTGATGACCGCCCGCTGGCTCGGCGGGAGCTCCTCGATTGCGCGCTCGATCACGGTTCGCGTCTCGTCGCCGAGCAGCCGTTCCTCGGGAAGCGTGTCCCACCTGGTCGGCGGCGAGGCCCAGTGGCCCGGCCAGCGGGCGTGCGCCGCATCGAGGAACCGGTCGGGATCGACGGCGGGCTCCGGCACGCGGCCCGGGTCGCGGAGCGCCGAGAACGGGACCGTGCGTCCCTCGCGCTGGGCGCGCGTCTTGGCGGTGTTCGTGAGGATGCGGAAGACCCACGTCCGCAACATCGAGCGACCCTCGAACTGTCCGAGGCTGCGCAGAACGGCCAGCCACGTCTCCTGGACGACCTCCTCGGCCACAGCCCGGCTCGAGACGTAGATCTGGGCGACGCGGAGCATCGAGCCCGACCAGTCCGCGACGAGACGGGTAAACGTCGTCTCGTCGCCGGCCCGCAGCGCGGCAACGAGCTGCGCGTCGTCGGCGGCAAGCTCGGCCACGCCCGGAATGTACCGGGGCGTAACGAACCCGGGCACCGCGGCGTCAAAGCACGCATGAGCAAAGAGCAGTTCGACCTGGTCGCGATCGGCGGCGGCTCGGCGGCGCGCGACGGCGCCCGCAAGGCCAAGGACGAGTTCGGCGCGCGCGTGGCGCTGATCGAGAGCACGCGCTGGGGCGGGGACTGTCCGAACGTCGCTTGCCGGCCGACGAAGGCGTATCTCGTCGCGGCCGACCTCCTTCACGACATCAACACGCTCGCTCCCAAGGCCGGGATCGAGGTCGGGCCCGCGCAGGCGAATCTCGCGAAGGTACGGGCGCGGAAGGATGCGCTGCGCGCGAACCAGCAGCAGTGGGTCGAGCGTCTCGAGGCCCAGGGATTCGCGACCTACGACGGAGTCGCGAGCTTCGTCGACGCACACACGCTGTGGGTGGGCGAGACCGAGCTGACGGCCGACCGGGTGCTGATCGCGACGGGCTCCGTGACCGCGGTTCCGCCGATCGAGGGGCTCGCCGAGGTCGGTTTCGTCGATCACGTGACCGCGCTCGACCTCGAGGAGGTTCCCGAGTCGCTGCTCGTTCTCGGCGCCGGCCCGGTCGGGGTCGAGTTCGCGCAGATCTTCGCGCGGTTCGGCTCGCGCGTGACGCTCGTCCAGACCGCCGAGCGGATCTCGCCGCGCTCCGATGCGGAGGCGGCTGCTGAGGTGGCGCAGGCGCTGGAGGAGGACGGGATCGAGATCCTGACCTCCACGACCGCAACGCGGTTCGCGCGGGACGGCGGCGACATCGTGGCGACGCTCGATCCCGCCGGCGAGCGTCGGGTGGCGATGGTGCTCGTGGCAACCGGGCGCAAGCCGGACCTCGAGCAGCTGAACCTCGACCGGGCCGGCGTCGCGTACGAGCGCCGTGGGATCGTTGTCGACAAGCATTTGCGTACGACGGCGCCGGGAGTGTGGGCGGCCGGCGACGTCGCAACGCGGTACCAGTTCACGCCGATCGCGCAGTACGAGGCGCGCCTGGCGGTGCTCGACATGTTCACGGACGACGCTCCCACCACGGATTACTCCGCCTTGCCGACCGCGATCTTCACCGACCCCGAGCTCGCCAGCGTGGGGTTGAGCGAGGAGGCCGCGCGCGAGCAGGGACTGGAGTTCGGCACGGCGACGCATCCGCTCGGGAGCGTGACCCGTGCTCAGTACTACGACGCGAAGCACGGTCTGTACAAGCTCGTCTTCGATCCGAAGAGCCGGAAGGTGCTCGGGATCCACGTGGTCTGTCGCGGGGCGAGCGACGTCGTGCAAGGGCTGGCCCTTGCGCTGCGTCTCGGCGCGACCGTGGACGACCTCGCCCGTGTGCACCACACCTATCCAAGCTTCGGCGAGGGAGTGAAGGCGGCCGCCGAGCGCGCCCTCTCGCAGATGTAGGATCCGCCACATGCCCGACGTCCTGATCTTCGGCGACACGGCCCGCTCGGCCGAGTTGCGCCACGAGGTGCCGCTGCTGGTCGGCGATCCGTTCCTCTACGTCGAGCACGACGGCAAGCAGACGATCGTGATCGGCGCGATGGAGATGCCGCGCATCAGCAAGGTCGCGCCGCAGATCGAGTTGCTGCCCCCTGAGGAGTTCGGCTCGGACGAGCTGGTCGCCGGCGGGATCGGCAGCCTCGAGGAGCTGCAGATCGAGATCGCCTTGCGCGCGTGCCGCAAGCTCGGGATCGAGCGCGCGACGGTGCCGCACACGTTCCCGCTCGAGCTCGCGGACGTCCTGCGTGCCGGCGGCGTCGAGCTCGATCCGGACCGCGACTTCTTCGAGCAGCGGCGGCGGGTCAAGAGCGAAGCCGAGCTGGCTGGGATCCGGCGGGCTCAGGCGGGGGCCAACGCCGGGATGGGGGCTGCGGCGGCTCTGCTGCGCTCGGCGAAGCCGAACGGAGCCGGCCTCGAGGCGGGCGGGGAGCCGCTTACGGTCGAGCGCGTCAAGCGCGCGATCGGCGACGCATTCGCCGACCACGACTGTGTCGCCGACGAGTTCATCGTCTCGCACGGGCCGCAGTCGGCGATCGGCCATCACATGGGCGAGGGCGTGATCCAGGCGAACGAGCCGATCGTGATCGACATCTGGCCGCAGGATCGCGCGTCCTCCTGCTTTTCCGACATGACGCGGACATTCGTCGTCGGCGAGCCCTCGGACGAGGTGCGGGAGTGGCACCGCCTCTGCAAGGAAGCGCTCGACCGCTCCCACGCGCAGGTGCGCGCCGGCGCGAGCGGTCGCGCGATCAACGCGTCGGTCTGCGAGCTCTTCCAGGAGGCCGGTTATCCGACCGCGCTGACGAAGAAGCCGGGCGAGGTGCTGGAGGACGGGTTCTTCCACGGCCTCGGCCACGGAGTCGGGCTCCAGGTGCACGAAGCTCCGATGCTGGGCCGGCTCGAGAGTCCTCCGCTCGTTGCCGGCGACGTGGTCACGCTCGAGCCGGGTCTGTACCGGCGCGGCTACGGCGGCCTGCGCCTCGAGGACCTCGTCGTCGTCACCGAGGACGGCGGCGAGAACCTGACCGACTTCCCGTACGACCTCAAACCCTAGGACCGGCGCACCCCGCGGCGCAAGGCGCTACAGTCCCGGCGCATTTTTCGTGTCCGGACGCCTGCCCCAAGTGGGACAGACCTTCATGAGGAGGTTGAAGTGGCGGTAGTTGAGGAGCGGCCCGTACTTGCTGTGGCGGACCCGGCCCCGTTGGGACTCGCAGCCTTCGCGCTGACGACGTTCCTGCTAAGTGGCCACAACGCAACGTTCATCCCCGACCTGATCTGGATCGGTCCGGCTCTCTTCTACGGTGGGCTCGTTCAGTTGGCCGCAGGGATGTGGGAGTTCCGCAACCGGAACGTGTTCGGCGCCACCGCCTTCTCGACCTATGGCGGTTTCTGGCTGGCGCTCGGAATCTTCGTCACCCTGATCGTCCTGTCGAAGTCGTTCGCCGGGGCGATCACGGCCAACAAGGCGGACGTGCCGAACGCACTGGCCTGGTTCCTGTTCGCGTTCGCGGTCTTCAATCTCTACATGCTCCTGTGGAGCTCGCGCGTGAACGCGGCCGTCTTCGGGGTCTTCCTCACGCTGCAGATCACCGAGATCCTGCTCGTGATCGGCTTCTTCTACGAGGCGCACGGGCATGCGAACAACGGCTGGATTCACGCCGGCGGCTGGGTAGGCGTGCTCACCGCAGCGGTTGCCTGGTACACGTCCGCGGCGCTCGTCTCCGGAGGCATGAACGCGGGCAATCCCATTCTTCCTGTGGGTCGCCCGCTCTGGACCGGGACGAGGCTCGGCATGGGACCTCCGGCCAGGGAAAGGGTGAGGTAAGCCGGATGGCGCAGTCGACGCAGCATACGATCGAGACGAGCCTTCTCGAAGAGCGCCGCTATCCGCCGCCGGAGGACTTTGCCCGAGAGGCCAACGCCCAGCCCGACATCTACGAGCGTGACTTCGAGGAGTTCTGGGAGACGGAGGGGCGCGAACGAGTCAGCTGGTTCGAGCCTTTCGCGAAGCTCTACGAGTGGGAGCCTCCCTACGCGAAGTGGTACCTCGGCGGAAAGCTCAATGTCTGCTTCAACTGCGTCGACCGTCACGTCACGTCGGGGAACGGCGGCAAGATCGCGTACTACTGGGAGGGCGAGCCCGAGGACGAGCGACGCGAGATCTCTTTCGCCGACCTCCAGTCCGACGTCGTCCGCTTCGCCAACGCGCTGAAGAAGCTTGGCGTGAAGAAAGGCACGGCCGTCGGGATCTACATGGGCATGGTCCCGGAGCTCCCGGTGGCGATGCTCGCCTGCGCCCGGATCGGGGCCCCTCATACCGTCGTCTTCGGCGGCTTCTCGGCGGAGTCGCTCTCCGGCCGGCTGAACGACATGGGCTGTGAGCTCCTGATCACCCAGGACGAGGGGTGGCGCGCGGGCAAGCGCGTGCCACTGAAGGACAACGCCGACGCCGCGCTCGACGAGGCGCCGGGCGTGAAGACATCGGTTGTCCTCCGGCGCACCGGCGGTGAGGTTGCCTTCCAGGAGGGTCGCGACCGCTGGTGGCACGACGTCGTCGACGGCGAGCCCGACGACCCGGAATCGTGCCCCTGCGAGCCGATGGACGCCGAGGACCTGCTCTACCTCCTCTACACCTCAGGGACGACTGCGAAGCCCAAGGGGATCGTCCACACGACCGCCGGATACCTCGTGGGGGTCGCGACGACGCACCACTACATCTTCGACGTCAAGCCCGACTCGGTGTACTGGTGCGCAGCCGACATCGGCTGGGTCACGGGGCACAGCTACATCGTCTACGGGCCTTTGTGCAACGGGACGACGGGAATCATCTACGAGGGCGTTCCGAATTTCCCGGACAAGGACCGCTGGTGGCAGATCGTCGAGCGCTACAAGCCCGACATCCTCTATACGGCGCCGACCGCGATCAGAACGCATATGAAATGGGGCCCGGAATACGCGCAGAGCCACGACCTCTCGTCGCTCCGTCTTCTCGGCACGGTCGGAGAGCCGATCAACCCTGAGGCCTGGGTTTGGTACCGCGAGCACGTCGGCGGCGACCGCTGCCCCATCGTCGACACCTGGTGGCAGACCGAGACCGGGATGATCCTGATCACGCCGCTGCCGGGAATCACCACGACGAAGCCGGGCTCGGCGACGAAGCCGTTCCCCGGCGTCGATGCCGCCGTCTACAGCGAGAGCGGCGAGGAGGTCGGGCCCGGCGGAGGCGGCTACCTCGTGCTCAAGCGTCCCTGGCCCGCGATGCTGCGCGGGATCCACAACGACGACGCGCGGTACCGCGAGACGTACTGGTCGAAGTACGAGGACGTGTACTTCGCAGGCGACGGCGCACGGATCGACTCGGACGGCGACTTCTGGCTCCTCGGCCGCGTCGACGACGTGATGAACATCTCCGGCCATCGCATCTCGACGATCGAGGTCGAAAGCGCTCTCGTCGACCACCAGAAGGTCGCCGAGGCAGCGGTCGCCGCGCGCAAGGACGCCACCACAGGCCAGGCGATCGTCGCCTACGTGACGCTGAAGGGCGACGAGCAAGGCTCCGTCGAAATGCTCGAGGAGCTGCGCAACCACGTGGCCAAGGTGATCGGGCCGATCGCGAAGCCGGCGAACATCGTCTTCACCCCTGAGCTGCCGAAGACGCGAAGCGGCAAGATCATGCGGCGCCTGCTCCGAGACGTTGCCGAGAACCGCCCGCTCGGCGACACGACGACCCTCGCCGATCCGGCTGTCGTCGAGGAGATCAAGGAGCGCGCGGCCAGCGAACCTACCGAGGAGTAGGTTCGGCACGCGCCGCGGCATCGAGCTTGGCCCGCACGCGGGCCGAGCAAGCGATGTCGGGATGGCCTTCGTCGTCGCCGGTGAACTCGGCGGCGGTGCACGGGACCGAGCCAATATTGGTTAGGTCCAGGAAGGGAAAGCCGTGCTCGGCGAAGACCCGCGGGATCTGAGCGCGGAAGTCCTTGAAGACCGTCGCGTAGGCAGGATTCGCGACCAGCTCGTGGACCGAATGCGGGGCGAACGGTAGCGAGACTCCCACGACCCGCCAGCCGTACGAGCGCGCCAGTTGGAGCGCCCGGGCCAGAGACGCCATCTGACGCTTGGACAGGCGATTCCCGACGAGCCCCCGCTGCTTGAGGATCATCAGCCCGCGAGTCAAGTGGCTCGGGTTCGGGAAGATGTCCTCCCAGAAGTACAAGGAGCCGTCGGGCGCCCAGGCACTCCCGATCTTGTTGCCGACGGCGTGACCGCGGTCGATCAGGCAGCCGTGAGGCGTTTGCTCGAGCTCGGTGTACTGCAGCTTCTGTGGATGCCGTATGGCTCCGGGCGCGTAGCGCAGCAGCCGTGCGGTCTCGCCGGCCAGCTGCGCCGAGAGCAGCACCTTCAGCTCTCGCAAGAACGAAGGGGTGAAGTTCGTGTCGGTGTGCCAGGCCTTCCCGAACCAGAACGGATCGACGCTCACGTAGACGGTCAGTGCGCCGCGTTGCAACGAGTGCAGCCGCTCGAACAGAGGCGGCAGGCTGTCCGCGCCGATCCCAGGAGCGCCGAGGTTCACGAAGCCGGTCTCCCCGGGGCGCGCGCTGATCTTGCCCACGCGACTGCTTCCGACTACGACCACGTCGCGATGAGCGCGGCTGAAGAGGTCGACCTTGTACTCGCCCCAGGTCCGCGAGCCGAGCAGGGCCCAGGAGATGAAGCACGGCTTCGGCTGCGAGAGTGCCTGGTCGAGGAATCGCGGGTGATAGCGATCGCCCAGCGGATCCATCCACCAGTTGAGTGCCGCCACGCCCGACAGCGCCGCGGCGATCGTCGCGAGGAAGACGAGGATCCTGGCCATCAGAACTGGAAGTAGATGAATCGCTGCGTGTCGTTGAGCAGGAGGATCGCGAGGGCGGTCGCGATCCCAATCGGGACCAGGCGCCAGAAGCCGAAGCGCCCGAGGTTCCAATGCCATTCCTCGGGGACGCACCACATCAGCACGGCCGCGACTCCGATCAGGACGAGCAGGAGCCGCTCCGGCGAAGCGCCGATCCCGTTGCCACCGGCCATCGCGGTGAGCACGTCTGCGATCGGTCCGGGCGAGCGCATCCGGAAGAACACCCAGCCCACGGTCACCAGCACGAAGGTCACCGCCACAGCAAGCGGTCGAGGGAGCCGAATCGGCAGCCGCTCGAGGTGGTGCTGAACGAGGAGCAGGAGCCCGTGCCAGAGGCCCCAAAAGACGAAGCTGAGCGAGGCGCCATGCCAGAGGCCGCCGAGCCCCATCGTCGCGAGGAGGTTCGCATCGCGCCGGCGCGGTCCTTTCCGGTTGCCGCCGAGCGGGATGTACAGGTAGTCACGAAGCCAGGTCGACAGCGTGACGTGCCAGCGCCGCCAGAACTCGCGTGGGCTCGCCGCGCGATACGGGCGGTCGAAGTTCCACGGCAGCTCGATCCCGAACATGCGCGCGAGGCCGAGGGCCATATCGGTGTACCCCGCGAAGTCGAGGTAGATCTGGAAGGCGTACCCGATCATCGCGGCCCATGAGGTGGCCAGCCCGAGCTGACCGGGCTGGGCGAGGAGGGCGTCGGTGCGCGCGGCGATCTGGTCCGCGAGCACGACTTTCTTCACCAGGCCGAGCGAGAAGAGCACGAGGCCCGACAGCATCAGGTCCGGGTCGAAGCGGTAGAAGCGCCGAAGCTGAGGCGCGAGCTTGCCGTAGCGGACGATCGGCCCGGCGATCAGGTGCGGGAAGAACGAGATGAAGAACGCGTAGCGAAGCGGGTTGCGCTCGACCTCCACGTCGCCTCGATAGACGTCGACCATGTACGAGATCGCCTCGAACGTGTAGAAGCTGATCCCCACCGGCAGCAGGATCCCGGCCGTGAACGCCTTCAGCGAAGGGAGGCCGCGCCCGGTGATCACGTTCACGAACGACGACAGCTCGCCCGCCGCGAACTGGGTGTACTTGAAGTAGAGGAGGAGCGCCAGCGCGCCCGCGACTCCGATCCCGAGCACGAGCTTCCGCCGGCTCCGGTTTCGCTCCGCGACGAGCAGCCTGCCCGTCGTGAAGGAGATCGCCGTCGAGCCGATCATGAGCGCCGGGAACCACCACTGGGCGTAGGCGTAGAAGACGTAGCTCGCGATGACGAGGAAGGCGACCCGCAGGCCTTGGCGCGGCAGCAGGAAGAAGCCGGCCACGACGGCGGGCAGGAAGACGCAGAGGAACGCGTAGCTGTTGAACAGCACGGCCGGCCGAGTCTAAGCGGCGGCCGAGACGGGCTTAGGCGCTACCCGAGGAGTTTCTCGAACCGGTCGGCGTCGTCGAACGGGCCGATCAGCGCGAGGCGCAGGCGCTTGTCGTCGATCAGGTCACGCGCGACGCGCTGCACGTCCTCACCGGTCACCTTGTCCAGCTCCGCGAGCACCTCTTTGGGATCGACGGTCTCGCCCTCCAGCACTTCCTTCCGGAGGCCGTACATGATCAGGCCGTGCGGGGTCTCCAGCTGGAGGACGAACCTGCCCTTGGCGAAGCTGCGCGCCTTCTCGAGCTCGTCCGCCGGAACCGCTTCGTCGGCAATGCGGCGCAGCTCGGCCGCAACCGTCGAGACCGCGTCGTCGATCCGATTGATGTCGACGCCGGCCTGCGCGTAGAGCGAGCCCGCGTCGGTGTAGCTGTGGTTCGTGCCGAAGACGTAGTAGGCGAGGCCGCGCCGCTCGCGCACCTCGATGAAGAGGCGGGACGACATGCCGCCGCCGAGGACGGTCGCCAGGAGCTGCAGCGCATAGCGATCGGGGTGCGTGATCGGGTAGCTCGGGACGCCGAGGGCGATGTGCGCCTGGTCCGACTGCTTCGTGTGGACGCGCACGCGTGAGCCGTTGCCGTTCACGGCGGCCGGATCGGGCTCCCCCGTGTCGGCCGGCTCCAGGTCGCCCAGGTGCCCCCGGATCGCCTCGAGCACGTCTCCGTCGATCTTGCCGCCGACGCCGACCACGAGCCGCTCGGGCTTGTACCAGCGGTCGATGTACTGCATGAACATGTCGCGCGTGGCCGCCCGGACGGTCTCCTTGCGGCCGACGATGTCCCAGCCGAGCGGCTGGTCGCCGTAGAGCAGGTCCTCGTAGACACCGCCGATGTAGTCGCGCGGCGTGTCGAAATACATGTTCATCTCCTCGATGATCACGCCCTTCTCGCGCTCGATCTCCTCGGCCTCGAACTTCGAGTGGCGCAGCATGTCCACGAGGACGTCGAGCGCGGTGTCGCGATGCTCCGCGGCGGCGCGGACGTAGTAGCCCGTGTACTCCTTGCCGGTGAACGCGTTGAACTCGCCGCCGATCGCGTCGATCTCGCCCGCGATGTCGCGAGAGGAGGGACGGTTCTCCGTCCCTTTGAAGAACATGTGCTCGGCGAAGTGGGCGATGCCGTTGGTGTCGCGGGTCTCGTAGCGCGACCCGGCGGCGTACATCAGCGCGACCGTGACCGACTGGGCCTGTGGCATCGGTGCGAGCACGATGCGGACGCCGTTCTCGAGCGTGTGCTTCTCGTAGCTCATGCGGCCAGGCTCTCGCGCCAGGTCTCCGGGATCGGGATGGTCTCGTTCGCGTCGTAGTCGAAGCCGACCTGCACGCTCTTCGCGTTGGCGACGACGCGCTCGCCGGACCGGATCTCGTACTCGAAGTCGAAGCTCTTCGTCCCGAAGCGCGAGGCCCGGACGCCGACCTCGAGCTCCTCGCCGACCCCCACCTGGCCGCGGAAGTCGATCTCGACTCGGGCGAGGATCATGCGGATGTCCTCGATCGTGCGGATCAAGCCGTGGTCACGCAGGAAGGCGTTCCGAGCATCCTCGAGGTAGGTCGCGTAGACCGCGTTGTTCACGTGTCCGAAGGCGTCGAGGTCGTTGAAGCGGACCGTGTCGCGATAGACGAACGGGAATCCTTCCATGGGCGGCCATGGTATAGACGCGCTGATGGCGAACGGAGAGCGAACGCGGGCGGCGATCGCAGCCCAGCCCGAGTGGCTGAGAGGCGTGCCGACGGACCGCCTGCTGCCCGACGGCGCGCGCGTCGTCTACACGGGATGCGGCACCTCGTTCCACGCCGCGCAGACCGGCGGGCCTGCCGTGCAGGCGCTCGAACTCGTCCTCCGCCCCGAGCCCGATGCCGACGTGCTCGTCTGCGTCAGCCACGAGGGTGACACGGCGCTCACGCTCGAAGCCGCGCAGGCATTCGACGGCTCGACGTGGCTGGTCACCGGCAAGCCGGACTCACCGCTCGCCGCGGCTTGCGACGAAGTCGTCGTCTGCACGCCGGAGGTCGAGCAGAGCTGGTGTCACACCGCGAGCTATACGTGCGCGGTCGCCGCGCTTGCCGGCCTGCGCGGCGAGGACATCTCGTGGCTCGCCGACGCGGTTGAGGAGGCGCTCGGTCAGCGCGAGCCGGTGCCCGAGCAGGAGCGGATCATGGTCGTCGGCGCGGGGCGTGACTGGCCGACGGCGCAGGAGGCGGTGCTGAAGATCCGAGAAGGCTCGCACCTCCCCGCCGCGGCGCCCGAGACCGAGCAGTTGCTCCACGGCCATCTCGCAGCGGTCGACGAGCGTGTGCGCGCCTTCGTGCTCGAAGGCGAGGGGCGCGCGGCCGAACGGGCCCGCGACGCGGTCGCCGCGCTCGAGATCCTGGGCTGCGAGACGACGCTCGTTCCGACCGTCCATCCGGTCGTGGACATCGTGCGCTTCCAGCTCCTCACGGTCGACCTGGCCGAGAAGCGCGGCGTGGATCCGGACGCGATCCGCCGTGACGATCCCCGCTGGCAGCGCGCCGCGGCCGCCCACGGGTCAGCCGGCGAGCCCCCGTCCTAGGAACCGCCTAGACCGCCGCCCGCGAGCGCCAGGCCGCGAGCAGCTCTGCCTCGCGCTCGGGCGCGAGCCCTGCCGCGAGCTTGCCCTCGCCACGCTTGGCGTCCCATTCCGCCGTGTCCCGGATCGTCTCCGCGAGTGGGCGAAACGTCAGGCCGGCCTCGATGGCGCGCGAGACGTCTGTACGCGCGTGCGCCGCGAACGCCGGGTCGGCGATCCAGAGCGGCAGCTCGATCCACTCGCCCACGCCCTGCTCCAGCAGGAACGACGAGTCGACCCACGTCACGTCTGCGCCGGCGAGCAGCTCGGACCACGGGAGGCCTTCGTTCACCGCGTTGAAGGTGCCGGTGCGGCGCTCTTCGACCAAGCGCACGATCCACTCGCCGAGATCGCGGACGTCGATGAACTGCACCGGCTCGTCAGCCGGGGCGGGGCCGAGGATCTCACCGCCCTGGGCAAGCCGCCGAGGCCAGTAGGTGAAGCGGTCGGTCGGGTCGTGCGGGCCGACGATCAACCCCGGCCGGACGATCAGCGCGCGACCCGCGAACGCGCGCTCGACCTCCGCCTCGCAGAGCGCCTTCAGCGGCCCGTAGTACTGGAACTCGTCGCCCATCTCCTCGAGCGATTCGTCCTCCATCGTCCCGACCGCGCTCGACTCGCTCGGCGGGGTCGAGAGGTCGGCGTAGACGGAGACGCTCGAGATGAACACGTAATGCTCGGCGCGATCGGCGAGCAGATCGGCCGAGGCGCGCACGACACGCGGGTAGTAGCCGCACGTGTCGATTGCCGTGTCCCAACGGCCGCCCTCGAGCGCAGACAGGTCGCCGTCGCGGTCGCCGACGAGATGCTCGGCCTCGGGGAAGAGGTCGGAGTTCGTCTGCCCGCGCGTGAAGATCGAGACCTCGTGGCCGGCTGCCAGCGCGGCTTGGACGATCGCCCGGCCGAGGAACCTCGTCCCGCCGAGGACGAGGAGCTTCACAGCCGGTCGAGCTCGGCCAGCAGGCGATCGACCTCGTCGGCCGTGTTGTAGTGCACGATCCCCGCGCGGACGGCGCCCTCGGGGAGGCCGAGCCGCTCCATGACCTCCATCGCGTAGTAGTTGCCCTGCCAGACCGCCAAGCCGCGTTCGCCGAGAATCGTCGCCGTCTCGCGGGCGCCGTGGCCGTCGACGTTGAACGCGAACGTCGCCACGCGGCCGTCCATCGTCGGCAGGCCGTACAGGCGGCAGGTCTCCGGCAGCCCTGCGAGGAAGCGCTCGCCGAGCTCCCGCTCGTGGGTCTGGATCGCGTCCCAGCCGATCGACTCGATGTAGCGCACCGCGGCGACGAAGCCTGCGAGCAGCTCGTGCGCGAGCGTCCCCGTCTCGAAGCGATGCCCGAGAGGCTCATTTGAAGCCGGGCGCACCTTGTACGGCCGCCAGCTCTCCAGCAGCTCGCGCCGGCCGTAGGCGAGGCCGAGGTGCGGGCCGAAGAACTTGTACGGCGAGCAGATCAGCACGTCGACGCCGAGCTCCGCGACGTCGATCGGACCGTGCGGGCCGTAGTGGACGGCGTCGGCCCAGGACAGCGCTCCGGCAGCGCGCGCGAGTTCGACGATCCGCTTCGCGTCGGTCTTCGTCCCCACCGCGTTCGAGGCGAGCGGGAAGGCCACCACGCGCGTGCGGTCGCTCAGCTGCCGCTCGAGATCGTCGAGATCGAGGGTCGTGTCGTCGTTGATGTCGACGAAGCGCACGACGAGGTCGCGGTCGTGGGCGAGCTCGAGCCACGGCGACACGTTCGCGTCGTGGTCGAGCTTCGTGACGAGGATCTCGTCGCCGGCGCGCCACTCGCGTCCCGCGGTGCGCGTGAGCGCGAAGTTGAGTGTCGTCATGTTCGCGCCGAAGGCGACCTCGTCGGGCGAGCAGCCGAGGAATCCGCCCGCGGCCGCGCGAGCATCCTCGACGAGAGCCTCGGTGCGGCGGCTCGATTCGTACGGGCCGCTGACGTTCGCGTTCGACTCGCGCAGGTACGTCGCGATCGCGTCGATCACCTCGTCGGGAACCTGCGTCCCGCCTGGCCCGTCGAAGAGCGCTGTTGGGGTCTGGAGCGCCGAGAAGCGCGCGCGGACCGCGGCGACGTCGAGGGCGACTGTGCTCACCCTTGGGAACCTACCGGAGCACCGTTCACGCGCCAGCTGTACTGCGGCTTTGCGGTCAGCGAAGCCCCGACGAAGCAGTCGCGCTCGGCCATCGCGAGCAGCTCGGCAACGTCGTCCGGCTGCGGCTCGAGGTCGAGCTCGAAGTCCACGGAGATCTCGACGAAGGCGTAGCGCTCGTCGCCGTCGCGCCGCCTGACCGTGGCCGACGCCGACGCGCTCGCGACGAAGTCGATTCCAGCGCGGCTTGCATGGAAGCGCAGGCTCTCGAGCGTGCAGCGAACGAGACCCGCGAGGACCAGATGCTCGGGCTTCCATTCTGCGCCGAGCTCTAGCTCGGGACTGCCGTCCACCGAGACCCGCGCGGCGCGATCTTGGGCGACCGAATAGTGGAACGTCCGTGACGGCTTCGTGCTCACGCTTGGGAACGTATCGCGCTGTCCGCAGGGCGGCGTAGTGTCCGCCCATGCGGCGCCTCCGGCCCCTCAGCGAAGCGGAGTGCTACGCCCGTTGCTACGGCTCGAGCGACGACACGGTGCGGATTCTGGAGCTGGAGCCTTGCCGGCCGCGTCACGGCGCGCGCCTCTCCGGCGAGCAGTTGCGGGCGTACTTCGAGCTTCGCCTCGACGCGCGCGAGCCCGAAGCGGCATAGCCCCTTCGACGCCGAGCGCGATCCCGGACGTCCTCGGTCCCGGCCTTCGCGTCGTCTTCTGCGGGATCAACCCCGGTCGCGTCTCGGCGGCCGCGGCCGCTCACTTCGCCAACCCGCGCAACGATTTCTGGCGGCTCCTGCACGCGGCCAGGTTCACGCCGCGCCTGCTCGATCCGTCTGAGCAGTGGGAGCTGCTCGAGCACGGCATCGGCGTGACGAACGCCGCCTATCGGACGACTCCGGGCTCCGGCGACCTGAGACGCGCCGACTTCGCGGGCTCGGCAGACCGGATCGAACGGCTGGCGCGCGAGCTTGGGCCACGGTGGATCGCGTTCGTCGGGAAGGAGGCTTTCCGCGGCGCGTTCAACCAGCGTCCGCAGCTCGGCCTTCAGGAACGCGTCCTCGGCGACACGAAGCTGTTCGTACTCCCGTCGACCTCGCCGGCGAACGCCGCCGTGCCCTGGGAGGAACGGCTGCGCTGGTTTTCCGAGCTCGCTAGCCGCGCCACCTATTCGTGATCGGCGTCCGGCGATCGCGCCCGAACGCCTTCGGCCGGAGCTTGACCCCCGGAGGCGCCTGCCGGCGCTTGTATTCCGCGCGGTCGATCAACGCCAGCGCGCGCTCGACGACGTCGTGGTCGAAGCCGTCGCTCATCAGCTCCTCGCGCGAGCGGTCCTCCTCGACGTAGGCCTCGAGCACCTGGTCGAGCTTGGGGTACGGCGGAAGCGAGTCCTCGTCGAGCTGGTCGTCGCGCAGCTCCGCGCTCGGCGCGCGCTCGATGATGCTCTGGGGGATGAGCTCCTTGCCCGAGTGCTCGTTGAGGTACAGGGCCAGCCGGAAGACGTCCGTCTTGAAGACATCCTTCAGGAGCGCAAACCCGCCGGCCATGTCGCCGTAGAGCGTCGCGTAGCCGACCGAGAGCTCCGACTTGTTGCCGGTCGCAACGACCAGCCAGCCGAACTTGTTCGAGAGCGCCATCAGCAGGACGCCGCGAATCCGCGCCTGCAGGTTCTCCTCGGTGAGATCCGACTCCCGGCCCTCGAAGTGCGGGCCGAGCACACGATCGAACGTTTCCGCCAGCTCGCCGATCGCAATCTCGCGGAAGTCGGTGCCGAGACTCTCGGCGAGCCGCTGAGCGTCGCCGCGGGTGCCTTCCGACGAGTAGCGCGAGGGCATCGACACGCAGTGGACGCGCTCAGGTCCGAGCGCCTCGACCGCAAGCGCGGCGGTCAGCGCCGAGTCGATTCCTCCCGAGACGCCGATCACGACGTCGCCGAAGCCGTTCTTCTCCACGTAGTCGCGCAGGCCGAGCTCGAGCGCCAGTCGCATCTGCTCGAGATCCTCCTCCGGCGCGGCGACGCTGCCCTGCGCCACCTCGATCTGCTCGTGCGCCGCGCCGACGTGGATGGGCTCGAGCGCGGGCACGCCTCCGCGCTCGCGCGCGAGGGAACGCCGCCGCACGTCGGAGAGCCGACGCCCGATTGCCTCGGCCGGCTCGACGTCGACGACGAGCAGGCACTCCTCGAAGCCGGGTGCACGCGCGATCACCTCGCCCTCGTCGTCGAGCACGAGCGAGTGCCCGTCGAAGATGAGCTCGTCCTGGCCGCCGACTGCGTTGCAAAACGCGAGGAAGCACGAGTTGTCGCGCGCGCGGGTGACGAGCATCGCCTCGCGCTCGCGGTCCTTGCCGACGTGGAACGGGGAAGCCGAGATGTTCGCGATCAGCTCGGCGCCGGCCAGCGTGAGATCGGTGGCGGGCGGCCCGGGCTGCCAGACGTCCTCGCAGACCGTGGGGCCGATCAGGACCCCGCCGTGCTCCAGCAGGACGAGCTCTCGGCCGGGCGCGAAGTAGCGATCCTCGTCGAAGACGCCGTAGTTCGGCAGGAAGCGCTTGTGGTAGATGGCGCGCACCTCGCCGCCGGCGCAGACCGCGCAGGCGTTGTAGAGGTCGCGGTCGAAGTGGGGCGTGCCGACGAGCGCGACGATGCCGCGGCAGGCGCGGGCCACCTCCTCGAGCGTCTGCTCGGCGGCGCGGATGAAACCAGGCCGGAGCAGCAGATCCTCCGGCGGATAGGACGTGATCGCGAGCTCGGGGAAGAGGACGAGGTCGGCACGCGCCTCCTTCGCCTCCCCGAGCCCGCGAAGGATCCGGTCACGGTTCCCGTCGAGGTCGCCGACGACGGTGTTGATCTGGGCGAGAGCGAGTCTCATGGTTTGCGACTCTGAGTCGAAAACCAGTCTAGCAGGGCTAGCGCTGCAGGCGAATCGCGTTGAGATCCGCCTCGCGGACCTCCTTGGAGCGACTGATCAGATCCTCGATGTCGTCGTGCTCGGCGTGGATGTAGCGCCCGGCGAGCGCGTCGGCGCGGCCCGAGGCGAGGACGCGCACGAGCGCCGGCGCCAGCTCGGGCGGCGTCCACGGCATGTCGTCCCCGAACGAGCTCGTCATCTCCGTCTTGACCAGGCCCGGCGAGATGACGAAGACCGGGATCTTGCCCTCGAGCTCGTTCGCGAGCGTCTCGCCGTAGCGGCCGACGGCCGCCTTGCTCGCACCGTAGGCGTTCGACGACGAGCCTGGGAGATACGAGGCGCCGCTGCCAGTGATCACGATGCGCCCCGCAGCCCGCTCGAGCATCCGCGGGATTACCGCCCGGCAGGAGAGATGGACGCCGAGCACGTTCACCTCGAACGTGTTCCACCAGTCGTCGACCGGCTGCTTCCAGCTGGGTCCACTCGAGCTCGGCGCGCGGCCGGCGTTCGCTGCGAGGAAGTCGATCGGGCCGAGCTCGGCCTCGACGCGCTCTACCCACTGGTCGACCGTGGCCTCGTCGGACACGTCCCCGACGAGCGCGAGCCCGCCGATGCCCTTCGCGACCGCCTCGACCTGCTCGGCGGTGCGGCCCGAGACCGCAACGCTCATGCCTGCGTCCGCGAGCTCGCGTGCGATCCGCTCGCCGATCCCGCGGCCTCCACCGGTGACGAGCGCGACTTGGCCTTCCATCCGATCAGACAACGTTGGCGATCTCCTCCAGCGCTTCGGGGTTCTCGAGCGACGACAGGTCTCCGGCATCCTGCCCTAAAGCCCGAGCTCGAACCGCGCGCCGGACGATCTTTGCGCTGCGGGTCTTCGGCAGCGCGCCGACGAAGAGGATCCGCTCCGGCTTGAATGCTTTGCCGAGCTCGCCCACGACCGCGTCCGCGATCTCCTTGGCGACGGGTTCGCCCGCCTCGTAGCCCGGCTTCAGCACGCAGAAGATCCAGGCGACCTCGCCCTTCACCTCGTGCGGGACTCCGATCGCCGCCGACTCGGCGACGCCGGGATGCTCGATCGCCGCCGACTCGAGCTCGGCCGGCCCGATGCGCTTCCCGGCGATGTTGAGCGTGTCGTCGGAGCGACCGTGCAGGAACCAGTATCCGTCCTCGTCGACCGAGGCCCAGTCCCCGTGCGTCCACACACCCGGGAACCGGCGCCAGTACGTCTCGAGGTATCGCTCGGGATCGCGCCAAACGCCGCGCGTCATCCCTGGCCAGGGGCTGCGGCAGACCAGCTCGCCGACCTCGCCGCGCACCGGCTCCCCGGCCGCATTCACGACGTCCATGTCCTCGCCGAGTGCCGGGAAGCCGAGCGAGACGGGCTTCGTCGGCAAAACCGGAGTCACCGAGAGGAAGCAGGCGCCGACTTCGGTTCCCCCGGACAGATTGATGATCGGCGCGTGTGCCTGCGAGGCGACATGCTCGTGCAGCCACAGGTACGGCCCGCGGTTCCACGGCTCGCCGGTCGTCGCGATCGCGCGCAGCGAGGACATGTCCGCTTTGGGCTCACCCTTCGGGATGAGCGCGCGGACGAGCGTCGGCGAGACGCCGAGCATCGTCACCCGCTCGGACTCGACGGTGCGCCAGATTCGATTGTCCGGCCAGTCGGGCGCGCCCTCGGTGAAGACAATCTTGGCACCGACCGCGCCTGCGCCGACGACCGTCCACGGGCCCATGATCCAGCCCATGTCGGTGGCGAACAGCACGTGGTCGCCGGCGTCGACGTTCGTCTGGTACGCGGCCTCCCGCGCGATCGAGACGAGGAACCCGCCGTGCACGTGCACGGCTCCCTTCGGCTTGCCGGTCGTTCCCGACGTGTACGCGAGCAGGTAGGGATGCTCGGAGTCGACCTCGAGGGGCGCAAGGGTCGCCGGATGCGCCCGCACCGCCTCAGACCAGTCGCCGGTGGCGCGGTCCCACGTGAATACCTGCTCCACAGACGACGCTTCGCGTAGTGCCTCCTCGAGGATCCCGGCCATGTCGACACGCTTCCCCCGGCGCAGCGACCAGTTTGCGGCGAGGACGGCCTTCGCCTCGGCGTCCTGCAGGCGCGCGGCGATCGCGCCGGCGGCGAAGCCGGAGAAGATCGGCACCTGCACTGCTCCCATGTGCGCGCACGCGTGCGATGCGATCGCGGCGGCCGGGCTCATGGGCATGAAGATCCCAACGCGGTCGCCCGGCTCGATGCCCGATGCGACAAGAGCCTCTGCGAGCTTCGTGACCGCGCGCGAGACCTGAGCCCACGTCAGCGAGGCGCGAACGCCGTCCTCGCCCAGGAACACCGCGGCCTCCTGGTCGGCGTGCTCGCCCTGGGCCCACTTGTGGACGCAATTCCAGGCGACGTTGAGCCGGCCGCCGACGAACCAACTCGCCCATTCGATCCCGCGCGAGGTGTCGAGCACTTGCTTCCACGGCTGCGAGAACTCGATCCCGAGGTCGTCGACGACTTCAGGCCAGAACCGCTTCGGATCTTGTACCGACAGCCGCTGGAGCTCGTGGTAGTCGGCGCAGCCGAGCCGCCGGATCAGGCGCGTGACGTTCGCCTGCTCGACCTGCTCGGGCGTCGGCGTCCAGACGAACTCGGCCATCGGCTGGCTAGCGTACGGGAATGGCCCGTTCGCGACGCTCGTTCCGAAGCTGAGATGAAAGCCCGCATCCTCGCTCCCGAGAACCGCAAGTGGTGGACGCTCGGCGCCGTCGCGTTCGGGCTGTTCATGATCATGCTCGACAACACGGTCGTGAACGTGGCGCTCAAGGCGATCCAGGACGATCTGAAGATCGGCGTCTCGGAGCTCGAGTGGGTCGTCAACGGCTACGCGCTGACGTTCGCGGTCCTGATGCTGACCGGCGGGAAGCTCGCCGACATGCTCGGGCGACGACGGATGTTCATCGTCGGGCTCGCGATCTTCACGGGCGCCTCGCTCGCCTGTGGGCTCGCGCCTTCTGCAAGCTTCCTGATCGGGGCGAGGGTCGTCCAGGGTGTCGGATCCGCCCTGATGAATCCCGCGACGCTGTCGATCATCACCGCGACCTTCCCGCCCAGGCAGCGGGGGATGGCGATCGGGATCTGGGCCGGCGTCTCGGCCATGGCGCTCGCGATCGGACCGCTCCTCGGCGGCATCCTCACGCAGCAGCTGAGCTGGGGCTGGATCTTCTTCGTCAACGTCCCGGTTGGCATCCTCGCGATCGTCGTCGCCCGGATCGCGATCGACGAGTCGCGCGACACCTCACACGAGCAGAAGCTCGATCTCCCCGGCTTGCTCAGCTCGGCGGTGGGTCTCTTCGCGCTGACCTACGGCCTGATCGAGGCCAACAAGTACGGCTGGACCTCCGGGCGGATCCTGGGGCTGTTCGTGCTATGCGTTCTGGCTCTCGCGGTCTTCGTCGTGATCGAGCTGCGGTCACGCCTGCCGATGCTCGACCTTTCGCTGTTCAAGAACCCGACCTTCGCCGGGGCGAATCTCGTGATGCTGCTCGTCGCGCTGGCGATGTTCGGCGTCTTCTTCTTCGTCTCGCTCTACATGCAGAACGTGCTCGGCTATTCGCCGACGCAGGCCGGTGCGGCTTTCCTGCCGATGACCGTCCTCATCGTCCTGATCGCCCCGATCGCGGGCAAGCTCTCCGACCGCGTCGGATCGCGCTGGCTGATGGGAACCGGGATGATTCTCGTCTCCGCCTCGCTCCTGATCTTCTCGCGCCTGGGGCTCGGCTCGACGTACTGGCACATCGTCCCCGGGCTGATCGTCGGCGGGCTCGGAATGGCCCTGACGATGACGCCGACGACCGCGGCCGCGATGGGCTCGGTTGCCGTCGACAAGGCGGGGGTCGGCTCCGCCGTTCTGAACTCGATGCGCCAGGTCGGCGGCTCGCTCGGGATCGCCTTGATGGGCGCGATCGTGGTGAGTTACGTCTCGGCGCCTGCCCGCAGCCCCCAGGCGCTCCCGCAGTTCATCGACGGCCTCCAGCACGCACTGCTGGTCGCCGCGGCCATCGCGTTCGTCTCGTCGATCGTCGCGGTGTCCCTGGTCCGCCAGGTGCGCCATGCGCCTGAGACCACGCTGGCCGAAGCGGCTTAATTCGACCCGAGAAAAGGAGAAGCCCCGGCTGCGGCTCCGGGGCTTCGATCCGTTTGGCGCTTGTCGGGGCGATTCTCCCGGAAGCCTTGGCTCTGCGGCCCAGCCACGCTTCCGAGTTTTGTACCGCCTCGGCTTGGTGCGCCCCCGCAGTCGGACTGGCGTCTGACCGGCTGCAAGTGGGCTCACCATAGGCCGTGTCTGCCGGTCCGTCAAGTACCTCAGTCAAGTGATTTTGAAATTCCAGAGTTGACCGGGAATCCCGCTCTATATGCCCCTTTAGGGGGATGGCCCGAATGGACCACTTGCACTTTGGTGAAGTGTAGGTTTCACTTCCCCCTCAGGAGCCGCATTCGACTGCAATGAGCACGCGCATCGACAGCCGTCAGCACCGCCAGATTCAGCCCTCCGGACTGAGGCTGGGCGAGCGCCTGCGCCAGCTCCGCGTCGCGGCCAACCTGACACAGACCGATCTGGCCGGCGAGCGCTTCTCGAAGGAGTACGTCAGCCAGATCGAGCGAGGGAAGACCCGCCCCACGCGCGAGACGATCGAATGGCTCGCGGAGCGGCTGAGCGTCGACGCGAGCTTCCTCGCGAACGGCGTCTCCGCCGACGAGCGCGGCCGGGTGGACGCAGTTCTGGCCCGCGCCGAGGCTCTCGTCGAGGCCGACCACAACAACGAGGCGCTCGAGGAGCTCGACGGGGCGCGCTCGGCCGTTCTGGCCACCGGACTACCGGAGCTCGAGGTCAAGCATCTGACTCTTGCCGCGCGCGCGCATCTGACGAACGGCGAGGTGCGCCAGGCGCTGGAGTTGCTGACGCAGGCCCGCTCGCTCAGCGAAGCGCCCGAGTTCTCCGACATCGACCGCGCCGAAGTCCTGTTCCGGCTCGGCACCTGCCGTTACGGCCTCTCGAGCATCGCGACCGCCCTCGGGCTCTTCAACGAGGCGCTGACGCTCGCAGAGCGTTCCGGCCTTCCGTGCGATCTCCTCCGCTCGAACATTCTCGGCTACCGCTCGCGGTGCTACCGCCGGCAGCGCGACTTCGAGGCCGCGCGTGAGGACGTCGAGCGCGCGCTCGAGCTCGCCGAGGCTGTCGACGACCCGCGGGCCGTCGCACGCGTCTATTTCAACGCCTCGCTCGTCGCCGAGCGTCAGGGCCATTGGGTGCTCGCCCGCTCGTACGCAGAGCGCGCGAAGGCGCAGTACGAGGAGCTCTCGGACAAGCTGAACGTCAGCCGCCTGATGAACAACCTCGGCGGCCTCAACTTCCTCCTCGGCAAGCCCGAGGACGCCATCGTCCATCTCAAGGACGCCTTCCGCGTCGCCCTCGACATGGGCGAGAACGCCGAGGCTGCGCAGGCGGTTTCCTCGCTGGCGCAGGTGCACCTGCGCACGGGCGACATCGAGACCGCCGAGGAGCAGGCGCGGCATGCGCTGGAGCTGCTCGACGGGCGCGAGGACTACCTCGACGAGATCGGAAACGCTCGCCTCGTGCTCGGCCGCTCGCTGCTCGAGCAGGGCCGGCTCGACGAGGCCGAGCAGGCGTTCACGGACGCCGACTCCAGCTTCGAACAGCTTTCCTCAGTCAGTCACCGTGCGGCCGCCTGGGTCGCAATGGGTGATCTCGCGACCCGCCGGGGGGACGATCGCGCGGCCGCTCACCACTATCGAAATGCAGCCGAAGCGCTGCAGGACTTCCGGTTCTAGGAAGGGGGTGAAATCCTTGACGCAGGCTCGCCTCATCTACGTGATCCTCTTCGCCTGTCTGGTCGCGTCTCTCATGGGTAAGGCCCACGCCTTCCCGGGACTCGGTTTCGCAGACGGTCCGAGGTAGGCTCCGCGGGTAGTGAACCCGGCAGGAACTGTGGCCTTACTCGCCGCGCTAATTGTTGCGGCGGGCTGCGGATCTAGCGGCGGAACCACCCTCGAGAGCCTGTGGAAACAGCCCGGCGAGAACGTCGGTCTGGTAGCCGGTACGTCGGATTACGCCGCAGGCTCCGTCAGAGTCTCCTTCCTCGTCATCGGACACGACGGGCGCCCGGTCAATCGACCCCAGGCCCGTCTCTGGCTTGCGCGCTCGCGAAAGGACAAGCCTTTCGCGAGCGCAACGGCCTCGCTCGAGTCGATCGGCATTCCCGGACACCCCAACGACTCGGGCGACGTGAGTCATCTCTACGTCGGCCGCTTCCGCCTCGCCAAGCCGGGGCGCTACTGGCTTCTCGCGCAGCCCATCGGGGGCACGCCGATCCAGGCGCTCGGCACGCTGGACGTCAAGGCCCGCAGCCATTCTCCGGCGATCGGCGCGCGCGCCTACCCGTCGCGGACGCCGACGCTCGCGAGCATGGGCGGACGCACCGCCCTTCTGACGACACGTATTCCACCCGACCGAGCGCTGGTCCGCTATTCGGTCGCCGACTCGCTCGCAGCACATGTGCCGTTCGTGGTCGTCTTCGCCACGCCGAAGTTCTGCGAGAGCCGCACGTGCGGGCCGGTCGTTGACGTCGTCGACTCCGTTCGCACGCGATTCGCAGCGAAAGGCGTCCGGTTCATCCACGTCGAGATCTACCGGGCAAACAACCCGCAGAACGGGTTGAACCGCTGGGTGCGCGAATGGCGGTTGCCCAGCGAGCCGTGGACGTTCGTGGTCGGCCGCGACGGCCGGATCAAGGCGAAGTTCGAGGGTTCCGTGTCGAGCGGCGAGCTCACGGCGGCCGTTCGGATTCTCCTGCACCATTAGCGGGCATGATCCGCGCCTGATGGGCGCGCGCATCGAGCGGCTGAAGCGGACGTTGCACGTCGGTCGCGTTGCGCGACGCAGCGGCTTGCTCCGTGTGCTGGGCGAGATCGGCGTCGTGGGCGACCGGCCGGCCACACGCGAGGGCGCACGGCGGTTCCGGCTGGCCCTCGAGGAGCTCGGGACGACCTACATCAAGCTCGGCCAGCTGCTCTCCTCGCGGCCCGACCTGCTGCCGGACGTCTACATCGAGGAGCTCGGCCGCCTCGTCGACCAGGTCCCGCCCGTGCCCTTCGCGGAGATCGAGCGGACGATCCGCGATGAGCTGCCGGACGACGTCTTCGCCAGCATCGATCCAGAGCCGATCGCCACCGCCTCGATCGCGCAAATCCACCCCGCGCTGCTCGAGACCGGCCGCGAAGTCGTCGTGAAAGTGCGCCGTCCGGGGATCGAGGCGCAGATCCAACTCGACCTCGGCGTCCTCCGCTCGACGGCGGGTCTGATCGAGGGCCGCTCGAAGACCGCGCAGATCGTGCAGGTCACGGCGCTCGCCGACGAGCTCGAGTCGCATCTCCTCGGAGAGCTCGACTTCACCGAGGAGGCGCACAGCGCCGAGCTGATCGCCGAGAACATCGCGGAGTTCGAGGATCTGGTCGTGGCGAAGCCGGTGCGGCCCTGGGTCACCGAGCGGGTGCTCGTGCTGGAGCGGATCGACGGCGAGAAGGTCGCGGAGGGCCACGGCCTCTCGGAGGAACGCCGCCGCGAGCTCGCCCGCTCCTTCTTCCGCGCGTACGTCCACCAGGTGACGGTGGACGGCGTCTACCACGCGGATCCGCACCGCGGCAACGTGCTGCTGACGCACGATGGGCGGCTGGCGCTGCTCGACTTCGGCCTGCTCGGCCGGCTCGACGACGACACGCGAAGGAACCTCTCCCTGCTGTTGATGGCGGTGGCGCAGAACCGTGCCGACGACGTCGCCGATTTGATCCTCTCGCTCTCGCTCACCGACCTTTCCTCGAACGAGGCCGGCTTCCGAGCCGAGCTGCGGCGAAAGCTGCCTCGGTATCAGTGGCGACCGCTCTCCGGGATCCGCGCCGGCGAAGCGCTCGCGGACCTCCAGCGAATCTCGGTGCGGTATGCGATCCGCCTCCCGCCGAGCTTTGCGCTCGTCGGGAAGACGCTGTCACAGGCCGACGTGATCGCCCGTACCCTCGACCCCGAGCTCGACCCGATCCAGCTGCTCGAGGAGGACGCCTTGGAGGGCATGCTCATCGAGGCCGAGCGACGGCTCGAGCCGGCGTCGCTCCTGTCGTTCCTCTACACGCAGCTCGAGCCGCTCGCAAAGATGCCGCGCCACGTGAGCCGGCTGGCCGGGCAGCTGGAGACCGGGACGCTGAAGGTGGGCATCGTGCCGACGGATGTCGGCGAGATCGAGACCGTGGCGCGGTCCGCGGCGAACCGGATCGGCGCGGCATTGATCGTCGTTGGCCTGCTCGTGTCGGCGGCTCTCCTCGCGCGCGTGCACGACCTGCGCTGGATCGCCGCGGTGGGCTTCGTGCTGGCGGCGGCCCTCGGGCTCTACATGGTCTGGAAGATCATCAGGACTCCCGGTGAGCTGTAAGACCGAGCTTGAAGGGCTCGAGGCTCGAAGCACGAACTGACCGGCGGGGGTGCCTACCAAGGCTCCTCCTCTCCCCTGACAGCGACGGCGGCCTTGTGCCGCCGTCGCCTTTAGCGACGGCTTGTCGCACCGACCAAGCGTCGCCTTTTGTAATGGGGAATACTTCAGAACCGCGTAACGTCTCTAGACGAAGCACGTCCGTATCCCTAGATTCCAGTCCCCCGACCCTGGAGAGCGCGTGGAAGCTCACATCAGCGACGTCAAGCTCACCGACCTAGCCTCCTGTGGCGGATGCGCTGCCAAGTACTCCGCGGCCCGGCTCGAGCAGCTCCTGGCCGGCTTCGTGCCGGTCGACGAGGAGAACTTGCTCGTAGGGCTCGCCCCCGCCGACGACGCAGCCGTCTATCGCTTGGACGAGGAGCGCGCGCTGATCTTCACCCTCGACTTCTTCCCGCCCGTGGTCGACGACCCCGGCGACTACGGCGCGATCGCTGCGACGAACGCGCTCAACGACGTCTTCGCGATGGGCGGCACGCCGCTGCTCGCGCTCTCGATCGCCGCCTTCCCCGAGGAGCTTCCGATCGAGATGCTCGGCGCGATCTTTGCGGCCGCGGACGCCCAGGTGCGTGCGGCGGGCGGCCTGCTCGCCGGCGGGCACACGATCCGCGACGCGGAGCCGAAGTATGGGCTCGCCGTGGTCGGGACCGTCCACCCGGACGGGATCTGGCCGAAGAACGGGGCGCAGCCCGGCGACGCGTTGTTCGTCACCAAGCCGCTCGGAACCGGCCTGATCATGACCGGCTGGAAGAAGAAGCTGGCCGGCTCGCAACAGCTCGAGCGCGCGATCGGCTGGATGCGCACGCTGAACAAGGACGCCGCCGAGGTCCTGCGCGGGCTGGCGCCGAATGCCGTGACCGACGTCACCGGGTTCGGGCTCTTCGGCCACGCCCATGAGGTCGCAGATCGCAGCGGCGTCCAGATTCGGCTCGAGTCGGGCCGGTTCCCGGCGATCGACGGCGCGCTGGACATGGCCCGCAAGGGCATTCGGACGAGCGGCGACCCACGGAACCGCGACTTTGCCGCTCGCCATGTGTCGTCCGACGGCGTCTCGGAGGTGCTCCTTGCGCTCGGCTACGACCCGCAGACGGCGGGCGGGCTCCTGGTCTCGCTCCCCGCTGACAAGGGCGCGGCGCTCGAGGCGGAGTTCGCGGGGCGCGGGCTCTTCCTGCGGCGGATCGGCTCGGCGTCGTCGTCGAGTGAGACGAGGCATGATCCACGGAAGGTTCCAGCCCTTCCACAACGGTCACCTGGAGTATCTGCGCGGTGCGTTCGAGCGCTCGGACGAGGTCTTCGTCGGGATCACCAATCCCGATCCGGGGCGGATCAAGCCCGAGCCCAGCGATCCGCTGCGGCATCTGCCCGAGTCGAATCCGTACTCCTACGCCGAGCGCCTGTTGATGGTGAAGGGAGCCGCGGGCGACCTCGGTCTCGATCCGGCGTGCGTCCACGTGATCCCCTTCCCGGTCAACGAGCCGGAGCTCTGGCCTGCCTACGTGCCCGCGGGCGTGACGCAGTACCTCCGACTCTTCTCGGAGTGGGGCGGGACGAAGCTCGAGCGGCTCCGCGAGGCCGGCCACGAGGTCGTGATCCTGGACGAGGGCGCGGAGAAGGAGTTGTCGGGAGCGGACGTGCGCGCGGCGATCCGCGACGGCGGCGACTGGGAGAGCCTCGTGCCGCCCGGGGTCGCACACGTGCTGCGGTCGCTCGAACGCGTGCCCGCGTAACGCTTTAACGTCGGCGAAGATGCTTCCGATCGTCGTGATCCTGCTCGACGGGCTGGGCGACCGCGCGCATACCGCGCTCGGCGGCCAGAGCGGGAACGAGGCGGCGGAGACGCCGAACCTCGACCGGCTCTGCGCCGCGGGATCTTGTGGAGTGCTCTACGCGGTCGGCCCCGGCCGCGCGCCGTCGAGCGAGGTCGCGCACTGGTCTATGCTCGGCTACCGGCCCGACGAGTTTCCCGGCCGGGCCGTGTTCGAGGCGTTTGGTCGCGGCCAGGAGGTCGACGCTTCGGACGTGCTCGCCTACGCGGCGTTGCGGCCGTCCGAGCGGCGTGCTGACGGGCTCTGGCTGACCGGCAGGCCCGATCCAAAGTCAGATGCAGAGGAGGCCGCGGAGCTCGTCGAGCGCTGCAACGGACTGGAGTTCGAAGGCTTGCGCTTCTCGCTCGAGCACGTGTGGCGCGGCGAGGCGATCCTCCGCGTCTCCGGCGGCGCCGACGACCGTGTCACCGACTCGGACGCCTTCTTCCGTGACCGCCATCCCGTTCTGCGCCCGCAGCCGCTCCTGCCGGAGGCCGAGCGCACCGCGCGCGCGGCCGAGGCGTGGAGCCGGCGCGTACTCGAGCTCCTCGACGGCGAGCGCTTCAACGTGATGACGCTCAAGTGGTGGGGACGGCTTCGCCCGCATCCGAGCTTCCTCGAGCGGCACGGCGTCACAGGGACGTTCGTCGCCGAGTCGGCGTTCCTGCGCGGACTCGGTCATGCGCTCGGGCTCGAGCCGGTCGAGGAGCCCGAGACCGACGACCCGGTTGCGGACCTCGGACGGCGCCTTGCCCATGTTCGCGGGCGGCTCGACGCCGGCGAGAGCTTCGTGTTCGTCCACCAGAAGACGACGGACGCGGCCGGGCATACGAAGGATCCGTCGATCAAGCAGCGGACGATCGAGACCCTCGACGAGGCGCTCGCCGACCTGCCCACCGACCGTGCGATCGTGTGCTTGACCGGTGACCACGCCACGCCGGCATCCCACGACGTGATCCATTCCGGCGACCCGGTGCCGCTCGTCGTAGCCGGCCCGGGAGTGCGCGCGGACGCCGTGACCGAGTTCGGCGAGACGACCTGCGCCGCGGGCATCCTTGGGCACCTGCGCGGCCCCGATCTCATGCCGGTCCTCCTGAACGCCGCGGATCGGCCGCTCTTCCTCGGGTCGCGGCCGACGCCGTTCGCCGGCGCCGACGGGTACCCCGCTCTGCTCGAACCCCTTCTCTAGACTCGAAGACATGGCCGTAGAGACATCCCGGCTCGCCCGCCTGCGAGCGGTCGACATCTCGCGGACGGGCTTCCGGCGGCTCGCCGCCCTCGGCGCGGTGATGCTCTTCGCGATCGTCTCGACCGGCGCGACGGTGCGCCTGACCGCGTCCGGGCTGGGCTGCCAGCACTGGCCCGGGTGCCAGGCCGGCAATCCCTTCCCCGCGAGCGGCGTTCATTCGTACATCGAGTTCGGGAACCGCGTGGTCGCCGGACTCACGATCTTCGTGACGCTTGCGGTCGCGCTGGCTGCGTTCGTGACCCGCGGGGTCGAGCAGCGCACCGCGCGGCTTGCCGGCGCTGTCTTCCTCGGCACGCTCGTCCAGGCGCCGCTGGGCGCGATCACCGTCTACCTGAACCTTCACCCGCTGATCGTCATGCCGCACCTGCTGCTCTCGATGCTGCTGCTCGCGGGAGCCGTCCTCGTGCTGCTCGATGCCCTGCGATTCGAGCGTGGTGAAGGCCAGCCGACGCTGCCGGGCGACCTCCGCCGCTTCGTCCCGTTGCTTCCGGCGGTCTGCTTCGGACTGCTCGTCTCCGGCGCGTTCGCGACCGCCGCCGGGCCGCACTCCGGCGGTGACGAGGTCGCCCGCTTCGGCACGCTCGACGTCGCACTGGTCTTTCACGCGGCCTCGGTCGCCGCGTTTGGTCTCGGCCTGGTCTTTCTGCTCGGCTACCTGGTCGCGCGCCGCGACCGCACGCCCGTTGCGCTGCGCGGAGCGGCCGCCGTGGTCGCCCTCACGCTCGTCCAGATGGGACTCGGCGAGCTCCAGTACCGGACGCACCTCCCATGGGGGCTCGTCCTGGCTCACGTGGCGGTCTCGGCGGCCGTCTGGAGCGGTACCGTCGCGCTGGCGAGCCTGATTCGGCGGCCGCTGGCGCCCACGTAGACTTTGGTGATGGCGGAAGAGCTCCGCATCACGCGCCGACCCACGTTGAACGAGCCTGTCCTGATCACTGCGTTTCGGGGCTGGAACGACGGCGGGCAGGGCGCCTCGCTCGCAGGCGGGTACCTCGCCAAGGTCTGGCGGGCCGCTCGCTTCGCCGAGATCGAGCCCGAGAGCTTTTTCGACTTCCAGGCGACGCGGCCGCAGGTCTCGCTCGTCGACGGGCTGAGCCGGCGGATCGACTGGCCCGACAATGCCTTCTACCACGCGCGCATCCCCGGGACGGAGCGCGACGCGGTTCTCCTGCTCGGAATCGAGCCGAACCTGCGCTGGCGCACATTCACCGACCTGATCGTGAGCCTCTCGGCCGAGCTCGGCGTCGAGCTGGCGGTCACGCTCGGCTCGCTGCTCGCGGACGTTCCGCACACACGTCCCTCCCCCGTGACCGGCAGCGCAAGCGACCAGGCGCTCGTCGAGTCGATGGGCCTGCAGGCCTCGCGCTACGAGGGGCCGACGGGCATCGTCGGCGTCCTCCACGACGCCTGCCGCCGTTCGGGGATCTCGTCCGTCAGCCTATGGGCCGCGGTGCCGCACTACGTCTCGCTCGCACCGAGCCCGCGTGCCGCGCACGCGTTGTGCGTGCGCCTCGGCGAGTTGCTCAAGGTCGACATCGAGACGAGCGAGCTGTCGGAGGCCGCGGAGACCTACTCGGAGCAGGTCAGCGAGGCGGTCGCGTCCGATGCGGACACCGCCGCGTACGTCGAGGAGCTCGAGCAGCGCAGTGACGCGATCGACGAGGTCACGGAGGCGGAGCTGCCGTCCGGCGATTCGCTCGCCGCCGAGCTGACCCGGTTCCTGCGCGAGCGCGACGAAGAATCGGACACGCCCCGCGAGCAGCCGTAGGGCTGCGCGCGCCTGATTCGACTAGCCGAACGTGAACGCGTAGGCGGAGAGGCCGGGCGAGAAGCGAAGCTCGAGCGTCCCGTCAACGGCCTTCGGGAACGACAGGAGGGTGTAGAGCCGGTCTCCGTTCACGGCGACCGTCCCGACCGGGCGACCGTCGACGCGCTTCTCGACGCGCCCCTGCCCGCCCAGCACGAGATAGACGTGCATCGCCTGGAAGTGCAGCCGCAGCCGGGCATTCGACTCGGCGACGATCCGCTGCGGGCCTACCGTCCAGCGGCCGGCGTAGGCCAGCTCGTTCTGGGCCAGCAGCTTCGGGAAGGCGTACTCCGCGGACTTGTCCTCGCGCACGGGCAGGCCGGCGTAGCGGTCGAGCCGCTGGTAGCCCAGGTACGACTCCGGCGTCACGAGCTCGTGCGGCGTCTGGTCCGGCTTCCGGACCGCGGCCGGGAGCGCTGTACCCTGCTTCTCCGCGAGCAGCCGCCGGATCAGTGCTTCCGTCTGCGTGTACTCGCCCTCGCCGAAGTGCGCGTGACGGACGTGCCCGTTCCGGTCGATCAGGTACTCCGCGGGCCAGTACTGGTTCCCGTACGCGTTCCAGGTGCCGAAGCCGTTGTCGAGCGCGACCGGGTACCTCACACCGAGGCGCTTCGAGGCTCCGCGCACGTTCGAGAGGTCGTGCTCGAAGGCGAACTCCGGCGTGTGGACGCCGACGACGACGAGGCCGCTCGCGCGGTAGCGGTCATACCAAGAGGTCACGTGCGGCAGGGTCCGCAGGCAGTTGATGCAGGAATACGTCCAGAAGTCGATCAGGACGACCTTGCCGCGGAGGCCTTTCATGGTCAGCGCGCGGTCGGCGGGCGTGTTCAGCCAGTGCGAGATCCGCTGGAAGTCGGGCGCGGGCCCGTAGTCGGCGAGCTGGGCGCCCTTCGGCGAGGCGGCGCGCGCGACGCCCCCGGAGCCGCCGCGCAGCTCCTGCAGCTTCTTCTGCGCCGTCGCGTTTCGCTCGATCTTGCCCTGGAGGTAGTTCGTGTAGTCCCCGAGCGCGGTCTGGGCCTTCGTGTCGAGGTGGAAGACGATCGCGAGTGCCGACGCCGCGATCAGCACACCTGCCGCGACGCGGACCTGCTGCGCCCGAGGCCGGATCGAGCGAGCGGCGCGCTGGCCTCCGATCGCGATCGCGAGCATCGGAACGGCCGCGCCCGCCGCGTAGGCGATCGTCAGCGCGATCGTGTCGACGCCGACGTGCATGCTCGCCGCCTTCACGGTGATCACGGTCAGCACCGGTCCGGCGCAGGGGACGAACACGAGTCCGAGGCTGGCCCCGAGCAGGAAGCCGCCGCCGAGATTTCGTCCCGACCGCCGGCTGAGGCGAGTGAAGGGCCGCTCGAGCAGCAGTCCGAGCTGCGGGATCAGGAGCGATGCGGCGAGTACGAACAGCAGGACCAGCGCCAGGTTGCGGAGGAACGTCTGCGGCAGCCCGAGCTGGTCGAGCAGCCAAGCGGCGGCGAGCGTAAACACCGTGAAGCTCGCGGCGAGCCCCCCGACGATCGCGTAGGGCCGGCGAGGCTGGTCGTCGGTCGCGCCGCCTGCGAGGAGGATCGGCAGGACGGGCAGGACGCACGGCGAGATCGCCGTGACCACTCCAGCGAGAAAGCCGATTCCGAGGAGAAGGAGCATTGCTTCCTTCTACGACTCCGAGGTGGCCCTGGTTGTTACGCGGGCTCGTCGACCGGCGGCGCGGTGGGAGCCTCTGCCGGCGCGGCCGTCGGTGGCTTCCGGCGTCGGCGCCTGCGCGGCTTTGGCGGTGCGCCGTTCGCGGCGGCCGCCTCGGATTCCGATCCGTTCTGCGAGGCCTGCTGCTCGGCCGTCTGCGGCCCTTGGGCGTGGTTCTTACGCTTGCGGCGCCGCCGGCGACGCGACCGGCCGGGCTGGACCTTCGGCGCCGGCAGGTTCTCGGCCAGTGCGGCCGCGACCTCGGGCAGCGTTCCGAGGCGCTCGCGGGCGGCCTCGATCAGCTGTGTCGAGCGCGGCGTGTAGCCCTCGGCGGAGGCGAGCAGCGCGACACCCACCTCGCGTGGCAGCTCGATTGCAGCGTTGACGAGCTTCGCGGCGTTCTCCTCGTGGCGATGGCCTCGAGAGTTGGCGAGCGCGCCGAGGAGCCGCTTGGCCTCGGGGAACTCCGAGCTGGCCCGGCGGTCCTGCACCTTGCGCGTCGCACGCGCGAGCTTCCATGTCCAGCGGGCGATGATCTGGTCTGGCGCGTTCGCCTTTCCGTCGGCGATCGCCCGCAGGAGGATCCGGACGCCCTGGATCCGGTCCTTCTCCCAGGTCGGGGCCTGCGTCACGAGCGTGACGAGGTCGTCGAAGTCGGCGCGCTCGACGGTCATCGACACGCGGTCGGCCAGCGCGGTCATCCGCAGCCGGCGATTCGGGTTCTCGGCGGCGCAGGTCGCGAGGAACTGCTCCAAGCAGCCCTTCGACGCACGGCCGTCCGTCAGCTTGGTGACGAAGTCCACGCGCTCCTCGAACCGGACCTGGCGCCCGGCGATCGACGCCCAGTAGCGCTGCTCCTCCTCGTCGAGGTAGCGCGGATCGACGCGCTGCCATTCGCGCGCGATCACGGCGAGCCGCCGCGCGACGTTCGGCGTAACCGGGACGAGCCATGGCGCCGGCGTGAGGCGGCGGCGCGCACGGCGCTGGACGCGGCGGCGCGGCGCGGGCGTGACACGGGCGCCTTCGCGGTAGAAGTCCGCTTCCAGCAGCGAGTGCAGGGAGATGACGCGGTCGTTGTGCGTCGCGCTCTTCGGGACGAAGTCGACGACGATCCCCGCCTCCTTGCGCGGGTGCGTGCGCATGATCCGGCCGATGCGCTGCTGGTAGACGCGCTTGGACGCGGTCGGTGCGAGGTGCATGCAGACGGTCGCGCGCGGCGAGTTCCAGCCTTCCGCGAGCAGCATCGCGTTGATCAGGACGTTGATCTCGCCGCGCTCGTAGGCCGCGAGTGTCTCGGCGAGCTTCACCGGCGGCGTGCGGCCCGAGACCGCCTCGGCCTTCAAGCCAGTCGCCCGGAACTCCTTCGCGAGGTTGTACGCATGGTCGACGCCGGCCGCGTAGACGATCCCGGGCGTCGAGTCGAAGCGGTCGCGGTAAAGGCTCGCCGCGGCCTGGTTGAGCGCCTGGTGGTCGAGGGTCTTGGCGAGCGCTTCCTGGTCGAAGTCGCCGCCGATGATCGGCACCTGGTTGATCGCGGCGACCGGCGGGACGCGCAGGCAGCGGAGCGGCGCGATCAGGCCGCGCCGGGCCGCGTCGGCGAGCGGAAGATCGTCGACCGAGGCGGGGAAGACGTCCGAGACTTGCTTCGCGATCAGCTCCTCCGTCGCCGTCATCCCGATGAAGATCGGCTCCGGGAAGCTGCGGATCGCGGCGCTCGTCTTCTCGCCGAGGGCTGTGTGCGCCTCGTCGCAGATCACGAGCTGGTACGCCTCCCGGCTGATGTCGCCGACGTGGCGGGCGAACCACGCGTAGGTCTGGATCGTGAGCGGGTTCTGCTTGAGCGGCTCCTTGCCCGTCTCGATGGCGGGGTGGAAGCGCTCGCCGTAGCCCTCGTGGGTCAGATCGCGGTCGAACTGCGAGACGAGCAGGCGGCGGTGGGTGAGGATCAAGACGCCGAGCGTGCGGGCGGCTTCGACGAAGCCTGCGGCCGCGATGGTCTTGCCAGACGCGGTGGGGTGACGGAAGCGGAAGCGTCTGGCGGCGCCCGAGTCCTCACCGACGAACTCCTCCGGATCCTCCTCGTCGACCTCGTCCGACTCCTCGAGCGCAGGCGTCTCCTCTTCGTCCTCGTCGGCCTCCGGCAGCTCCTCGGCGTGTGCCCCATTGCCGTTGCCGTTCACCGGCGCCTGCTCCTCGTTGTAGGCGATCAGCTCGGTCAGCATCCCGGCGAGCGCGTCGATCTGGTGCCTGCGCAGCTCTGTGCCGGACGCGAGTCGCGGCGGACGCTCGCTGAGGACGCGCTCGAGGCCCAGCATGAGGCCGAAACGGGTCTTCCAGCCGGGCGACGGGGAGCGTCGGCCGGCCGCTATCTCCGCGAGGGCCTCGTCGAGCGCGCGGCGCCGCGACGTTCCCGAGGCAAGCGCGACTGCCGGGTCCTCGTCGGCCCGTAGGAAGGGCTCGCCGGCCCATGCTTCGGCCTGAAGGGCGGCGGCGGCGAGGCCGTCCGTCTCCTCCGGCGCAGTCGTCGGATGCTTGGTGGTTTCCTGCATGTGCGCAGCACGATCCGCGTGCTGCAACTTCGCGAGGTGGCGCGCTCGCTCAACTTCGCCTAGCGAGCGTCGCTGGTCAGAGCATACCCGATTTTCGGCAGAACGCGGCCCCTACGGCGCACTGTGGAGCAATCGTCACCCGCGCGTGCGATTTTCGGCGACAGGCTCGAGCCAACGGGCAGCGGCGCCGCTTGCGGTGCCGCTTTTCAGGAGGCGCGGCTTTGCCGCGGCTCCGTCTGCGCTCCCTTACCGCGGCCTATTCCCGTAGCCCGCGACGTCGGACCCGGTGGGTTTCCTGGGTTAGGCGCGTGTACCTAGAGAAGCGTCAGCGGCACTCTAGATCGGCGTTCCGGTTCCGCCCATCCCACCGAAGATGGCGAACGGGTTGCCCGGGAAGGCCTCCCAGACGAGCTCGCCGCCGGCCTCGACCTCGCCGTGGACGCGCTCGGCGAGCGCCCTCGCCTCGTCGCGCGTGCTCGTACCGGCGATCACGTAGCGGAACTGGCGCACGACGCCGTAGCCCTCCGACTCCAGTTGCTCGGCCAGGGCGCGTGCAGCGTCGCGCGACTCGCACTCGACACGCACTTCCCACGGCGCGAAGCCCTGCGCGAGCAGCTCGTCGTCGACGGACGGCTCCGGCAGCTCGTCCGACCAATGACCCTCCTCGGCCAGCCAGTGCTGAACGCGGCTCGTCTGCGCCTGCAGCCCCTCGTCCGCGAGCTCCGCTTCCACCACCTCGCGCGCACGCTCGGCCTCGCGGCGCGTCCCCGCGTACACGAAGAGGTCGATCCCGTCCTGCGAGACGGCCAGGCGCCGGCCCTCGAGCTCGCGGGCGAGCTCGTGCGCGCGCGAGCCCAGGTTGAGCCCGAGCCGCCCGAGCGTGCCCTCGGCATCCTCCGGGAGCTCGACGTGAATACGCCAGTCGTCCTTGGCCACGGCGGAAGGCTAACTACGCCGGTGCCGCGGCGCGGACGTCTGCGAGAGCAGTGCCGAACAGACGCTCCGACACGCCCGTTTGGTCGAGGTACTTGGTGATCCCGCCCAGGAAGAACGGCCAGCCCGCGCCGAGGATCAAGCACGAGTCGACGTCGGCGGCCTCCGCGACGACGCCTTCTTCGAGCAGCCGGTGGATCTCGTCGGCGACGGCCTCGAGCACTGCAGTCGTGATCTCCTCGGCGCTCTTGGGCGCCTGCTCGACGATGACGATCTCGTCTCCGCCGTCGGCAAAGCCGGCGAGCGTCGGCGAGAGTGAGAAGCGGTCCGGGAACGCGTCGTGCATGGACTCGAGCACGTGGTTTGCAACCCGCGGGCCGACCATCTGGAGCAGGACGGAGGGCGCCATGGGCATGCCGAGCTGCATGATCGCGTCGTCCGTCTCCTCGACGGTGTTGCCGTGCTCGAGCGCGTCCATCAGCACGCGGGTCATCCGCGTCAGCACCCGGTTGACGACAAAGCCGGGCGCGTCCCGCACGACGACGGCGCGCTTGCGGAGCTTCTTTGACACGTCCCAGGCGGTGGCGAGCGTCCCGTCGTCGGTCTCGGCCGCGCGTACGAGCTCGACCAGCGGCATCAGCGCCACCGGGTTGAAGAAGTGCATGCCGACGACACGCTCGGGATGCTCCAGGCCCGACGCCATCTCGGAGACCGGGAGCGACGACGTGTTGGTCGCCAGCACGCACTCCGGCGAGACGACGCGCTCGAGCTCGGCGAAGACCTCCTGCTTGACGCTGAGCTCCTCGAAGACCGCCTCGAGCACGAGGTCGCAGCCGTCGAACACGTCATACGACGCCGAGCCTGAGACGAGCGAGCCGAGGAAGCGAGCCTTGCCCTCGTCGTAGCGCCCTTTCGAGACCTGCAGGGACAGCTCGTCGCGGATCGACTCGACCGCGCGGTCGACTGTTTCCTGCTCGAGGTCGCGCAGCACGATCGGCACCTCGAGACGCCGCAGGAAGAGTGTGGCGAGCTGGGTCGCCATCAGGCCGGCGCCGACGATCCCGACCCGTTCGATCCGGCGCGCCTTCGCGTCCGGGACTCCGACGCCGCGCTTGATCCGCCGCTCGACGAGGTCGAACGCGTAGATCGACGCCTGCGCTTGCCGGCTCGGGAGGAGGTCGGCGATCGCGTCTTCTTCGGCCCGGTAACCCTCCTCCAGCGACCACGTGGCCGCGCCTTCGATCAGCTCGAGCGCTCGGTAGGGCCCCGGTGCGGCGCCGTGCACAGCGTCGTCGACGTCGCTGCGTGCGCGCCGGAGGATCGTCTCGAGCTCCGAGAGGTCAGGCGCCGGCCGCTCCAGGGCGCCCCGCTCGGCGAGCCCGCGTGCGAACGCGATCGACTCGTCGAGGAACTCGACGGGCTCGAAGAGCGCATCGGCGAAGCCGAACTCATGCGCCTTGCGGGCATCGAGCATCCGGTTCTGCTTGAGCGGATTCGCGACGATGAACTTCACCGCTGTCTCGGGTCCGACGAGCCGCGGGATGACCTGCGTGCCGCCCCAGGCGGGGAAGATGCCGAGGAACACCTCGGGGCACGCGAAGTGGCGCACGCCTGAGGAGATCGTCCGCGCGTCGCAGTGCAGCGCGATCTCGACTCCTCCGCCGAGGCACGCGCCGTTGATCGCCGCGACGGTCGGATAGGGCAGCGCCGCGAGGCGCGCGAACAGCTCGTGGCCGGCGCGTGAGCCTTCCCGCGCCAGTTCGGCCGAGACGTCGGGAAACTCTGTTACGTCCGCGCCCGCCGCGAACACGAACGGCTTGCCGGTCAGGACGAGCGCCGCAAAGTCCGTGCGCTCGAGCTGGCCGAGGACGCGGTCGAGCGACTCGAGCGCGCCGCGCGAGAAGAACGTCGGCTTCGTGTGGTCGACGCCGTTGTCGATCGTGACGACCGCGACGTCGCCCGCGCGCGCCAGCTTGAACTCGGTGTCAGGCACGTTCCCAGAGCACCGCGGCGCCCATTCCCATCCCCACGCAGAGCGCGGTCAAGCCGTATTGGACGTCCGGCCGCTCCTCGAAGCCGTAGGCAAGCTGGGCCATCAGTCGCACGCCGGTCGCGGCGAGCGGATGGCCGAAGGCGATCGCACCGCCGTAAGGATTGAGCCGCTCGTCGTCCGCCGCGACGCCGAACGCGTCGCACCACGTGAGGACCTGGACGGCGAAGGGCTCGTTCAGCTCCAGCAGGCCGACGTCGTCTAGCGTCAGTCCCGCCTGCGCGAGCACTTTCTCCGTGGCGGGTATGGGGCCGATCCCCATCAGCTCGGGCTCGACCCCGGCGAACGCAAACGCTACGAGGCGCATCTTCGGCTCGAGACCGAGCTCATCGATCGCAGTGTCGGAGGCGAGGAAGCAGGCAGTAGCGCCGTCCGTCAAGCCGGCCGAGTTGCCCGCCGTGACGCGTCCGCCGGCCCGGAACGGCGTTCGCAGCTCGGCGAGCCCGTCGAGGGTCGTGTCGGGTCGGAGGAACTCGTCGCGCTCCGCGACCCGCCAGCCGTCCTCGGTGAAGACGGACATCGGGACGACGGTCTCGCGCATGACGCCGTTCTGCCAGGCGTCAGCGGCACGCTGCTGCGACTGAACCGCGAACGCGTCGGCACGCTGCTTCGTG